>Ga0314774_1000180_pt1 | contig 56101 bp, 54 predicted proteins | sample MetaGCBIA2018_FD_204515 | JGI IMG/M metagenome (GOLD analysis project Ga0314774, IMG submission 204515) | Cryopeg brine microbial communities from Beaufort Sea near Barrow, Alaska, United States - CBIA 2018 | ecosystem: Environmental > Aquatic > Marine > Coastal | place: USA: Alaska | collected... | reverse complement strand
AGTTTCCATTTAAATAAAACTAGAACCAAATTAACAATCGTTTAGCTTCAATTAAAACCATAGATTTTAAATCTACCCACACAAAATCATATAGAACCAATAAAATCTGTTTATGACATGCAACCTTTCGTAAACAAAGTAGTCTTTATTAGTAAGATAGTAGGTCTATTTCATTTAAAAAAAATGCTTATTCTCTAATATTTTAATTAATTTTATTAACTAATTATTAAACTTTAAAAAAAATACACTCATGCACAAACTACTAATTCTTTCATTTTCAGTTCTATTTTCAATAGGATTGTATGCACAGCAGAATGTTTATTCAGGTTCTGATAATAAACTAGAGTATAAAGTTAATGTTGAACAATATACAGACAAACAAAACGATGTTTTCTATGAGTATTATTCTCTTGAAATTAAAAACATTTCCAATAGCGAAGTAACTTTTAAACCTGTTTTTAAATACAAAACTGATCAGGGAGAAAGCAGATCCTCTTTGACTCGTGATGAAAATCATATGATTACATTGAAGTCAGGAGAAACGATTAAAGGAAATGTTAACAACGATGAAATTTTGACATTATTTAAACAATTTTCAATTGGAAATAGTGGAAAAAAAGCTTCTAATGTCTTTTACACATTAGAATCAATATCAATTAACTACTAAAATTTAATATGATGAAAAAAACACTACTTATATGTTCTGCAATTCTTTACACTAGTTTAAGTATTGCCCAATGTGGTTTAACAATTACAACTCCAACCGACAGTGTTGACTGTGGTGATTGCTTTACTTTAACTGCCACTGGTGACGAATTTGCGCCAGTATTGACAGAAGATTTTAACGGACCACTTGGAGTTGGTTGGAACTCCAATGTTACAATTATGTCTACAAATCCATGTGGACCACCACCTGATGGATCAGCTGCTGCATGGTTTGGTTTAGGTTCACAACCTCGTGAGTTAACAACTATAGGCTATGATGTTACTTGTGGTGGACAAGTTTGTTTCGACATGAAATATGCCACGCAAGGAGGTGCAGGAAATTGCGAGGGTCCTGACCTTGCTAACGAAGGTGTTCATTTTCAATACTCCATTAATAACGGTACAACTTGGGTGGATATTCAATATTGGCCACCACTTGGTGGAACCAATGCATCTTTAACACAATGGCAAAACTATTGTGTAACTATTCCACCAGTGGCAATGACGAGTAATACTAGATTTAGATGGTGGCAAGCTATTGGCTCAAGCGCTTTAAATGATCATTGGGGATTAGACAACGCAGTTATTGATCGTATTCCATGTGGTACCTTTTATTTTGACTGGCTAGGAAATGGGTCAACTACACCAGGAACAAATCCGGGAGGTACTGGAGGAGGTACAGGACAAATGAACACATCAGACACAACTTTGTGTTTAACCAGTGCACAAGAAACTTATACTATCATTTATACTAACGGAATTTCTGATACTTGTGAAGCTTCAATTACAATCTACCAGAATTCAACTTTGGACGTAAACTTAGGTCTTGACTCTATCTTGAATTGTGATCAAAACACAATGGACTTAGTAGCTAATGAAACCGGCGGTTCTGGAGCCTACGATATCATTTGGAGTACAGGAAACACAAACGTTGGAAACGTCAATAATATGCCAGCAGGCCAATACTGGGTGCAAGTTACAGATGTCAACGATCCACTTTGTATCGTTTCTGATACTTTATTAGTGACCGAACCCTCTGGTCCTACTGCTAACTTTACCTATACCTCAGTTTGTGAAGAAGATGGAATAGTTTTCACAGACAGCTCCGTAGCGGGTGATGGAAATATTATTTCAAATGAATGGGATTTAGACGGTGATGGTGCAATAGATTTTACGACTACAACAGTTAATACAGTATTCAATGATGATGGCACTTATGATGTAATTTACATCGTCACTGATGATAAAGATTGTTCAGATACTTTAGTAGAACCAGTTGAAATTTATCCGAATCCAATTGTCAACTTTCTCCCTGCCCCACTCTGTCAAGGTGCGATTACAAATTTCGAAAATCTGACAGACCTTCCTCTTGGAACAAATGTAAATTCATGGAGTTGGAACTTTAATAACCAAGGTGCTACATCTACAGATGAAAACCCAAGTCATCTATTTTCTGGAGTTGGAACCTATAATATAAAACTGAGTGTTGTAACAGAAGATGGGTGTACGGGTGACACTACAATTACTATTTTCATTGCGCCTTCTCCATATTCAGACTTTGATTTTACATCAGCTTGTGAAGGAGAAGAAACAGAGTTTACTAATCAATCTGTAGGTAACTTTGAAAATTCACAATGGGTTTTCACAAGTGATACAGATACAATTTTCACTACTGATGCAACATTTACTTTCCCAGGAAGTGGAAACTATGATGTTACATTAATTATCGAAGATGCAAATGGAGATTGTGTTAGTACTTCAACGCAAACAATACCTGTTAACCCTTCCCCAGATCTTACATTTACTGCGGATCCAATGTTTGGAGAACCAGCATTAAATGTCAATTTCTTTTCTGATCCATCTGGATTGGTAGATAATTTTTGGGATTTCAATGATGGAAATTCAACAGCTGAATTAAATGATACAATATTCAATTCATTCTTAGAAGCTGGAGTATACAATGTAATACACACTGGAACAAGTGTTGATGGATGTACAAACACATATTCTTTAGAAATAATAGTTGAATATCCTGAAGTTTTATATGATATTCCAAACGTTTTCACTCCTAATAATGATGGAATAAACGATGGTTTCTTCATCAATTACTTAGCTGCTTATGAAACAATTACAGATTTCGAGATTGTTATCTTAAACAGATGGGGTGCTACAATTAGAAGATATTCAGAGGCTAACTTTATCTGGGATGGTAAAAGTAAATCTGGAACTGTAGTTGGAGATGGAACTTATTTTTACAAAGTGAACTTTAAAACTGTAAAAGGTAAAAATTATGAGGAGCACGGATTTGTGCAAGTCGTTAACGATTAAACTCCACCATAATTAGAAGATTGGGGCATCTATTTCAGATGTCCCTTTTTTTTATCTTATACTTTCTTCAGAAATTTCAATAGTATGTCCGCAGTCGAAATGACCCAGTGGACATTTTTTATGTCCATGAAAACCGCAAGGACGACAATCTAATGCATCTTGTGTCTCAATAATTTTAGAGTCTTCAGCTAGTGGCCCAAATCCAAACTGAGGAATTGTAGAGCAAAAGAATGCACGTGTTGGAGCATTCATAGCCGATGCAATGTGGAGCGGCCCTGAATCGTTCACGTAATTCATTTCGGCATTTTCCATCAAGGCAGCACTCTGCAATAAAGTTAATTTTCCAGCCAAATTATGAACACCTTTAGGAAATTCTTTTTGGAGATCAGCACATAACTCAAAATCAGTTGGACCACCAATTAGCTTCACCTCCCCTTTTTGGATTAGAATTTCAATAAGTTCCGTCCATTTCGAAGTGGGAAGTTTTTTAGTTTCCCAAACAGAGGCTGGAGCCAAGCAATAGTATTTTTTCTTTGTGAAATCTTCAATCGCCTCTCGGTCAGAAGCAGAAGGAAATAATTCTGGTCGAACCAATTTCTTAGCACCATGATGCGTAATTGTTTTTAAATTTCTTTCTACTTCATGCGTCCCGTCCTCTAATGAATGAGGAACAGTTTTAGAATACATTTTTGAAAAAGCATTTTTATCGAAGCCAATTCTACTTTTTGTTTTGGCCAGTTTAGTCATTAAACCAGCATTAGTGTATCGCTGTAATGTAATTACTTCATCATATTTTTGCTTTCTAATTGCTTTTATGATGCGCAATAAACTCTTGTACTTTCCCTCCTTTTTATTCCATATATAGACATGGTTAATTTTCGGATTATTAGCCAAGAGAGATTCGTTTCCTTTTCTGACTACTACGTCAATTTTCGCATCAGGATAAATTCTGTTTAATTCAGAAATAATAGGAGTTGCTAGAATAACGTCACCTAGAAAAGCGGTTTGTATAATTAAGAATTTTTGCACGCCACAAATATAATCAATTACGAATTAGAAAAATGAGGATTTGTTGATTTGTAAATTTGTTGGATTGTTGGTTTGTGGACTGTGGATTCGTTGGTGTAAATATTGAATAAATGATTGAGAAATTCAAGAATTCAAAGGTTTCAGCGTTAAATGAAGGATTTAAAGGTGCTATAAAGAAGAAAAATAGCTTAATAATCGACCAATCTATTCATCAGAATAGCGAATTCAACATTAATAATTCATCATTCATAATTATTTTAAAAACCGTTTCTCTTTGCCTAACTCATAATTAATTCTATCTTAAAGGGATAAAGTAGTACAATTTTGCTTCATGACATATTATCATGCTACATTGACACATACAACCAAAGCGAAGCCAATCAAAGGGTTGTGTGCTTTAAAAAACTATTAAACCTTGATATATCCAGGTTTTTGAATAAAAGTAGAGATTAGAACAATTGTTGCACAGAAGACAGTGAATTATAAATATAAATAAAAGAATACATGAAATTATTAGTAATCGGTGGCGGAAACATGGGTTTAACCTATTCCGAAGGAATGTCAAAATCCCCGTTATTGAACCGGAGAAAATTAATGATTCAGGATTTAAGCCCTGATACACTTTCAGTTCTAAGAGAAAATCCAGACTTTGATGTTTACGATAATTTGGATGAATGTTTACCTAAAGCAGACATCATTTTCATTGCTGTTAAACCTTACCATTGTGTTGATTTGTTCGACAAAATGAAAGATATGGTTAATGATCAGCAAGTTTTTGTTTCCTTAATGGCTGGAGTAACTATTGATTTTATTAAAGATCATTTAGGGATTTCAAAAGTAGTGAGAACAATGCCAAATTTACCAGCAAAAGTAGGTAAAGGAGTAACTTCTTTTACTGAATCTCATGATGTTTCAAGAGTTGAGCTTTTAATGGTTCGTAATTTATTAGACACAACAGGAGCATCAATTCACGTTGAAACAGAGAAATTCATTGATAAATCTACTGGAATTTCAGGAAGCGGACCAGCTTATGTTTTTTACTTCATGAATTCTATGTTGGAAGCTGCAAGAAAAATGGGCTTCTCAGAAAATGATTCCAAAATATTAGTAAGCTCAACCTTTGAAGGTGCCGTTGCTTTATTTAATGAATCAGATATTTCTCCACAAAAATGGATGGACAGGGTTGCTTCAAAAGGTGGAACAACGCAAGCTGCATTGGACTCAATGGAAGACAACAACGTTAAAGAACTCATTAAAGATGCTGCTTATGCTGCATTTAACAGAGCTGTTGAATTAGGAAAAGATCCAGAATAAATTTAGCCTAAAAGTTCAAATAATAAATTTTAAATCAAATATTAACTAATACAAATTAAGTTTTGCATACATTCAAAAAAAGAGTAGTTATAAAAGTAGGAACAAACGTAATGACCAACAAAAACAACAGAATCGTTGGTCCTATACTAAAAAATCTAGTTCGTCAAATCGCTTATTTATACGAAAGAGATATTATTACAATATTAGTATCATCTGGTTCCGCAATTGCTGGTAAAGAAGTACTAGGAGATTGCTCTGCTATTGATCCCACCACTCGCCGACAAGTATTTTCATCAGTTGGTCAACCAAGATTAATGAGACACTATTATTCAATGTTTCATGATTTTGGGATGAGTTGTGCACAAGTTTTAGCAACCAAAAGAGACTTTGCTCCTGGCGAATACAGAGACAACATGATCAATTGCTATGAAGCTTTATTAAATGAAGGAATTATTCCTATCGCAAATGAAGATGACGCTGTTTCACTAACAATGTCGATGTTTTCTGACAATGATGAATTGGCGAGTTTAGTTGCAGAATTGGTAAATGCCGACATGCTGATCATGTTAACAGATACTGACGGTCTTTATACTGGTCACCCAGATGATGATGACTCTGAACTTTTACATCATGTTCAAGGAGATGAAAACGTTGAAAAATACGTTCAAGCTTCGGAGAAAGGTGAAGGAGAAGGACGCGGTGGAATGGGTTCTAAATTAAAAATAGCAAAGTCTACGGCGAACAAAAATATCCCAACCTACATTGCCAACGGTAAAGAAGACAATATCATAATCGATATTTTGGAAGGAAAAGAAGTGGGAACAAAATTCGTTTAATCAATTACGAATTGGAAATTACGAATTACGAATTATTGAAAAATTCAAAAGAAAACATTATTCGAAGAGATAATGTAGGGACGATTTGTAAATCGTCCGTTTCCATGGATGATTACAGAAAACAAAGATGATTATATATTTATTAAAAAGTTCAAAAGAAACACATTATTCGAAGAGATAATGTAGGGACGATTTGCAAATCGTCCGTTTCCATGGATGATTATATATTTATTCAAAAACAAACAATTACAAAAAAATAACAACAGAAATGAAATTTTTAGATACAGACAAAAAGAATAACGTTTTACAGTCGATGATTGATATTATCGACGCAAAAAGAGATGAAATTCTCGCTGAAAATAAAAAAGACCTTGACGCTTTTGAAAGAGACGATCAAGCGCTATATGACCGATTGGTTGTAGATCAAGATAAAATTGACGGAATGATTACAGCAATTCGTCAGGTGAAAGGACAAGAAGATCCTGTGGGAAAGAAGATTTCTGAATTAAAATTAGAAAATGGTTTAGAAATCATTAACAAAACTGATCCATTTGGAACGATAATGATAATTTACGAATCTCGTCCTGATGTTACTATTGAAGCTGCTGTTTTAGCATTTAAAGCCAATAATAAGATCTTATTGAAAGGTGGTCGTGAGGCTTCCAATAGCAACAAAGTTTTAGTAAAATGTTGGCACGAAGCACTTACAGCAAACGATCTAGACAAAGATTGGATCAAGATGTTGGAAATGAATAGAGATGAAACACAGGAGTTTCTAAGAAATCCAACCGAAAAATTAGATTTGATTGTTCCTAGAGGTGGAGAACGATTAATTGAGTTTGTGAAGCAACATGCTAAATGTGCTGTTTTAATTTCTGGAAGAGGTAACAACTTTATGTATATTTCTCCGAAAGCAGATTGGGCAAAAACAATTAAGGTTATGCTCAATGCGAAAACAGACAAAACATCTGCTTGTAATGCTTTAGATAATATTCTTATCGACAGTAATATTGATGCTTATGCAGGTAAATTGAAAGATTTAGATGCTGTTTTATCTAAAGCAGGAGTAGAAATTATCGTAGACAAAAAAACGAAATCGGTTCTTTCTGAAAGAGAATTAATGGAAAATGAAGCAGTTTGGAAAGAAGAATTTCTAGCCATGAAGATCTTAATTGGAACAGTTGATTCCCAAGAGGAAGCAATTGATAAAATTAATGAGAATTCAGGAAAACACTCTTCAATTATCATGACTGAAGACAAAGACGAAGCATTGACATTTATGGAGCAAATTGACAGTGCTGCTGTTTATCAAAATGCATCTACTCGATTCACTGACGGTGGAGCGATGGGTGTTGGTGCTGAATTAGCGATTAGTACAGACAAATTACACCACAGAGGCCCACTAGGATTGAAACAATTAACAACGAATAAATACTATGTTTTTGGTGATGGTCAAGTGAGGTAACACGCATTGAATGATATAGATTTAAAAAATATAGATTCCTCCATTTTGTTAAGCCATTGGTTTTATAAAATGGAGGTTTTTTTGATATATGCTTATTATAATTGTATTGGGTTACCAAGCTAAGTCGTTAACTGTAATCCCATATTCAATATAAAAACTTATTGTCACTCCTAATTATCTCGAGTAACAGAAAAACTATTATACTTTTCTGAAATGGATGATTATGATTCGGCTTATTTATAATCGCCACAGGAGTGGTGAAATGTTAGTAGCTTTAGCTACCCAGTAATAGCATAAAGCCACAGAGTGGCGGCATGTGAATGTGTTTCAATTTTGCGAATACTCTATTTTGTTTAAGAGAATTTGGCGATGTATTTATAACGTGTCACCACTCTGTGGCTTTTTAAAAAACGTTATTCGTTTTTTTATTAACATGTCACCCACTCCATGGGCTAAGATGAAGTTAAGGCATATTAAAAACATTCTCCAATTAACGACCTATATTGGCAGCCCAATAATTGTATTTGAATACTCGATACGATTATAAGCTTGACAGAATAAAGTAATCGTTTCACTTTTAAATATGCAAAGGAAAGATTATCGTTTTATAAGTAACTAACCTTGAGATTACTAATAACCTCAAATTTCATTACCAATAAGTATTTCTCTAATTCAAATAATTCTATAAAAACAGCCCTTATTTGAAATAATATTCCTAAACCAAATCATTCTTAAAGTCCTTTTTGTTACAAATTAAAACATTTAATAACAACAAAGATTATGTGGTTCACGACACGAAACAACCATTTTTAAACCCTAAAATAACAGTTCAGTAAATAAGGGAGATTCTCAAAACACAAGAATAACTATATAAATAATAGCTTAATATGGATTGAATCTAACTTTTTAAATTTATATTTGGTCACATCGTAAAAAAACACTACTTGTTATGTTAAATAAAATCGAATATGATAGTCCCGTAGCCAGGATAACAATAGATAATAAAGGAATATTTATTTTTAAACTGAAGGACACCTCCTCTATTTATGATATTGAAGAAGCTAGAAGTCAATATAGATTTATGAATTTGCACTCTGAAGGCAAGCCATATAAAGCAATCATTGATACAAGAGGAAGCTTAGTTTTGCCAACAGATGCAGCGTGTGATTATTATTTTGAAGGTAATAATTTCGAAAACATAATGGCACTAGTAGTTAATTCCTTACCTATGAAACTATTATTGGGACGAATGTTTAGACATGAAAATGTTCCGAATAGTAAAATTTTCAAAAATGATGAAGATGCTTATGATTGGCTGTTAAAAAAGGAGTTTTAACTTCATTTAACTTCATTAATGTTCAAAATTGTAATTATTTGATTGAGTTCCTGTTCTTCTCGCATAAATTTAAACTGCGCCTGATTATAGTAAACTTCTCTTTCAATTAACTTAGTATCTATAAAACTCAGCAATTCATCATCATTTAAGTCCCTAAGTAGAGGACGATCAATTTTGCTATTAATAAGTCTTTGAAAAAGTTCTTTGGCTGGTCTATGCAAATAGCAAGTTGTTCCATTAGCATTCATCCGTTCCATATTCTGATTAAAACAAGGAAGTCCGCCACCCACTGAAATAATTCCTTTATCAAATTTAGTAATTACGCTTTCAAGCATTTTAGTTTCTTCTTTTCTAAAAGTTGCTTCTCCATACTTTGAAAAGAATTCATTTATGCTTATTTTAAATTTCTCTTCAATTTCTTGATCTAAATCGACGAAAGGAATATTCAGTTTATTGGCCAGCCTCTTCCCTATTGTTGTTTTACCAACTCCCATAAAACCGATCAAAAATATAAGATTACTTTGCATAGCATCAAAGATAAATAAACCGTTAAGAATTATTCTCGTAATTATTTTAAAAAAAAACCAATGTACTATCACTTAAAAATCAACAGGTTCAAATTAAATCAAAAAATTAAATCAAAAAAAACACATTTTACACTTGTCAATCTAAATAAACCCAGTATATTTGCACCCGCAATCACAATATAAAAAACGCAAAAACAACGGTTTTTGTTTAAGTTATAAAAAGATTAGATTGAAATAAGATTCTTTAGCTTCCCGATAAAAATCGGCACATGTCACAGAAAATTTGAAATACTTTAATAAATGATTCCGTAGCTCAGCTGGTAGAGCATTACACTTTTAATGTAAGGGTCCTGGGTTCGAACCCCAGCGGGATCACCAATTAAAAAGCCAATTTGTAATAACAGGTTGGCTTTTTATTTTATAAAATTTGAAATGTTGTTTGTCACTTTAGAAAGAAAATAAAAATTTAATGATTTTTATTTCTTTTAAATAGTGAGGTTTTAAACAATAATAGTAATTTTGTCATCTCTTAAGAAAATCGATTTTTAAGAAACAACAAATTAGATAAGATTAGATTCTGTAGCTTCTCGATATAAATCGGCACAAGTAGCAGAATATTTGAAATACTTTAATAAATGATTCCGTAGCTCAGCTGGTAGAGCATTACACTTTTAATGTAAGGGTCCTGGGTTCGAACCCCAGCGGGATCACTAAAAGCCTCTCATTCGAGAGGCTTTTTTTGTTATATACCACTAAATATAATGGAAAGCCTAGAAAACAGGGGTTTTACATATAACCACAAAATCAAACAAAATCAATTGAATAGATAAATCTCGTGGTCTATGTGGTGGTCAAAATTTGTAATAAATTTAGACCACCAGAATTTAAGTTAGAAAATGATTTTTTACTAAAATTTTATGATGATAAATCTTAAAATTAAGTAGTCCATTTCTTACGAGGCCTTAATCGAAGAATAACCTCATAAAATGACTCATACTAAATCAATCATTTTTTCACTGGTGGTCAAATGGTGGTCAAAAACACACTACCATAAGATATGACCACCAAAACCTACATACCTCAATAATAACAAGAGGTACAATAGGTATTTGACTTAATTTCTATGTTTGAATGAGCCATTAAATTGGCAACATTTAAAATTTATAGTTATGAGTAGAAACCAAAAATTTAACATTCACTTCTTTCTCAATAAGAGAAGGAAGAAAGATGAGAAAACTCAATTGTATATTCGTATTATAATTGATCAAAAACGAGCTGAAATAGCAACCACTTATTATGTACCTATTTCTGCCTGGAGCGACAAAACACGAAAAGTCAAAATCTCATACTCAAGAGCCACTTTTATAAATGGCTACATTGACAGAGTTACCAATGAAATAACTCAAATATTTATTAAGGAATCTTCTCAAAACGATGGGATAACTAGTATTGCAATCAAGGAAAAATATCTTGGCCTTAATAATAGTGAAATTAAACTAAAATCAATCCTTGAAGCCTTCAACTATCACAACACCAAAATGGAAGAGCAAGTGAAGATTGGCCAAGTGGTGAAAAAGACACTAGAACGCTACAACATCACAAAAAACAAAGTACGTGCTTTCATGAAGTCCCAATACAAAGTTAAAGATATGCCACTCCCCGATCTTCGCTTACGCTTCGTCACGGAGTTTGAACATTATCTGCTCACAAAAGGAAAATTACAAACCAACACAGCACACAAGTACATCAAGAATCTAAAGAAGATAATGAACATGGCTGTTGGCCTTGATTGGATTCCATCCAATCCTTTTAATAATTTCCGTTGCAGCTACACTGCGCCAAAAAGAGAAGTCCTTACTCAAGAAGAATTGGATATTCTAAAAACAAAGGATATCAGCATTGCTCGTCTTGCTGAAGTTCGAGATGTGTTTCTATTCTGTTGTTATACCGGCTTCGCCTATTCTGATATTTATAAATTTGACTACAATGCAGTAACAAAAGGAATTGATGGTGAATTTTGGTTATCAACACATCGTCAAAAGACTGGGATAAAAGAAAGCGTTCCCCTCCTACCTATTGCCTTGGAAATCATCAAGAAATACAGAAAAAACATATACTGCATCGATTCAAACAGATTGCTTCCTGTAAACAGTAATCAATGTTATAACGCATATTTGAAAGAACTCGCAGATATTTGTGGAATAGAAAAAAGAATTACCTCGCACATTGCTCGTCACACGTTCGCAACTACCGTTACCCTTGCAAACGGAGTTCCTATTGAAACTGTTAGTTCAATGCTTGGCCATACTTCCATTCGGACTACTCAGGTTTATGCCAAAGTCATTGAAAAGAAAGTTTCTGAAGACATGCAAAACTTGAAAGCAAAGCTTTCTAATATAGTTGAAGCGAGTCCAGATCAAATAAAAATGGGGTAAATACAAAATCTCAAACACCAGGCTTAACAGCTTGGTGTTTTTCACTCCTAACACTCTAAAGCGTTAGACTTCAACAAGAACAACTTGTACTATTAATAAAATTTTCCTACATTCATATTTTTCATTTGAATCAAACACTATAGATATGCAAGGTTTATTTAATAAAATCATTTCATATCATGACCTTATTAATGGCGATCTTGTTCCGGATAAAATTAACCCTGCTAATATTGCAGCCTATCTAAATGCTGAACAACTCCCTTGTGAAGACATGATAGTTGGCAAATTTAAGGGATCTAAATTAATTGATATATTTAAGATTTCATCCGCCAATCCATTAGCCGAAAAATACTACACTAGAAAAAAAGTTGTTCCTCACTACTTATACTTTAAATTGAAATATGAGCAATTAACAAATCAGTTAGCAAACATAAAGTTTGATAAACTAACTCTATATGTTGCACCATATTATACCATTCCAGTATCAATGCCAGTTGTTTCGGATTGGTCAAAAATCGAAAGTGATCGTTTAAGGTATTGCCACATCAACCATCTCTTGAACAGTATGGAGGTAGAACACATTTATGAAATCAGAAATTTTTCACTAATCAATGATGATGAACAAAGTAAGGTGAAAATATCTAAGCTTCATCGCTTACTCAACAGTTTTTTAATTGAACTAGCAAATAGCTTTCATTTAAAATCCACTGATTTAGAACTCAGTATAAAAAAAGAATACAGCATTAGAGATTGCGCTGTACTTATTTATAGGTCAATTGTTAAAGTTCTTGATTTTACTTACGATTCATTTAGAAGATATATGGATTTCAATCTCAATATTCCGTATTCTTCTAAATTGATAAACAACAATAACTTTATTTCTAAGGCTAATCGCCTTGAAAGAAAACTACAAATAATTGAGCTTGATGATAGTCTGAAAAACATTCTTAATGAGGAGTTAGAAAAAATTATAAAGTTCCAATCTTTAAAAAGTATAACATACAAAGAGTATGATTACTACACTATGCTATTTAAAGCTTTGATCAATTTTTTTCTCAAGAAGAATAATAGTGAATTGGACCAGGAAAAAATAGTTGATTTCTTAATATTCATAAATTATAAAAATGAAGCCTTTTTTGAATATGTAATCAAATCAATTTATTCAACAGCAAATGACTTTGAGGACAATAATGATAAACTAGAATATCTTGTTAACATGAAAAAAGAATATTCACAGCTTGATATTAAGGTTAGCTTGTACTCTATAGATGTAGATCATCAATTGGTACGGAATTTATTAAAATGGATCGAAATAGAACTTTCTCATGTCGAACTAATTCCAAACACTATCTCCAATAATAAGGAAGGAAATAAAATAAGAATTAAAAAACTATCGCTTAACGTATCCTTGTATGTAATAGTCATTTTTTATCGCTTACTCTACGATTGTGGTTTCATAAATATTAAAACAAAGACGGAACTCGTAAAATGGATCCATGATACTCATACAAATAAGAATAATATTGACTTTTCTCCAACTAGTATTACCAACAAAATGTCAAATCCTAAACCACAACATTTAGAGAAAGCCGAAAATATGTTGTTGAAAATGTTGAAAAAACTAAAATTACTTTAGTGGGTGATTATCTTTTACAATTTGGATAAAAGGTTTAACTCTTTCTGTCCATTCTCCATTCTCAGCCAAGTCCTCATCGGTCTTAGCCACTAATTCTTCAATGGTATCAATATTGAAGTAGACCATATAAATGATCAATTTATCTACTTCTTCCAACGACAAGGGAAACTTTAATAATAATGTTTTTAACATGTTTTGATTTGATTGTAATGTGGCATGGGCCCCTTCATGCAGAATTCTAGGTACCTCCAAGCACCTTCTCCTCATACAATCTTGAGCCCATGCCGTAGCAAGGCGTCAAGACTATTTATGAGGAGATATAAAATTGGAGGTTTCAGAATCCCAAAATAGCTTACGCTACAATAAATTTATATGTCTAATATTTTATTCTATATCTTAATTTTTCATTTAATTATTCCCTAAATCGGGTTTTCATCATTACAAAACTAAGCCAATTAGCTATAACTTCAAACAAATTTAATTAACAATTGTACTTTTTGGAAATAATCCAATGTTTACAGGGGTTTAAAGTGGGTTGTGCTTGGGTTGTGAATTGTGTAAAAACCAACACTTAAAAGAACCCAAATTAAAAAATAAACACATAAATATCAACCACTTAAATCTAAATAATAAAAACACAACCCAAGGTTTTATTTCTCAATTAATAGATCGATTTTTCCATAATATTTATATTCACTTACCACAATTTGACACCATTTTTCACAAAAAAAGGGACAATTATAAGTGTTTTTTACTACTCGAAAAAAGTTGAAATATTTTCCCTTGTAAACATAGGGGTTACAAGTGGGTTGTGCTCAATTTCACAACCCAACACAACCCAAATAATCGAAATACTTTACTTCTATTTGTACCTAATCTAAAAACAAAATATCATGAACATCTCAGTTGTAACGCAGGAGGATCTGCAAGAATTAAAGGATTTTTTTATCGAATCAGTAGAATCTATTTTAAAAGAACATTTAGCTGGCCATTCTCAAGAGCCGGACATTGTTCTTTTAAAATCTCACCAAGTCCAACGCCTGTTGCGTATCTCTCCTGGTACTTTACAAAACATGCGTGTTAATGGAACAATCCCTTTCTCAAAAGTAGGAGGTGTCATATTCTATGACAAACAAGACATCCTCAACATCATTGACGATCACAAGCAAAATGTATAAGCATGCAAGAAGTAAATTACATTCATCACATGGAAAATACGATGGTCAAATTTGGGAATGATCAGCGTATTTCGCCATGGCATATCAGTATGTATCTGTCTTTATTCCAAATCTGGAACAGTACCCGATTTAAGAAAGAAATAAGTATTCGACGTGATGAACTCATGAGTCTTTCTAAAATCGGTTCTACAAATACTTATTCCAAATGTTTGAAGCAGCTAAATGATTGGGGTTATTTAAAATACCACCCATCAAAAAGCAGATTTATTGCTTCAAAAGTTCACATGTACAGATTTGATACAACACGTGATACATCACCTGATACAACACGTGATACATCATGTGATACATCATGTGATACAACATGTGATACAACATCTGTACATCTCGTGCGACCTTTCTTAAACAATACTAAACATATAGTAAACTATAATAAACAAAAAGAAAACAATAATAAACTATATAAAACTAAAGAAGGGGAAGAAAAAAAATCTTCCCCACATCCATCCCAAAATAAAAATGATGAATCTTCTTTTCGAAAGGACGAATTGCATTCGCCCAAAAAAGCAAGTAAGAACGATTTGCAATCGTCCGATTCGTCCAAATCCAAAAAGCCTAGTAAGGGCAATTTAAAATCGCCCTCCTCCAAAAAGAAATTCGTTCCTCCGGAACTTCAAAATGTAAAAACATTTTTTCACGAGAATAAATCCTCTTACCAAGTCGCAGAAATGTTTTTCAATCATTTTGAATCCAACGGATGGAAAGTTGGTGGCAAAGCCCCGATGAAGAACTGGAACGCTGCAGCAAAAAACTGGATTATGCGTGATGAAAAATACCAAGCACAAAACCGAAGTCCGGCACAACAGCGATTACACGTCAACGAAAACAAAGATTATTCTGAACCATTGTAAAAATTTAGAGAATGAAAAAGCCTTATTACAAAATAATAGATGGCATGCGCCATTTTAAATTCAAAGACACTCTTGCTTACTTGCAGGAACATGGAAAAGAAAAATTTGGACACCAATTCAAAATTCACAAAGAAGACATCAAAACTCTTCACAAACTCATCATTTACATGATTCACGAAGATATTCAATGCGAAAAATATGGAATTGATCTCAACAAAGGGATTTTACTGACAGGTCCAGTAGGTTGCGGAAAAACTTCATGGATGCAAATTATTCAAACCATAATTTTACCTGAGCAAACTTTCCAAGTAAAATCCACCAGAGACATTGCATTTGAATTTAACCAAAATGGATTCAATACAATTCAAGCATACGGAAAAAGACAACGCGCAATTTGCTTGGATGATATTGGAGTTGAGCAAAACATCAAATTTTATGGAAATGAATGCAACACCATCGGAGAAATTCTTTTGCAGCGATATGATCTATTGGTTCACCCAAAAATAGTCACCCACGCCACAACAAATCTCACCGCAAAAGAAATTGAAAATTTATACGGGAAACGTGTTCGCTCAAGACTTAGAAAAATGTTCAACCTCATCTCATTTCCAGCAGAAACAAAAGACAAACGAAAATAATTTCCCAAATGTGGTTGAGCGAAGCCGAAACCACAACTTGAAAACTTGATAGCTAACAAACTTTAAAACTAACAACAATGAAAATACTAAAACTCCACTCACGTGGCCAAGAAGTAAAACAACTTCAAATCCTCCTCAACATCTTACCAGATGGAATCTTCGGAACACAAACCCATAAAGCTGTTTTGTTCTTTCAAAAATCACAAAACATTACTCCAGATGGAATCGTAGGACCAATCACTTGGTCTTTACTCTACGATGGTTGGGAATTAATGCACCATTCGCTCGAAGAAAAAACAGAATTGTACACACCCTACTTCCTACCCTACAAGAAAACGCATACTAAACCAACCCAAAAGAAATGGATATTTCTACACCATACTGCAGGTTGGCAAAACCCTTACCGGGTTATTGATGCCTGGAACGAAAATTCAGAAAAAAACATTGCAACTGAGTTTGTGATTGGTGGCCAATCAATCCACAATGACAATTCTGATCATGATGGAAAAATACTACAAGCAATTCCAAATAATGGATGGGCTTGGCACCTTGGAATCGGTAACCAACCCCTACATCGTGAAAGCATAGGAATTGAATTGTGCAGTTTTGGAGCACTTACCAAAGGTTACTTTGAAAAAACAGAAGACAATAAACCAAAATACGTTCATAAAGCTAAAAATAGCTTTTTCACGTATGTTGGCCAAGAAGTTAACCATGAACAAGTAATCGAATTAGAGAGTGAATTTAGAGGTTATAACTACTTTCATAAGTATTCTACCAAACAACTCCAATCTCTCAAGGAATTGCTACTCAAATTAGCAAATGAGCATAATATTGATGTTAAAGAAGGATTACCAAACCTCATCCGAAAGGAAGGGGTTAAAGCTTTTGATATGATTGGAACGAAAATGTGTATTAATTCTCCTGGTGTTTGGTCCCATGCAAATGTGAATAAATGGAAATTGGATGTTGCTCCGCAAGAGGGGTTGATTGAGATGTTGTTGGGGTTGTGATTGTTATCTTAACAAATTAGATTAAATTTGAATTATAATATCTCATTAATGTAGACCTATTCAACTAACATATGTTGAGTATGGATCATGGAATGAGTTCTATATGTAAGTTGGCAGCAAGTTAAAAAAAACAGAATTGGAAAAAGAAGAAAATATAAAAATACACGAAACCGCATTCGTTACTTCAACTTTTAGGGCTTTTGACGAAGATTTAAGTCAAGACAATTTTGCGAAATTATGGCAAAATTCAAAAACTGAACAATGGATAAAAGAATATCTTGACCAAGTTTCTTCAGAAGAAACATATACACATTGTCTAAGAAATAGATATTTTTTGGATAAAATAAAAGATTTAGTCCAAAATCAAGAAATTGAAGTATTGATAAATTTTGGGAGTGGGTTTAGTATGTATCCTTTTCTAATAAATGAAAAGCTGATTAATATAGAAATTGATAAACCTGAAATAGTTGATTATAAAAAGGATAAAATAAAAAATTGGCAAAAAGAAAATATTCTTCCAAAAAGAAATATTCATTTTATTGGTGTTGATTTCAGCGAAAATTATAAAGAGGACTTGTTATCAAAAATTAATTCAATAAAAGGAAATAAGCCGTGTTTCATTCTTGTTGAAGGTGTTCTGTTTTTTTTAGATAGAGAGGAAACGGATAATTTATTTGACTTTTTCAATATAATTCAAAAAAGTGAAGATTATATTGGTAGCGCTTCATTTCAAGAAACAATAAAAGAAACTATAGCTTTTAAAAACTTATTGGGTTTCTTTAATCAAAAAGTTTCAAAAACAAACGAAAATGATTATCAAACTATCGAAGACGAATATTATAGCTCTAAGAAAGATTATAAATTAATTGACCATCAAGATTATTTTAGTCTTTCAAAAAAATATGGAAATAAAACCAATCAGCTTAAAGAATTGATTTTAAATGAAAATTTCTATTTCCTTAAAAAGATTTAGCATATAAAACCAGCTGCCGACACCGTTTTGGTAAAATCACCAAAGGCTACTTCGAGAAAGACCAAAATGGAATTCCAAAACCAATTGCCAGAGGAAAGAATTCATATTTCACTTACGTTGGCCAAGAAGTACATCCGGAACAAGTCAATGAATTAGAGGCTCCATTTAGAGGATATAACTACTTTCATAAGTATTCTACTGAACAGCTTAATTCATTGAAGAGACTCTTACTTCATTTAGCTGAGAAGCACAACATAGAGGTTCGCGAAGGATTACCAAACCTCATCCGAAAGGAAGGAGTTAAAGCTTTTGATATGATTGAAACAAAAATGTGTGTTGATTTTCCTGGAGTCTGGTCACATGGAAATGTGAATAAATGGAAGTTGGATGTTGCTCCCCAGGAGGGATTGATTGAGATGTTGTTGGGATTGTGAAGATTATCTTAATAATTAGTTTAAATTTGAATTATATTATTTAACTTATGTGTATTGATACAGCAAACACGTGTTTACCTAGAAGATTAAATATATAAGCAATCAATTGTCAGTCCGTTTAAAAACTAAATCGAAGCTTAGAGGATATACGAAATGAGTAGAAAAAAAATACCAGACAATATTCAAGCAGATGTGATTTTTAAATCAAATCGTGAGTGCGTTGTTTGCAACAATCATAAACGTGGCGACCATATTCATCATATTGACGGAGACAACACAAATTATAAATTTGAAAATTTAGCTTTCTTATGTGTTTACTGTCATAATGAAGCATCTGTTACTGGAAACATTATCAAAAAATTATCTCCGAAGACAATTATTAAATATCGAGACCACAAATATCAAGTCATTGCAACAGAAAGGGAGAATTCATTGAAACTTTTTAATTCCCCTGTAACTGGCTTAACAACAGAAAACTTGCTTACAACTTCAAAAAACGCATTAATAATAATTGAAATTGAAAAATTAAAAGAAGATTATTTCTCAGCCAACTGGGAAGAACGTTCAAACATAATCTTAAAGCTTCACAAGTTTTCAGACCACACAAACTTCAGAGTGTCGGTAGACGTCTTTAATTTTCTCTCCATGGTTGCAGACCAAACAAGAAGTGGAATAACAACTAGCGTTGCAATTACTATATTTTCCACAATACTTGAGTTCTTCCCCTATTCAGACAACGTGGATGACAATGAGAAAACTATTGAACTTGCCAACAAATGTGCAGATATCGCATTTAGTTTGCTTTACGACACGACAATTTATCTTAAAAATTATGAAATTGCAATGTATGGCCTAACTATCCTCAAGTATATTTATAAAAAGGGAATACAACAAAAATTACAACCACTTATTGATAAAGTTAATGAAACCTACGAAGAAATTGAACAGACGTTACAACGGCCCGAACGAAACGACCTAAGAGAAGCTTTACAACTTATTAAAGAATTCAAAACTCACATTAAAAAAGGAACTTTATCATTCCCAACTCTTTCCGACAATTTAATGAAAATTATTTATTCTGAAAGACAAAAAAACAACAACTGAATTTAGATCATCAACGTGGTAGCTTTTTATATATTTAAATTACTCCGTATTACCTAATTATAAACTCATGCTTCAATTAAACTCAGAACTAAACCTTTTTAACTCGCTGTTATATGAGAAAATCAAACAAGGTGAAGAATTATTAAATGAAAAAATAAATGATCCTGATATAATCAGACAGAAAACTAAAGATTGGCAAGAAGAGTCGATCAAATTTCTAGAAACGAATATAAATGAATTTCCTGAAAGTTTAATTTCAAAAATAAGATATGTAAGTGATGGAAACCTTTTAAGTGAATATTTAGGAAAAAAAGAGCTGGAAAAGAATGCTATAAAACATGTAAATTATCTTTCAGCTCAACTTGAAAAAAAAATAATCGAGCTCAAAAAATGCGCTGACTACATAGCTATTTCTGAAATAATCAACAAAAATAAAAAACCAGAACTAAACAAAATTGAGGAAAAAATAGACTTTGTTTTACAGAAACTAAATCTACTTTTTAACGATAATTATTACTCTATTTCCATGATCTTCAAATTCAATGCTATTAAATACAGAGATAGAGAGCCAGAAGAAATTGCTGAAAATTTGAAACGTAGAGGTTATGGAGTTAGAAACGAAAGCTGGCCGGCAAATGATGCATTGAAAATTTCAGTAAAAGGAGCTGCGTTCATTGAACGAAAAAATAAAGCTTCTAAGAAAAAAGAGAAAACTAAAGCCGAATCTGAAATTAATTCCAAAATAGATTCTGTTCTATCTAAACTCGATGATTTGGGTTATGGACAAGAAATAATATTTAATGAAATTGAAGAATTAAGAAATTTATCTAAAAAATTAAGTAAAAAAACATGGTCTCAACTGGTCAAAGGTAAAATGGTCGATTTGGTAATTTCAGAGGTTATAAATAAGAATGTTGCAACATACATTTATGAGGCTTTAGTTGAGGATAAATTCAAATTATTAAAATAAATAATAATGATGACACATGCCATGCTGTCGTTGCGCCACATAAATAAACTTAATTGTTAAAAATCAACACAATTAGCCGATACTTATCAAAAGATATTTTCACAAAAAAAAGATTCTCATCTCATAGCACCTAACTTATTCACTATAACCAACCCTCTTCACAACACTTCCATCAGAGTAAATATAAAACTGAACACCCCCTTTTTCTATATCCACCTCACGCCCAAAAACATCGACAACTTTCCTTAATTCTACATTCTTAGTAATACTATTCTCTTTTAGATCTTCTCCCCAAATCAAATTCGCAAACTCCGGCCTATCAATAAAAGGATTGCGATTTCCTTGGTACGAATAAATAACCTCATTCCGATTACGTTCCCAATCATCAACAGGATCTTCATTATGCCATTGAAGTAAAACAGAAAGCTTTCCATGAACAGGAGCTTTCGTTTTATTATCTCTAGGTATAGAGTCAATCATCACTAAATCTAATTCTCCTTTCTCCCCTTCATACCTTGTGGCCATGTAAAAAATCATTCGGGCAACATCACCTTTAACAATATCCCGTGGCGCCCAAACCCAAGTTGAAGAACTTGTATAACTTCCAGTTGCTCCATCACTATCAATATATTCATACTCTCCACAACCAAACCATCTGTTGCTTCTAGCCCTATTTACAGAAACATCACAAGGTCGTAAAGCATGAACATCTGTTCCTGGTCCGAGCGCAGTTCCAAAATCACCACGAGACTTTGCCCAAACATGTTCACGTGTCCATCCTCTTCCGCTATTGTACTCTTGAGCAGCATCAACAGTCCATCCAGTATAAAGTAAAATTACTTTACTCGGGTCGATGGTGTCTTTATCTGTTTCTTTCAGAATATCCCAAACATCAGTTTTTGTACTCGTATAAGGAAATTGAATATGATTATCAATAATATCATTAAGAGCTGCTTTCAATTTCGTTCCACTCAATCCTTCTGTTGAACTGTAATAACCATCAGGTATCTGAGAAGAATAATGATCTACTCCTAAAATTGAGAAAAACAGTACTAGAAATCGAAGGATATTAAAAGGATTCATAAATCGTATGGTCTAGTGGGAAAATGATTTTATGCTGATCATACTGGAACTTTGAAATAACAAACCAATTAAAATTAAAAAACAAAAGGGAATGAACGAGCGTTCTATTCCCTTTTAAACCTAACCTAACCACCTAAATCGAGACTAATGTATGGGTTTTTAGAGAAGTGGCAAAGGATTAATGATATTTGAATTGGAATAGTCTCATTTGTAAATCAATATATTATAATATTTTCAAAAACATCCTTTAAATAATGCTCATTGGATTCGATCATTTCAACATCGTTTCTTAATGTTATTCTAGCTTTATCCCTTTCAGAACTACTCATTTTTAATAGTAAGTTATTTGAGCTATTCCCCCAATCAATAAATTGACTTTTCCTTAATATATCAGATAGAAACATCATAGAATTAAGCAGGTTATCTGTTATAGATGAAAACAAACCGAAGTTATCATCTGATAGCGCTAAGACAACAGATTGTTCAATAATAACTTTTGGAATATTTAAGTTATTTTCAGAATTATACATTTTTAAAAGACGAATAATTTTCCTTTCATTTGGCCTATTATTAGTGATTTTTCTTTGTAGCGAAGTATCAATCTTAAATGAGCCATTTCTTTTCCAAAGACTATTTGAGTTAACAAATAAATTCAATTTATTATCCAGCTTATAATCACCAATTTCTCTACCAGGTACTATATCAAAGTAGATTTCATCTCCCTCTCGTTCAAAAGAAATTCCAATTGATTTTGTTTTTTTGTATACCGAAACGTTTTGTTGATGATTTAGTTTTGATTTAATCTTTTCAAAGGTATATATAAACATTTCTTCTAATGAACTAAAACTTCTTTTTCGAAAAGGTAAAAGAATATCAATATCATAGCTTCCAATATTTGCAGTACTACGTACAAATGAGCCAGTGTTTTCAGGAACAGAAACTAATGTGTTTGCAAAAATTTCTAATAACTGTATTTTTAATTTGTCTCTCACCAATATAGCATTCTGATATAAGTCAGGGTTATTCTTCAAATCTCTATTCTTTAAAATCGCCTTTAAGTATTCATTAGAGTTAAAATATTTAGATCTATTAATTGCCGAAGTTAAATCATACAGTGAACAACCAATACCCGCTCCAATTGCACCTCCATACATAGCATTTTTCAAGGTTCTATTACCATCATAACTATTCCATGTAAGCTTCTCTCCTCTATCATGGTGCTCTAACCACTGTATTAATAAATCACCTAATGCGGTTACACAGAATCCGATTGTTGCTGCTTGAGTAGTATATCTTTCCTTTTTTCTCATAAATAAAATTATTTAGGATGAATACCTCCCCCCATCCACACACCAGTTAAATGCCAATTTTCATAATGATAAAGCCATAAACTAATCCAAGGTATTACCGTATCAGAAATCAACATTGATGATGTAAATTCTTTATAAAACGGATAATACAAGCATAGTTTATTTCTAGGATAGGTATGCGGAATGTCATCATCTTTCAAATTGTTTTTTAAGATAGGATTTATAATACTCACATCTGGGGCACTACCAAATTTATATTTTAATTTGAATGTATATGGTATACTGCGTGAAGTTGGCTTTAACTTTCCAATAATTGTTAAGTGATCTTTATAAAGTTTACAAATAAATTCAGGATATTTTAATTTAATTGCACCGTATTGCATACCGTAGTTATATTTTCGTGTTTTCATCATTTATTTATAATCCAAAAAATGTATTCTTTTTAACTGATTGAGAGGATACCCCTGAAAGAGAAGTTAACCCCCCTGTATCTCTATTTATATTTAACTTTCCTTCACGTCTAATTTCTTCCAATTGATCATTTTGAGCTTTTTGAGCTTTTGTGAATAATTCAGCTCCAAACAAGCTTTTTAATAAAACACCCTCTGCTAAAACACCGTTTTCTTGTTTAAGCTTCTGCCATTCTTCATGCAGAAACTTGGAAAACTTCTCAAATTCAATATAGTATTGAGGTTCATCACCCCATTTGTCAGTGAAATCTTCATCATTATTTACTGGGTTAAATACCTTAACTCTCCCAGATTGAAGTCTCATGCTGTTAAGTGTTTTAACAATCACATTATCAATGGTTTCATAGATACTATCTTCTCCACTGTAAAACTGTCCTGCAATAGTGGTAAGCACAATACTTGAGGTCTTGTAAGTATCATCTTCTTGAAAGTAAATATCTCTGTATCTCTTTATTAGTTGAACAGCTCTTTGAAGTGGTTTCTTATTTTCAAAATTATCTGCAGGCAGACCTTCAGCCCGCAAGGCCTTTTCTAGCAAGCTCTGCTTTACCATATTCGCTTTATTATGAAACCACTTTGAGTATCCTCTAGGATTGCTACTTACCCATCTATTCATCTCCTTATCGGGAACCATTATTCTATCTTCATCATGGCCAAACTCTTGCACTCCTGGCATAATATCCATATGAAAATCCCCTGCATAATTTAATCGAAGACACCTATTTTTAGACTCCATTTTAGCCTTATAAACTTCATGCTCACTTAGTCTCCTCTTTAATTCTTTATAAATTCTCTGGGGTGAGTGAACATTCCAATCCGTTTTAAGTTGAATAACAATATCTAAATCAAATTCATCTTTTTCTAAGGGCTTTACCGTAGTTTGTATTCGCACTGAACCATGAGGATATATATCGTATTTGAATGGATTAAAAAACTTTTCATCAGATTCTATCCAATTTTTCACAGCTTCATAATGTTCAATCATTCTATCATATCTTGTTTTTCCTAACTGAATATTTTCAGCCATTTTATCCAACAGGTCGTCTAATTGCGTTCTTTTGTCATTAAATAGTATCATTGTGGCAGTATTTTAAAGGTGTGAGGTAATATAGTTTTCCCGTCTACTGTTGCCCCCTTTCTAATTTCGTCAGGGGTAACAAAAATTATATCATTTTCGTTTTCCAGTGCATCTATAGCATCTTTTTGTGCATCTGTATCTGGTCTTAACTCAAAAATGTCAGCATATCTAAATTCATCAATAGGAAAAGCTGGTGATGGGGATTCAATCTCCTTATGACTGCCGATATATGCGTATTTAACATGTCTAAAATTTTCCTCAGATAATAATCCTGGTTTAACAAGTTCTTCATAAAACTCTCTCCAAGGATCAACTTCTCGATTCTTTCTACTTTCGAACCATCGTAAAAAATTTAAAAGCTCTTTTCTTTTATTGATTCGAATCCTTAAATCATCTTTGGTATCACAATCTCTTTCGACAAAATTACATGGTTCAATTCCTAAACCATTAAAGAATTCACGGTTTTCTTCTTTAAAATATTTATAAGCTCCACCTATGGGTTGGTAGCCGACCCTATCTTTCTTATGTCTCTTGATAAGAACGTATTTACCATTTACCTCAATTCTAAATAGATAAGCTACTGTAGCCCGAATTGGTTTATTTCTTTTTAGAACCTTTGTTTTAAATAGTTTCCAATCCTTTAGATTTTCTAATAGATAAATTACAAAGTCAATGAAAGATCCAATAATAAAACCCAATGATATTTTAAATATTGTAGCTCTTACATTATCGTTTCCCACGAATAATGAAGATATAACACCTGAAATTCCAATAAAAAAAACGATTAATCCCCTCATAGTCCTACCCTTTAATACTCCTCGGATCATTACCATGCGAATCTTTCTCTCGGATTTGCCCATTTTTACCATGAATCAGTAATTCAGATTTTTGGTTTATCGCAATACCTCTTGCTACATCTGCAGCCTCTTTTTGCGTTTTCGTTACTTTAGTAGCCTTTGAATTACCAGCTCCTTTAACAGCCCATCCATCTGGGTGTTTTACAACATGTTGATTTTTTCCTTTTCCCATTTCCTTTGTTTTGAGAATGAATAAATAGTATACACACTTCACGATGTGTGAACCACGAAAGAGAAAAAAGAATGGAAGTATTAGGTGTTATCAAAAAAGTTGATACATTTGCACTTCAAAACTTGAAAAAAGTTCATGAATCAGTTAGTTTGGTCACAGGTGATTCACAATCTTGAATAGTCGCTCTCCTTAGGGCGGCTATTTCTATTAAAGGAGATTTCTCATCAACCTCCATGCCGTTTGTTAATTTATGCCAAAACGACCTAAATATTATTAATTCGTCAGTTGTTTTTGTCAGTTTAACTGACAAATATTGAAATTCATCTAAGTTTTGTCAGTTTTAGTCTAAAACAAAAAAAAATAACCACCCTAAGATTCCAAATTTGTGTTATCCTCAATAACCCACACCCAAAATAAATGTTATTGTAACATTGAATTACTATATTTGAATTGATTTGAGAACTTTTCATGTCTAAAAATACTTTTATAAGAACCCCTAATAAAATCTACATTTTTTATATCTTAAATATCTCAAAACATTACTTGATATATCACATTTAACTCCATAGCAAAATGAATTTACCAAAACTACCGAAAGAGCTGAAAATTCACAGCTATCAAAAAGAGATTGAAAAGCAAATAGTTTCTAAGCTAATGCAAAACAAAACACTATCACAAGAGGAATATATTTCCTATATAAATATTACATCTTTTCATATTAAGCTAAAAAAGTTTTTGCGAGATTTAAACTTTAAAGATTTAACTAAAAAAGAGATTCATGTACTTTCAAAATACATTAAAGATATTTTTTATTTCATGCCCGAAAATACTTCTCCATTAGAAATAAATAAATTATATCGTCTTGTAGTTAATAAAAATATTCATGGCTCTAATGGTTCAATTGAACATACGAAGTTTTTAACCTATCCTCCTGATCATATAGTAAGGAAGAATGGAAAATATAACCGTGCTAATTCACCTTTTAGAAATGTATTTTATGGTTCAGAATCAATACCTACTGCAGTTTTCGAATTAAAACCAAAACCTGGAGATAAAGTGACCTTAAGTGAATGGTCTCCCTTAAAAACAAACCTCTTTATTATGTATTTTATTTTTCATGAAAAAGTAATCTCGGGTACTAGTCGTGTTTCAAGTATTATTAAAGCAAAACATGACGAGCACGTTAAACAATTCAATCCTATGTTAAAAGACTTTTTTTCAGCGTACACGGAAACTTTAGGTTATGAATTCTCTAAACCTGTTAATCACCATTTAGAATATCTGGTATCGGCAATACTCTCTGATAGAATAATATCGAATGATATTAAATATCATAATAAAATAGATGGTATTATCTTTCCTAGTGTAAACAATAACTTCAATTCACATAATATTGCTATGAAAAAAAATGTAATTCGAAATAGATTTGAATTATCAAAAGTAAGCGAATTCATTGTGTCAGAAACTTATTATGAATCAGTTTACAAAGATCAACTTAGCCAAGATCCATTACAAGAAGAATTATTAGAAGCTCACAGTAGACGGGATGGTGACATTATTGGTAATAAAATAAAATGGCAAAACAAATTTTACTAAAATCATGCAAAACAATATCAATGAAAATTTATGTAAACTATGTGGAGTTTCTGAACAAGTTAACAGTCATATTCTGCCAAAATTTATATTCAGATGGTTAAAGAAAAGTGGAACGGGAAAGCTTAGAAATTTAGAGAACGTAAACCTTCCAGTAGAAGACGGGATAGTAAAGAAGTTTTTATGTAAACATTGTGAAGATAAATTTAACAAAGCTGAAACTAGATTTGCAAATAAAGCTTTCTACCCAGTGATAAATAAAAAGGCTGCAGAATTCGTTTATGACAAATGGTTTAAATATTTTATTGTATCAATTTTCTGGAGAACTTTAAAAGATTCACTTTATGAACATGTAGAAAATACAAAATGGCATAATGTTTTATTAAAAATTGAAAAAGTTTGGTCCGATTATTTAAACAATGATATCCCTATGAACAACTTTGATGAAATACATTGCATTGCCGGTGTTGATTTACCTGAAGAAAAAAAACAAAGAAATTTTGTGATGTATATGTCACGCAGAACAGACGCAGGTATCCCGAACAATGACGATTTTTGCTTTTTCTATGTGAAAATACCTAGATTCATTTTTATAATTCCAATTTATGGGATAGACTTAGACTTGTTCGAAAACTCCAAGATTGAGAACGCTGGAACTTTTGAATTAAAAAATGTAAATATTGAAGAAACGATTATTGCTAATTACCTTTTTAATCGTGCCAACGAATTTGAGAATTTAAAAAGTAAAATGTCAGACAAACAAAAACAAGCATCGAGGGGTTTGACAATTAAACATGAGAAAAATTGGCAAAATAAGGACATGGGGGCAATTGAAAATTATTTGAATAATACTTAGTGATCCCTTAAAAACAACACAAACCAAATACATAATAAGAATGAAACCAAAAACAGTAAACGACTTATCCCAAACACCGACTATTACATCCATCTAAGTCCAACTGGAAAACCTACCAATGTGTCTTTATTAAAAACGGGTGCTGTAAATTATTACAACACCAATATATTTTTATTTCTATGAGAAAATTTAGTGAATTCGAAAAAGAAGCCATAAAAAAGATGGTTCAAAAAAAGCAAACTGAAGCAAATGTCCTTGATTTATTAGCTGACATTGCATTAAATGAACATCGAGCATTAAGTATTAATCATGATACTAAAAATATGACAGCCATAAAAAAACCTTCTGATACAATGTTTTTTAACGAACTAGTAGAAAGTGTTTTTTTGATTAAATATTTAGAAAAAGAGTCTCTAATTTTCTTTCATTCAAATTATGAACCACCCCAACTAGGCGACTACCTTAGTGTAAAGTCTTCTTTGATAAATAATTCAAGTTCTAAAAGTTATGAGAAAAATGAATTTTCCACAACTATTTATGACGACATTCTAGATTTTCAAAAAACATATTTTGTTTGTAGTACTGAGTTAATTGAACATGTTAAAAACGGTTTCCGATCAATGGAGCAAATTAGACATAATGAAAACATAAAAGAATCAAAGAAAAACCTTAAAATCGCTGAGCAGTCCTTAAACCAGTCCTATATTGGTTTAGATCTATCTAGAAAAAGTATTAAAAAAGCAACAAGTGCTATTATTATATCAATAGTTTTAGGTGGAGTTAGCATATTTTCTTCTTTTTATATTGCTTTTCAACAATCAAAAAACTCAATAAAGATTGATCAAAATCAAGTTGATGAATTCAATAATAAAATAGAATACATAAAAACAAGAGTTGATAGTGTTACTTTTCAAACAGATACTAAAAGTCATTCAGATACAGCGAAGTATAATACCCCTCCTAATTCAGATGGTGAAAGTATTAAATGAAGATATATCCTACCTTAAATAAGGTTTTATACGCAACTACATGAATCTTGACAACTTATGAAAAATAAACTTAATGTTTCAACCTGTACTTTTAACCAAAATAAATGTTCCAAATAATAAACTATCCACCCTAAACCACAAAAAACACCACTATTCTAAATTATACAATCACTTCCCTTCTTATCTTTAAATACTCATATTATGAGTATATTTAAAAATAACATTACATTAGTAGAGTTTAAGAAAAACCTTTGAACAATGAACCGAATTAAGGAAACACTAGATCAAAAAGGACTCAAGCAAATATGGTTGGCTGAACAGTTGGGGAAAAGCTATAACATGGTTCATTCCTACGTTCAAAACAAAAGACAACCAAGTATAGATGATTTATACAGAATAGCAGAGATTCTAAACGTGGACATTAAGGACCTACTCGTTTCAAATAAACCTGAACAAAATAACCAATGAACTCAACAGAAATACAACATAACGTTCAGAATATAATAGACAATTTATCTAAGGAAGAATTTATCTATGACCTCTTACTTGCATACGGAATTTCAAAAACCTCTGTAACGCGACTCAAAAAAGGAGATTACAACTTTTCCAAGGTTGATGGGGAAATACTCTACAAAAAGAAAATTTTCTTTAAAAAGGAAATATCTGAAAAACTATTAAGCAGCATAGAAGACATTTCCAAGGAAGAACGCATTCTAAAGCAAAAGCCCCGTTTCGCTGTACTTACGGATTATAAACAAATCGTAGCCAAAGATTTAAAATTAGGTAAGAACCTAGACATTCCACTAAAAGAATTGCCGAATTACTTCGATTTCTTTTTGCCATTGGCAGGAAGTGAAGTGTATAATGCCAGTAACGATAATGAGGCCGACAGGAATGCTTCCTACAAAATGGCAGATTTATATGATTTGTTGATTGAAGAAAATCCTTCTATTTACAATTCAAAAGAGAGTATTCACAACCTTAATATTTTCTTATCTCGCTTACTTTTTTGCTTTTTTGCTGAAGACACTGAAATATTTGAACAAGACAGCATTTTCACAAACTCATTAGCACAACATACTGCGGAAAACGGAAAAGATACCCATACTTTTTTAGATGATTTATTTGACCGATTAAATACAAAGGACACTGATCTTGCAGAGGTGCCAAACTATTTAACCAAATTTCCTTATGTAAATGGTGGATTGTTTAATGAGAAAATCAATTCTCCTATATTTACTTCCAAGGCAAGAAAGACACTAATTGCCCTGGGTGAATTACAATGGTCTGAAATTAATCCTGATATTTTCGGGTCCATGATTCAAGCGGTGGTGGACAAAGACTACCGAAGCGATTTAGGAATGCACTACACTTCTGTAGAAAACATTCTAAAACTCATTAAACCCTTGTTTCTAGATGAATTGTATGAAGCTTATGAGAATGCTACAACAATAAATCAACTACGGAAACTCATTAACCGGATTGCTATCATTAAGTTTTTTGACCCTGCTTGTGGTAGTGGTAATTTCCTGATTATTACCTACAAGGAAATCCGTCTGTTGGAAATACTAATTCTAGAGAAAATCACCGATTTAGAAGGACAAAGTCCAACTATAAAATGGACTTCCATTCAACTCTCACAATTTTACGGAATAGAAATAGACGATTTTGCACACGAAATGGCAATACTTTCCCTTTGGCTGGCAGAACACCAAATGAACAAAGTATTTGAAGATCGTTTATCTGATTATGGAAAGTCGAAACCCATTCTTCCACTAAAAGAAGCAGGACAAATAACACAAGGAAATGCTACCAGGGTCGATTGGGAAATAGCTTGCCCAATTACGGAAAAAAACGAGGTTTATGTGATTGGGAATCCTCCCTATTTGGGAGCCAGATTGCAAGATGCGGAGCAGAAAAAAGATATGGATTTTGTTTTCAATAAACTTAAAAAGTATCGTGATTTAGATTATATAAATTGTTGGGTTTATAAAGGTGCAGAATACATAAAAGGTTTGAATGCAAAATGTGCTTTTGTAACAACTAACTCAATTTGCCAAGGACAACAAGTGCCTTTAATTTGGCCACATATACTTTCTAAAGGTATAGAAATTGACTTTGCTCATCAGTCTTTTAAATGGACGAACAATGCCAAAGGCAATGCAGGAGTTACAGTAATTATTGTTGGTCTAAGAAATTTAAGCAGTGAACCAAAGTATTTGTTTACCGACAATTTTAGAAAATTAGCCAAAAACATAAACCCATACCTATTAGACAGTTCTAATACTATAGTTTCAGGCAGAAGTAAACCATTATCCGAGTTTCCTGAAATGAAGTTTGGAAATATGCCAAATGATGGAGGAGGATTAATTTTTACGGAAGAAGAGTATGAGAAACTAATTGAGCAGTTTCCAATAGCCAAAGAATTTACTCGATTACTTTTAGGTTCGTCTGAATTCATAAGAGGAAATAAACGCTATTGTATATGGCTAGAAGATGAAGAATTAAAAGAAGCCGCTAAAATACCTGAAATTGTTAAACGAATTGAAAAAACAGAAATTCACAGATTAAACAGCAAGGATAAAGGAACTAATAGATTAGCTGAACGCTCGCATCAATTTAGGGATAGAAATACAGCTAAAGAAAGTCAGTTAATTATCCCAAGGCATACTTCCGAAACGAGAGATTATATTCCAATTGGATTTTTTGATTCTGAAACAATTATTGCAGATTCTGCTTTAGCTATTTATGATGCGGAACCATTTATGTTCGCAATTATCAATTCTAAGATGCATATGGTTTGGGTTAGGAATGTGGGAGGTAAATTGAAAACAGATTATAGGTATTCAAAAGATATTTGCTACAACACCTTCCCATTCCCAAACATCACCACAAAACAAAAAGAAAACTTAAGCCTCTATGTTTTCTCCATATTAGACGAGCGCGCAAAGCACCCAAGTAAAACCATGGCTCAGTTATACAATCCGCTCACAATGCCCAAAGGTTTGTTACAAGCGCATCAAGAACTCGATACCGCCATAGAGCAATGCTACCGTTTACAACCTTTTAACAACGATACAGAACGTTTGGAGTATTTGTTTAAGCAGTATGAGGAAATGGTGAAAAAGGATACCTTGTTTGCGAAGCAGAAAAAAACGAGAAAAAAGAAATAAAATGAGTATTAACGAACAATTAAATATTGAATTAAGGAGTAAAATACTCGAATACTCTTTATTTATCGAGAACCTAATTAATAATTTACTTAGAATGAATCTTGGGATTTATGATGAAAAAGTAAAAACCAGATTATTCAGCAACAAGGGTAAAATAAGCTTTCAAAACAAAATTGATTTATTGTATGATATCGAAGTATTATCAAAGGAGGAGAATTCAGAATTTGAACTTTTGATGATTGTAAGAAATAAGTTTATGCATGATATTGAATGCGACTCATTTGAGACTTTATTGAAGCAAATTGATAAGGGAATAGTTAACAGGTTTAAAAAATTTCTGGAAGATGGTCAATCAATTTCTGATGAAGAGGCCTGTAAAAAAGCGAGTTATAAATTGTTTCAAAAGAATATAGAAACAATAAAAAAGAAAATTGAATTAAATGAATCTGCCAGAAAGAAAAAGTACGAATTATTGCAGGTTCAAAATCAACAGATAATTTATTTCATAGACCTTATTCAAGATTTAATGGACAAAGTTTCAATAACGATTGAAAATTCAGAATTGGAGAATCCTAAAGTTGCAGTTTTAGGAATAAAACTGTACAACATTTTAAAGGAATCTACTCATAAACTTACAGCTGATTCGAAAACAAATATCTATGAAGAATTCTTTAAATCAGGAGCTAACATTAAATCAATATTCGGAATAAAATGCGACTTGAAAGATTGGCCTAAATGGGAGCATTTTAAATTGCCTAATATCGATAAATCCAAAATTCAATGACATCATTCAACAAAATAAAATCTCAATACAATCAGTTCATCCGAACATTAAAACCTGATGAGTTAACTCCTTATGAAATTAAGTTGATTAATTTAATTTCATACAATTTTGATTCAGTTGCAAGTGTTGGTACCGCAGCAGGAAAAAGAGCTTTATTGTTAAATGATTTAATAAATGAAAATAGAGATATACTAAGCAACAGTTTACCAAAAATAGAAGATGAAACTAAAACCAGTACTAATGATATTACAAGGATAAATAGCATTGAAATAGAAAATTTTAGAGGGTTTGCATCTAAGGAAGTCTTTGATCTTAACAAACCTAAAGTTTTGGTTTATGGTCCAAATGGAAGTGGAAAAACCAGCTTTTGTGAAGCTTTGGAATATTCTCTACTTGGCTATCTGAGTGAAGCGGACGCAAAACGAATAGATGTAAAACAATATATCACAAACGTTCATACCGCAAAGTCTTCGCAACCTGTTTTGACAGGAACAAATTCAATAGGAGAAACAGTTGATATTAAAGTTAGTCCAGACAGTTATTATTTCTGTTTTATTGAGAAGAATAGAATTATCGATTTTGCTCGATACTCTTCTAAAACCCAAGGACAACAAGAAAGTTTATTAGCTACCCTATTTGGTTTGGATGAGTTTAACTCATTCATTAATGGGTTTACAGAAAATATTTCGGGAAAAATTCCTGTAGAATCTTTAAAACAAAAGGAACTTGATGAAAAAACAATAGAATTAACAGGTCAAAAACAAAATATTGAGAACTCATCAAATAAAAATTCAGAATTTGAAGGACAAAAAAAATCTATTGCAGAAACCAGCAAAATTAATAAGACCTTTGATGAACTAGACTTATACATCAATGGAAATCAAGATGTAAAAGGTAGGATTGAACTTATTGACAATGAGCTAAAAAAACCAAAAGAGAAATTATTCACTCATACAATAACAAATGAATTATTAGAGTCTATTTCAAAAATTGAAAAAACTATAACGTTATTTGAAGAAAACAATACAAAGTTTAAGCAAGAAAAAGACAAAGTAAGCTTTGTGGAGATTTTTAAATTGGTTAAGAATTTTGAACAAACACTTTCTGATAAATGTCCAGTATGTGAAACGCCAATTGAACAAACAAAGGTGAATCCTTACGATAATGCAACAGTCAAATTAAAAGAGCTTGAGGGAATTTCTAAAATTCAGCAAGACAGAGATAATGCTTGGATTAAACTTGTTACTGATGTTTATAGCTTTGCAAATGATTTCGAGAACCGAGAAAAAGATGCTTCCGCATTACAAGTGGAACTTCATGTAAATGTTCCAGAGCAACTTAAAGGTTTTCATAAGGAAAAATCCGAGCAAAAAGGCTACATTCCAGCTGTAAGGAGGCTTTTTGAGAATATAAAGTCACAAGAAGATACTTTCCTTGTGTTTGACAAAAAAACTAAGGATTCAAACACAAATACAAATAAACATCTTGAAAATCAAAAAGCCCTAGAGAATGAAAAGTCCGCTTTAACAAAATTAAAAAAAGAAATTGACGACCTTAAATCAAACATAAAATCTCACCAAGAAATAATTAGCGCAGCAGAAAAAGCTGTAGCAGATTTTGACACCAAGAATAAACCTTTAATTGATGATATAGCAAAAGAGAAAATAATATTAGAGGATAATAAAAAATTCATTGAAGCATATGTTACCTTACTACAGAAACTTAATAAATACAAAAGAGAACTACCTTTATCTCTTGTTGAAAACTTGAATGAATTAACCAAAGAATTTTACAACTTCATAAATCGAGGTGACAGTAAATTTGAGTTAATTGAACAAATTATTTTGCCATCTAATGCAGGAGAACGGGTAAAAGTTTCCTTTCAGGATAACCCAAAAATTGAATTAGATGCAATGCATATTTTAAGCGAAGGTCACACAAGGTGTCTTGGTCTGTCAATATTACTTGCGAAAGTCGTTCAAGACAAACTCCCTTTTATAATTTTTGATGATATTGTTAATGCCATAGATGATGATCATAGGGGCAGAATAAGAGAATTGCTTTTTGACAATCCTGTTATTAATGCAAAACAAATTATTATTACTTCTCATTCCGAGGAATACATTAAAGATATTGAGAATCAGCATTTCACAAAAAAGGGTTACAAAGACGAATGCGTTTCATATACATTTTTAAAGCCAGTTTCAAAAACTGTTCATAAAAAGGAAATAACAAAGCACTATTTAAATAAGGCTTCCAAGCATTTTGAAGAACATTCTCATAGGGATTGTTTAATGGAATGTAGAAGAGCTCTTGAGAATTTAAGTAATGAATTTTGGAGAAAAGTTTCAAAAAAATACAATATTCAAGTTAGTACAACCATTAGAATACCAGGTGCGCAACCTGACTTAATGGGGATTGTAAGTTCTTTGAGAAAAAAAGTTCAAAAACATAACGACCCTTTATTTCAAGGTTGCGTAGATATTCTTACTTGGTTTACAGGCTTGGAAACTTCTAACAATCAAATTTGGAATTACCTGAATAAAGGAACGCACGAAGAATTAGACCGAGATGATTTTGATTCAATAATTGTGGAAGAAGTACTAAATAATTTAATTCAATTAGAATCTGAATTACATCAAAAAAAGTAAAATGGTTAGCGAAAATGGATATATTATTCCAGAAGAGAGAGTTTAAGATTTATGATAAAAATATTAATTTGTGAACTATGAGTATGGAAGAATTACTACACACCCTACTGTCTTCAGAAACAGAAACAGAAGTTTTGGAATTCAAAACAGCCGAGAACTCTTATTCTAAAGACAAGCTTGGACAATACTTTTCGGCATTGAGTAATGAAGCGAACCTTAAAAAGAAGGATCAAGCTTATATGGTTTTTGGGGTAAATGATACCAAGCAAATTGTAGGTACAAACATTTCTGATAATGAACTCAATAACTACAAAAAAGAAATGGCAGATCACACTTCTCCCTCATTGAGTTTTATCGATGTTTCACGTATCAGTACCACAAAAGGCAACGTTATTGTGTTTCAAATTCCACCAGCACCGCAAGGCACCGCTATTTCATGGAAAGGACACCGTTACGGTAGGAATGGTGAAAGTATTGGAGGTTTAAATGATTATGAACTCAGTGAAATCACTTCGCAGAAAAAAGATTGGAGTGCAAATATTATTCAGGAAGCAACCTTGAAGGATTTATCTCAAGAAGCCATCAATATGGCTCGAAAACAATATGCAGAAAAAAATTCAAAACTTAAAAATGAAATTTCAAATTGGGATGATTCTACATTTTTGAATAAAGCAAAGGTTTGTATCAACGGCAAAATAACCAATACGGCTATCCTGTTATTGGGGAAACCTGAATCGGAACATTTTATTTCTCCAGGTACAGCTAAAATATCTTGGATATTGAAAGACAGAGACAATATTGAAAAAGACTATGAACACTTTACTTGTCCCTTGTTATTGGAAGTTAACAAAGTACAAGCCAAAATCCGAAATCTGAAGTACCGTTATATAAAAGACAGTACGCTGTTTCCTGATGAGGTGGACCAGTATGATCCATATATTATACGTGAAGCATTAAATAACTGCATAGTCCATCAGAATTACATTTTGGGAGGCAAAATAAATCTCGTAGAACATGAAGAAGGAATGTTGACTTTTATAAACTCTGGAACATTTATTCCTGAAAGTATCGAAAAAGTAATTGAGGCCGATGCTCCTGAGACTAACTATCGGAATCCCTTTTTAGCAAATGCAATGGTGAATTTGAATATGATCGATACCATCGGGAGTGGCATCAAGAAAATGTTTGTGATTCAAAAAAACAAATACTTTCCATTGCCTGACTATGATTTTAGTAACAATAAGGTAAAAGTTCAAATAATTGGAAAAGTAGTTGATGTTAATTATGCTCGAAAGTTGGCAGAGCTAAAAAACCTTGGTTTACACGAGATTGTATTGTTGGATAAGGTGGCCAAGAATAAACCCATCACTACTGAAGAAGCAAAACTTCTAAAAACCAAGAATTTGATTGAGGGAAGAAAACCAAATTATTACATTTCCTCTTCTGTAGCCAAGGCCACAGAGGAAAAAAGTAATTATATCAAACAACGTGGCTTTAAGGACGAACATTACAAACAAATGATTTTAAATCTTATAATAGAATACGGATCTGCTTCTAAACAAGATATCGATAGATTGATTTTAGATATATTACCAAAAGTTTTAGATGAAAAGCAAAAGGCCAATAAGGTTAGAAATATTGTGTATGCGATGTCAAAAAGAGATAAAAGCATTGAAAACAAAGGAAGTATTAGATATCCAAAGTGGATGTTAAGTTCATCTAAAACAGAGAATATAAAATAATGTTAGATGAACTTTAGATAGACTTTTAGATGAAGCTTTAGACAATTTTTCAATTCAAAGCATTGATTAACAAATGTTTATAGGGTGTTCTAGATAGCTTTTGAGTTCATCTAAAAGGCAAAATGTAAAATAATTTTAGACAAACATAATTGGCTAAAAAAAATAAATCAACACAAACCCTTGTAAATAATGGGTTTATGTATTGCTAATTTGTTTTATAAGTCTATTAGAATGAAAAATAAAAGTGCAGTTTGAGTTAAATAGGTAATATGTCAAACTTACTTCAAAAATTTATTTGAAAATAAGTTACCAGAAATATTAGATAAATACCAAAAGGAAAATAAATTAAGAAATATGTTGCAGAAAATGAAGCGCAATAAAATAATTGAAGTGGTGGAAAATCGTAAATGGAAACTCGTTTAATTTTAAACGAGAATTAAACGGGATTTAAACGAGAATTTTGAACAGATTATAAAAGAATACAAACATATAAGCTGCAAGACAGTACAAAACAGAAATAATGTAGAGTGTTTAATTTAAAATAACTTTAGACATACTTAGACGAACATTGAAACGAAACTTAAACAAAAAGTATTAAGGGGTTGAAAATTAAGTGATTTTGTGTATAATAATAATGAATTAATTAGAATCAATGGTTTAGCTATCAATATAACACATTAACCATTAATCATTGACAATTAGAAAAATGAATTTAATAAACGTAGAATATAACCAAACTGGAAACAGTAAAAGCACTGATGCTTTTGGCATGCGCGAAATGCAACAAAAAGCCTATGAAGGGAGAACTGCACAATATTTATTATTAAAAGCTCCTCCAGCATCGGGTAAATCTAGAGCTTTAATGTTTATTGCTTTAGATAAATTGAAAAACCAAGGCATTAAAAAGGTAATAGTCGCCGTCCCTGAAAAGTCTATTGGAGCTTCTTTTGGTACAACAGAATTAAAAAGATATGGCTTTTTTTCAGATTGGAAACCAAACCCTAAATACAATCTCTGTACACCAGGGCAAGAAAAAAGTAAAGTATCTGCTTTTTTACAATTCTTAGATTCAAATGAAGAAATATTAGTGTGTACTCATGCTACACTACGTTCTGCATTTGACGGTCTGGATCCAAATAAACTAAACGATACTTTGGTTGCTATAGATGAGTTTCATCACGTATCAGCCGAAGGAGATAATATTTTAGGTCAAGTACTAAAAAGTATAATGGCAAAATCTACAGCTCATATCGTAGCAATGACGGGTTCTTATTTTAGAGGAGATAGTGTTCCGGTATTAATGCCTGAAGATGAAGCTAAATTCACCAAAGTAACTTATACATATTACCAACAACTAAATGGATACGAGTATTTAAAATCATTGGGAATTGGTTATCATTTTTACACCGGCAGGTATTTCAGGAAGAATCCAGAAACTGGTATTTCAGCTTTAGCAGAAGTGCTCGACGAAAATCAAAAAACAATAATTCATATTCCAAGTGTAAATTCAGCAGAGTCATCAAAAGAAAAATATGAAGAAGTAAATCACATCATTGATGTTTTGGGTGTCCTAGAGTTTCAAGATGAAAATACGGGAGTTTTACATATTAAAAGTCACAAAACAGGTAAGTTGTTAAAAGTTGCTGATCTAGTCAATGACAACCCAAAGTCAAGAGATAAAATAAGTGCCTATTTACGAGAAGTGAAATCAGCAGAGGATATTGACATCATTATTGCTTTAGGCATGGCAAAAGAAGGCTTTGACTGGCCATATTGCCAACACGCATTAACGATAGGTTATAGAGGTTCACTTACAGAAATCATTCAAATTATTGGTCGAGCAACCAGAGACAGTAATAACAAATCTCATGCACAATTCACCAACCTCATTGCTGAACCAGATGCCCAAAGTGAAGAAGTAAAATTGTCTGTAAACAATATGCTCAAAGCCATTACTGCCTCTTTATTGATGGAGCAAGTATTAGCACCGAATTTCAAATTCAAACTCAAAAAAGATGATGAGGATGACGATAGTGATGATGATGATAGAACCATTAAAATAAGAGGATTCAAATTACCAACCTCTCAAAGAGCAAAAGATATAATTGATACAGATTTGAATGACTTAAAGGCGAAATTATTACAAGATCCTCAAATGCTTAAAGCAATGCCAGGAAATGTGGAACCGGAAGTAATCAACACAATATTGATTCCTAAAATAATTAGAGAAATCTATCCTGACCTAAGTGATGAAGATGTAGAATCAGTTAGACAACACGTAGTGGTTGATTCTGTCATAAAAAACAGTACAATTGAAGAACAAGGAGATAAGAAATTTATTAGAATGGCAGGTAGCTTTGTAAATATAGATGATATTCATATAGATTTAATAGATGCTGTAAATCCATTTCAGAAAGCTTTTGAAATTTTATCTAAATCCGTTACTACGCAAGTTTTAAAATTAATTGATGAACATATTCAGTCAACCAAGTTTGAAATGACCGAAGAAGAAGCTATTTTGTTATGGCCGAAAATTAAAGAGTGGGTTCAACGAAACAAAGGAGAGCAACCTAGTATTCAATCATTTGACCATAAAGAAAAGAGAATGGCAGAAGCTTTGGTATTTTTAAGAGAGTTAAAACGTAAAAAAGCATTGGAAAATGGATAAAAAGAAACTAACATTAGACGACATCTTCAATGATGATGATTTTGGATTGTTAGATTCTAAAATCAAAACTTCTACTGTAAAAACAGATGAAGACAGGCTTGTAGATTCTTTTGAGGAAATAAATGTATTTATTGATAAAAACAAAAGAGAACCCAGTCAAGCCAGTATGTCTGAATACGGATTGATGGCCAAATTGAAAAACTTCAGAGAGAATGAGCAGCAAAAAGTTATTCTAAAACCTTATGACAGGCACGATTTATTAGGTTATGTAGAAATGGAAAAGCAATCCATTGAAGATATTCTAAGTGAAGATGATGAGTTAGGTTTATTGGATACCGACAAAGATTTAGAAATTTTCAAATTCAAACACACCCCTAAACCAGAAGATAGAGCTGAATCTGATTTTGTAGCCCAAAGAAAACCAATGAAAGAAAAAGACTTTCTGAAGTATGAAGAAATGTTTCAAAAAGTACATAAGGAAATTAAGGAAGGTAAAAGAAAGATTTTATCATTCAAAAACATTGAGAAAAACCTTCATATTGGCAATTTCTACCTTATGAATGGAGTTATGCTATTCTTGGAATCTGCAAACCTTAAACAAGAAGAATGGGAGCAAAAATCAGGTAACAGGTTACGGGTTGAAGGAAGAACACGTACAGTATTTGAAAATGGAACTTTTAGCAATATGCTTTACCGCTCACTAGGAAAACAAATTCAAAAAGATGGAAAGTTAATTACTAATACTTTAGATAATATAGAGCAAGATCTATTCATAAATACTGGACTTGTTAAAGAAGAAGATATTCAATCAGGCTGGATTTATGTATTAAAAACAAAGTCAACAAATAAAGAACTATCCGAAATTAAAGATTTATACAAAATTGGATTTGCATCAATTTCAGTAGACGAAAGGATAAAAAACGCTCGTCATGAAGCCACCTATCTATTTGCTGACGTTCAGAAGGTAGCAGCCTATAATGTTTACAATTTAAATGCCGATAGATTAGAGAATCTATTACACCGATTTTTTGCCCACGCTTGTTTGGATATTGACTTGTTTACTGAAAAAGGACAAAGACTAAATCCTAGAGAATGGTTTGTAGTTCCATTTGAAATAATAGAAGAAACAATTCAATTGATTATCAATGAAAATATTGTGAATTATGTTTATGATCCTACTGCGAAAAAAATCAAATTAAAATAGAACAAGTCTCTATCGATAATCATTAAACTCCATTTAGATTTATCCCTTTTAATTGATTAAATAAATGGTATTATCCGATAAGGTTTTAGATAAACTTGCTTAATAATTATGCGCCTAATCCGTTTCCACTTCCAAGTTTATTCATGCTTTTGCTACGGAAACTACGCCATCCCAAGAGCTTCACAAGGTCGCTTTGTTCTGCCATGTTCCTGGGCAAATCATTTCATAAAGCTTTCCATCTCCATCGGGGCGTGGCATTACTTTTCAAATCAAGTATTGCATTAAAGAAAAACTTTATCCCTTCGTTTAATTAAAGAAAACCGAAAGGCTATCGTGAGATTTTATCTCATAATTTAATACTAAAATTCATAGCTCCGCAACCAACAACTGTCGAACTTTTGGTTTCAGAACTTCGTATAAATTGGTGTCTTCTAAAGATTTGATGGAACAGGAAATATGGTCTTCAATCGTCAACACCACCCTGCTCAAAAAATATAAAAACAAGCCTATACAAAGCTCCGTTTCACTCCGGGCTTGTTTTTACCGCTCCATTGTGTCGTGCTCGGAAACTCCGCGCGCCACATTCCACTTATTTTTCTCGCCGTGGGTGTCTCCTCATTCAGTTGCTGCTACTTTGCCACCCCAAACCCCTATTCGGTTTTCGCAAAAGCGAAATTTTTAAATGGGGTGTCACCGCAGCGTCTTGTCTGGCTCGCCTGCTAGTCTCTCAGGCTTCAGGGCGATTCCAGTTTTTGGCATTATCCTAAGATGTGCAAGCTGCCCGAAAAAGGTCAGCAAGCACTTAAACATTTACATTCTATTTTACATTTATGAAGTCAAGAGTAGGCTTGTTTTTCAACACTTTCTATTTTAATGTTTCTACAAATAAAGAAGCACATTGAGTCTACCAAAACGTATTACATCAAAAAACAATCCCACACTTGTAAAACATTATCCCTTCGAAGTCAAAAAACTGGAAACGCCCCTCGTGTGCCAAAAAGCACAGAGGTCATTCCCGTGCTCCACTCCGCTATCGCTCTGTTTCTCACTCTCCATTCCCCCCTTCGTTCCACTCGCAAGGCGGCTCGCGTCCTCCGAATCATGCTTTATCTAAAACTAAATCATTAATCCTTCGTTCTTGAATGGGTAGAGGCTCAAGGCTGTATTTCCTGTTTTATTATCAGTGTTAATTGGCACAAAAAGAATATTCCTGCATTACCTCCGTATCAGCAGTTCGTTTTAATAAGAAAGAGATTTTGGTAGTTATCTCAAGCCAAAGCTTATCTCTAAACGATTAAGCGTTAACAAAGAAAAAAGATGCTTTAATCATAATTAATAGCTTCGCAAAATGAGTTTAACTTCCTACTAACATTTCTCATAAAATTACCAGCTTCCTAAAAAGTCAGCAGGTATTTTAGCCTTTACTTCCAATTTAGCATTAATGAAGCCAAGAGTATGTGTTTACCCCTGCAATACAACTAATATTTTATCCGGACCAATAGCTATCCAAAACCACATTTCCGTTAACCCCAAAAACACATACACTTGAAAAACATGATACCTCCGAAATAAAAAGAAGGTTTCTCTTCGTTTAATTACTTCTCTCCTATCACAGAGCATTAGCACATCTTTCCAACTCGCATTTCTGATTAACTGCAGCAGCCTCCCAAAAGGTCAGCAGCTACTTTAAGTTTACCGTTCCATAACAGCATAATCAAAGTCAAGAGTGGGCTTATTTTTCGTCTCCTTTTCAATGCACCGAAAAACCACCCACACTTGAATAAAAAAGTAATACCTACGTTCAATCGTTTACCATTTTGACCAAGGTTAAAGCTTCGATTTAAAAAGGCATCTACTTTAACTCTGAGAGAATAAAATAAAAAAATAAAAGCAAAGATAGGGCTAACCACAGCTTTGTAAAGGTCAAGCCCTCCGGGTTTTGCAATAATAATTTTGTGAACACATTCTAACTTGATTTTGCTTTTATCAAAAGATGCCCATTCATTTTTTGGCCTTACCGCAGGAGTCAAATTTTTTATTGTCAAAAACCTTGACAAACCTGCTTTTTAGCCCTGAGGAATGAGCTTTCTTTTTTCCTTTTTTTTCGGCCTTTTTGGTCGTTTTCTTTGGTTTTTTCTTTTGGAGTTAATGGTGGAGCGAAGCGACTTAGATATGACTTAATTTTTAAACAACAAGTTATGTCTAATTTCAAAATGATTACTTATCGACCAGAATGCGAGTATAAAGGACCGCATTTCTTCATCCTTAGCAAAGGATTAAACAGTGGAAAACCACTCAAAAAGCCTTGCCCAAATTGCTTTGTGATAAGCTGCAATTCGGAAATTGAAAAAGAAAATTTGTACTGGATTGTTTACTCCCTGCATCAAGGAAAACAATTTCAAATTGCTTTAGTTGGATCTGTGATTCCTTTCATTCGAAAAGATGACCTCATCAAAATTATAAAGGATGCGCAACAAGTCACCTCTCACAAACCCGATGCAATTAAAAAGACTGTTTCATCACTTTTACAATTGGAGCAACAGGAAGAGAACTACAAGCGAATCCAGAACACTTTAAAGCAATTAAGACAAGTTCTAGTTCACCAATTAATTAAACAGTAATTATAAATCCGTTTGGTCCATCTCAAAAATGATGAGGTGGATTGAACACAAAATCAAAGATCATGTATCATATCAATCCAGCATGCACAAAGAGTATTTTAAGATCAATGCCCAGGAAAGAAATTCCTGAAGAAATGGAAAAGCTTAAACGGAAGATTTCTGAAACTCCTCCAGGGACCGTGAGAAGTAAATTTATACGGCTTTATCGGTTTTGTGAGAGGTTGATTTAATGAAGGTCGTAGCTAATATCAAATAACCCAAACAGGGTAATGTTTGGCCCGTTGGGTTCATTTGCTTCTCTAAGCAGACTGTTTTAGTAAGTTCTTTAAAAAAAGATAGGCTACAATACTCTATTGGTAATAATTTACTTCAAAAAAAAACAGTCGCTTCTTATATTTAAAAAATCATCGAATGAAAGCTTTTCTATGTGCTTTTCTAATCCAATTTTATAGGTTCCATAAGTTGAATAATTTATGTCCAAGTGGTTTAATGGATGTAATTTTCCGTTTTCATTTTTTGGGTCTACGTCATATCTTATGTATGCTGGTTCAGATTGGAAAATTTCTTCTAAAATCATTATTCCATCACTATCTCCTGTATCCGACTCTATATAATAATCTGTTAATGATGGATTTAGTTTAAATTTCGGGTCTTCCAGTATAGAAATAACACTTGAAATAGATTGACTATCAACAACTTTTCCAGACAGCGTACTTATATCTGCTATTCTATTTTTATCCACTTGGACTGAAAATGGAAATGAAACACTAAAATATTTTGTCTGTTTATAGAAGAATAGTCTGCTCATTTTATCAATTAGTAGTTTCATTTTTGAATTACATTCAATATTATCTATTGACACATTAATCAATAAATATCTAGTTGAGTAAATAATTAATTTAGCATAATCAATTTTATCTCGTACAGGAAGAAAAAAATATTTTTCTTGAAACGGGAAGATCTCACGTTCTATTAATTTCATTTATCCTTAATATATTTCAGATTATCTTTCACAAATTCCTTCAGAGTACTACGTTCACTTTCCAGCATACCCATTTGTTGAGTGGCATGTAAAAGTTTCTCATGATAAACTTTTTCAATTCTTAATTCTTTGAATATCTGCATCATTAAATCAAAGTGAGATATTTTTACAAGCTCAGATTTAAATCTAGTTTGAATTGTTTCTTTTTCCACTTCTGAAGGTTCTTGAATTACCATTTCTTGATGTGAAACTATATGCTTTAATCCTTCGAACATACCTTCGGTTAGACCTGATTTTTTTTCTGGGTTGAGTTAGAAAAAATGACTTGATAAATGATCTAGTGAGCATTGTATATAAAGAATTTCTATAACTTGGATTATTTGTTATCTTTCTAGTCACACAAATAACAAAAGGAAATTCAAGCCCTTTTACATTATTTCTATTACTTATCAATATTGTGTCAGGTAATCTTTCCTTGGTTTCATAGGCTTTATTAACACTCCATTCAAATTCCTTTTGAATTTTTAATTCAATTAAATCAGCCAATTCATAAATAGATCTTGAACTATCTAGAAGAATAATACCAATATCTTCTGGTTTCACTGTATCATTTTCTTTAATAATTTCTCTGATTGTTTGAATTACAGTATCGGAAAAGCTTCGATCTATTTCAATTATCCGAAGACTCTCGAAGTTGTCATCCAAATCTTCAAACCTCTTTAAAGGCTCTCTACTTAAATGATACACAGAATCCCTAACTTCTACGTTGTAACCACAATCTTTCCATTCTTTCTCTTCTAACCACCTTAGTTTTGTTTCTTCAAAAAGCCCCATTCCTAACCCATGTGCAAACATTAATGTTTTAGGATCTGTCCTATAGCACTTTCCCAATAGAAAATCGGGCTCAATTGTATTCGAAATATTTTCATCAAATATGCTCTGGAATATGTCTCCTGCAATAAAGATGTTTTTTTCAGTAACTAGATCACATAATTCAAAGAATGTATCGTCAAAATCTTGACTCTCATCAATAAACATATATGTTAATGCTGCCGGGATTCCATCTAAGTATTTAGCTTTAATTTCATCAATTGCAAGCTGGCAAGCCATTGTAAATGACATTTGGTACGAAAACCTGTAAAAAGTTATTTTATAAAAAGCACATATATATCGATATGCTCCTGAATTTGGAGAAGAATTTGATCCCCAAGCATTTGTGCACCATAATCTATTATTCCATTCGATTTGTTGCTCAACCTTCATAAAGTTAAAAAAATCAGGAAGCCGCTTATATAGATTATCCGCTAATATCTTGTTATGACAGGTAAGAAAGATTTTTGATTTGGAATCGTTTATATATAAATCTTGTTTGATCCCCATCAAACAATTGGATTTTTTGCTTTACTTTATCAAGAACAGTATTTGGTATATCTTCTTTTACACGGTCAATATCATTAATGCTTCCAATAAAAAGAGAAATTAACAAATCAAGCTTTTTTCTATCCGTTTCCTGAAATAAAGATGTCGTTTTAAAGAGTTGAGTTATATTTCTTATTTTTTCAATGCACAACTCAGTTTCTAAAAGCGATTTTCTCCACATCCTTGGTCTACCGATAACCTCTTTATATAGATATTTATCAGAAATGGAACCAATATCTTCTATAACGTCCTCAACAAAATCTTGGAATTGATCCTCATTATTACCATAGTCTATAATAGTAATTTTGTTTTTTGAAGAAAGGACTATTAATGCTTCAGAGTATTTATAAGAATATTTTTGATCAGTCAAAGGTCTATCTATAACATATACTAAGGTTTGATTCGATTCCGAATATTCTTTTAATGCTTCTATAAGAGCTGCATTTTTTGATTTTTTTTCTGCTTCTAGGAAAAAATAACTACTCATATTAAATCGTATTCTTTATTAAAAAATGCACTATTGTCTATCATTGCTTCTCCATAATTAAAGTGGGTAGAATTTAAACTTTGGGTAAACTTAAAAAATATTTATTACAGTCAACTATAAGGTAATTCACATTTATAAAAGAAACCTAGTTAATCATCTTGATAAAAACATTTCTATGATAGAATTAAAAAAGTAATTACACCTCAAAACTACTTCCTCCACTTCCTCCACTTCCCCCAAATCCACTTTAACCCCCTACTTACCAAAAAGCTAACCGCAGCTCCAACCGCAGCTAAAATTACTGCCTTTACAATATCCGTAAGATCAAACGTTGCTATTATACTCAATATCTTTCTTGATAAGGTTCCTGTTAATGTTGTGTTATCATAATATTCAATATTAATCCAGCATGCACAAAAAGCATTTTAAGAACAATGCCCAGGAAAGAAATTCCTGCAGAAATGGAAAAAATCAAATCTAAGATTTCAGAAACTCCTCCAGGAACTGAGAGAAATAAATTTGTTAGGCTTTATCAGTTTTGCATTATGATTATTTCTTGACATTTTTAGAAATAAAAAACCACAATGAATAGATATGATCCTTTTAAAACTTACGTTTTATTTCAATGATATCACTGATTAAATAATCATTAAAACCATACAACACTTTTTGACAAAAATGACCTTCTCATAGATGCTAGTTAATATTCCCTCCTTTTTATTCGTAAGAATGATAAAAAATAAAAGTAATCTCGCTGATTTGTAAAATGGTTTATTTTCACCCCCTATTGCCTATTCACCCATCAATAATTTAGAGTTATAGTTCTGTAATAGAACGTTTCGTTGATTTTTGGATTGCTTAATTCAATCTCTAAAATTAATAACTCTTTGTATGAAATTGAATCATGAGAATTCTGATTTTATCGACATATGCCTAATTAGATCCTCAAGATTGGTGAAATCTGTGTTTTCAACTTCGTCTGAACCAATATATATGTTGCCAAATTGATCACCAGTACTTAATCTAACAAACACAAAACCTATTCTAAGCTTAATTATTGGTAGTAGCTCTTTATTAGGATTGTTTTTGACAAAAGAAATTAGATTTTTTTGAACTGATTCATAAGAGTCACCCATGACGTGTAATAATTCGAATTCCCCCTCTTGAGTTGCTAGATATGAGTTTGATTTAAAAAACAACCCACCGAAATGAATTAGCAATTCTTCTATTTCTTGAGGTATTGTTAAATTTGGATTTAAATAACTCTTAAGCTCTTGTATTGAATCTTGATTAAATTTAAACCATTCTTGCTTTATTAAGTAGTTGGATAATTCATTGAGATGTTCCATTCTGTATTAGTTATGGTTAATAATATTCGTTAAACAATTTTAAATATTTTTATGTATTCACAACTAAAGGTTAAAATATAGCACATTAATAGCTCCATAGGCGCTATATCTTGTTTACGAATATACTTATGTAGACTATTCGCTGTGGCTCGAAAGGTATTGCAAAAAGGTATTTTATAGAGTAACTTTTTATACATAAGTACTATTTAGACCCAGTAAGAGCTGAAAATTACAAAACCGAATGATAACTTTTCAAGTAATGATTTCCGATTTCGTTTAAAAAAGTTGTAACAAAAACTCTCAACGTCCACTTTACCAATTAATAAGTTAAATTGATTTTTATTGATTTCGGTTAGAAATAATTAAATCAATTCATCTGTAATTATTTCGTTTATTATTTAATTAATTTTATTCTCTTACAACCTTTTCTATTAATTGTTACATTTCCAGACCATTCTGCCCCAGAGTTTCGAGCAACATAATTATAGGTTCCCGGTATAGCCTCAAAAGTAACCGTTCCATGTTGATCACATGTAGGAGTCTCTGCATCGAAATAGTATTTAATTTCTCCTATTGAAACCCCCTCAATAAATATTTCAATGTAACCTCCACCTTTAAAAGACTTCCAAAATGATACTTTTCCTGCCTCAGGAGGGGAGCTACAATTTGAAGTTTGATTATTCAAGTATTTGACAAAGATAATTTGCAATAAAATATCTTCGTTGATAGATAACTTTATAGCAGTTTTTGCTTTGACAATTGGAAGAGAATAAGTTACTTCTCTGTAAATTTTATCGTTTACACAATACTGAGTTATTTTATTGTTTAATACATAGACCTTTCTAATTTCACAAAAACCTACACTATTCATTGCAAAAACTTCATGCCAACCATTCTTCACTGTTTCTGGCTTGTAGCTAACTGAATTATAGTAGTCTATTACCAAATTCATATTATTAATTGCATTTCTTCGTTCATTCTCTGATTCAGATTGTTGACTTTGAACACTTATTCTTTGTTGTTCATTGTATCTTCTTTGCTTTTCTCGAAGAATTCGTTCAATCAATTCAAAATCTGGAGTTTGTAAATCCTGATTATATTCATACGGTTCTTTATTATTTGGTTGACTCGAATTATTAACATTATTATTCCTTATATATAATAATCCATCAACTTTACCATCTAGATACCCTTTATCATATGATCCAGAAGTTAAAGCAGCATTTTTTGGTGGAATATCTATACATTGACACCCATACTTAAACCCTTCTTTATATCCAAAATAATAATTGTTTTGTGAAAAAATTGATAATACAACAACAAGTGAAAATAGGGTTAAGATTAGTCTCATTATTTGTTTTCGTTAGTTTAATCGTCCTTCACCCAATAAAATTAATAATATTTAGATGAATATGGAATTTCGGTTATTTATAAGCACAATATATAAACTTTTCCTAAATATTCAACTACTCCCTCCATTTCCTCCAAATCCATTTCAATCCCCTTGTCACCAAAAAACTAACCGTAGCCCCAATCGCAGCTAAAATTACCGTCTTTACAATATCAGAAAGATCAAACGTAGCTATTATACTCAATATCATCCCTGATAAGGTTCCTAATAATGTTGCGTTATCATCTTGATATATATTAACTAGCATGCATTATGAATATATAAAAAACAATGCCCAGAAAAAAAATTCCTGCAGAAATGGAAAAGCTTAAACAGAAGATTTCTGAAACTCCTCCAGGGACTGAGAGAATTAAATTTATAAGGATTTATCAGTTTTGTGATAGGCTGATTTCTTACACTTATTAGAAAAAAACACAACGGAAAACAAAAATGGATCCTTTTTGGTTGATTGTTTTACCATGGCGTGTTAGCAACCCATATAACTGGAATTTATCTAAGGACTGTTCAGTATTACCAAAAAGTATCTATCTTTTTTTCATTAACCGCAAAATCATAAATTGTATCAATAGTATGTAGATATTTTTTTACTTTTTCATGAAGCATAGTATCGCTAACTTCATCAGGAAAATCTCTTTCCAGATAAATATTTAGTTTCGAGTAATTCAAAAAGAAACGTAAATTAGATAATTCTTGTTTCAATCTTAAAAAATTTAATTTTTCAGCAATCTCATTTCTAGTGAAATCACCATAAATCAAATCCAACCTTCCACTTACCTCAAAGTCAACTCCTTTAAAAGGAAAACCATAAATAATCACCGAGTCATTTTCAAAATCAACTTTAAAATTTGGATATTTATGCTTTAATATTCTAAATAAACTTGGTAAATGAAAGTTATAAGGTTCGGTGAAACCATCTTCCATTTTTATTCCATTATCAATTAGGTTATCATTATCCAACAAAATCTTCTTTTCTATAATAGAAGCGTTTTTAATTGATTGAACTTCCTTTATTGTCTCCAAGTATAATTCTGAGTCAATTTCCATATCAATTGAAACACCCATTTCTCGGTTATTTTTTTCGGAAAATTCATATAAATTCATTGAAGTTATAATCATTAATCTCTCATTGTAATAACATTTAGCATGAAGGTTTTTACAAAAAAAAAATTCGAGATTATTAAATGCTTCCAGTTTCTCTTTTTCTTTTGGAGCTAATTCGTTTTTCCCATAAATCAGTGTAATCTTCACACCTCTTATTTCCGCATCTTGTATACGTTCAATTAAATTTAGATTCAGCTTTAAATATGGTGTAACTAATGTAAGTGACTCTAATGAATTAATTATTAATTGCTCTATGTGATATGAAATTCCAGATGTGGTTAAAAATTTCGGCATTTTTTTTTAATATTTTTTGAACCAAATAAATTCTGAATTTAATTCCGATGAGTATGTTCATTAAACTGTGTCAAAATTTATTTTAATAAATAAACTCAAATTTAGTTTGCACCCAAAAATATAAATTATATCGTATTTCCCAGAAGAATTGACAAAATCAATCAAGACTTAAACATTTATTTTGTATTTAAGCCAAAATTATAAGTAATTTAATCAATCTACCTTCTCATTTTATTAGACTGTAAAGCATAAACATACAATCAGCTACCTAAAATATCATTTCCGCCACTTACCCCACAACCATTTCAACCCCCTACTCACCAAAAAACTCACCGTAGCCCCAACTGCAGCTAAAATTACTGTCTTTACAATATCTGAAAGATCAAAGGTTGCTATTATACTCAATATCGTTCCGGATAAGGTTCCTATTAGTGTTGTGTTATCGTCTGTATTTTCCATATTTATTTCATTTAAATTAAAAAAGCCACCAGGCAAATTGCTTGGTGGCTTAATTTTCTAAATAATTCTATTTAGTCATCACCTGGCTCTGAAGTCAAGTGAAGCGAGATCGTAAGAGTTTCTGAATTTTCATCTTCATCCAATTCATTATTCCAATCAATACTCATTCGGTTTACTGAACTTGCTAATTCTGACCCAGCCTTAAATTTCGGCTTCTTCTTTTTTTTAAGTTCTACGATTAATTCGTCTTTACCATTTACTGTTTCTGACATAATTTTCAAAATTTGTGTCCTCCAACTTCTTTCCTGGAGGACTGGTTTGATAATTTTCTTCAAATTAACTCCATGCTAATTCGGTTTTACTCCTCACAGTCCGTTTCACCAACTGCGGTTTGACTTACTGCTGTGATAACTGAACCACCAAGTATTAAATACCCGCCAATTGTTACCGCCATTGCTGGAAGTGCTATTGGTGCCGCAACAATCGATGTTCCAATTGCTGCTAACACCAATCCTGCCGTTCTCAATTTTTTGAAAAATGGAGGAGTTTCATTTGTGCATCGTTTTACAAGGGATGCTAACTTGTCTTGATTTCTCTTTTCCATAATAATGAAGATTTAGACAACATCAACAATATTCATGGCATTGTAGCCACCATTGTTTAAGCTGTATTGTGTTCCATTAACTTCTTGGAAAAACTCCACAAGTAAGATGTAAACATCTGTTCCAGATCCTGTCGGTGTTCCAGACGGTGTAACAGTCACAGTTGATTGCGTTCCATCTAATGGAATGTTCGTTGCTGTTGAAAGAGACAAATCTCTTGTACCATCATCGAAATTTACATTTGCCCATGCAGCCGTAAAGGAAACATGTGTAGCATTCGAAGGAGCAGCAATATGATTCAACGGATTAAGATCTACAATCTCAATTGCTCCTGTAGCAGGATCTAATGAAATTGGTCGATACAAAATTGTATTCAACATAGAACGAACGTTGAAGTTAAATCCCTTCAACATATCCTTTGCCGGTTGATCAATTATTGCTACCGCAACGGATCTTTGACCACGATCACTTGTCGTGTCCAACTTTCGAATTGCAGACATCGTTCGTGTTAACCTTGAAGTCACACGATTATCAGCTGCACGCATCATCATTGGTCGGAAAGTATCTCTCAATAGTTTTCCTGCTTTAGCTGCCAACCCGAACTCACTTCCGTTCTCTCGTGTTCGCGCGAATGCAGGATCATTCTTGATTCTTTCTCCATCGACACCACCTTTCTCACGTGCTAAATACCCGTCTTTCGACTTGTAGAAGGACAAATCCCCAATCTTACCAGTAAGCTTGATTATTCCTTTTTGTTTTGCCATGATTACTCAATTTTTATTTTGACAATATCCTATTGAGACTTTCTCAATATTCCTCAAATTTCGTCGCGACTTGAAATCGATACATCAAAACTACTTTATCAATGGGCGTGTAAAAAGGATTCACTTCCGTTCCATAATCTTTATGCTGATTTGCTGTGTTTTTGCCTTTTCATTATCATTTAATTTCCTATAATTTTGTATTCAAGGCTGAATACAGTCTCAACAACTATATATCAAGGCTACTGATGGCGTATAGATGGTGTATGGATAAAGTATCATAAACATCAAATAGCACCAAATAATTATAAGAATAATGAAGCGTATCGTTCTCCATACAAAAGACGTCATGATCATCACTGGAAAATCTGAACGATATTCGCGAGAGCTTATAAAAAAGATGAAGGAACACTACCTGAAAAAATCACATCAGTATATTACTATAAAGGAATGTTCTGAGTATTTAGGTTTGGATGTAGATGAGGTTGAGGAAGTTTTGTTTTGAAGCCAAAAATATTACAAAAAAAAGCCTCTCGAATGAGAGACTTTTTATAAATAAAACAAAGTATATATTACGATATTACTTAACCACCTTAAATGTTTTCACCGACTTCTCAGATCTCACAATCAAAATATAAACTCCAGAATTCAATTCTCCAGTATTAAAAGTAAAACTCTTCGAAGCCGCCTTAGAAGATACAACCACACTACCTTTAGCATCAATCATCTCAACAGAAATTAATGCTCCGTTTTCGTTATTGATGTTTAATTCATCTGAAATAGGATTTGGATAAACTGAAATACCTTTTAACTCACTCCCCTCCAATCCCAACACATCAACAAAAACACATACTGAAGTATCAACACAAGGTCCTTGGGTGATGATCACTGCGTAATTTCCATCTGTAGTTGCTGTGAACGATTCTCCAGTTTCTCCAGCAATAACCGAACTATCCGCACAATCTATCCATTGATAAGCAAGTCCAATACCAACTACAGAAATGGTTTCATTATTTAATGTTGTTGAGTTGTCTATGTTACAGAAAGGATCTACTCCACAAGGATAAATTTGGTAACCACTATCGAAAGGACTTGTAGCATCATCTTGTTTTCCTATTCCGGTTAAATGGAAATAGGTTCCTGGTGTTGGGGTTCCTGATAAAGCAGAGACAGCAGTAATGTGAACCGTAAATGTATCAACTGTGTTAGTTACTTCAATGTTTCCGTTTATTGGCCACATTGTTTCTCCGTTTACCAGTTCTAAGTTTTCTAATCTTACGAACTGACTCTCTGTTGTTTCATCTAAAACTGTTGTGAGCGTTGGTATTTGAAGCGCAGCTCCTTGTTGGAGAACAGAAATATTATCTGGTTTTATTTGGATTAACCCATTCACTTGTGTTATCACTCCATCTACTTCAATTTCATCATCTGCTAAAGGCACATAACCATTTAAATTTGTTAAGTTGTACAAGGTAATTCCATCATTGTTTGCATCAATAATTACGAAGTCATATCCTGAATTACTGAAATTTTGGCAATGTACAACGCCTGTTAAAGTAACACTATCACCAATAGTAGATCCAACTCCGTTGGCGTTTATTCCTGTTACTCCACCGATTGTTGCAGGTGTATAGGTTGGTCCGCCGCTGGTTGTTGATGTTACGCAAATACCTTGGGTTTGGGTGGGTGAAAGAATATAAGTATTTCCATAACTTAAACCATTACCATATTCTCCATAATAGTTTCTACCACCCCAATACCAAACTGTTCCATCTGTTTTGGTGCCCATCACTACAAAAGAATTTCTAGCTTGTACTGTGCTCCAATTGGTGTCTGTACCTATTTGGGTAGGCACTAAACGGTCAGTTGTGGTTCCATCTCCTAACTGTCCGTAGGAATTACGACCCCAATTCCATAAAGTTCCATCCTCTTTTACTCCAAAAGAGGTTCCTGTTCCAGTAGAAAAACTAATCCATTTATCTGTTGAGATTTGTTGAGGGGTATTGGTAACGCTTGGAGTTCCTCCAAATCCTAAACCTTCCCCCCCCCCCCATGACCACAAGGTGCTATCTTGTTTTTGGGCTAATATGTGAGCCCCTCCCACACTCATGGTGACCCAGTCTGTGTCTGTGCCAATTTGGGTAGGCACAGCTACAGTATAGGTACTAGAACCCATAACAATAATTGAGGAAGGATTTGAACCCCACCCCCATATTGTACCATCTGACTTAATTGCAAAAGAAGTAGAGCTTGTACCCGCTGCAATCTCCACCCAATCAGTATCCACTCCTACTTGTATAGGAAACAATTGCTGAGCCGTAGCGGGAGAGTTACCCAATTGGTAATTATTGTTTTGACCCCAAGCCCATATACTGCCGTTGGATTTTAATGCCAATGTAAAGTAACTGGAAGGAGAGACTTTCACCCAATCATTGGAAGTTGTTATTTGTTGAAAACTTGAAAAACTCTGAGTATTAGAGTTAACCCCTAAGCAACCAAATTGATTTAGCCCCACCCCCCATAAAGTTCCATTATCTTTAATAACAAAAGTGTTTGCTCCACCAGTGCTGATTTTATCTCCATCAGTTTGGATTCCTAATTGAATTGGATTTGGTTCCACTTGATTTGTGGTTAACAGCTGCCCCACAACACCATACCCCCACCCCCATAAAGTTCCATCTGGTTTTTGACCAACAGTGTGCGCACCTCCAAAATTCAAAGTTTCATAACATTGTGCTGCAACGATTAAAGAGGAGAATAAAAAGAATTTTAAGAGTAGTATTTTTTTCATGATTTTATATTTAAAAAAACGGGGTAGAGTTTCCCTACCCCGTTATGGTTATTAATGTAACAAATTATTTTTATTCAATAACTAACTTTTGTTGTAGTGCGTGTCCATTACTTTGTCTAAGAACTACAATATAAACTCCAGCTTGATATTTACCGGTATTCAACGGAACTTCGCCTTTTGCTGAACGCAAATTATGTTTAACTACGCTTCGTCCAGATAAGTCATAAACTTCGAGGTCTCCTTCTTCTGACGATATTTCATAGTAAACGGTTGCTATTTCTTTAGCCGGATTTGGATAAATTTTAAGGATCTCCTCAAAGTCCAGTGCCAAACTATCTCCAAGCTCTATTTTCCTAGCGGAA
>Ga0314774_1000179_pt1 | contig 56120 bp, 66 predicted proteins | sample MetaGCBIA2018_FD_204515 | JGI IMG/M metagenome (GOLD analysis project Ga0314774, IMG submission 204515) | Cryopeg brine microbial communities from Beaufort Sea near Barrow, Alaska, United States - CBIA 2018 | ecosystem: Environmental > Aquatic > Marine > Coastal | place: USA: Alaska | collected... | reverse complement strand
AAACCGGTTACCTGTCTCAGAGTTATTGAGGTGAAGAATAGGCAGGAGCCGTATACGAGGCCCGTACGTACGGTTCTGTGAGAGGGCTGGGGCGAGCTTGATCTGCTCGCCTCACCCTACTCGATTGTGTATTCAGTTGAGAATCAGAACTTGTAAGTCGCTTCAACGCTGACCATATCAACCGAGTTTTCAAACGTTCCGGCAAGGTTGCCACGTTTACCGGTTGTATCAATTAAGTTAATTGAGCCATCATCGACAAAGAGATGCGCGTAGGCGAAGTCAAAATTCCATGCATCCAGCGCATAACCGGCGCCGATAGAGATCCAGATGCGATCGGCGCCAGGGATACGCGGGGTGCGGTTTGCGTCCGGGATCGGGGTTTCATCATATGCAACACCGGCACGGAGGGAAAGTACATCGACAGGGCGGAAGGTCGCACCAACCGAGTATCGCATGTTATCTTTCCAGTTTTCTTCCGTAACATTTGTGCTAGTTGGTAATTGAACGGTCAAATCCTCAAAAACACTCCAGTCAGTCCACATCACATCAGCCATCACGTCAAACTTGTCATTGATACGATAAAAAACACTCACCTGAGCACTGGCCGGCAGAGTGATTTTTGCAGTAATAGGGAGAGTTGAACCATTAAGACGAATATCCATATCCCCTTCAAGAGAATGGAAAACGGCCGAACGGTAGGAAGCCCCAATACGGACATGTTCGTTAAATTCAAACAAAGCACCAAAATTATAGCCATACCCCCAGGAGTCGCCAGTCATTTCTGTATATGAAGAGGTGTATGGCGGAAAAGGTGCCGGCAGGCCGGTAGGGAGAACTGATTCTTGAGAAAGTGTAACATCAAGATACTGAGCACTAAACCCAATGCCAAAGCTGAAGTTGTCGTTGAATTTGTAGGAGGTTGACGGATTGATGTTGATGGTCATCAGATCCGATTCGATGCCGTGAAAACGACCGACCCAGTCCTCATCGAATTTAGTGGCGAGACCAAACGGGGTATTGACGCTGATGCCATAGTTACAGTTCTCCCCAGCCTCAGCAGAAAAATAAAAATTAGGGACCAGAGCAGGTTGTCCCGCTTCACCGCCTTCGCCACCGGTCTGAACACCGCCACCTAAAGCGGCAGGAACCGTCGCAGCCGTGTTAGTATATTTTGCCGAAGGGGCAATGTAGTGCAGCCCGGCTGTCGCGTTCATCCCATCCAGGCGGGACATCCCGGCCGGATTAAAGAAGATGGTGGTCGCATCGTCAGCAATAGCAGCACCACCGGCAAATGAATTCCCCAACCCTTTAACACTCTGCTCGATCAGGGCAAAACCGGCCCCGAAAGAGGATCCGGCGAAACCGACCAGAGCCAGAACCGCCAACACTGTAATTTTTCTTTTCATAGTAATCCTCCATAAAAGAGATTTAAACAAAAGTTGCAACATTCTAACTCTTTACCTTTTATTTTTGCAATAAATAAAATAGGGTTCTATTCATGACAGCAGCTTTTACAAGCAAAGAGAGGCGCCACGGTAAGTGGCGCCTCTCTTTGATTATGAAAACATGTTTTAAAGTCGGTGCAGCGTTACCCCATGTCACCTTCGATCCGAATGAAGTGGGCCTTATCCTGCACCACATCGAGGTTGTCGATCTCGACAAACGCCGCACGAACATCGGCTTCACGCGCCTCATGGGTCATGAAAACAAGTGGCACAACACCTTCGTTGTTCCGCTCGGGCTGAATCATCGATGCGATGCTGATATTGTATTTCCCCAGGATTCCGGCGATGGTCGCCAGCACCCCCGGTTGATCTTTAACCCCGACACGCATGTAGTACTCGGTCACCAGGTCATCCATCGGCTTAATCTTCAGATTCTTGATCGCCGAGGAAGGGTAAGCCATCGCCGGAGTTCTCAAGCCACTCCCACTGAGCACCCCGCGGGCGATCGACATCACGTCACCCACCACCGCACTGGCGGTTGCCTCCATGCCGGCACCGAGACCATACTGTATAACCGGACCGACAAAGTCCCCGAACAGACGGACAGCGTTAAAGACCCCATCGACATCGGCCATCGGATAATGGAGCGGAATCATGGTCGGGTGAACCCGTGCTTCGATTTCACCTTCGTTCATCTTGCTGATGGCAAGCAGTTTCAGTTTGTAGCCGAACAGCTCGGCATAATGAATATCAATCGGTAAAATCTGGCAGATCCCTTCCGTATAGATCGACTCCAGATTGACGCGCGTACCGAAACAGAGTCCGATCAGAAGGGCGAGTTTATGGGCGGTATCAACCCCCTCGAGATCAAAGGTCGGGTCGGCTTCGGCGTACCCATTGGCCTGAGCATCAGCCAGCACATTGGAGAATTCAGCCCCCTCCTGGGTCATACGGGTCAGGATGTAGTTGCAGGTGCCGTTGAGGATACCGAAAATCGAAAGAAAGTTGTTGGCACAGAGGTTCTCCTTGATGGAGGAGATGATCGGAATCCCGCCGCCAACTGCCGCCTCAAACATCACCTCAACACCGGCTGTTTCAGCCGCGGCGAAGATCTCCTCGCCATGAACAGCGAGCAACGCTTTATTGGCGGTGACGATATGCTTGCCATTATTGATCGCCTGCAGAACCAAAGTGCGAGCCGGTTCATAGCCACCGATCAATTCGATAACGACATCAATTTCCGGATTGGCAACAACCTCTTGAGCATCAAAGGTCAGGACCCCATCCGGAAGAGAAACACCGCGATCCGTTGTGATATCAAGATCAGCAACACGCTCAAGGAGAACCCTGACTCCGAGACGTTCTGATAATAGATTACTGTTTTGTTGAAGAACCTTGACGACCCCGGTCCCGATGGTACCGAAACCGAGTAAACCTACACGTATTTCTTTCATAACAACCTCAATATTGATGGAAGATCGGATCCGTTTTTTTACCGATCTGATTTGGCCGAATCGAGTGAAACGGAGACCACTGTTAACAGATAGTCGATTCCGGCATAAGGACCGGAATTAAAAGCCTCTCTGGCCAGGGTCGACAGCTCTTTTTCGGACAGAGAGCCGTCAACATCGAGACAAAGAGCAATTCTGGAAAAACCGGCCTGCCGACAGACTTTAAAAATATTTGACAGCAGCTTCAGGCAGAGAGTCGCCGTCATCTTTTTACGCTGACCGCCACCGACAAAGAGAACCCAATCAGAATCGAGTTTCCCATTATTCTGAACGAGTAGAGAATCGCGCGAACAACCTGTTACCGAACCGAGCAACAGTTGTTGGGTCAGATGACCATTCAAGCGCCAATCGAGCAGTGCAGCAGAGCCTGCTAGTGGGCGGTCGTCTTCGAAAAATATCGCGACAACAACCTCGCCTTCCATTTTATCCGGCGGCATATCAAGCAGACGATTATCGTTCATGATGCGGTTTTGGCCCTGTCCGCTATTTTATCGAGGATCCCATTGATAAAGGCGGGGCTCTCTTTAGAACCGTAACGCTTACCAATTTCGATCGCTTCGTTCATAACCACGCTGGCAGGGACGTCAGGTTGGTAGTTTAATTCGTAGACCGCCATACGCAATAAAGAGAGATCAACCCGCGGCATTCGGTCCAACGCCCAGTTTTTAGAAGAGTTCTCTACAGTCTGATCAATCTCCTGGAGATGGTCGACGACACCTCGAACCAAGGCCTCGGCGAATGATTTAACATGGGGATGAACCCGCGCGTCCACATTCTCATCCGTCTCACCAAGGATATCGTTAAGAAACCGGAAGTTTTTCCAGAAATCTTCTAAAATGATGTCGATTTCAGTGTCGTGATCATAGAGACTATATAAAACCTTAAGGGCAAATTCACGCCCCTGTCTTCGGATTCCGGGCTCCATCAAGACTCCATCGATTTATAAAGGTTAACCATTTCTATAATCGTGACAGCAGCCTCAAACCCTTTATTCCCGGACTTGGATCCGGCCCGTTCAACCGCCTGTTCAATATTGTCGGTTGTCAAGACTCCGAACGCAACCGGGATACCGGCACCGAGGCTTACGGAGGCGATCCCTTTAGAGACTTCGGCACTGACGTAATCAAAATGCGGAGTCGCACCACGAATCACTGCGCCGAGACAGATCACCGCATCGTACTTATCAGATTCAACCATCTTCTTGGTGACCATCGGGATTTCAAACGCACCCGGAACACGGACAACGTCGAGGTCGTTCTCATCAGCACCGTGACGACGCAAGGCGTCGATAGCCCCTTCCAGCAGTCGTTCAGAAATAAAGCTGTTGAAACGACTGACGGCTATCCCAACCTTCAGACCGGTCGCATCGAGTTTACCTTCAATTATATTTGCCATAGCTATTCTCCTGTCAGCGCAAAGCTTTAGAGATTTTCTAGAAGATGACCCATCTTCTCTCGTTTTGTTTTCAGATAGGCGAGATTTGAATCCGTCGCATCGACTTCGAGGGGGATCCGTTCAACGACAGAGAGCCCATACCCATCAAGACCGACTATTTTTTTCGGGTTATTCGTCATCAGGCGAATCTTGCGAATACCGAGATCAAACAGAATCTGGGCACCAATGCCATAATCGCGCAAATCAGCATTAAACCCTAATGCCTCATTCGCCTCAACGGTATCCTGCCCCTCATCCTGCAAAGAATAGGCACGCAGTTTGTTAATCAACCCGATTCCGCGCCCCTCTTGCCGCATATAAAGCAAAACACCGGCCCCTTCTTTTTCGATCTGCTGCATGGCTGACTGTAATTGATCTCCACAATCGCAGCGCATGGAACCAAAGACATCACCGGTCAAGCATTCCGAATGGACACGAACCAAAACCGGTTGTTCCGGATCGATAACACCTTTAATCAAAGCGAGATGTTCGGCATCATCGACATCATTTTCATAGGCGATCGCCTTGAAATCGGTTCCGTACAGCGTCGGCAGGGTTGTCTCGGCGGCACGTTTCACCAGCAGCTCTTTACGCATACGATAGGCGACCAGATCGGCGATCGTGACGATTCTTAAATCGTGCAGCTTGGCGAACTTTTTCAACTGCGGCATTCTCGACATCGTGCCGTCATCATTCATGACCTCGCAGATAACACCGGCCGGCTTAAGGCCCGCCAGGCGGGCGAGATCAACCGAACCTTCAGTCTGCCCGGCGCGGACAAGAGCCCCACCCTTTTTGGCGCGTAGCGGAAATATATGACCGGGGCGAGCCAGGTCAAACGCCTTGGATTCATCAGCGATGGCGACCTGGATTGTCCGTGCCCGGTCAGCGGCCGAGATACCGGTTGATACTCCGGTTCGCGCTTCTATTGAGACGGTAAAAGCTGTGCCGAAGGAGGAGGTATTATCCTGAACCATCAACGGCAAGTCAAGGTGGTCGGCGCGCTCTTCGGATAGAGAGAGGCAAATCAGACCACGACCTTCTTTGGCCATGAAATTGATCGCCTCCGGGGTCACTTTTTCGGCTGCGACAACAAGATCACCCTCATTTTCACGATCTTCATCATCGACCAGTATGATCATTTTCCCATGGCGGAGATCTTCCATGGCTGCTTCGATATTCTCTATCGGCATTTCAATTCCTTTATTGTTACATTTAAGGCTAAATACACTTTTAAAGATGGACGTATTTATGTCACAGAAAACCGTGTTTGGCAAGAAGTTCACTCGTCAGCGACGACTCAGTCGCCGGCTTTTTACCCATCAGGCGTTCTACATATTTACCCAAAATATCCGTCTCGATATTGACCTTTGAGCCGGGGCGCAAATCTTTCAATGTCGTCTTATCCAGGGTATGTGGAATGATGCTGAGGTCAAAGCTGTTGACCTTGACGCTGTTGATGGTCAGACTGATGCCATCGACGGCAACAGACCCCTTTTCGACCAGATAACGACTGCAGGCGTCAGAAACTTCGATCTCGAGCAGAATAGCATTCTGAACCGATGTCACCTGTTTGAGCGTACCGATCGCATCGACATGCCCCGTTACGATATGCCCCCCGAGACGATCCCCGACACGGAGCGCCCTTTCCAGGTTGACACGACTACCAGGACGGAGCAGTTCCAGTGTGGAGCAGGAAAAGGTTTCCGGTGAAACGTCCGCCGAAAACGAATGCGCCCCTTTTTCCACAACGGTAAGACAGACCCCGTTCACGGCAACACTGTCTCCCTTCATCAGGCTCTCTGTCGGCAGGGCGGTGTTGAGGGTAATGACCGCGGAAGTCGATGTCCGCACGACACTCTTTAACGTCCCGCAATCTTCGATCAAACCGGTGAACATTGAACGACCTCCCCTTCAATCAGGATATCGTCACCAAAAGAACGGCTGCGAATATCGTGTAAGTTTACCGCATCGGCTAACAGATTTGCTCCGGCACCTGAAAAGACCGGCCGTCCATCATCACCGCCGAGCAGTTTCGGGGCAACAAAAAAAGCGACGCGATCGACAATTCCGGCCCTTAATGCCGCTCCATTCAACACGGATCCGGCCTCCAGCAGCAGGCTCTGGACATTACGCTTTCCCAAACAGATCATCAAATCGATCAATGAAACACGCCCTTCGGGATCGGACGCTAAAATCAAAACCTCGACCCCTTTGCGCGCAAGGTCCTGAATCCGGGCTGGTGAAGCAGCGGAGGTTGTTGCGATCAGCGGCATGGCAGAGCTGTCTGAAGAGAGGATTTTGGCCGTGTCCGAAAGACGCAATTGGGAGTCGACAACGATCCGTAAGGGATCACGCCCCCTCTCGGGGAGTCGTGTTGTCAGCCGGGAATCGTCAGCCAATATTGAGCCGATGCCGGTTAAAATTGCATCGGTCCGATTCCGCATCCGATGGACGTGAAGACGGCTCTGTTCGCCGGTGACCCATTGTGAATTTCCACATTTTGTTGCGGTCTGTCCATCCAGGGTCATGGCCGTTTTCAAGGTTACAAACGGCAATCCGGTTTGAATATGCTTGGTAAAAGGAGCCAGCAGACGACGACAGGACGACTCCAACAGACCTGACACCACTTCGATACCGGAACGCTGCAATCTCTCGGCACCTTTGCCTTTGACTAGAGGATTCGGATCGAGACAACCGATAAAAACCCGGCTGATGCCAGCCTTGATGATCGCTTCGGTACAAGGAGCGGTGCGGCCATGATGATTACACGGCTCAAGCGTGACATAAAGATCGGAACTATTGGTTTGACCGACGGCGTCATTCAGCGCAAAGACCTCGGCATGCGGTTCACCCGCAGCAGGATGAAAGCCACGGCCGACAATTCTATCGCCGGAAACGACAACGGCCCCGACCGGAGGGTTGGGGCTGGTGCGACCTTCACCCTTTTGGGCAAGATCAAGAGCTTGTTGCATAAATTGTTCAGACATGAATCGACTTAAAAGCCTTCTGGTTAACGGGTCTTGTTTTTTTCCTGCTTTAGAATATCCTTCAATTCATCCATAAACTCATTGATATCCTTGAATTGACGGTAGACGGAAGCAAATCGGACGTAAGCGACTTCGTCGATCCCCTTCAGCGATTCCATCACAGCGCTCCCAATCTGACCGACTTCGATCTCTTTTTCGCCACCCTCCTGCAACGACTGCTGAAACCCATCTACAAATTTTTCTATGGTCGCAATGGAGACCGGTCGTTTTTCACAGGCGCGCTGCATTCCGGCGATGATCTTGATGCGGTCAAACACCTCTCGACAACCGTCTTTTTTAATAACGAGCGGAAGCGCCTCCTCAACCCTTTCATAGGTTGTGAAGCGACGTTCACAGTCGATACACTCCCGTCGGCGACGAATATTGTTTCCGTCCTTCCCCATACGGGAATCGACCACCTTGGTGTCGATAAAGCTACAAAAAGGACACTTCATTCGACCTCCTCGGCGACGAGGTCAGTCTTGCCGGAATAGAATCTGAAATTAATATCAGACTCTTCCAGCATATCTTTCGATAGAATATCAGGATACCCGTCGAGATAAACAATTTCTTTAATCCCGGAGTTTATAATCATTTTTGCACAGATGATACAGGGAGCATGGGTGCAAAACAGGGTCGCACCGTCGATGTTGCTCCCATGCTTAGCCGCTTGAATAATCACATTCTGCTCGGCATGCAGGCCACGACAAAGCTCATGTCTCTCTCCAGAAGGGACCTTCAATTGATCGCGAAGACACCCGGTCTGTTCACAATGGGCGATACCGGAAGGGGTCCCATTGTAGCCGGTTGCGAGAATATTCTTGTCTTTCACCAGAACAGCTCCAACCTGTCGACGTAAACAGGTCGAACGGCGCGCAACAAGCTGAGCGATGCTCATGAAATATTCTTCCCAACTCGGACGTTTCATCAGACCAACCGATCGGCATAAAGAGGGAAACGCAAGCACATCTCTTTGACTTCGGCCCGGATGATATTAAGAGCAGCCAGGTCTTCAGTATTGGACAAGGCTCTCTGAATCCAATCTGCCACCTGCTTCATCTCAGGCTCTTTGAGCCCGCGCGTTGTGGTCGCCGGGGTGCCAATTCGGACGCCACTGGTCACGAACGGCGAGCGGGTGTCGAACGGCACGGCATTTTTGTTCATCGTCAAACCGGCCTGCTCCAGCGCCGCTTCGGCGACTTTGCCAGTCATCTCTGTCCCACTGAAGTCGAGCAACATCAGGTGGTTATCTGTCCCACCGGAAACCAGGTTGAATCCGTGTGCAACCAGAGCCTCAGCCAGGGCCTTAGCGTTCTTGACGACCTGCTGTGCATAGGTTTTGAACTCGGGAGACAACGCCTCTTTAAAGGCAACCGCTTTGGCGGCGATAACATGCATCAACGGTCCCCCCTGAATCCCGGGGAAAATATTACTGTTCAGCTTTTTTGCATATTCTTCCCGACAGAGGATCATGCCACCACGCGGACCGCGTAAAGTTTTATGCGTTGTCGTTGTCACAAAATCAGCATACGGCACCGGGTTTGGATGTTCTCCTGCAGCGACCAGTCCGGCAATATGGGCCATATCGACCATAACCTTTGCGCCAATCTTGTCAGCAACTCTTCTGAACGGCTCAAATTCAATCGTACGGGAATAGGCACTCGCCCCAACAACGATCAATTTCGGTTTATGCTCTAAGGCGAGTCGTTCCATTTCTTCATAATCAATCCGGCCGGTCTCTGTATCAACACCGTAAGGGACGATATTGAAAAGCTTACCGGAAAAGTTGACCGAAGAACCATGGGTCAGGTGTCCACCGTGGGCCAGGTTCATACCGAGAACCGTATCCCCCGGCTGACAAACGGTGAAATAGACCGCCATATTCGCCTGCGAACCGGAATGCGGCTGGACATTGGCATGCTCGGCACCAAACAGTTCGCAAGCCCGGTCGATGGCAAGCTGTTCCGCCTCATCAACAAACTCGCAGCCGCCATAGTAGCGCTTACCCGGGTATCCTTCGGCATACTTATTAGTTAAAACAGAACCTTGCACTTCCAGAACTCGCTCGCTGACAAAGTTCTCGGAGGCAATAAACTCAAGATTATATTCCTGACGGCGGGTCTCTTTTTGGATGATTTCAGCAATTTCAGGATCAAACGTTTCTAGCTTTTGCGACATATTTTTATTCCTCCAGCATTCGTTACAAAAAATCAAGGGCAAGCTTTCAAACCTGCCCCGTGTAAATCAGATACGTCCGGCCTGGATCTCTTTTTCTAATCGGGATATTTTATCAAGGCGGAGTTGATGACGCCCCCCCTCATACTCAGCAACCCGCCAGATATCAACCAAATGACATGCCTCTGCTGGTTCATTTGTCCGTCCACCCAGGGCGATGATATTGGCATTGTTATGCTGCTTAGACATCTGAGCCGTAAATTCATCGTGAATGACTGCAGCACGAATGCCGGGAAATTTATTCGCGGCAATCGATATCCCGATCCCCGTGCCACAAACAAGAATACCCCGTTCGGCTTCACCACGCGAAATTGCCGAGGCAACCAGAGCGGCAAAGTCAGGATAATCGACAGAGTCTCCGGTTGCGGTCCCGAAATCTTTTACCTCGATCCCAATCGCCTTAAGTGATGCGATAATCGCAGACTTTGTTTCCAGGCCACCGTGATCACTAGCAATGACGATTCTATCAGCCACATTACACCTTGCGGAAAACAAGGGTGGCGTTGGTGCCACCGAAACCAAAAGAGTTGGACATGACAACATTCAAAGATGCATCACGAGCCGTGTTCGGAATGTAATCGAGATCGCATTCCGGATCAGGATCGGTATAATTAATAGTGGGTGGAACAACAGAGCGCTGCTGGGCCAGAAGCGTGAAAACAGCCTCCATCCCTCCGGCAGCACCGAGCGCATGTCCGGTCATACTTTTCGTTGAGCCGACCATAACTTTGTAGGCGTGATCTCCGAAGACCGACTTGACCGCCAACGTTTCGCCGATATCTCCATACGGGGTTGAGGTCCCATGCGCATTGATATAGGAGACCTCTTCCGGATTAATCCCGGCGCCTTTCAGAGCCATCTTCATGCACCGTGCTGCCCCCTCGCCACCTGGCGACGGAGCCGTTAGATGATAGGCGTCAGAGGTCAGTCCGTAACCACAAACCTCGGCGTAAATTCGTGCACCACGTTTGATTGCGGATTCCATCTCTTCGAGAACAACCAGCCCGGCACCTTCAGCCATAACGAAACCATCACGATTTTTATCAAACGGGCGACTGGCTCCCTGCGGATCGTCATTCCGGGTCGATAAAGCTCGCATAACATTGAAACCACCGATACCTAACGGTGTGATAGTCGATTCGGTTCCGCCGGCAATCATTGCATCAGCATCGCCACGCTCGATCATGCGATAAGCGTCACCGATAGAGTGCGTGCCGGAAGCACAAGCTGAAACGGTCGAAAGATTAGGACCTTTGGCCCCATGACGAATGGATACTTGACCCGGAGCCAAATTAATAATCAGCATCGGAATAAAAAATGGGGAGATCCGTTTGTGCCCTTTTTCCAGCATAACGGAATGGTAGTGTTCAATCGTTGGGAGGCCGCCAAGACCTGAACCGACAACAACACCGACCCTTTCAGCGTTCTCTTCCGTGATCTTAAAGCCGGAGTCGGCAAGAGCCATATCGCTCGCCGCCAAAGCATATTGAATAAACAGATCCATCTTCTTCTGTTCTTTTTTTTCAATAAATTCATCGGCATTGAAGTCAGTGACTTCACCAGCAAATTGAGTAGCATGGTCAGAAGCATCAAATTTGGTAATCGGAACAATCCCCGACTTACCATTGATCAGTGCATCCCAATTTTTTTCTAAACCAGTTCCGAGTGGCGATACTACGCCAACTCCCGTCACAACAACTCTACGCATCGCGGCTCATCCCTCCGGTTGCTAAAAAATAATGTGTACAGAATCTACTTCAACGCCCCAAAAGATTGATTCAGGGAGGAGAGGTCCCTCCTCCCTGAACAAAAAATCAGGAATTACCCTTTACATAGGTAATTGCATCTTTTACTGTCTGGATTTTTTCAGCCTCTTCGTCAGAGATTTCGATATCGAACTCCTCTTCTAGCGCCATAACCAGCTCAACAGTATCGAGGGAGTCAGCACCCAGGTCATCCATGAAAGAAGCATTTTCAGTAACCTGACCTTCATCTACACCCAACTGCTCAGCAACGATCTGCTTGACTTTTTCTTCAATAGACATGATTTTTCTCCTTGTTTGTTAGTCTATCCAACCAGACATTATCACATGTACATTCCGCCATTTACACCGAGCACCTGCCCGGTTATATATTTAGATCGCTCTGAGGCAAGAAATAGCACCGCTTCGGCAATATCCTCTGCCTCGCCAAGACAACCGAGGGGGATTTGTGCTGAAAGTTCAGCTTTAACTTTATCAGAAAGCTCATCTGTCATGTCCGTTGCAATAAAACCAGGGGTTACTGCATTCACGGTTACATTTCGTTTGGCAAGTTCTCTGGCATTTGACTTGGTCAGACCGATCAAACCGGCCTTGCTGGCACAATAGTTCGCCTGACCAGCATTCCCCATCTCAGCCACGACAGACGAAATGTTAATTATGCGCCCGTAACGGCTTTTTGTCATTATTTTTGCGGCTGCACGTGTGCAGATAAAAGCGCCCTTTAGATTGATATTGAGAACAGAATCCCAATCTTCATCCTTCATGCGAAGGAGAAGACCGTCATGCGTAATACCGGCATTATTAACCAGGATATCAATACGACCAAAGGACTCAACTGCCGCTGCGATTAAATTGTTGGCATCCTCAGTCCGCGAAATATCTCCGGCAACGGCGATAGCTTCGCCTCCGAAAGCTTTAATCTCGGCGACCATGGAATCGAGCAACTCCAGATTGCGAGCAGAAGCAACAACTTTAGCACCATTTCTGGCCATCAGTAGTGCGATACTTTTCCCGATACCACGCGAGGCACCGGTCACAATAGCAACTCTCTCTTTCAACATTGTTCCCCCGACCTTTCGACCAGCCTCTTCAACGAGTTTACATCCTCTATATTCATCGATATCGATGATTTCTCAATGCGCTTAACCAGACCGGACAATACTTTTCCCGGGCCAATTTCAATGAAATTATCAACACCAAGTTCTACCATGCGCGACACCGAAGCATCCCAGCGAACCGGAGCACTCACCTGAGAGACGAGAAGCTGCTGAAGACGCTCTGATTTGTCATTCGGCTCGGCTTCAACATTGCTGATTACGGGGATACTCATGGGCGAGAAAACGATACGAGACAAAACATCATTGAGCTTTTCACCGGCTGGAGTTAATAGAGAACAGTGAAAGGGGGCACTGACCGGCAGATGCAAGGCCCTTTTAGCCCCCTTCTCTTTCGCCAACACCATTGCGCGTTCCACCGCTGAACTATGCCCCGCAATAACGATTTGTCCGGGGCTGTTATAATTGGCAGGAGATACGACTTCACCTTCTGCCGCTTCCTGACAGACAGCTTCCAGAATATCAGCATCGAGACCGATAATAGCAGCCATAGATCCAACACCGACCGGAACGGCATCCTGCATGAAAGCACCACGTTGACGGACCGTCCTGACAGCATCGGCAAAACTGATAGCTTTCGCACAGACGAGGGCAGAATATTCGCCCAATGAATGGCCAGCAGCATAATCAACCTTCAGTCCGGTCTCCTGTTCAAGGACTTTCAACGCAGCGATGCTGGTTGTCAGAATGGCAGGTTGGGTCACGGTCGTCAGCTTTAACTCTTCGTCAGGCCCTTTGAAACAGAGCGCAGCAAGATCAAAACCGAGAGCATCGTTCGCCTCTTCAAAAATATGTTTGGCGACAGGAAAATTGTCGGCCAATTCTTTTCCCATACCGGCGTGCTGAGCTCCCTGTCCGGGGAATATAAATGCATTCATTATATTAAAATCACCTTTTAACTACCAGCGCATCAAAGCAGAAGCCCAGGTAAAACCGCCGCCAAAGGCATCGAGAAGAATAATATCATTTTCCTTCAGTCGACCGGCCCGGTTTGCTTCATCCAGCGCTAGCGGAATCGTCGCACCAGAGGTGTTGCCGAAACGATCGACATTTATGTAGACCTTCTCTTCTGGCAGCTTGAGCCGTTTGGCCGTCGCTTCCAGAATCCGAATATTTGCCTGATGTGGAACAAACAGATCGACATCATCCATAGTCATACCGTTATGGGCAACAGCCTCGTTTGCCACGTCGGTCAACATCCGCACGGCGACTTTAAATACGTCGCTCCCCTGCATCTGTAAAAAATAATTGCGGCTTTTAAAAGCTTCTGCTGACGCCATATGCCGCGTACCAAAGCCAGGTTGATACAACAGCTTCAAATATGAACCATCAGAGTGCGAATGGGTGGAGAGAATTCCGTTCTCCCCCTCAACCGCTTCAACAACTACAGCACCTGCCGCATCACCAAACAACACGCAGGTATTACGATCTTCCCAGTCAATAATTCGGGATAGAGCCTCGGCCCCGATTACGATAGCTTTTTTGATTCGGCCTGATTCGATCTGCGCAACAGCATTCTCCATTGCATAGAGAAAACCACTACAAGCCGCAGAAATATCAAATGCGGTCGCATTTTTGGCACCAAGATTTTCTTGTACAATGCAGGCGGTGGCTGGCCAGGGATAATCGGCGCTGATCGTCCCCAAGATAATAAGGTCGATCTCCTCAGCAGAGACGTCAGCCATATCGAGGGCATTTTGGGCTGCAATGGTAGCGAGATCGGAGGTATTTTGATCGTCGGCAATGATATGACGCTCACGGATACCGGTACGCGTGACAATCCACTCGTCAGTAGTATCTATCATTTTCTCAATATCTAAATTGGTCAGGATCTTTTCAGGGACATAAGAACCGGTGCCAGTGATACGTGCTCTTTTCAAGATAATATCCTTTTCGAGCCAGGGCCAGCTACAGTTTATAGCTTGGTAGCTAACTTTTCATGAACTTTATGTTGAACCGCGTGGCTGGCCATATTAATTGCATTCATGATCGCTTTAGCGTTGGAGCCACCGTGACAAATCATACCAGCACCCTGAATTCCAAGCAGCGGTGCACCGCCGTACTCGGCATAATCAATCCGCTCCTTAAAGGCCTTGAAAGCCGGGCGCGCCAATAAATAACCAATTTTTGACAAGAAACTCTTTTCAATCTCGGTTTTAAGCATCTGAGAGATCGCATCGGCTAATCCCTCAGTCACCTTCAGAACAACATTCCCAACGAAGCCATCGCAAACAACCACGTCGACATTTCCGTTATAAATATCGCGCCCCTCAACGTACCCCTTGTAATTAAAGGGGGAATTCTCGAGGAGGTGATGGGTTTCCCGGGTCAGGTCGTTCCCCTTCCCCTCTTCTTCGCCATTTGACAAAAGACCGATACGAGGCGCTGTTACCCCCATCAACTCGCGGGCATAAACGTCACCCATAGTGGCGAACTGCTTCAGATGTACCGGTTTGCAGTCAACATTCCCCCCGGCATCCAGAAGGAGAGTATGACGGCTCTTGTTCGGAACGACGGTCGCAATTGCGGGCCTCTCAATTCCGGGGATCCGTTTCAGAACAAACATGCCGGCAGCCATTGTCGCACCGGAATTGCCGGCGCTGACAACAGCATCAGCACGTCCACTCTTGACGAGTTCAAAAGCGATTCGAATTGACGAATCCTTTTTTTTGCGAATAGCATCGGAAGCGGAATCATGCATCCCGACGACCTCAGACGCATGCTCAACAGCTATGGACAGACCGGTACAATCATGTCCGGCAAGTTCAGCCTGAACCAAACCGGCATCACCAACGAGAACAATGTTCATCCTCCATTGACGTGCTGCCCTCAGGGCTCCGTCTACAATGACACTCAGGCCGTGATCACCGCCCATAGCGTCTACAGCAACTGTTATATTATCAGACAAGTGCAATAATCCGATTAATCTTCGCTGCCGCTGACGTTCTGACCTTTGTAGGTACCGCAACCGGTGCAAGCACGATGCGGCAGTTTTGTCTCATTACACTGCGGACACGTTGAGCTTCCTGCAGGGGTAAGAGAATCATGTGCACGACGCATATCACGTTTAGACTTTGAAGTTTTCTTCTTTGGTACAGCCATGGGGTGTAACTCCTTTCAAGCCCGGATTCAAACCGGGTTGTGTGCATTGGTCAATTTCCGACACTATTTATCGGAATCGATTTTTAAATTTTTAAGGGCAGAAAAACGTGTGTCGAATTGCGAACCTTCGCACTTGCACACGGACTGATTGAGGTCTGCACCACAATTCTGGCAGAGCCCCTTACAACTTTTACGGCAAATAGCCTTAATTGGTAAACAGAGTAAAAACTGTTCAACCAGAGGTTCAGACAGATCGATCTCTTCACCTGTTAACAACACAATACCGAGATCATCTGCGGTCAGCTCAAGTTCGGCATCAGATTCATCTTCGATCTCAGGCATCTGCAACGCATAAACCAGATCAAAGTCACTCTTCACAGAAAAATCGAACGGTTCCAGGCAGAGATCGCACACCAGGCCAACGCTGGCCGCGACATGACCCTGAATCGTAATCATTTCACCGATACGACATAAGTTAAAACTGTACGAGACAGGCCCATCCAAGACCAACTGACCCGTTTTAATCAGATCATCAAGACCAGACAGTTTTGCCGCATCAACTTCCCCGCTGCGGTTCAGCCCCTTTGACTTGATCTTCTCAATTTGAATCGTTAACAAATTACCACACCTTGACGAGATCAAAATCGCCTAGTATAAAGATCATCCTCTCTTTGTCAAGGACGAACTCCCTCAAAGAGAGGTTGTTACGGAATGACTTTATTAGCCCAATCGACCCGATTTTGCAAGATATTTATTCAATTGGCGGCTGCCGGAACCAGGAGATAAAATGAGCGACAGATCAGATTGTTCAATCTATAAGTTAATTTCAATCGTGGAAAAGTTGCGTGGCCCCGATGGTTGCCCCTGGGATAAGGTCCAAACAACTGACAGCTTGAGACCCTACCTGTTAGAAGAATGCCATGAATATCTCTGCGCGTTGGAACAAAACAATAACATAAATATTCGAGATGAACTCGGCGACCTCCTCCTGCAGATTGTACTCCATGCCCAAATTTTCAAAGAACAGGGAGTATTTACTCTGGATGACGCAGCTGACTCTATCTGCAACAAGCTGATACGACGTCATCCGCATGTCTTTGATAAAAAGTCAGGAGATGAGGGGGTCGATCTCGACTTGCAATGGGAGACGATAAAAGAAAGCGAAAGAGATTCGACAGGAAAAGCACCCGCGCTTTTTGATTCCGTCGATTCCACCCTTCCTCCGCTGCAATTTGCACGGAAAATATCTGAGAAAGCGACACGGATTGGTTTCGACTGGCCTGATGCCAAATCGGTGCTTGAAAAAATACGCGAAGAGGTCGATGAACTCGAAGAAGCGATGCAGAATGAAGACCGGGATGCGATCACCCATGAGTTAGGAGATCTTATTTTCTCAACGGTCAACCTTGCCCGGCATCTTAAGGTCGACACGGAACTCTGTTTGCGCCAGAACAACGTAAGATTTATAGGGAGGATTCAACAGGTAGAGTTATCCCTGAGAAGTCAGAATAAAACATTTAGCGATGTCACAACAACGGAACTGGACCGACTCTGGGAAGAGGCCAAGCAGACTGAGAAAAACGATAAATGAACGTAAAAACGTGGCCTTGACAATGTCGTGACAGGTTGTCCACATAATATGTTTACAACCTGTTCAAAAACCTGTAGACAAAACAGAGGATCTAGGCATTAATGGGCATAACAACACAATGCCTATTTTTTAAACACTTTATTTTATACCTAATTACAGGTACTTAACAAGTTGACACTGTATACAATATAAAATTATTAATATTTTTAACGATATGATAAAAAATCATACGAAATGGTGAAATGATGTTTATAAAACTCTTTATAGTGTTCATAACGGTCCCATTATTTGAGATTATTGTCCTTTTCAATGCCGCAGATCATATCGGCCCGTGGCCGACCTTTATTCTTGTCATTGCCACAGGGATAGCCGGCGCTTATCTTACCAAAAGTCAGGGTTTCGATTTAATACGAAGAATTCAAGCGACAACAAATCAGGGTGAACTCCCAACAGAAGAACTGATTGACGGATTTTTTATTATGGCGGGGGGATTACTCTTATTGACTCCCGGGTTAGTCACTGACCTGATCGGTTTCATCTGTTTGACGCCGTGGAGTCGGACACCCTTGAAGCGCTATCTGATCGCGTGGTTCAAGAATAAAATAGATAGAGGCGAATTTAAAATTGGCAGAATACGGTAAAGTTCGAAAAAAATTAAACGATGACATCAGGGTACTGTAACCAGTCTTCTTCGAAAGGTTCTGTAGCCTCTGCAGGTTCTGATGCGTTGAACTTCAAGACAGGGAGATCACTCGCTTGCAGGGGGGTTGTAAAGGTCCTGCCGGTCACTCCACCGGTCAAAAAAACAATACCGAGCAGAATCGGGAGCGCTACGGTGACTACAAAATAAAGAGACAGCCCACGCTTACGGCCAAACGCCCTTTTCATCATAGTCAAACGATAAAATTCCGTTGCGGCCATAATGCGATACAAAGATACAATGGCAATCATAAAGGCAAATAAACCTAGAGTAATATCTGGCATCATACCCTTCTCCATACAACAATAGAGCAGTTATTTAAATACTAGCTTCAAATAACGAGCAGGCAAGCAGATCCCTTAATTTTCAACAGATGAATCATTCCCCAATGATTTTGACCAAGACCTTTTTTTTACGATTACCATCAAATTCGCCGTAAAAAACCTGTTCCCACGGCCCAAAATCAAGCAGCCCTCCCGAGATGGCAACCACGACTTCACGCCCCATGATAGATCGTTTAAGGTGTGCATCACCATTATCTTCTCCGGTTAGATTGTGTAAATATTGACTCAAAGGTTCATGCGGGGCTAAACGTTCCAACCAGGACTCATAATCAGCGTGCAGTCCCCGTTCATCATCATTAATAAAAACAGAGGCCGTGATATGCATCGCATTGACCAGACAGAGTCCTTCCTTAATCCCACTCTCCTTCAGACAACTGTCGATTTGTGGGGTAATATTTACAAACCCTCTTCGGCCTTGAACGTTGAACCAGAGCTCCTTACGAAAGGACTTCATCTGTGCCTCCTCATTAACCACAACGATCTGTTAACAATCTAAAAAAGGTGCTATACTATTACCTTATGCAAACCTTCCGACTAAAACAGAGTATCTGTACCCTACTCACCATCATCGTTTTGCTCCTGGCAACTGCTTGTAACACCACGACACAGCAGGAGACGCTCCCCCTGACACCGTCCGTAACAATCCAAGCCTATCGCCACAAGAACCTGCAAACGATCTTTACAACGCACAATTATTCGTGGAATAATCTTGATCAGGGTGTCCCCCCTCTCATTCTTGAAAAATTTCCTGACGATCTTCACCGTATCCCCTCAACCCAACAGAAAAAGGAACTGTTTTTCGGGGCGATACTTCCGATGGCGATGTTGGCTAACGAAGAAATAAAATATCAGCGAAAAACCATAAAATCCATTTTTATCGACTTTGACCAAAAAGGGTACATAACAGTTCAGCAACAAAAAAAAATCGATGAAATCACAGAAAAATACCGAATAAAAGAAGACCCTCTAAACAGTCAGAGCATCAGAGAAAAAGTTTTACTGCGAGTCAACACCCTCCCGGAATCACTGGTCCTTGCGCAAGCAGCCAATGAATCGGGTTGGGGAACATCCAGATTTGCACGTCAGGCTAACAATATTTTCGGAGAATGGACATTTACTCCCGGAAAGGGAATCGTTCCTCAAAACAGGCCGGAGGGTGAAATATACGAAGTCCGTCGTTTTTCCAGCCTCTACCAATCGGTCCGTTCCTATATGAGAAATATCAACACCCATCGCGCCTACATTAAACTGCGCCAAATGCGTGAGCAACTTCGGAAGAACAATCAAGAACGATCCGGCCTTAAGTTAGCACTGGGATTAGATAATTACTCAACGCGTCGCAAAGCCTATTCTCAAGAAATTCAGACGTTGATAAAATCAAACCGGCTCGAACAGGTCATCGCCAGTACATACCTGAAATCAGATGCGTTGATTCCCGTCAGAGTAGAACCCAAGTCAAAGGTCGGACTGTTCAGTAGCAAGGAAGCGTTGAAAAACAAGTAGGCATCATTCTTGGTGGATCAGAAACCACGGTTGGCTAAACCAACCCCAACCACCCGACTTCAGAGGGACGGTCAACGTATATTTGTTGCGTCTTCCGGTCAGGGGCTTTTCCGCCTGAATCAGATAATCAGCTTGACTCCCGTCAACCTTCTCTATTTTCAGGCTGTTATCGCCCTGAACAAACCCCTGGAGACGCCGCAGATCGAAACGATCAGCATCGAGACGAACCTTTATAATCGGAGGATTTCTATCGGGAATAGTATTGACTTGACCAACGATTTCAGCATCGAGACGTTTCATTAAGAGTTTACTCTGAAACTGTTCAAGTGTTGCATACCCTCCTCCCATCGGAAATCTCGGGAGGGTAAACAGGTCACTTGTGTCATCCACGACACCGGACTGTTGTGCGATCGCCGCTGAAAAGCCGATCTCTTTAACAACCTCGATTAACTCCCGGGAAAATTCACCGTAAGGATAAGCAAAAAGGGTCGGTTTCTGTCCAAGTTCCTGCAAAAATGCCGCCTGAGCCCGCAGAATATCCCCCTTAACACGCGCACGCCACGCTACGGCAGATTCCTCCGGATTTCTTTCGATCAGGTAGTCATGGGTTGCGGTATGGTTCCCGATCACGACACCCTCTTTGACCAACGCTCTCAATTCATCCCAACTCAGATAACCGTTACTGCCGACCGAATCGGTATTGACAAAAAGGGTAACCGGAAAGCCGTATTGACGTAAAAGCGGCATCCCGTGCGACAGGAACGAATCAAAGCCATCGTCAACCGTTAAGACTGCAGCTTTATCCGGGAGTATTTGCCCTGTTTTTAACCGTGAAACAATCTCTAAGAGCGAAAAAACCTCAACATTGTTCTGCTTCAGGTGATTGAGATGAGACTCAAACAGATCAACTGCAATATTGGTTGACGGATAACGTTCCTCGCCGAAGCGGTGATAGATAAAGAGATTGGCCTCTCCAGCCAACGCCTCAGTAATGAGACCAGAAAGACCGGAAAAAACCATTAGACCGAGGAGTAGATATATTTTACATAATGAACGCAGCACAAAGATCCCCCTGTTTAGGACAACATAACTTTATCGCGGAGATAACGTCGAATAGAATTTCGGGCCCGAGGCGTCACTGCCCATTCCAACCACTTTGGCAATACGGCTGGTTTTTCTGACACTTCGATTGAAATCTGATCACTATCCATCAGCCGTGATTTAAGATGGCGCGTCCGGCCGTTAACCCGGGCACGATCTGCATGAAGACCGAGCTCAACATGGATGTGAAAGGCAAAATCGAGAACACTACTCCCCTCCGGCAAGGTGAAGGTTTCACCGCGAGGGGTGTAAACCTGTATTGTCCGGGAAGCGAGACGCAACGATTCCGCGTCAAAAGCCGACTCCCCCTCAAGAAGGGAATGCATCAAATTTTTGAAGTTGGTATGGCGGAACTCAAAACCCGGAGCGAGAACGCCCGACTCGTTAAAGCGTGCCAGTTTGCGGGTCGTTATCTCGATACGCAGTCGCATTTCACCCGCCTGAACGGTTGTTTTCAACGCCTGGTAGCCGTACTGTGATGGCGCATTCAGGTGATCCCGAAGTTTCCCTGTTATCGGCGGATAGAGATCATGGATCAACCCAAGAGCCATATAGGCTTCCATACTATGCCCGACCAGAATTTCCAGGGTGTATAGAGACGACAGCCCTCGTCGCATTGCTTGCGCTGCAACCAGGCTGAACGATCGCCAACGGTCGTTTAATGCAAAAGAAATTTTATGAGAATTAAGAGTGGTATGAACGTCAGATTTAACTTTACGGAGTAATGGCTCGTGACGACTCTGAGCCACTTCCAGATAATCACGATAACGTCCGGAACGTTTTGGGTACAGCACGTTAAGCGAGAGCGCTTCAAGTTCGTCAGAGACATACCCCATCCCGAGGTGGGACGCGAGAGGAACGTAAACCGTCCGGGTCTCTACAGCGATCAACTGCTGTTTTTCAGGGTTTAACGCTCCGATCGTCCGCAGATTATCAATCCGGTCCCAGAATTTCAGACAGAGCACGCGCACATCCTCAACTGCTGCGAGTAGCTGTTTGCGATAGGTCTTCTCTTTGAGAGACTGCCGGTTCAGGTGTTTGTCATCGGCCTTGGTCAAGCCGTTTACAAGCAGGGAAACGTCGGCCCCATACTGCTCGCAAACAGACTCGAGAGTGACCGGCGTGTCTTCGACAACATCATGCAACAAGGCGGCAATAACAGATGAAAAGTCCATCCAATGCCGTGCAGCCAGATGGGCGACACGCAAAGGGTGAAAAAAGTACGGTTCGCCCGATTTACGGACCTGGTTAATATGAGAGAGCCGGCCGAACTCAAAGGCGTGGTGCAAACGATCCATTTCAGTGTCGAGCATTTTTTCTGCAAGCCCCCCACCATAATGAGTCACCAACAGTTCCATTATCTCATTGAACAGGCGCTGTTCATGTTTTGGATTATAGTTAATCTCCAAACCTCTTGTTTACTCCTTTCAACCCCCCTTCAAGGTAAAACATTGTAATCGTCCTTGACCGACTCAGCAAGGAAAAGAGTGCCAAAACTGATTATTCTCATTTACCCGGGCGGCCACTCCATATCACGACCACCTAACAGGTGAAAATGAAGATGCCAGATAACCTGCCCTCCCGCTGAGTTGCAGTTCGTGACCAGGCGAAAACCATCTTTGGAAAAACCGAGATCATGGGCGAGTTTGCCGGCGATCTGATAAATATGACCGACCAGTTCGTTATCGGCAGTCGACAGATCCAAAACGGTTTGTATATGCTTGCGCGGTACAATAAGCAGATGATGCGGAGCCTGGGGCTGGATATCTTCAAAAACAACAAGAGTCGCATCAGAATAAATTATTTTAGCCGGAATTTCTCCGGCACTGATTTTACAGAATAGACAGTCAGTTGGCATAGCAGATCCCCTTTTTAATTTAGTGGATTAAAAAACTCCGGATAATAACAGACATTGGCCGAACAAACTTGACCAAAGCGCTTACGGTGCGCAGCCCGCGCCAGCTGTTGAAACAAGTCACTATTTTCGCCTGACAAGGCCAAGCTGTCAAATTCAGAAGCTAAAATAACATTTTTGATCTTCATGGCGGTGGGCGCACCGCGCCCAACCAGTTTCAGACCAAACAATCCTGCCTGTTGCAGCGCCGGGATGGCACAGAGACCACATCCATGCCGCCTGTTCGAACGAGACCATGACGCCTGCTGCTCGATGACTGCTGGCACTGACTCTGTTGAACAGGGCTCAATCGCTTCAATCTCATACGGAATCTCGCAGGGCCAGATACGATCAGGACTGGAGCGGTGGAAGGTACAGAGCCCTTCAGTGTTCGGGCAGTTGCCGATTAGCAAAAAAGCATCAAAGCAGATATCGGGGTGCGCCTTAACAATTGAGGACATCTCGGCAACAGGGAGATGTCGGGGCAACACGACCCGATCGATACCGGCGTCGACATATACAGAAACCGCTTCACTATTAGCCAGATGCGCCAACGTACTGGCGTGTAATTCAAGGTTTGGGTAAAGCGGTCTGATCTGGCGCAGAAGTCCGAGATCGGCCAGAATCAAGCCGTCAACCCCGGCGGAAACAACTTCAGCGATGTAATCGAGCAGAACCGGTATCTGTGCGTCGGTATAAAAAGAAGCATTCAGGGTCAGACTAAACCGGGCATCTCTGGCATGCACTCGATGCAAGATCGCCCCAAACTCGTCAACAGTAGAGATCTGCGCGGAATCAAAGGTCCTCTGATTGATCGAGGAATAGAGACTGAAACGCTCACTCCATTCGGGCGGCACGAAGCCTCCATACAGCTCTGTAGCGCCGGCATCGAGAAGAGGTTCAACTTCAGATAACTGATCAACGGGAGAGATGATTCTCACGGTTTATCTCCGTCACGAAATCTCCAGATATGTTCCCGGCGGTAATCCCACCAACTGCCGTCAACAGAGGCCTCAAGCGTTTTTCCGACAACAACCAGTGTCAGAGCCGGACGCTTATCCCGGGTATTGAGATTAAAGAAATCGCGATCGGCCACCTGAGCAACAATCGTATCGAGGGTGCCGGCAACAACCTCTTCTCCAGGGAGGCAGAGACGATGCAGAATTGCGATCGGGACATTCTCCCCATATCCGGCAAAAAGGTCAGCCACCAACTGGTCAAGCGGTAGATTGTTCATGTAGATCAACAGAGCCACGCCCGGGGCGGCAAGGTCGCGAATCGACGGAGCATTATCATCCCCCAGGGTACGCGGCGAGGCGATAATTGCCCGATTACAGACGCCGGGAAGATCAAAGGTTTTCTTCAGGCTGGCCGAGGCGGCGTTAGCTGTGCCGACACCTGGAACCACGATAGATTCATCACTGAAATGATCAATTATTGCCTGAAAAGGTGAATAAAAAGTGAGATCACCCGGGATCAGAAAAGCGACATTTCCGATTTTAAGGTGTGTTTCAATCTCTGCTATCAGCTCAGCAAAATAGTAGGAAAACGGGATGCGAACATCTTTGCCGACTAACAGCTCCGCAAAAATCTGGTCATACGGCTCAGCGACAAAAACCAATTGAGACTCTTCCAGGGCACGACAGGCACGCAAAGTCAAAAGATCGGGAGCGCCAGGTCCGGCACCGAGAAAATAGAGCCGTCCGGTCATGATATCACCCGCTGAAATGCGATCAAAAATTCCCGATTCCCTTTCGGACCCAAGAGCGGGCTTTCCGTCAGTCCGATAATTTTACACCCGGAATTGAGAACAAACGCGCTGATTCGCTCTATAACCTGATCATGTTTCGCCTGATCGCGCACCACCCCACCCTTGCCGACCTCTCCCCGCCCGACTTCGAATTGCGGTTTGATCAGAGCGACAATTTGAGCATTTTCAGTCAAAAGAAGGAGTGTTGGCGGCAAGACTTTTTCCAGAGAGATGAACGAAGCATCAATCACGGCCAGGCTCGGGATATCCGCGAGGGTAGCGGGCTCCAGATGACGGATATTGGTTCTTTCCAGATTTGTGACCCGCTCATCACTCCGGAGTTTCCAATCGAGCTGACCATAACCGACATCGACCGCGTAGACCCTGGAAGCGCCGCGCTGTAAGAGACAATCGGTGAAACCTCCGGTCGATGCTCCGACATCGATCGCAACCACACCCTCGACCAGAACCTCAAATTCATCCAAAGCTTTTTCAAGCTTCAACCCCCCACGTGATACATAGGGGATATCATCTATTTTGAGTCGAATCGGAGCATCTGTATAGATCTGGCTCCCCGCTTTATCGACAACCGTCTCAGACACCAAAACCTGCCCCGCAAGGATCAGAGCGCGGGCCCTTTCGCGAGAAGGGACGAGACCACGCTCTACCAGAATTTTATCAATACGTTCTTTGGCCACGGGAAATAACCTGACTGGGAAATAGAAAGAAACAATCTTTCGCAGAACAGATTAACATAGGGGGATAAGACGGGCAATAACCGTTCAGAGGGATATGATAAATTAAAAAGGAGAGCAGCGTTACGGTATAATCTCCACAGAACAAAACGGATTGTCCTGACTCAGACAAAGTGTGGAGAAAATACCTGTGACAAAAGACAACTGTTTTGCAATGACAGGGGTTAAAAAAGTTCCATGGGGCCTCTGGATTGAAGCCCCTTCGCTTTTGTTCTGGAAATCTCTCTATCTTTTTATTCTTCTTAGGTAACCCGTATGGTTATATGGAAACCTAAAATATAAGCATTTCTTTTTTTGCATAAATCACTGCAACGATCGTTGCAGGAGTATCTCCTTGACAAGAAAGAACGTGAGGGAGGGTTGAATCATAATAGATAGAATCACCAGGGTTAAGAATGTCAGTATGATCAGCAAGCCTTACATTTACCTGCCCCTCCAGCACAAAAATAAATTCTTCTCCGACGTGCTGATTGGGTTCGACCTGTGCTGATTTACCAGGTTTGAGAGTTACAAGGAAAGGCTCCATCTGTCTGTTTTGCTTCTGGTGTCCAAGGGATTCGTAACCGTAGCCGCCAGAGATGCCGCCGGTCGAACTGAAACGGGAGACGGATTTTCTGTCATCACTTCTAACGATACAAAACGGGGAGTCAGCGCTATCACCAAAAAATTCTCCCACCGTAACCTGAAAAACTTTTGCCAGGCTAATAATATTCCCCAAAGGAGGAGAGACCGAGTGGTCTTCAATTCCCGAAATGATTGATTCGGATATTCCAGATGCTATGGAAACGTCAATTATTGACATTTTTTTCTTGAGTCGCAGCCTCTTGGTTATGTCTCCAATTTTAACGTTTTTGTCCAGCATAATTTATCTCCTTGCAGTAAATTATATTATAAAAAATTGCGTTGAGTCGACTCGCTTCGACAGTGCCACATCTCTTTTTCCAAGCTTGGCGATAAAATGGCCCCTCTCCCTTCTTTGGTCAGGTGGAGAGCAGCATCGGAACTGTCATCTGTTCGAGGAGTTGATTCCCGACTTCCCCCAACCCCAATTTCCCGCGGGTCGTCGTAATATGAACCCCCATGACAATCAGGTCAATAGCATCGTCGGCACATAAATTCAGCAGGGTGTCACCGATACTTAGACTGCTTTTCGGGATCTGTTCAATGTTTGCCTTGAGGTTATGGCATGCCAGATAATCATTCAGACGACCGACCTCTTCAGCAAACCCGGCTTTCTTCCCGACGGAGATCAGGTTTATCTGCTTCGCCAGGCTCATCAGCGGCATGGCATCGTGCATAGCCCGTGCGGCCTTTGGCCCGGCTTTCCAGGAGACCATGATCCGCTCCCCCAGCGTTGTCAGGGCGCCGGAGGCCGGGACGACCAACAATGGGGAACCGGCTCCGAGTAGCAACCGTTCGAGCCCGGCATAAGCGGTCGTTTGATCCTGCCTCCAGTCCGTAGGATGGCTCACCACAAGCATATCGGTAAAACAGGTCTGGTAGCTAAGCATCTCCACGATGCTGATTTTCGAGAAGCCGAGATCGACAGCGACCCAGCCGGATGCAATGCCGGCCGCGCTGATTTGTTGCTGAAAGGCCTCCTGTACGCGCGCGACATCCTCCCTTGGATTCTTCATGCGCGGCGACTCATAAACATAAAGACCGCGCAGACAGGCGTCATGCTTCCTGGCTAAATTGATGGCCGCTTGAACCCTGGTCCTGCAAGCTGGCGTCTTGTCCAGATGGACCAGAATATCTTTAAATTTCATCTCATTTCTCCCCGCCCCTGTGACCTCATAGGGCAAAATCGGTTGCTTCAATCAATCTGTCATGACGAGAAAAAGTTGCACTGCTCGTCATCACGACAGAGTACAGTTCCTGCTGCGAGCAGACGCCACCTTCGACCCGGACTTTCGGCCGAGAACGTCACAGATAAACAGCCCGGCATCGATCAGGCGGTCCAGGTCGACGCCGGTGTCGATACCGAGACCATTCAGCATATAGAGCACATCCTCGCTCGCGGCGTTCCCAGACGCTCCCGGTGCGTAGGGACAGCCGCCGAGTCCCGCAACCGAACTGTCGACCACAGCGATTCCCTCCTGAACCGCCGCCAGAATATTCGCCAACGCCTGTCCGTAGGTATCGTGAAAATGAACCGCAAGCCGCTCTTTTGGGACCATGACCGCAACCAGACTGAGCAGATCGCGAATCTGACCCGGAGTCCCGACGCCGATCGTGTCACCCAGAGAGATCTCGTAGCATCCGAGTTGCATCAGACGGTCCGCGACCCTTGCAACCTGTTCCGGAGCAACCTTCCCCTCGTAGGGACAGCCGGCGATACAGGAGACGTAACCACGCATTCTGATGCCACGATGGAGAGTCAGGGCTGCGACCTCGGCAAAACGCTCCAAGCTTTGGTCGATAGAGCAGTTGATGTTGCGCTGCGAGAAAGTTTCCGAGGCAGCGGCAAACAGGGAAATCTCCTCAACATCGGCATCAAGGACGAACTCCAGCCCTTTGAGGTTCGGGACCAGAACCGGGTACGAGACGCCGGGGCGGCGCTTGATACCGGTCAGCACCGCAGCGGCATCACTCATCTGCGGAACAGCTTTCGGTGAGACGAAACTCGCCGCTTCGATAACCGTAAGCCCCGTGTCGCTCAACCGATCGATCAAGGCAATTTTATGCTCTGTCGAAACCTGGACCGGCTCGTTCTGCAAACCGTCCCGGGCGCCGACCTCAACCAGCTTGACCTGGCGAGGGAGATTCATGCCGGTACCTCCAGCGGTTCGAAACCGAGCAATTCGACCCCCTCGTTGACGATGTCACCGACGTTGTACGGGAGGCTGACCACAACTCCGTCCATAGGGGCCGTAATGGTATGCTCCATCTTCATCGCCTCCATGACGACCAGCTGGGCACCCCGTTCGGCCTGATCACCGACTGCGACCAGCAGCGCGACGATCCTTCCAGGCATCGGTGCGGTCAACCGATTTTCACCACCATCCTGCTCAACCGCCTGCAGCGCCGGGTCTTCGAGCACCAGAATATGGCTGTGGCCGCCACTGATAATGGTCAACTCCGGGCCTCGCCGCACCACGGTCGACCGGCAGCGGACTCCGTCAATGTCGGCATAGAGATCGCCCGCTGCGTCGACACTGCCGCTGGCAAACACCTCACCGACAGGGAGTTCTAACAGATATTTGCTTTTGCGGTAATGGACGGTGACCGCGAGACGGTTGGAGCCATCCACAAAATTCAGGACGTGGTGATTGTCAGAGTTCAAGCGCCAGCCGTCAGTCTGGTGCCAGGGGGAACAGGGATCGGTTGATGAGGCCGCCGTAGAGGCAGCCTCGACATTGCGCCGTAACAGAACATCGAGACAGGCCAGGGCAAGAATCCGGTCGGAGGCGGCACTCGGCTCGGGAAAGAGATCCGCGGCATGGCGCTCAATAAAAGAGGTGTCGAGCTCGGCGGCAGCGAAAGATTTATGAGTTGTTACAGCCGACAGGAAGCTGATATTCGTTGTCACTCCCGACACCTGAAACTCCGCCAACGCCTGCTGCAGACGGTTGACAGCCCGACTGCGGTCCTGATCCCAGACGATCAGTTTAGCGAGCATCGGGTCGTAGTGGATACTCACCTCATCCCCCTGCCGCACGCCGCTATCGACCCGCACGTGGGGACTCTCCAGCGGTTGGCGCAGATGGCGCAGCGGCCCGATCGACGGCAGAAAATTTTTCGCCGGATCCTCCGCATAGATACGGGCCTCGATAGCATGACCGCTGATCACCAGATCCTCCTGCCGACACGGAAGCGGTTCACCGGCCGCGACCTGCAACTGCCATTCGACCAGGTCCTGGCCGGTAATCATCTCAGTGACCGGATGTTCAACCTGGAGGCGCGTATTCATCTCCATGAAATAGAAGGTGCCGTCGCGGTCGAGCAGGAACTCAACCGTTCCGGCGCCGACATAACCGATCGCTTTGGCCGAGGCTATGGCTGCCCCCCCCATCTTTCCCCGGAGCTCTTCGTCCAGACCTGGCGCCGGCGCTTCCTCAATCACCTTCTGGTGTCGGCGCTGGATCGAACAGTCGCGCTCAAACAGGTGGACAACATTGTCATGCGCGTCGGCGAACACCTGGATCTCCACATGCCGCGGACAGAGAATATATTTTTCCAACAACACCCGGTCGTCGCCGAAAGCCGCAGCCGATTCTCTTTTAGCCCCTTGCAACGCATCGTCAAAATCCGATGCGGCATTCACCACCCGCATCCCCTTGCCGCCGCCGCCAGCGCTCGCCTTGATCAACAGAGGGTAACCGATCGATTCCGCAGCGAGACGCAGACGCTCAGGCGACTGATCCTGCTCATGATAACCTGGAACCAGTGGAATGCCAGCCGCATTCATGATCTGCTTGGCGGCGCTCTTTGATCCCATCGCTTCGATTGCCTTCACCGGCGGGCCGATAAAGACCACGCCAGACGCGGCGCAATCGGCGGCAAAACGGGCGTTTTCAGCCAGGAAACCGTAACCGGGATGAATCGCTCCGGCGCCGCTCTCGAGCGCCACCTGCAGTATGCGCTCCGTATTCAGATAGCTCTCTGTGGCCGGGGCCGGGCCGATATAATAGGCCTCGTCGGCCAGGGCGACGTGCAACGCATGGTCGTCGGCATCGGAGTAAACAGCAACGGTAGCGATGCCGAGACGTTTGGCGGTACGGATGATGCGACAGGCGATCTCGCCGCGATTGGCAATCAGGATTTTGTCGATTATCATATTATCCCCGAATCCAGTTGGGTTTACGCTTTTCCAGATATGCAGAAAGCCCTTCGCGCCCTTCGTCAGAAGCCCGCGCCTCGGCAATCCGCTCAGCGGTGTCAGCGATCAGGTCGTTATCGAGATAACTTAACGAGACTTCCGCGACCAGCTCCTTGACGGACGACATCGCCTGCGGACTGTTCTGCAGCAACAGGGTACTGATCGTCTCGGCCCTGGCCTGAAGCTCCTCTGTGGCGACCACCTCGTGAACCAGACCGAGCCGGTGCGCCTCGGTTGCGTCGAACCGCTCCGCGGTAATGAAATAGCGACGGGTAGCCCGCGGCCCGATGGCTGCAGCAACGTAGGGGGAGATGACCGCCGGGATCAAGCCGAGCTTCACTTCGGAGAGGCAGAAAAAGACATTACCGGTCGCCAGCGCAATATCACAGCAGGCGACCAGCCCAACTCCGCCGCCGATAGCAGCGCCCTGCACCAGGGCAATGGTCGGCTTGGAGAGGGTGGAGAGAGTTTTCATCAGTTCAGCCAGATTCATCGCATCGGCCAGATTCTCTTCAAAAGAATAGTCGGCCATACGGCGCATCCAATTGAGATCGGCACCGGAGGAGAAGCTTTTCCCCCGGGCGGCCAACATGACCACGCGCACACGCTCATCACGGTCGAGCCGTTTCAACTCCAGGGTCAGCGAACTGATCAGGGTGTCGTCGAAGGCGTTGTGAATATCCGGGCGATTCAGCGTAATGGTGGCCCGGCCTTGTTCGTCGACTTCACTGAGAAGGGCTGCAATACTCATAGTTTCACATCCTAAAAATGCCGAATTCGGTTTTGACTGCCGGCGCGTTAAGAGCCGCTGACAGACCTAATCCAAGGACCATGCGGGTATCGGATGGCTTGATGATGCCGTCGTCCCAGAGCCGGGCACTGGCATAGTAAGGGTGCCCCTGGGTTTCATACTGCTGGCGGATCGGATTCTTGAAGGCTTCCTCTTCCTCTGCGCTCCAATCCTCCCCAGAACCCTCCTTGGCGTCGCGCCTGACCTGGGAAAGTACGCTGGCAGCTTGCTCTCCCCCCATCACCGAGATCCGGGCGTTCGGCCACATCCAGAGCTGACGTGGCCCAAAGGCGCGACCGCACATGCCGTAATTGCCGGCGCCAAAGCTGCCACCGATCAGAACGGTAAACTTGGGAACCGCAGCACAGGCGACGGCGTTAACCATCTTGGCGCCATCCTTGGCGATTCCACCCGCCTCATACTTGCTCCCGACCATGAACCCGGTAATGTTCTGCAGGAAGACCAGGGGAATCCCACGTTGACAACAGAGTTCGATGAAGTGCGTCCCCTTGAGGGCCGACTCTGAAAAGAGAATGCCGTTGTTGGCGATGATCCCAACCGGGTAGCCGAAGATGTGGGCAAAGCCGCAGATCAGGGTCGTACCAAACAGTTTCTTATGCTCGTCGAATTCGCTCCCGTCAACGATGCGAGCGATGACCTCACGTACATCATACGGCTTACGGGTATCCGCCGGAATGATCCCATTGATCTCTTCGGAATCGAAAAGCGGCGCCTGCGGCGGACTCAGCACCATGTTGTTTTCTGGTTTGCTCCGGTTCAGATGGCCGATGATACGGCGTGCGGTGGCCAGAGCGCATTCGTCATTTTCGGCATAGTGGTCGGTCACCCCCGAGGTCCGGCAATGGACATCGGCGCCGCCTAACTCCTCGGCGGTCACGACCTCGCCGGTGGCGGCCTTGACCAGCGGCGGACCGCCGAGAAAGATGGTCCCATTCCCCTTGACGATAATGCTTTCGTCGGCCATCGCCGGGACGTAGGCACCACCTGCGGTACACGACCCCATAACCACGGCAATTTGCGGGATGTTCTGCGCCGACAAAGTCGCCTGGTTGTAAAATATCCGTCCGAAATGCTCCCGGTCGGGAAACACCTGGTCCTGTTCAGGGAGGTTGGCTCCGCCGGAATCGACCAGATAGATACAGGGGAGTCGGTTCTCCCTGGCAATCTCCTGGGCGCGCAGGTGCTTCTTGACCGTGATCGGGAAATAGGTCCCCCCTTTGACCGTCGCATCGTTGACCACAATCATGCACTCCTGCCCCATCACCCGACCGATTCCGGTAATCAGACCGGCCGCGGGGATCGATCCGCCGTACATTTCGTAGGCGGCAAACTGGGAAAGTTCCAGGAATGGGGAGCCGACATCGAGCAGTTGACGGATCCGGTCGCGCGGCAGCAGCTTCCCTCGATCGACATGCTTTGCGCGCGCCTTTTCACCACCGCCAAGTTTGATCCGGGCAACCTGCTGCTCGAGATCTTCGACCTGCAGCTGCATGGCGCTCGCATTAGCCTTGAACTCTTCCGAAGTTGTATTAATAGCGCTCTTCAGTATGGTCATGGGCGTCCTGCTCATCTTTCTCGGTGCCGGTTAACAGCCTACCGGACACTGTTGCAAAATCGGTCGTTTTGGACCGATTGGTTAGTTCTGAGACAAAGGCGGCAGTTTCTGCCAACACCTCGCCCCTCGCCTCTCGGTGCGGGGTGTGTCCACATCCGGGGAGCAGTCGGCTTCGACAGCGTCCACTTACACCTGAGCTGATTGCCTGTAGCTGACGGATAGTACCGAACTGGTCAGACTCCCCCTGGATCGCCAGGACCGGACAGCGGATAAGTTTCATTTGCGCCTCAATATTCCAGTTCCGGAAAGCAGGATCGAGCCACGCCTCGGCCCAGGCGGCAAAGACGGATTCTGTTTTCTCGCCATGATATCGTTCCAACCGTTCGCGCAGATCACTATTTTGCCAGCGCTGCACAGCCTCCAGAATTCCGGACAGGGTCTCCTCTTCAACAAAGAGATGGGCTGCTTCGCTGACAACAGCCAGCGGTCGATCCGGATAGGCGGCAGCGTACAGCAACGCAAGGGTCGCCCCGTCGCTATGACCGAACAACAACGGTCGCTTAACACCACAACTCTGCAGTAAATCGTCGAGGCTCAGCAGTTCGCGATCAAAAAAATCCCCACCCCGCGGCAACATCAACGGCTGGGACCCCCCAAACCCGCAGCGATCATAGACCAGAGCCGGCAGTCCGGTTGCGGCGACCAACGCTTGCGGAAAATCGCGCCACTGTTCAATACTGCCGAGCGCCTCGTGCAGCAGCACCAGAGTCGGAGCTGCGCCATCCTCCTCCAACTCCGGAGGATGAAAGCGGCAGACCTGCAGCATTTCTCCCCCCGCTGCAATCATGAATGTGTGTTTTTTAATACTCATTGACACACCCCGCTTTCACATCATACCGTCTGCTGGAACAGTTCGCGGCCGATCAACATCCGCCGGATTTCACTGGTCCCGGCGCCAATCTCATACAGTTTGGCATCGCGTAACAGGCGTCCGGTCGGGTACTCGTTGATGTAGCCGTTGCCGCCGAGACACTGGATCGCCTCCAACGCCATCCAGGTCGCCCGCTCCGCAGAGTAGAGAATCGCCCCGGCGGCATCCTTGCGGATCGAAGAGCTCCCACTGCAGGCTTTGGCTACGGAATAGACATAAGCCCGGGAGGCATTCAGAGTGGTGTACATATCGGCCAACTTCCCCTGCATCAACTGGAACTCGCCGATCGCATGTCCGAACTGCTTGCGTTCGTGCAGGTAGGGGAGCACGACATCCATACAGGCCGCCATAATCCCCAAGGGACCTCCAGAGAGAACCAGACGCTCGTAATCGAGGCCGCTCATCAGCACCTTGACCCCTTCGCCAACGCCGCCGAGAACGTTCTCTTCAGGAATCTCACAATTTTCAAACACCAGTTCACATGTACTGCAGCCGCGCATTCCGAGTTTGTCGAGTTTCTGACCGGTGGAAAAGCCAGAGAACCCCTTTTCAACGAGAAAAGCAGTGATGCCGCGCGAGCCGGCATCCATGTCGGTCTTGGCGTAAACGATCAGAGTGTCAGCTTCGGGGCCGTTGGTGATCCACATTTTATTGCCATTGAGCAGGTAGCTCCCCCCCTGCTTGTCGGCTCGAAGGCGCATGCTGACCACATCGGAACCGGATCCGGCCTCGCTCATGGCGAGGGCGCCGACATGCTCACCGCTCACCAGCTTCGGGAGATAGCGCTGTTTCTGCTCGGCATTGCCGTTCCGATGGATCTGGTTGACACAGAGATTGGAGTGGGCACCGTAGGCGAGAGCCACCGACGCCGACGCCCGGCTGATCTCCTCCATGGCGACCACATGTTCCAGGTAACCCATCTCGGCACCGCCGTACTCATCGCCGACGGTAATTCCGAGAACACCGAGATCCCCCATCTTGCGCCACAGGTCCATGGGAAATTCATTCTGCTGATCGATTTCGGCCGCCCGCGGGGCAATTTCTGCCTCGGCAAAAGCACGGACTGTTTCACGCAGTAGATCAACTGTTTCACCCAACTGAAAATTTAAACTCGGATAGGTTTCCATCGTTTATCTCCGTGTCTGAAATTGTTACCGTTGCAAAAGCTTCACGCTGATGAATTGCAAGTCGGATACCAACCTCTTATTGCGCTTTAACAATAGCACCCACTTCAATGATAAGTATTTGTTTTTACTCAATAAAATTAATCAGCTCTCAACTCTTTCCGCTTTATTATTTCCACCGACATTGTAAACAAAGGCAACACCCGTGGCGATAACCGGGACAGGTTCGAGCGGTTGTTAATCCGCGAGCGTAAACTCCCAGGCGCACCAGAAACTGTCCGGATGCGCATCGGGCGGACAGGCGATGCAACGTGTCTCTATGCGCGGATCGATGGTGCGGGCGAACCCGGCATACTCGACAATACCGACGGTTTTACATGGGAAGTCCGGCAGCCCCTTGCGCTTTCGGACCGACTGCACCCGGCAATCGACCATACGAAAAACCGCGCGACTGTCGGTAACCTCTATCGATTCCTGCAGGTTGAGCCGCGCATAAAGCCGATGTTTGAAACACTCGACCAGCGCCGGGATTCCGCCACCCGGTTCAATGCCGAGACGGGCCATGATCCGTTTCGCTTCGACCACGGTGAATTTTCCCCACGCCATCCGATCGATCTCAATTGCGGTCTCCATACCGTACTTCTGGTCAACGGCCTGAAACCAGAGACCGTCATGCGCGAGCCAGTTTTTGGCATCATCGACAATGATGGCGATCAACTCCTCTTTATTCAACCCCTGAAGCAAAGTCAACCCTTCGTCCGTATTGTTACTCATATCATTTGTCCTTTCCGATCAGGCGTAGGTTAGCCACGGGTCACGGTGGTTCCGATAACAAGCCGTTGCACTTCACTGGTCCCCTCGTATATTTCCGTGATTTTCGCGTCACGCATCATTCTTTCCACAGGGAAATCGCGGGTGTAGCCGTAGCCGCCAAAAACCTGGACCGCCTTGGTGGTGACCCACATGGCGGTCTCCGAGGCGCTCAGCTTGGCCATGGCCGACTCTTTGCCGTAGGAGAGACCGGCACTTGCCCGCCATGCGGATTGGTAGACGAGCAGGCGCGACCCTTCGATCCGTAGAGCCATGTCGGCCAGGATGAACTGTATCGCCTGAAAACTGGCGATCGGCTGATCGAACTGCTTACGTTCACGGGCATATTTCAGCGCCTCCTCATAAGCGCCCTGGGCAATCCCCAGCGCCTGAGCGGCAATCCCGATCCGGCCACCGTCGAGGGTTTTCATCGCGATCTTAAAACCGCTCCCCTCTTCGCCGAGTAGATTCGCGAGAGGAATCCGACAGTTATCAAATACCAGCTCACTCGTCGGCGAGGAGCGGATTCCCATCTTCTTCTCTTTCTTGCCGAAGCTGAATCCGGGCGTATCCTTTTCGACAATAAAGGCACTGATGCCGTGATGCTTCTCGGCCGTTTTATCGGTCCGGGCAAAAACAATATAAATCTCAGCTTCACCACCATTGGTGCAAAAAATTTTGGTGCCATTCAAAACCCAACTGTCGCCGTCGCGGGTTGCGGTGGTTTTGGTGCCACCGGCATCGGAACCTGCTGCGGTCTCGGTCAGGGCGAAGGCGCCGAGCTTTGTTCCTTCAGCAAGCGGGACCAAAAATTCTTTCTTCTGCTCTTCAGTACCAAACATAAAGATCGGATTAGCCCCGAGTGAAAGATGCGCCGAGAGTGTCACCCCGGTCGAGGCACAGACCCTGGAGAGCTCTTCCACAGCGATCGCATAGCTGATATAGTCGGCTCCGGCGCCGCCATACTCCTCCTGAAAAACGATCCCGGCGAGCCCCAATTCTGCCACCTTGTCAAACATCAACTCGCGGTCGAAACGCTCGTTCTCGTCCCGTTCGGCTGCCGATGGGGCGACTTCATTTTCGGCGAAACTCCGGACGGTTTCACGGATCAAACTCTGCTCTTCGGTTAACTGGAAATTCATGGGTCTACCTCCTGGTTGATATGATTAAAAGCTTAATTCTTAAATTATTTATTACACAAAAACGTCAAAACAGCTGGTATGGCGGGCCATCAAGTTAGTAGCTGCGCAGCACCTCCCGGGCGATGATCAGGCGCTGAATTTCACTCGTCCCTTCGTAAATCGTCGTAATCCGTGCATCGCGACTGTAGCGCTCCACCGGAAATTCCGTGGTGTAGCCGTAGCCGCCAAAAATCTGTAGCGCTTCGTAACAGGCGCGATTAGCCGCCTCGGTGGCAAAAAGCTTGGCCATCGACGCTTCTTTCGAATACCCTCCCCCCTGTTCCTTCCGAAACGCCGCACTCATCAACAGCAGCCGGGCCGCCTCGAGTTCCGTGCTGATATCGGCAATTTTCCATTGGATCGCCTGAAAATCAGAGATACTCTGCCCAAACTGTTTGCGCTCCAGGGCGTAGCGGATGGCGCAATCGATCGCCGCCAGGCCGATACCGAGACCGAGTGAACCGATGCCGATCCGGCCGCCGGCCAGCTCGGTGACGGCCACCTTGAATCCTCCATTCAGACTGCCGAGCAGTGCGCTTTCGGGGATACGGCAATCCTGAAACAACAGTTCGTTGGTCGACGAGGCGTGCTGCCCCATCTTCTCTTCGGCGCGGCCGACCACGCAGCCGGGGGTATTGGCCTCGACCAGAAAGCAGCTGATCCCCTTCCCTTTGGGCACGCTCCGGTCGGTGACCGCCCAGACCACAAAGAGACCTGCGTACGGGGCGCTGGTGATGAAGATTTTGCTACCGTTGAGCACCCAGTCGTCACCGTCGCGTACCGCGGCGGTGGTCATCGCTGCCGGATCGGAACCGGCACCCGCTTCAGTCAGTGCGAAAGCACCGGCCAGGTATTCCCCACTGCATATCTTCGGAATGTACCGTTTTTTCTGCTCTTCGGTGCCGACCGCCTGAATCACCTCACAGACCATGTTGTTCACCGATACGGTCACCGCCGTCGAGGCGCAGGCCCGCGCGATTTCGGTCAGGGCGACGCTGAAGGCGATCACGCCGGCTTCGGTCCCGCCATATTCGGCATCCGCGTTGAGCCCCATGAAACCGAGATCCGCCAATTTTTTCAGATTATCGAGAAACAGTTCCTGCTGCTCGCCGCGATCGAGGGCGGCCGCCACCGGAGCGAGTTCGGCAGCGGCGAATTCACGGGCGGTTTCACGGATCAGGTTCTGCTCTTCATTCAGGTCAAGAAACATTACTGCTGTCCTTTCATGCGGATCTCTTTAAAACAGTTCGGGAGTTAACAACCGGTAAACTTGGCCGCTCGTTTGTCCAGAAACGCCTGCATCCCCTCTTTCTGGTCGGCTGTAGCAAAACAGAGCCCGAACAGGTCTGATTCAAAGCGGGCGGCGCGATCGAGATCCATTTCCAGACCGTTGTCGATCGATTCTTTGGCGAAACGAACGGCGACCGGTCCCTTGGAAGTGATCTTTGCCGCCATGCTGCGCGCCGCGGTGAGCAGTTCATCGGCCGGCACGACCTTGTTGACCAGACCGATGCGGTACGCCTCCGCCGCATCGACTATGTCGCCGGTAAAAATCAGCTCCTTGGCCCGCCCCTTGCCGATCAGCCTGGCCAGGCGCAGGGTCCCGCCGAAGCCGGGGATGACACCGAGGTTAACTTCCGGCTGGCCGAACCGGGCGTTTTCAGCCCCAATCCGTATATCGCAGGCCATGGCGAGTTCACACCCGCCGCCGAGGGCAAAACCGTTTACGGCTGCGATCACCGGCTTGGGGAAATTCTCAATCTTGTTTAAAACCGCATGCCCACGGCGCGCAAAATGAGCTGCCGCAACCGCGTCCAGCGGACGCATAGCGGCGATGTCGGCGCCAGCGACAAACGACTTCGGCCCGCTCCCGGTGAGGATGATGCACGCCACCGATTCGTTTTTCTCGAGGGAGGCGAACGCCGCGGCGAGCTCCTCCAGCACCTCTTCGTTCAACGCATTGAGCGCCGCGGGACGATTGATCGTGACCAGGGCGATATGCTCTTCAATATCGATCAGCAGATTGGTGAAATTCATATTTAAAACTCCCTATCAGTAGGTGTAAAATCCTTTACCGCTCTTCTTCCCGAGCCACCCCGCCTTGACCATCTTGCGCAGCAGCGGACAGGGGCGATATTTGCTGTCAGCAAAACCTTCGTAGAGGACCTCCATGATCGCCAGACAGGTGTCAAGACCGATAAAATCGGCCAGGGTGAGCGGCCCCATCGGGTGGTTCATCCCGAGCTTCATCACCTGATCGACCGACTCCGCTTCCGCCACCCCCTCATAGACGCAGAAGATCGCTTCGTTGATCATCGGCATCAATATCCGGTTGGCAATAAAACCTGGATAGTCGTTGACCTCCACCGGTGTTTTCCCCATCGACGTGGCGAGCGCTTCAACCGTTTGGTAGACCTCGTCGCTGGTCGCAATGCCGCGGATGATCTCGACCAGCGTCATCACCGGCACCGGATTCATAAAGTGCATGCCGATCACGCTCTCGGGTCGGTTGGTGACTGCCGCCACTTCGGTGATCGGCAGCGACGAGGTGTTGGTCGCCAATATCACCCCCGGTCGGGCAATCGCATCGAGCTTGCGGAAGATCTGCGCCTTGATCTCCATCTTTTCCGTCGCCGCCTCGACCACAAAATCGACATCGGCAGCATCGGCCAGATCCGTCGATACCGTCAGTCTGGCAAGGGTCGCCTGCTTCTGCGCTTCGGTGATCCTCCCCTTTTCAACGTTGCGGGCGAGGGTCGCGTCAATAAACGCCAGCCGCTTCTCGATCAGCGCCGCATCGATATCATTCAACACAACCTGCAGACCGGATTGGGCCGCCACCTGGGCAATCCCGCCCCCCATCTGACCGGCACCGATCACCATAATTTTTTCAATAGCCATGACACTTCTCTCCTTTTTCTACAGCAGACCGTCACCGCAAACGGGCGACAGTCGACAGAGTTACGCTTCAACCCGTTCGAATATGACCGCCACTGCCTCACCCCCGCCGATACAGAGGGTGGCCAGACCGTAGCGCTCTTTACGCCGTGCCATTTCATGGATCAGGGTTGTGGCCAGCCGGGCTCCACTGGCGCCGATCGGATGACCGATGGCGACCGCGCCGCCATTGACATTGACCTTTTCTGCGTCGAGGCCGAGATCTTTGATGGCGATCATGGTCACCGCGGCAAACGCTTCGTTGATCTCAAACAGACCAATATCTGCAGGCTTCAGCCCTGCCCTGGCGCACGCTTTATCGATAGCGCCAACCGGTGCATCCGGGTAGAGGTCGGGATGCAGGCTATGGGTGGAAAGCCCGACGATCCGTGCAAGCGGCTTCAGCCCGTGCCGCTTGACCGCGTCGCCGCTCGCCAGCAGCAGAAAGGCGGCCCCATCGCTGATGGCCGAAGCGTTGGCAGCGGTAATCGTTCCGTCTTTTTTAAAAGCCGAACGCAGACTATTGAGCCGATCCAGATCAACCCGGAACGGTTCTTCATCCTCACTGACCGTCACATCTCCCTTGCGGGTCGATTTAATCACCGGCACGATCTCATCGACAAAAAGCCGATCCTGCGCGGCTCGCTGGGCCCGCTGGTAGGAACGGGTCGCGTAGGCATCCTGTTCCTCACGGGAAAATCCGTGGACCACGACCCGATCTTCGGCAATCTCGCCCATGTGACGCCCGGTGAAGGGGTCGGTGAGGCCATCATGAACCATCTGGTCGAGGGCCTGAGTATGACCCATCCGTTGCCCAAAGCGGAGCGCCGGGAGTACATACGGGGCCAGCGACATGCTCTCCATCCCGCCGGCAATCACAACGCCTGAGTCGCCGAGACGAATCGCGTCGGCACCGAGCATCACGGCTTTCAGGCCGCTGCCGCAAACCTTGTTGATCGTCATAGCCGGAACCTGGTCAGGGAGCTGAGCAAAGCGCATCGCCTGACGGGCCGGGGCCTGACCAGCACCGCCAGTCAAAACCTGACCGGCAATAAACTGATCGACATCTTCACCCTTAAGGCCGCTCTTTTCGATCAGCTGTTTAATAACCGGAGCCGCCAGGCGCGGTGCGGGTACGTCGGCGAGGGTCCCGCCAAAACTGCCGAACGGGGTGCGATAGGCGTCGATAACAAAAACATCCTGCATGGTCGTATCTCCTTATTTGTTCGATTTAACCCTTCAGGCGGGTCGTTAACGCTGGCAAAAACTGCTTGAGATCGGCAACGATCAATACATCGGCCACCTCACCGATCGGTGCATCGCGGTCCGTATTGATCGCAACAACAAATTCTGATTTTTTCATTCCGGTCAGATGCTGGATCGCTCCGGAGATACCGCAGGCGACATAAAGCTTCGGCGCTACGGTCTGTCCGGTACTCCCGACCTGGCGGTTGTGCTCGGCCCAACCGGAATCGACGACCGGTCGACTGGCACCGTACTCGCCATCGAGCGCCTTGGCCAAATCCTCGACCATCGCCAGATTCTCAGGCTTGCCGATCCCTCGTCCGGCACTGACGATCACCTCGGCCTTGCTCAGATCGACGCCACCCGCTTCAGCCTCCTCGTAGCCGACAAATTCGATTTTTGCCGCGGTCTCTGTAACCAGTTTTACCATCGTCGGCGTCCCGGTCGGCTCATCGGCCGGGGTGAACGCGCCGGACTGGAGGGTGACAACGGTCAGCGCGCTTTGCGCCTTGACCAGTCGTTGCAGCTTGGCGTTACAGACCGGCACCACCATGCTGCCGTCCTGACAATCAATCACTTCGGAGATCTGGCTCGCGTTCAGAGCGAGTGCGACACGGGGCGCCAGATCCCAGCCGTAAGAGGAATGGGAAAACACGATCAGTTCCGGGCTCTCCTTGCTGACCACTTCGAGCAACAGACGCAGATGCTCCTCCGGATTGTACTCACCCGCCGCAGTCGCATCGGCGAGATAGAGACGGCCATCGAATTGCGGCAACCCGGATTCGCTGCCGACCAGAAACATAACCGCCTCGGCCCCCATCTGCTTGGCGAAGGCCAGCGTCTCGTAACTGCCCGGCAGCAGCTTGCCTTGCCGGGATTCTGCAATGAGCAGAGCTTTCATCTTCGCCTCCTAATTTAAGACCGCAGTCTTCTCTTTGAGTATTTTAACCAACTGCTCTGTGAGATCGCCAATATCGCCTTCGAGGATCAATCCGGCTCCGCGCTTTTCCGGGAACCGGGCCAGAGTCGTCGCTGTCAGCGCATCGACCTTGAGCAGGTCGCTCACCGGTATCGAAATCAACTCCTTCTTTTTCGATTTCATGATATTCGGCAGGGTCGGATAACGCGGCGTGTTAAGCCCGAGCTGACAGGTCAGCAGCGCCGGGAGGGAGAGTTTGACCACCGATTTGAGCCCCCCTTCCAGTTCACGCCGCACGGTCACACGGCTTCCGTCACATTCGAAGCCGACGATCGTGGTCACCGCCGGCAGCCCGAGCATCCCGGCCAGCAGCACTCCGACCTGGGCCGAACTGCGGTCCTGAGACTGCATGCCGGTGAAGATCACGTCAAAGTTCTGATCGCCGGCGTAGGCGGCAATGGCCGATGCGATCTGGAACGGGTCTTTTTCAAAGCTGGCGTCGTCCTGGATATGTATGCCCCGGTCGGCGCCCATCGCCAACGCCTTCTTCATCGCCTCCTTGACCCGGTCAGGGCCGACAGAGAGAACCACCACTTCCGCTTCGCCGAGCTGCTCACGCAGTTGGACAGCCTGCTCGACGGCAAATTCGTCGTATTCATTCATACGCCAGGCGAGATCCTGATCGCTGTACCAGGTCCCAGCGGCATTGAGCTTAAACCGTGACTCCATGTCCGGCACCTGCTTGATGCAGATGAGAATTTTCATAATTGGACTCCTCTTTAAAGACAGACGTTAATGACCACTATTCAGATCGTTGCGAACGACTGGACGACAGCCGTTCCGCCAGAATTTCAGTAATATCTCTCGGCGTCAGGCTCTCATCAAAACCGGCCCCCTTGACGCCGTCTTCGAACATGGTCAGACAGAAGGGACAGCTTGAAACCAGCAGCGGGGCGCAGGTCTCCGCCGCCATTTTTGCCCGGGTCTCGCTGATGCGTGTCCCGAGGTTTTCCTCGGCGAGGATCCGGCCGCCGCCGGCCCCGCAGCAAAAGCTCTCTGCATAGCTCTTCGTCATCTCGGTCACGCCCCCTCCGGCCCGTTCCAACAGCCGGCGCGGAGCGTCATAGATATCGTTGTAGCGGCCGAGATAGCAGCTGTCGTGATAGGTACAGGCAAACGGTTGCGAACTCTCAAGCTGCAGAGCCCCCTGCCCGAACAGCCGATCGAGAAAGACGGTGTAATGATCGACTGGGATATCGAGTCCGAGATCGGTGTAATCCTTGCCTAAGGTGTTGAAGCAGTGCGGACAGGTTGTGACGATCTGTTTGACGCCATAGCTCTTGATCCGCTCGATGTTCTCCACCGCCAGGCTCTGGTACAGATACTCGTTGCCGAGCTTGCGCACCGGCTCGCCGCAGCATTTTTCCTCTTTGCCGAGAATGCCGACCTTAAGCCCTGCCGCCTGGCAGAGGGTGACAAAGCTTCGGGCGATCTTGATGTTGCGCTTGTCGAACGAGGCGTAGCAGCCGACGAAATAGAGGAGATCGACATCCGGATCATCGGCCAGAGAGCTGACGCCGAGCCCCTCAGTCCAGTCGGCGCGACCGGCAAAAGCCATCCCGAGGGGATTGCCGTTCACCTCGGTGTTGTCGACCGCCGTAGTCACCTCCTCGCCGGGGAACTCCCCCTCCATCAAAACGAGGTTGCGGCGCAGGTCGACGAACTTGGAGACGTGCTCGATCGCTGCCGGGCAGATCTCCTGGCAGGCCCGGCAGGTGGTGCAGCTCCAGATCTCATCCTTGCCGACCGTTTCGGTCAGGCTCGCATCAGGCGTATTGAAGGCGAGTTGTTGCAGCTGATTGATCATTTTCATCGGCGACAGCGGCTTTTCCGTCGCATACGCCGGACAGCGGTCCTGACAGCGCTTACAGAGGGTGCAGGCGTCACCGTCGAAGATATCCTTCCAGGAGAGCTCGGCCAGGGTGGCGGCGCCAAAACTCTCGGTCGCCTCATCTTCCAGATCGAGCGTCACCAGTCCCCCCTTGGGACCATGATCAATAAAGATATAATTGACGCAGGTCGTCAGGACATGGCGCAGCTTGCTGAACGGGAGAAGTGCGATGAAACCGAGGGCAAGGAGCAGATGCCCCCACCAGAGCCAGCTGTGCAGGGCGCGCTGACTCTCCTCACCCATCCCGGCCAGCGACTTGGCAAACAATAGCCCGACCGGCGACCAGAGCGAAAGGTCGGTGCCGAGTTCAGTCACCGCCATCCGTGCCCCTTCGATGACAAACCCGCTCAGCAGGATGACCATCAGCAGAAGATGGATCACGGCGTCTTCGCGCCTTGTCTCAAGCCCTTCTGGTTTGATCAGGTAACGACGTACGAACAGACCGGCGAGCATAATGATCGCAACAGCACCGGCGATATCGAGCACCAGGGAGAAAAAGAGGTAGAAGCGCCCCTGCAGGAATTTCACGCCGAAGAGAGGATCGGTAACGTCGGCCTGCAGCACGATCAGGCAGGTGCCGATAAAGAGAAGAAAGAAACCCCAGAAAAACAGACCGTGAGCGGTTCCGACCCCGGCGACCCGCATCACCCGTCTCTGCGAGACGACCTGACTGATCGCGGCAACAAGGCGTTGCGGCAGATCATCGGTGCGTTGCAGCGCCTTCCCGAGCCGGTAGACCTTGATCCGTTGCCAGCCACCCCAGACCAGCAGAGAGAGGGCGACCAACAGCAACAGATACATCGGAACCAGCGTCCCCGCCCCACTCCCGATATTCCAGTAAATTTCACGCGTAAATTCCATAAACTGTCCCATTCGTAATCACATTGAACCAATTACTCTACTGCATTGAGTATAGAGCAAGGAAGATACCAAACACCGTTTTGGTCGACTAAAACAAGCAGAGATTCACGATTTCAACAGGGTAAAACCGCGCATGGAGGAGGGCTTTGGACTTTATGAGAATATTTACATCAAGAGGAGGAATCAAGAAAACAGACGCGTGAGCCGTACGCCCGAGTGTTGCTTTGGTGACACTTTATCCCGGAGTTTACAGCCGGGAGATAAACAGCAAAAATCAGGGTTGAGCGGGGCTCGTCCCACTAAATACAACGGTAAAGGGGCCTCGGTTATATTAGGCCACGAAACAGCTCGTTGCGCCCGGCCAGACCGGGGTTTACGACCGCTGCTACCAGTGCTACTAAAACTTTGATGAATGGCAGGCTATTTTATTTGTCGCTTTAAGGCCAGCTCCCGCAAGACAGTCTTGCGAACCAACGCCACCGACCCCGGCAGCCACATCTTTTATGACGCAGTGGTTCTGCTTAGCACTCAAGACTCCAACCAGACGAAACGGGAAGTTCGCGTGGTTGGTTACAAAGTTGACAGCAAGTCCTACTGGGTTGCTACCAACCGTTTCGAACTGTCAGCAGAGCAGATTGTCTTGATCTACAAGTTGCGCTGGACAATCGAGTCCTTCTTTGCCTGGTGGAAGCGTTACCTTAAAGTCTATCAACTGATTGCGCGCAACCCCTATGGATTGCTGAGGCAGATCCTCGCCGGTCTGATCATTTCTCTGCTGCTGGCCATCTACTGCCATGAAGAGCACGGCGAAATAGTCAGCATAAAAAGGGTGCGCGAGTTACGTAACAATATCTGCAACGAGACCGCTGAAGACGCAGCTGCCACGGGTTTAGGGCCGCCAGACATCATTGATCTGGACTTCGGTGCCAATGCAACTGCTTGACCGGACACCACTGAATATTATTGATGTTTTTCAATTCAATTACTAACTGTACGATCATTAAATTTGACCATTGAAAGGAGTCGTATATGTCCGACAAAATCAATATTGCCCTGATTGGAGCAGGCCGAACCGGCACACCGCTACGCAATGAGATGCTCAAGTATTCCTACCTCAACATTATCGGTGTTGCTGACCTTGATGCCGCAGCTGAAGGGATGAAAATTGCTGCGGAGAATGGGATCTTTACCGCAACAGTTCCGGTTGATCTGATCAGCAAAGGGGAAGCGATTGATATTTTGAAGTCTCCGGCGACCTCTCCCTTAAAAAAGTGATCAAAGATTTCTTACAGAAAACCGACAATAAAAAGACCATCATCATGCACGACCTGGTGGCCAGACTCTTTATCAGTATGACGACACAACAGTCGGAACGGATTCCGTCTTTACCCCCTGAAGATGTCGGCGTCGGGAAATAAGTTAAAAAGGCCGGTCGAGATGACCGGTCTTTTTTTTAAAGCAGAGCTGTCAGTCTCAACCGACGGGGAGTCGATTCGCAACGTTTAAGCATAGAGATAAAGACGGTTTCGATGAATGGGATCGTTTGCTGTAGCGCATGCTCGTCATTCACCATGTGAAGTGTCGTTCGATGCTTGTTGGCAAAATGAAACACCGCAACCGGGTCAATCAGAGTATCCTCCCAGCCGTGGATAATCGTCGTTTCGCCTGCCACAGGTTTCGGATCTGTTTCGCCATACCCCTCCAGATTCAGCGCCGGGGCAAGTAAAAGTAAAGCCTCTGGCTTGAGTCTCTTTGATGCCAAAAGCGCGACATACCCCCCCCCATACTCGATCCGACAATGACGTTCTTTTCTGGGGTTCCTTCTGCAATCTCCAGAAAAAGCGAGGCGCGCAGATCGGGATCTTTTGTTGCCGAAAAATCGGGAGCCACAACCTTCCAGCCGCGCAACGTCGCGATCGCACTGAGTTGCTTAATTTTGATACTGAGCGGACTACTGTCACGCCCGTGCAGTAAGTAAACAGTCGGTGTCATCAGATCCTCATTTATTTGTCGATGGAATGGAAAGCCCAGACCCAACTGATAGGAACATGGTTTCGGCGGGAAAATGTGCATACAAATCAGCAGAGCGACGTTTCCCGGAGCAGTGCCCCACCCCAATCTTATTGACTTTGTACTGTTTCAGCGCGGCAACGGTCTGGTCAAACGGCTCATCACTCAACGGCGCTAAATGCATCCCGCCGAGTACAGCGTAGATTCTATCATTACCCATCATTTCAACGACATGATGCAAAATATTGGCAAGGCCGGCATGAGCGCAACCGAGCAGAACCACTAACCCCAATTCAGATTCAATCACCAGCGAACAATCATCCTCTATCTGATCCGGGATTAACGTACCGGAACGATCTTTGTAATGGAGGGCTTTGTCGACCTTTTCAAACGGAGTGAGTCGCGGGACTTCCCCGGTTAACCAGAGTCCCGGTGAAATTTCTCTAAACTCTCTGGAGAGATCAAAGCGGGCGCCGAGTTTTTCTAACTGATCCCGACTAAAAGGGATGCCATTCGGTCTCTGTTCAAATTTTCCCACCCAGAAACGTTCTCTGAACAGTTCCGGATGACCATACACCGGGAGCGGACCGGCTTGACTCAGGAGCTGTTGCACCCCGCCGGTATGATCAAAATGCCCATGACTCAAAATGACACCCTGCAAATCGCTCAATGAGACATTTAACAGCTCGGCATTGTGCAATAACCCGAGCCCCTGGCCGGTATCAAAAAGAAACGCGCCGTTATCGGTTTCGACCAGACAGGAAAAACCGTGTTCGCCAATAGCCTGAACCGGCTTTTCGACACTGTTTTCGCAGAGGACAGTCAAACGGTTCAACATTGGGAAAGATCTTTCAACATTAAGTTAATAATTCAGCTACTATTGTCACATTATCTGATTGCCATTCGTTGGCGACTGAAATATGATGCGCCCCTTTACAGAAACGATAGGAGAACAATATCATGACAGAACTCAAAGGGAAACAGAGTCGCTTTTTGCGAGGCCTTGGTCACCACCTGCAACCGATTGTGATGATCGGCAAAGAAGAGTTGAGCGAACAGGTGATCAATGCCACCGATGCGGCGTTGGAAAAGCATGAACTGATCAAGGTCCGCCTGCAGGAAGGTTGTGCCATGGATCGGAAAGAAGTTGCCGCTGAACTCGCCCGCCTCACATCGTCAGCCGTTGCCCAGATTCTCGGCAAAACATTTTTGCTCTACCGCCGTGGCAAAAAACCTGAGATCGACCTCCCGTCCTGATCCGGATCAGACCTTTTCATACGGATCGAACAGACGTTTATATTCTTCCATCGCATAACGGTCCGTCATGCCGGCGATGTAGTCACAAACAACGACCATCTTCCCGTCGGAAGCGTATTTATCCTGATAACTATGCGGGAGCAGCGTCGGGTGTTCGGCGTAGCTTTCGAACAGTGAGCGGACAAGGCGGGTCGATTTAACCCGCATCCGCTCCACCTTGTAATGCGTGTAAAGCTTATTCCAGAGAAACTGTTTTAACTGCTTGTTCTTGCGTCTTATTTCCTCACTGAAGGCGACACAGCGCCCCCCCTTGTTCCGCACATCATCCAGGCTCACAATACGATCAGAATGGATTCGTTGCCGCGTCGTATCGACCAGATCATCAATCAGAATGCCGATCAAATGACTGATGGTTTGATTGATATACCTCTCCCCGGTTAACCCCGGGAACTTGTCCAGAACAAGCGATGAAGCATCGTGCCAAAGTTCTATCGATTCGAGTTCCGACAGAATCAGGTAGCCCGCCTTAAGGCCATCATCAACATCATGATTGTTGTAGGCGATTTCATCGGCCAGATCAATCAACTGGGCTTCCAGGGTCGGTTGCAGTTTCGGCAAATAGTCCGAGGCCGCATCATTTTCTGGACAATCATACTCAGACGAATGCTTGATGAGCCCTTCCCTGGTTTCAAAGCTGAGATTCAGTCCGTTGAACCCGGGGTAGCGCTCCTCCAGTTGATCGACAATCCGAAGCGATTGTCGATTATGTTCAAAACCGCCATGCTCTTGCATCAATTCATTCAAAATATGTTCACCGGTATGACCGAACGGTGTATGACCGAGATCATGCGCCAGAGCCAAAGCTTCGGCGAGGTTTTCATTGAGATGCAGACGACGGGAAATCCCGCGTGAGATCTGGGCAACCTCAAGTGAATGTGTCAACCGCGTGCGATAATAATCACCCTCGTGATTAATAAAGACCTGAGTTTTGTATTCGAGCCGTCGAAAAGCGGCACAGTGGATAATCCGATCACGATCACGCTCAAAAGCAGGTCGATTATCCTTGAACGGTTCAGGGTGAAGCCGCCCTTGTGATTGCTGACTAAAAGCGGCATATGAGGCAAGATCAGGTCGTTCCATGTAAACTCCTTCTATTATTAATTTCCTTATTCTAGCATTACTTGACTGACAGATTAAGTCACAACTTTAAAAAACCTAAAATCTTGACCATTATTCAGACGCTGTGATATTTTTAACGTCGTAAACAACTTATAATTATTGAATTTTTAAGGTGATTTTTGCGTATTATCAGTGGGTCAGCCAGAGGACGTAAACTGGCAGAATTTGTAAGTTTAGAGATAAGGCCGACATCTGATCGTGTCCGTGAAGCTCTATTCAGCATCCTCAACAGCAAGATGGGGAATCTGATTGAACGATGCGTACTCGATCTGTTTGCCGGGAGCGGTGCAATGGGGTTGGAGGCGCTCAGTCGCGGCGCTCAGTCGGCTCTATTTGTCGATCAAGCCAGGGAGTCGATCGAGCTGATCAAGAAAAATGCTGCGTCAACCGGCCTGCTTGAAAACAGCAGCGTTGTTCAGGCCGATGCGGGACAATTTATTGCAAAACAAAACGCCGCATTTGATTTGATTTTTATGGATCCCCCCTACTCCAATCAAGATACGACAGAGATACTTCAACTCATAGCAGAAAAGAACCTGCTCAAGCCGCGAGGGGTTATCTGCGTTGAGACTGCCGACACTACGTCCTTACCGGAGACGGTTAAGACGTTGATACAGTTTGATCGGCGCAAATACGGTTCGACTTCAATCAGCTTTTACCAGCATGGAGATCTTTTGCAATGACTGAACGTATCGCCGTCTATCCAGGATCGTTCGACCCGATCACAAACGGACATCTCGACATCATAACCCGCGGACTGCGCACTTGTGATAAACTGATTGTTACCGTAGCGAGGAATTCAGAAAAATCAGCCCTGTTTTCAGTCGACGAACGGATCGACATGATCCGTAAGGCCGTCGGTGATGACAAACGGGTTCAAGTCGATTCATTTCAGGGGTTATTGGTCGATTATGCAGTAAGACAGAAGGCCCAGGTTATCTTACGCGGCTTAAGAGCCGTCTCGGATTTTGAATATGAGTTTCAACTTGCGCAGATGAACCATACGATAAAACCGGAAGTCGAAACCGTGTTCATGATAACATCAGTCCCGTATGGTTATCTCAGTTCATCGATTGTGAAGGAAGTCGCATCCTATCAAGGCAACATTGATGCTTTTGTCCCGGCCGTAGTGAAAGCGTCTTTACAAAAAAAATTCAGCAAATAACCAGAGGTCATTATATGATTACAAGCGACATGAAAATTGAAGTGATTATCCGTAAGTACCCAAAAACCATTACGGTATTAAAAGGGTTTGGGCTCGATTGCAGTGCCTGTTCGATTGCCGAATATGAAGATCTGGCGCATGGTGCAGGGGTCCACAAGGTTGATATTGAAGAGTTGTTGAAACGATTGAACGAAGAAATCAGCTGACCGCCTGCTGCGCGGTTACAGTAGATTCAGCATGCGATGCGTCTGTGGAATAATCCGTACGGATCGATAAATCTTGGCCGCGCACTCCTGTCGTTTGAAAAGCTGTTGGGCCGTGATCGTTTCGTCGGGAGATGTCATCGGCTGCAGGATCAGATCGGCAGTCGCGCAAGCCTCATTCATAATCCGGGCAGCATGTTCAATCTCTTCGACACTGCTCAGCGGCGAGACCACCAGCTTTGCACAGAGAAGTTTATCGCCGGCAGTTTGCAGGAATCTCAGATGATCATCCCACGGCGTTGCCACCCCGCAGACCGACTCCAACTTAAAATCCATTGAAATCAGATCGATATCCGCAATAACCTCACCCAACTCCTGATGCAGTGTGCCGTTGGTCTCAAGATGGATCGGGAGTTTGCTTTTCAGACCCGGCAGCCAGCTCTTAAGAAGAGCCAGCGAAGCGAGCGGCTCACCGCCGGTCAGGCTGATCGAATGGTGCAACTGAGGATACGCGGTTGTATATTGATCCAGGATTTCAAGAACACGCTCGAGGCTGACCGGATTGCGCCAGAGATCGATCTGCCCCGACCCGGGAATCGTTTCGACCCGACAGTCGAGAGTGGCTTGAAAATCGGTATCACAATACCGACAATCGAGATTGCAGCCGGAAAGCCGAATAAAAACCTGCCGGAAACCGACCAGAGGGCCCTCCCCTTGAATTGAAGAGAATATTTCGACCAGTGAGCCGTCAGTCTGCTGAATAGCTTGCACAGGCTCTTTCCGATTCCCAAACCGTAACGCATTCAATCGTAACGTTATCGTTGTTCACTGTTTTGCCGAGTTCATCAAAGAGGTATTTGGAGATATGCTCAGAAGAAGGACTTAAACCCTTAAACATCGGCAGGTCATTTAAATATTTATGATCGAGCAACTCCAGGAGCTGTTTGGTCTCTTTTTTCAGAATCTTGAAATCGATCCCGAGTCCGGCATTATTAAGTTCAATCGCCCTAACGCGAACTTCAACTTTCCAGTTATGGCCATGCAGGTTTTCGCAATCCCCCTGATAGTTGACCAGGTTATGGGCTGCGGCAAAATCTGTCAAGATCGTCAAACGATACATATTAATACTCCTCTTCAGAATCAGACTGAGGGAATGGGATCACATTATCAGGCAATGCGGTCGGCACACGATACGATTCATCGGCCCAGTTACCGAGATCGATCAGACGGCAACGATCCGAGCAGAACGGGCGATTGGGATTATCGGCCCACTCGGCATAAGTATGACACTGCGGACAGCGGACTGTTTTGTTCCCCATAGTAAATCTCCAACTATTTTATTGTGTAAATGTAGCACAAAAGCAGCTGCGAAGCATACATGCAGTTCCGATAGAATCCAACAAGATTGTGTCGCTCAGCGATTACCCGTAATGTTTATAGGCTTCTTTACGTGATATGTGTGTTGGCGCGGGAGTTAAGAGAATGAGCCTTGTCGAGTGAACTGCTACAAACAACAGAAAGGTTAACCATTGACTCGCGATCATGTAATCGTAATTTAATCTGCGCTATCGGTTTATACCGATGGGCAGATCACGTCTTTTGGGCGCGTTAAAGCAATAAAGCAATAAAGCAACAACGTTTTCCCTTTTCCCGTCCCCTTTTCCCAAACTAAGCTGTTCGCGTTTTCCGTTCGCTTGATTTTCTTGTTGGGGGTATGTGTTGTTTCAGTGGAGCAACTGTTTTCCGATCATTCCAACTGCGAAACCCAGAACCGCGCCGAGCGCTGGGATCCAGTGTTTTCTGATCTTCGATTGCGGAGCAATGTCTTGAAAGATGAGATACATTATGCCGCCTCCGGCGAAAGTCATTATACTTGCAGTCACCTTTGCCTGATCCTGAAGAAAGAAGTATCCACCGCATGCGGCAACCGGACCGAGCAGGCTTACTGCCAGCAGGGTCATGAGTGCCATACGAGAACTGATGCCGACGGTTGTCGTCATCTCCCGGAAAGCGTTGAAACCCTCAGGCAAGTTCTGGGCACCAATAAAGGCGGCTAGCAATACGCCCAGTCGGTGGTCATGGCCAAAAACTGCACCAAGGGCGAGTGCTTCAGGTAGGAAGTCAATTAGCATGGCCAATAACTGAGCCTTATTGCCGCCACTGCTGCTCAAATATGCATCCAAAATGCAGAACAATAGCCCGCCGGCGCAGAACGTGGCACCAAGACCAACAGGGCTAAGCGCGACCATTGCTTTAGGGAGCAGTGCAAAAGCCACTGCGGCAATGAGAATTCCGCCGCCGAAGGCGATGATACCGTGAGTTACCTCACGCTTTGTCTCTGTGTTTGCACCGCCTGTGGCCCAAGCGATAACGCCTCCACCGAAGCCTGCCAGGCCCGCAAGCCAGGAAGCAATAATAATGATAGTGAGTTGACTCATATTTATTTTACGCCCAACGGACCGAGCTAAGCGGGCTGGAGCTGGTCCTTTTCAAGTGTGTAGAAATCTTTACGCGAACCACCAACGTATCACCCCGTCCGCTTGAGCGTTTTGATACTAGTGTGCGGTTTTCAGCCCCAGAAACAGCCATACTCGTCTTTTTCCACAATGGCCAAAAACGCTTCAATTGTTTTTGCTTCTGATGTTGGTTCATACCTGTGCCATTTCAAATCAGCACGTTGCCAGTAGAGTTTCCACGAATTTGTTTTTTTGACGTATGTTGCCTTTGCTATTGGTGATTCTATTTTTTTGTCTCGCTGATTCCATATTTCTCGGATTTCAAAGATGATGACGCTTTGCCCCTCAATTCGGAAGGCAAGGTCCACTTGATTTCGAACATGAGCAGGAGGGCGACGCTTCTCAATATATTGCCCTACGATCTTTTCATACCTCTTGATTTCAAATTCACTGATTGTCATAAATTCCCTGCACATAACGGTTTGGAGCTGAGACGCACAGTAGCGACCTCCCAGCATGTAGTCATGCCTACGCGAACCACCACTGATTCACACGTCGATTCCGGCGATTGGTTAGAAGCCTTTTACAGCACAAATGCCAGTAAAACAGGTAGAACAAAAATTAAAGCAAGAGATGAGATTTGCCAGATGATCAATGCTTTTGTTTTCGCTTTGCCAAACTCTTGACGATGTGTTGCGTAAAACGCTTTATAGAAATCTTCTATGTCCCCAGTTACTGACATGATGATCGTGTCTTTAAAGCTGACATCGGCCACACCGCGAGCTCTCAGATACCGGCAAAAATATAGAAGTAGCCCACCGTGGCAGCAGAACAAAAACATTAAAACTGCGACAAGGCTCCACATTATTTGATCATCATTCATGATTTAAGCTTCAACGGTTCGCGATAAGCGGCGGCGACGCGAACTTGCGTGACCCACTGCTATTTAGACATTTTGCTTTTCAATTTAGCGCAGACGTATTTTCCGTCCGGTTGATTAAGTTGTTAACTTTGCCTTGCTGGAGGTATGGCGTAAGTCCCAACAACGTGCGCAACGAGGTCCGCGTTGCCCTCTGAGTATAATGCCACCTCACCAACAGCCAATGTCTTGCCAACTTTCAATAAGCTGCAAACACCTATAATGTCTTTTTCTGAAGATGGTTTTCTTAGGAAGTTGATTGTCAGGCTAGTTGTTACCGTAAGCGCTACTAACCCAATCTCGCCGAGAATAGCAACGTATAGTGCTAAGTCAGCAACTGTCATTAAAACCGGACCGGAAACCGTGCCTCCAGGACGCAATTCATTGAAACCTACTTTGTGTCTGACGGTAGCTGATTTATCTCCGAGCGACTCAACTGTGCATTTAGTTTGAGGGAATTCAGAGTTCAAAAATTTATTCATCTCTTCTTTTGAAACCATAATTCTCTCCATAAAAGCAGTAACGGTTCATGATAACCGGCGGCGACGCGCAGGTTCGGCCACCACCGCAATTCAGATTTTGTTTTTTGGCCTAGCGCAGACGCATTTTCCGTCCGGTTGATTAGATTGTTATATGCTGTATTGATGCTGGTTTAAAAAAGTTTGCTTCCGATCTTAGCGCTGGTGGCAGGTGAAACGAACGTGGCTTCGCCGCTTTCTGCCTTAGGATATTGAACGCCAATTACCAATGCTTCAGAAACAACGTCACCCATTTTTTTGGATTCAAAATTCAACACACCGAGAACGAGTCTGTCTTTTACTTCTTCTATGGGATGCTGAGTAAAGCGACCATAGCTTATGCGTTTCCCGTATTTCCCGAAGTCGATAGTCATTTTGTAAGTTGGCTTGTGTGTGCTTGTTTCAAGTTCAACTTCGATGATTCTACCAACTCTGATATCGAGCCTATCGAATGATTCCTCGAAAGATACAATTGGTTTTATGTCAGTCGCCATTTTCGGGTCCTTTTCATTTTTTTGCATATAACGGTAGTGATAAGCGGCGGCGCAGCGACCTGCGAGTACCACCGAGCTTATCGAGAAAAACATCTGCCTATTCCGTCCGCTTGGTTATATGGTTACTGATAAGTGGTGCCTTCATGTATTAGCCACCCATTCTCATGGCGACCATCAGGGTCGTGATGCGTCCAATGCAGCACGCCACCCTTCGGGTTCCACTCATACTCTCCGTAGAAATCAACCTTGTCACCTTCTCGCAAAGAGTTGATGCGAGGCGCTATGTCTATGTTATGAGCAATCAGGAGAGTATGCCCTGGTGTAAGTTTAAGGATAAACTTTTGATGCTTACTGCCTTTCGTGTCGTCGGGAAGGGTGCGGATTACAACGCCAGAACCGCCAATCTGTATGTCGCTTTGATGGTTCTGAAATGCACTGGAAATTTCCTCGTCACCAGAAGTGTTTTGCTGCGCATAGGATGGTATGGGGTCGGAATTTTTTTCTATAAATCCGTACAGCGCAAATCCGAGGGCTAAGACTATAAATATTTTTTTCATATTTATCTTTGAATGACCTCAAGTGAGTTGAACCATATAACGGTAGTGATAACCGGCGGCGACGAGAACTTGCGTGCACCACCGAACTATTCGATTTATTGCAGAAGTATTTTCCGTCCGCGTTCATTATATGGTGCCTTTGCTATGATCTCTAATTTTCATTTAGTAACCAATGGTTTCAATAAAATACGCTTTTTCAAAAAGCCCCTCATTGTGTTCAAAGTACTCAGGGAACTCAGTCTTCATTGCGGCCTCGGAGAATGCGACGATTTTTCTGACTACTTCATCAGGCGAAGAATCTGGTGACAGTTCAATATGGAGATGAACATGATCCTTCCCAGCACATAAGAAACTTACTTTTCCATCAAAAGAACCGCTAGAGTCGCTAAATATAGATAATATTTTATCTAACCCCTCTTTAACCTGATCCCATATCCGCCCTCTTTCCTTTGTAATTAGGCACAAATGAAAGCTTAGGTTGCTAAATATTTTGTCTGGGTCGAATTTCCACTGCTGAAGAGCATAAGCCTTTAGCCATTTTTGACGATCAGGTATTGTGATTTCTTGATCATCATCTTTAACATATTCATAAGACCTCTTGTTTTCACCAACTACTGATAAGTTTCGTTTAAATGAATGACATTTTAATTCATTTTCATCTTTTTCTACTCGCAAAAGGTCACACAATATAATTTCTTGGAATTGGTAGTCATGGCAAAATGTGCATCCTTCTGCCACCACTCGATTATAGTATTTGAAACATTCTTTACAATCTACCATCTCTTTTTTTCAATATCCTCGATATAACTTGGGCAGCTAGACAATATGGTTCACATCTAAAAAGAGACCTGCCTCCTTGTAAACGTGGATTGCGTGTTGACCACGCAGAGCCACCTGCTTAGCTAGTAAGCAACCCTAACAAAAGGAGACAGGTCATGAAGAA
>Ga0314774_1000176_pt1 | contig 56231 bp, 57 predicted proteins | sample MetaGCBIA2018_FD_204515 | JGI IMG/M metagenome (GOLD analysis project Ga0314774, IMG submission 204515) | Cryopeg brine microbial communities from Beaufort Sea near Barrow, Alaska, United States - CBIA 2018 | ecosystem: Environmental > Aquatic > Marine > Coastal | place: USA: Alaska | collected... | reverse complement strand
GAGTTTGAAGATGGAAACCAGGGAATAAAGGAGTTGTATTTTTCATGGCTTATTATGCCATTTTGACTGTGCCTTTTGGCTTGTCTTTCCTATGCAAAACAAGCTTAACTTAGTGCCATTCGGGTCAGAGTACCTTTTAATCAAACAAGTAACGAATCACACCTTAGTTTTCTTAGGCCGTCCAGGCACACCTAAGGACACTCTACGCCCCGCTAACAGCGCCATCTCCGACTTAAACTTTTCGCGACCGATTGCCATACCAGCACTGGTCGATTTACGAACATCACTCATTAAGCCATCATCTAATGCCAAATCAAATAACGCACGATAATGCTCCATACGCTCAATAGAATCACGCCCCAACCCCAGCAACAGCACATGTGGCGTGCAGAGATCATTGAGTTCACCCAAAGCATTCACCCGATAACTTGACCAATAATACTCTTCTGGCAACGCCACCATACCTGCTCTAACAGGATTCAGCTCAATATAACGATAAAGTTCAAACAAATAGGCTTCGGCATCTACAATAGACGACTTGAAACGCCCTTCCCACAACGTACCCGTACGTCGATATTTGCCGTTAAAATAACGAACATATTGCCGACCGAGCGCCTGCATCATTAAACTGATAGCCTTATCGGCTAAGGGCGTACACAATAAATGGACATGATTTGTCATAAACACCCAAGCATGTATCTCTACCCCGTATTTTATTGAGTACGCTTTCAACCAACTCTCATACTGCTCAAAATCCTCATCACCCACAAAACACACCTGCCGATTATTACCACGCTGAATAACGTGCTGAGGAACGCCCAAAAGACTCACCCTTTCTCGTCTTGCCATAAAACCCCCAAACAATGAACTATTTGCCTCATCATATCAAATAATACCTTCAAACAATAAAATAGTACTCTGACCCCCTTTTCTCCTTTTCCCTGACAATTGAATATCCTTTTCGTTTGAATATTCGTTCATCATAGCGTCACTCAAGCGGACAAGTTAATTGGCGCGAGGAGGACAAGTTAATTGTCGCCTAACAAAACAATGAACTATTTGCCTCATCATATCAAATAATACCTTCAAACAATAAAATAGTACTCTGACCCCCTTTTCCTACCTGCCGATTATTACCACGCTGAATAACGTGCTGAGGAACGCCCAAAAGACTCACCCTTTCTCGTCTTGCCATAAAACCCCCAAACAATGAACTATTTGCCTCATCATATCAAATAATACCTTCAAACAATAAAATAGTACTCTGACCCCCCTTTCCATCAAATAAGTTTTTACTCTGACCCCAAACTCCCAAATATCAAATAAGTTTTTACTCTGACCCCAAACTCCAAACACGAAGTAAATAGGAGTTTGGGGTCAAATACAGTCTACCCTCTGTTCTCCAGGCAAAAAAAAAGCCCCGCCTATAAATAGGCGGGGCTTTTCAACACATAGTTTAATCAAACTGACCTAAGTCAGCAGTTGATTAGAACTTGTGTAATAGACCAACAGAAACTAGGTTAGATGCTTTACCACCAGTTAGATCCTTGTCATAGTTTACGAAATCAAGCTTAGCAGTAGTCTTCTTACCTAGAGAGTAATCGATACCTACTGCAAATGCATTACCGTCATTCATAGCAGAGTCTTTGTAATCAACCATTGAGTACTTCAACTTAGGCATGATTTTGCCCATTTTATAACCAATGTTTGCTTGAAGGTTTGTACCCTCTGTTGCAACATCGCTTGTATCAAAATCTTGGAACATAACGTTAGCCAATAAACCTGAAGTCGCATACTGAGCAACTAAACGTGTCTCTTTAACATCATCAACGCCGTTAGTTACATTCATTTTTGAATCCCAGTTGTTATAAGCACCTGCTAGGTAAAGTCCTTTTTTCTTAGAACCATACGTCGCCGCTACTGAGTATGCATTTGTTAAAGCAGCATCATTAGCATCAACACCGTATCCGTCAGCAGCAGAAGTACTAGCATTAGCATTAGAGTTGTTATTTCCACTAACACCAGCAGCGATAATTTTAACACCACCGAATGATGGAGAAACATAAGCCACTACTTTCTCAGCACGAACTTCACCACCACCGATACCTAGACCACCAGCCATTGGCTTGTTATCGCCGTAACCTTTTTTAGTTGCGTCGTTAAATAAATCCTTACCCTGGATCATTTTGAACGGAGTATCGTGACGACCCATTAAAACAGTACCGAAACCACCGGCTAAACCAACATAAGCATTACGGCCACTTAGTCCTGAGTCTGTCTCAGTCATGTTTACGCCGAATTCCATCTTGTAGACCGCTTTAAGACCATTTCCTAAGTCTTCAGAACCTTTAATACCGATACGTGAAGAGTGAGAGTTTAAAGAAGTACCCTTATCAGTCAGGTTGTCGATAGACAGGTAACCTTGACCGTAAACAGTAGGTGCGTCAGCGAATGCTACAGGAGCTGCAATTGCAGATGCGATTGCTAGAGCAATAATATTCTTTTTCATTTTAGAATCCTTTAATTAATCAAAACGCCTGCTTGTGCTGGCTTGGGGAAGACTATAAGGAAGTATCACCCACTGTGCAACCTTATTTTGTAAAAAAACCACAGAGTTTTAAAATGTTGTTTTTTTGCAACACTATTGACGTTAAAAGCACAGGAATGAACCACGAAGGCGCGAAGGAAAGACTAAAGACCAATCGATTCACCACGAAGACACGAAGTCACGAAGAAAAGCTTAAGACGAAAAGCTAAAGACCAAACCCACCAGGCCTGGTATATCCTGCGGCTTTAAAAGCCATGTGAGCGTAGGGTAAGTTTAATCTTCTCTTATCTTTTAAACCTTCGTGTCTTCGTGACTTCGTGGTTCATACTTTTTTTAGCCCCGCGAAGCAAGTACTCTTGGGGTACTCGAAAAGACGTGTGCGATTTGGAGGTCCTCCGGTCGAGCCGGAGGATGACGGAGAATGGCGTCATTATCGCGCTTGATGCGGTAATCTCGCTTTGCTTCTGAAGATCCCCGGGTCAAGCCCGAGGATGACGAATGCCTTTTACCCTAAACCCTTCGTGTCTTCGTGTCTTCGTGTCTTCGTGACTTCGTGGTTCAATTCTTTAGCTACAAATACAAACTCGCTCACCACGAAGGCGCGAAGTCACGAAGAAAGACAAAAACCACGGTCATTGCGAGGAGCGCAGTGACGCGGCAATCCATGGTTCAGCGCAAAGTACTGACTTTAGACGTGAACCATGGATTGCTTCGCTCGCGCTGCGAAGCAAGTACTCTTGGGGTACTCGCAAAGACTAGCGTTTTTTATCTTCAAACCTTCGTGTCTTCGTGACTTCGTGGTTCAACTTTTTAGCTACACATACAAATCCCAAACAACAGATACAAAAAAACCCGCCGGAGCGGGTTTTTTTTGTTGAACCAAAAGGTTATATATAAATATATTAACGTTTTGAGAACTGAGGGCGCTTACGTGCTTTACGTAGACCAACTTTCTTACGCTCAACTTGACGTGCATCACGTGTTAATAAATCACGTGCACGTAAAGCAGGACGATTTGCTTCATCATAAACAACTAGTGCACGAGAAATCCCGTGACGAATTGCGCCAGCCTGGCCAGTAGTTCCACCACCAGCAACAGTGATGAAAGCATCAAACTGTTCTAGACTTGTAGTCGCTTCTAAAGGCTGGTTGATTAACATTAGGTCTGTTTCACGAGCGAAAAACTCAGCGATATCACGACCGTTTACCGTCATTTTGCCTGTACCTGCGCGTAGGAATACACGAGCTACTGAGCTTTTACGACGACCTGTTCCGTAGTATTTTTCTATTGCCATTTTAATAGTCCTTCTTACAAGTCAAGCGTGATAGGCTGCTGAGCAGTATGCGGATGTTCAGAACCTGCATATACTTTTAGCTTTTTAAACATTGCGCGGCCTAATGGCCCTCTTGGCAACATACCCTTAATTGCGAACTCGACTGGACGCTCAGGCGCTTTGATAAGTAACGTTTCAAGGTTAGTTGTTTTCAAGCTACCAATATAACCAGTATGGTGCTGATACAACTTGTTCTTACGCTTTTTACCAGTTACTGCAAACTTATCTGCATTGATTACAACAATGTAATCACCACAATCTGTATGCGGAGTATATTCCGGCTTGTGCTTACCACGTAAACGAGCAGCGATTTCAGCTGCCATACGGCCTAAAGTTTTACCTTCAGCATCTACAATATACCAGTCATGTTTAACTTCAGCTGGTTTTGCAACAAATGTTTTCATAATTTGTTCCTAAATAATTTAAATAATCCAAATCCAATAGATTCACTCATTAACAATCATTGTTAATCAATAAATCCACTTACTGTTTTAACGGGCAATAAGGGGGAAGGGATTAACAAGCGCCAGATTATAACCATTTATGGAGATGCAAGCAAGTGACTTACCGTGTTTTATTATAGTTAGCTTTTTAAGCTAACTATTTGAACCACGAAGTCACGAAGACACGAAGGTTTAAAGGTGAAAATCATGTCATCTGCACCTCAGTACGTCATCCCTGGGCTTGACCCGGGGATCTTTAAATACAAAGCGAGATTACCGCACCAAGCGCGATAATGACGGTGGTGAAAACTTGTCTTTAGTCCTTCTTCGTGACTTCGTGTCTTCGTGGTGAATCGATTGGTCTTTGGCCGGATTGAACCACGAAGTCACGAAGACACGAAGTTTTTAAGGTAAAAACTCACCCGTCATCCTGTGGCCCCTATTCGTCGTCCTCCGGCTTGACCGGGGGATCTCCAAATGCCTGTCACTGCGTGCCTCGTTATGACCATGGTTTTTTTTGTTTTTCTTCGCGACTTCGTGTCTTCGTGGTTTACTCAGCCTGAGTCTAACCAAACCAAGCAGGCCTGGTGACTCTCGCTAACAAGACACTTTTACTTCAGGCACAAAAAAGCCAGCGAGATGCTGGCTTTAAAGGTTTTAATTAATTTTAGATTTTGGTAATTGTAATTACATCAAATCAAATGACTTTGAAACGCCGAACACCAGGTAATCTTCATCTTTTACCCCTGACGCTTCAAATGAAGAGTTCATATAGGTAATAGAACCTTCAAAACCAGCTGCAATCTCAGCACTATAACCAAGCTCTAAGTAAGTTACAGCATTATCATCAAGATCCGTATCTGAATCATACTGACCATAGGTTGCTACCATACCAGAATACTCTAAACCAATAGAAATATCAGTGTAGTCAGAATCTTGAGTACGGATCAGCCCGTCAGCTTCCCATGCACCCATGTCGTAACCAATTGTCACTGGACCATAACCTATAGAAGTATTAATCTCTTGATAAGAAGTATCAAAGTCACCTGTATAATAATAACCCGTTGCACCCAAGCCTAATGATACGCCAGAGAATTCACCAGCCCAACCACCATAAATATCATATTCTAAACCTGTAAAATCTGTCCCACTTACATCAGCACCCCAAACACCCAGGTAGATACCGTTATCATTTTCATAATCAACACCACCATTTGCAGAAGCGTCGCTAGTCTGTAAAACACCACGGTAAACGTAAGTTGAAACAGCGCCGATATTTCCAGAAATACCTGCTTGAGCGGCTACAGGAGCGATTGCCATAGTTGCTGCGCCCGCAACGGCCATAGATAGTAATAACGTTTTAAGCTGAATTGTGTTTTTCATGTGTATTCTCCGAACAATAATTAATAAAAAATCTCGGAAACAATATAGCAACGGGCGTGCCAAACTTGACTAAGCCTGACAATCAGGGATTTAACAAGACATACACTTAAAATAGAAACCTTTAAGACACCTCATAATAACCAAAATGGTGCGACTGCCCCAAATTAATACTACTAATATTAGGATTTAAATAATCTTGCTTGATTGTGCTTCTAAAAACAGGGTTAACTCTTTTTCCAGTGCTCTAAACTCTAAAATCAATGTTTTACCTCTCTCCGTCAACAGCGTACCTCCGCCGGATTTACCGCCATGCTCTTTAATCACTAAAGGCTCAACGTACATTCGATTAAGATCCTGAACGAGCTTCCAGGCTTTTTTATAGGACATTCCCATAGCTTTGGCCGCCTGGCTCATTGAGCCAAGCCTCTCAATATTCTCAAGTAGTTCAATACGCCCTATACCAACATAACCCTCAGAATGGCCTTCGACTTCATTGGTAGCATCACCCACTATCCAAAATCTTGCTCGTATTTTTGGTGAATAGGCCTCACCGGGAAGCTTCACTTTCCCCAGCAAAGCTGGCTTGAGTTTACTCTCTGAATCCGACACTGACTCTTTCCTTTATTAATATCTGTATTTACACGTATAATACATCTTAAGCACACGCATTTAACGCGAGTGCCAGATAGCGTGAGTATATTGCACGCACCCTAAAAATAACAATTGATTAATTAGTGGCCTTTACAAAAGTCGCTTGTCGACTAAAGAGACCTCTGACTAACTAAGGAATACATTATGAATATAAGCGTGAATGTAGGATTATGGGACCGTATTATCAGAATCATATTGGGATTAGTTTTGCTCGGCTTGACCACTTTTGGAATCATTGGTGTCTGGGGCTATATTGGACTCATTCCTTTAGCAACAGGCTTATTAAAGTGGTGTCCGATTTACACCATCTTAGGCATAAACACCTGCCCAACACCTAGCGTTAAAGGTGATTAATAACTTACTGTCTCCTTTAAATCCAGACTCAACTTGGATTTAAAGGGTTTAATTTTAATTAATTTCCTTAATTGTATTTCAACTTATTTGAACTCCAGCCTTGCTATTCTCTAGCGTGAACCAAAGTCTTTGTACTTTGAATCCTTGTCAAATTAAGAATTTATACTACGATTTTGGGTTTTTTGGCATAACCTCTTGCTTGCTCCGCTTATAAGTTTAAAACTATAAGCTAATACTTATATTTAATGGTTTCTTAGCATGACAAAGCAAAAAAGTTTCAATCTTATGGAACGCTATCAAAAAAATAATGATGTGGCCGTTCAGACTAGAAAACAGATTGAAGGGTTAAAACTCCAACTTAACCCTATTCATTATTCCATTATGTATGAATACTTTATTAATATTGACCCGGCTTTTAACAAACGGATTGAAGAGTCTCTAGAAACCCAAACCTATGATGACGAAACAGCAGAAATACTCTACACCGAGTTAATCTCTCAATTTATAAACCTAAAAATTCCAACAGCAGAAGTGGGAGAGCTTTTAAGCAGCCTCATATTAGAACTAAATACATGGAATGAAAGCTCACAATACAAACAAGCCGTCATTACCGAGGAGGTGGATTTTATCGTCAAACAAAACCTCCCTGATAAAGTCATTAAAAGAATTGAAGCTGTTGTCATACCAACCTTGCAGGATTTTTTTAAAGATGCTGACATGCTACAAAAGTGCGTTATTGAATCTGAAGCAGAAATTAAGCAATTAAAAGAAGAGCGATTACAAGCCAACAACCTGGCTAGAACGGATGAACTCACAGGCATTCCAAATCGAAGAGGTTTTAACAGTTTTATCGAGCATGTCAGCGAAGAAGCAATTGAGACACAATCGTCTTTTGCATTGATTATTTTCGATTTGGATTTCTTTAAAACCATCAATGACACCTACGGACACTTGATTGGTGACAGTACCTTACGCTACGTTGTTAAGTTACTCGCATCGGAGACCAAAGGACGCGATTATATCGCGCGTATCGGCGGAGAAGAATTTGCAGTCGTCCTACCCAACACCGATTATAGTGCGGCCTTAAAAGTGGCTAACAATATCAGGCATGAAATTTCTGTTAAAAAACTAAAGGTGAAAAGCCATAAGCAACCTTTACAAGTAAGCGTCTCTGGCGGAGTCGCAATGTATCAGATGAACGAAAACCTCGAGTCTTTCGTACATCGCGCGGACAGCGCGCTATATCATGCCAAAAACCACGGCCGAAACAGATTCACAGGAGAAGACGCTCTGTGACGGCCTAAATGACTATTTCTTGAATAGCCAATCATGATCAACAGACAACAGACAATATGTAAATCACCAGGCCTGGTATATCCTGCGGCCTTACAATATCATGTGAGCGTAGGGTTAAATTCAAAACAATTTACCACGAAGACACGAAGTCGCGAAGAAAGACAAAAACCACGGTCATTGCGAGGAGCGCAGTGACGTGGCAATCCATGATTCAGAGCAAAGTACTGACTTTAGACGTTAACAATGGATTGCTTCGCTACGCTCGCAAAGACGTGTGCGATTTGGAGATCCTCCGGTCGAGCCGTAGGATGACTGGGTTTTTACCTTAAAACCTTCGTGACTTCGCGTCTTCGTGGTTCAATTTCTAAAATCCCAATGTATACAACCAAACCAATCAGGCCAGGCAAGTCTTGGAGCTTATTTCAATGACTCCCACAAACGAGTACAGAACAGATTGCACAGGACCGTTATTCACATTTAAAACGGTTAATAATGACGGGTTAATCCCTAACTTTAAAACGTTAAACCACACTACTCTTTAAGCACATAAAAGCCTTACCGGTCTAACAGACGTTTATACCCGACTACATCTAAGAAAAGCAGATTATCTTCACCGAAAATAGAGTTCAAACCTGCGCCACATAAGCGGTTGAATCGTTCCAAAAACTTGGGCTGAATTCAAGCACTCTAAATAGTCTGTTTTTCATTCAATTTCAAGGTTTTTTTCTTTATATCTCATAGTTTTTTTTATACCCTACGATAGAATTATTTTTAATTATTTTTCAAAGATAATCTAAACTCATGCACAGAGTTATCCACAGGACGTAATCCTCTAATGCGTGGGATAGCATGCAATTTGTCCACAGAAACCCAGGCCGCTTACCGCCACAAAACAAACATTAACGGCACTTGCATGAATAGCAAAAATACACTATATTTGCTATTCAAAACAATAAAGCTTACTACATATAGTGTATAAAGCCGCTCTAAACTACTAGTAGATACCCTAAGTAATTAGACGAGCCTTACAGAAGCACTGCTAAGCTGATGAATTTACTCAATTATTAATTACTTTATAGACCAACACTTCTTATTTGCTTTATACACAGGTTAAAATTTGCCCATGAAAAACCAAAACATTCTCGTTTCTAAGCGCGACGGCTCTAAAGAACCTATCAATTTAGAAAAGATCCATAGAGTCATCACATGGGCATCAGAAGGGTTGGAAAACGTCTCGGTTTCAGAAGTCGAACTGCGCTCACATATTCAATTTTATGACGGGATCACCACCTCGGACATACATGAAACGATTGTGAAATCGGCGGCCGATTTAATCTCAGAAAACGCTCCGGATTATCAACACTTATCTGCGCGCCTGGCGATCTTTCACCTGCGTAAAAAAGCCTTTGACCGTTTTACGCCACCGGCGCTGTTTGAACATATCAATAAAATGGTCGGTAGCGGTCACTACGATAAGCAAATCATCACTGATTACAGTAAGCAGGACATTGATGAACTAGACAGCTATTTGGATCATAATCGCGATTTAACTTTCAGTTACGCGGCTGTTAAGCAGCTGGAAGGTAAATATCTGGTTCAGAACCGTGTCACCGGCAAGATATATGAAAGCCCGCAGTTTATCTATATGCTGATTCCTATGTGTCTGTTTGCCCATTACCCGGTAGAAAGCCGTCTGCAATACGTCAAAGACTTTTATGACGCGTCATCCCTCTTTAAGATTTCGTTACCTACGCCAATTATGTCAGGGGTACGTACTCCGACTCGCCAGTTCAGTTCATGTGTTTTGATTGAGAGTGGAGATTCCTTGGACTCTATCAACGCGACCTCTTCAGCGATTGTTAAATACGTTTCACAACGTGCCGGCATTGGGGTAAACATTGGCCGACTTCGTGCATTAGGCAGTGAAATTCGCGGTGGTGAAGCCTATCACACGGGATTGATTCCGTTTATTAAACACTTTCAAACGGCGGTTAAATCTTGCTCTCAAGGCGGCGTTCGTGGTGGTGCTGCTACCCTCTTTTATCCGCTCTGGCATTTAGAAGTTGAATCACTGCTTGTCTTGAAAAATAACAGAGGGGTTGAAGAGAACCGTGCACGTCATTTAGATTACGGCGTACAGTTCAATAAACTGATGTACCAGCGCATGATTGAAGGCGGCGACATCACCTTATTCAGCCCTTCGGATGTACCCGGGTTATATGATGCGTTCTTTGAAGATCAGGTTGAGTTTGAGCGCCTTTACAATATTTATGAGGTCGATGATTCGATTCGCAAAAAGAAAGTTAAAGCGATTGACCTCTTTACCATTGTGGCGCAGGAACGTGCGCAGACGGGTCGAATCTATATTCAAAACGTTGACCACTGTAATACTCACAGTCCATTCGACCCTAGCAAAGCCCCGGTTCGCCAATCGAACCTCTGTTTAGAAATCGCTCTACCGACCGCGCCTATGAACTCAATCGATGATCCGGAGGGTGAGATTGCGCTTTGCACCCTGTCCGCCTTCAACTTAGGCGCGATTGAAAACTTGGAAGAACTTGAAAGCCTTTCCAATTTAGTGGTTCGCGCACTGGACAGTTTATTAGATTATCAAGATTACCCTGTTGAAGCGGCACGTCGCTCAAGCATGGGGCGTAGAACTTTAGGGGTTGGTGTTACCAATATGGCCTATTACTTGGCTAAAAACCATGTTAAATATTCCGATGGTTCTGCTAATGGTTTAGTGCATCGTACCTTCGAAGCCATTCAGTTCAACCTACTTAAAGCTTCAAATAACCTAGCGAAAGAGCAAGGCGTTTGTGGCTATTATGCAGACACTAACTATGCGAAAGGTATTCTGCCAATTGATAGTTACAAAAAAGAGTTGGATGAAGTCTGCAGTGAACCACTCCATTTGGATTGGGAAGGCTTACGGAGCGAGATTAAAGAACATGGCTTACGTAACTCAACCTTAACAGCATTGATGCCTTGTGAAACCTCTTCGCAAATCACTAACTCAACTAACGGCATTGAACCACCGCGTGGCTATGTTTCAGTCAAAGCCTCGAAGGATGGCATATTGAAGCAAGTGGTACCTGGCTTTAAAGAGTTACGTGACCAATATGAGTTGCTATGGCATATTCCAAACAACAAAGGTTATATTCAGCTGGTTGGGATTATGCAAAAGTTTGTTGACCAAGCGATTTCATCCAATACTAACTATGATCCTGCGCGTTTCAATGAAGATAAAGTGCCAATCAAATTGGTACTGCAAGATTTGCTTTACGCCTATAAAATGGGGCTTAAAACACTTTATTACCATAATACGCGTGATGGTGCATCAGATACCCAAGAAGATGATGATTGTGCGGGCGGTGCTTGCAAACTTTAAAATGGTTTTTTTGATCAATCTCTGCGTTGCTTAAGAACTCGTTTACCGGAGTAAACTTCGCCCTTAAGCGCCTTGACCTTGTTCAAAACACCTCATTTTAAAGCGATATATCGGCTTAAATACTCAAAAAGCAGTTCTTTGAACTGCTTTTTTTATGTCTGAATAAAACTGACCAGGCCTGGTATATCCTGCGGCTTTACAAAATCATGTGAGCGTAGGGCATGTCCTGCGGCCTTACAATATCATGTGAGCGTAGGAACGAATCTGATTCGTTTCAAACCATTGGCCACTAAGACACGAAATCACTCAGAAAAACAGTTATGAGAAACTTGTGGCGCTTGGAGGTCCTCCGTTCAAGCAGGAGGGTGACATGTGGGATTGGTGAATGACGTACGGGCCTGGATAACTACGAAGAAAAATAAAAACCACCGTCATTGCGAGGAACGCAGTGACTTGGCACAAGCGACAAAGGAGTGAAGAACGCCTGATCAAGGCGGCCCCTTTAGGGGTGAGCAGAGCGAATACTCCATGACTTGCAGCAAAGCATTGCATTTAGTCGTTAAACCATGGATTGCTTCGCTCGCGCCGCGAAGCAAGTACTCTTGGGGTACTCGCAATGACTAGGGATTTTTTACTTTAAAACTTCGTGTCTTTGAGCCTTCGTGGTTCAATTTATTTCTTAAGACAACAAGATGCTCTAAGCAAAACGTACCGCTTTAAAGAACCGCATTTGCGCTAAGGCTACCTGCTCCAGGCTATTCGCGACAATCGCAACAACGCCCCCTTTGACCGGAAGCAGTTCACCATGATAGCCACTGGCTGCAAAGGATTGCATGGCCTCAATCTGCTGACCAGGCATAACAATCACCGTCACAGGGCCTTGTTTATCTTGGATGACTATGTGTAAGCCTTTCTGTCCTTCAACGACACATTCACCGGCATAACTCATCCGCTCAATCGGTTGATTCAGACTTGCACCCACTGTCGCAAACAAAGCCTGCATATCCGCTTCTGTTGTAGGCCGCTTAATCGCCGTCATTAAAGTAGGGTCTTCTCCAATATGATCCAATATGTGTGCCACCATATCCGAACCATTCAACTGCTTTAATTCCGTAGGGGCTTGCAATAGACTAATGGACACCGCGATTATCATTAAACTGGCGGCTATAGCCGACAATCCTGGCCATGAAACAGGCCGTTTAGCATTCCAAAGGTGAACAAGCTTATCCACTCTAGAGTCGCGTTTAGAACGGCTCTGATTGATCGATTCAGAATCCGCTCTGTTATTGGAATTATCCATTGCACTGCCGGCTTTAGCATCTTGATAAGACTGATTAAGTAAAATGCGGGCGTGCAATCCTTCTGGCACCTCACTGTTCAGAACTTCTTTAATTTGTGTATCAAAATTTCTCACGCGCTTTACCACTTTCTTCTGTTCTGGATGTTGTTCTAAATAGATCAGTATCTCTTCATCCAACTGCTGTGGATTTATCTGGAGTTGCTTACGAAATGCTAAATCATTCATTTTGCATGACCTCCACCGAAGATTGCTTTGTGCTGACTATCTTTAGAAGTCGTTGCCGTTAATAGGACTTTAAGTTGCTGGCGTGCTCGAAACAATCGAGTATTGACGGTGGCCAATTTTAAATTCAGCTGTACGGCGATTTCATCCCCACTGTAACCCCACATAACCTGCTGTATCAAGGGCTCTTTATAATCCGTCGGTAGTTCCATAATGGCTTGATGTAACTGCTGCTTTTCAAACGTCTCATCAGGTTCATTATGATAATCATCAGCGACTATCGCCCCCTCAATTTCAAGTAGTTGAGGTTGATATTTTTCGTACATCCGGGCATTTTCACGGCGTAGAATAGTAATCAACCACGCCTTGGCCGCCTTCTCATCCTTGAGGCTATCAATCGCTTTCCAAGCACGAGTAAAGGTTTCCTGAACTAGGTCTTCAGCGACAGTCGGTTGCTTACACAACCAATAGGCATAACGATATAAATCATTTGCATAGGCTGAAACCAGTTGCTCAAAAAAACGATGTTTATGCTGCATTTGAATCCCTAATGATCTGCTTCTGTAACAGGGACCAAAGCAGGAGCTTTGGTCTCACTAAACTTGTACTAACTATTATTAAAATTTGAATGACTACAAGTAATCTGCCGGCCACAATATAAACACCTTACCGCTCTAACGTATAAGACCTGAGTCGGTCTAAAAACTTTCAAGAACAGGATAAATAAATGGGCGCTGGTTAATGACATCAATTTCAACACGTGCATTGATTTCTAATGCCTCTCGCAGGCTGGTTTGTGTTAAACAGGCCAAGACATGACCTTGTGAATAGACTTTACCCGACTGCAGAATCAAACATTGATCTGCTAACTGAGCTGCAAATGAAATGTCGTGTAATACCATAATAATGCCTAAACCTTGCCCAGCCCACTCTTTAAAAAAACGACCCAACTGTTGTTGGTGTTTAATATCCAAGCCTGCTGTCCACTCGTCTAACAGTAACCATTTGCCTATAAAAGCATGCGACTCTTGCGACTCAATTGGCCAGATTTGAGCCAGCACGCGAGCGAGTTGTGCTCTTTTTTGCTCACCACCAGAGAGCGTTAAATAATCACGATTCTGTAGTTGTTGCATATCACAGACCTGCAATACGGAATGAATGATTTCCGCCGTTTGCTCACAATGCCCACGCACCTCAACCCCAAGCCGTACTAATTGTTCAACCGTAAAAGAAAATGAGAGTTCTGTTGACTGAGATAACACAGCGCGTTGTAACGCTAACTGAGCATAAGAAAGAGTTTTCAAGGGATAATTTGCCCATAAAACAGAACCCTCAGATGGGTTAAGTTCTTTACTCAGGCATTTTAAGAGCGTGGATTTACCTGCTCCATTCTGGCCTAAAATGCAGTGGATCTGCCCAGCAGAAAACTGTGCAGTCACCTGGTTTAATATTCGGTTCTCTTGAACTGAAAAACTTAAGGCGTTGACTTCAATATCGAAGGAGTGGTTCACTTCTTTGCTTAGATCATGGTTCATTTTAAATCCATCTGCGTTTATTAAGCAAAAGCATTAAAAAGAAAGGCCCGCCCAGCAAAGCCATCAACAAACCAATCGGCAGTTCTGCGGGATAAAGAATCTGTCGAGCAAACAAGTCGGAGACCACTAAAAGTATGGCGCCCGCCAAAGCACTTAATGGCAAAACCAAACGATGGTCTGAACCCACCCAAAGTCGCATAATATGCGGAACCACTAGACCTACAAAGCCTATTACGCCGACGACTGAAACGGCGGCGCCAACCATTAAGGCACTAAACCCCATGACTTGCCACTTAAACCATTTAGGCTCATACCCCATTTGTAAGCAGACATTTTCACCTAAAACAAAAGCATTCATTGGCTTAACCAATCGCCATAGACCTATTAACGATACCAGCACCATGCTTAAAACCATAGTGACCGATGCCCAAGAAAGGTTCGCGAATGAACCCATCATCCAAAATAGCACCGAGCGTAATTGAGTATCATCTGAAAAGGTAATCAGTAGTTGCGTCAATGCCCCTGCAATGGCATTGAAGGCGACTCCGGTCAGTAACATCAAAGCGACGTCCGTGTGGCCATTCCGTGTGGCTATCGAATACAATAATGCCGTACTCAGTGCGGCCGCCAAAAATGCAGATAAACTCATTTGCCACACACTGACATCTTGCCAAATCACGCCGCCTAACACGATGACAAAGACAGCGCCGAAAGCCGCACTACTAGAGACACCAATTAAGCCAGGTTCGGCAAGAGGGTTTCGAAACAGAGCTTGTAGAGCGACCCCTGAAATGGCGAGACCAGCACCAACAATAGCCGCCATCAATGTTCTGGGTAAACGAATCTCCCAGAGTATTAGAGATTGTTGAGGGGATAAACCTGAGAGCAGATCAGAGAGTGAAAAGGTCATACCGCCAAAGGAGAGACTCAATAGCATGCTAATCACTAACAACAACGTCAATAACAGCATTAAGCGGGAACCTTTTGGCCAGTTTAAGCTCACGATTCAACCTTGTCTGGTGTTGTAACTGGCTCTATCGGCGACGTGAGTTGTCGTGAGGGTTGTAGCTTTGAAGTCATGTATTGAGTCAGGGTCACAACCAAGGCACCATTCCAGATAACAATAAACCAAATTAGATACAACCAGAGAAGAAATAGTGGCACCGAAGCGAAAGCACCGTAAATTAAATCATAGGTTGGAACCCATTTAATATAGAGCGCAAAACCACTCTTTAAGAGTTCAACTTGTATCGTGGCAAACATGCCACCAACGAAAGCCGCCTTAACAGGCACGTAAGCCACGGGCACTAATTTATACAACAACATAAAGCCAAATAAACTAAAAATCAATGGCAGTAAACTGATGCCAAATGTGAGCTTTTCCAACCACGGTGTGGTTTCTGCTAACCATGGCAATGCCAATACATACGAACTGGAGACCAAACTTAACCCGAGTAAAATAGGCCCCAAAAGACTCACTCCCAAATAGTGCAGAATACTCACCCACCATTTACGCTTCAAACCGTGCGGCCATAAGCCGTTCAGTTTTTGATCTATTTTCCATAGTAGCATCAATGTCGTAAACAACATAATGACCAGGCCTGGTCCTTTTAAATGGACGGCTTGCATGGAAAACATCATAAGATATTCTTCTATGACCGGCTGTGAGCTAGGTATTAAATTATGCACGACACGTTCCATCACAACCGTCTCGAAGGATTCAAAGTAAGTGGAGACAGAGAACAAACTCAGCATAACGGCCAACAGAGGAACAACCCCAATCAGCGTGGTATAAGCTAAAATAGCGACTGAATCTGTTCCCTGGTTGTGTCGAAAACGCACAAAAACCTTAGCCCAAAAACGCCACTTCAATAAACTTTTAAAGACAGCAGCCGAATCCTGCTCTTCCGCCAGCGTGGGTTCATTATCTGTATTATTTTGTGGGAGGTTATTTTTCATACATCAAGTTGGCTTTATACAATTTCAAGTTCCCCTATAATAACGCAAACGGACGTTAACAGAGTTGAATTCAGCCGTAAAACTCAAAATTCCCACCACTTTTCAGGACTTTTCAAACCGATCGTAATGAGCGAGAACAACAACCTTACTATGGCCGTTATTGATTAAGGAGAGGATTTGTTTAAAATAGATTTGTTATTTATGGCTTATGAAAATCATTACCTAAGAAGGTTAGATGCTATCAACCGTTCGTGAGACTTATTCTACAACGGATGATTAGAGTTTAAATAACCGCTCGAAGAATGTTTAAATCGACCAGCTCTTGTAAGACTGGCAATGCAAAACTGTGTCGCTGCTCAGTGGTAAAATTATAAGAGTCGGTCACTGTAGCAAAAGCGGATTGAGCTGAATCAGAGGTCTCTAAAACCATTAAGAACTGATACAACAGTGGCGTTAAACTCATGAAATCAATGACCTCATCACCATTGGTCTGTTCGTGTCTATAGGCTAATAGGGTCGTCGTTTGAGTCGGCTTTGCCGTTGGTCGAAATGCTTTGGACAGTTGATGCACCGGCCACTCATACGCCAAAGGCCAAGCGACTGGCGACAGTTCATAGGCCTTCTCTAAATCCACTTTATTCAAATCGGCCTGTTGCAAATCAACGATCTCAAAACCGATTTCAGTGGAGATGCTCAAAGCCAGCTCGATCCATTCATAATGTGCCAATTCTAATAAAAAGTCTGGATCGGATTTCTGCGGTGTAAATTCGGCTTCCAAAAAGTCTAAAAACTCCTCACCTAACTCATGGAACAATGGGGTACGCGAACGATGTTTTACCATATATTCACGAATAATTTGCAGCCATCTTTCCTGGCCTAAAATATCAGCACACACAGGAAAAATCTGACTAAAGAAACCTTCTATATTATTAAAAAAGAGTTGTTGGTAAATCCTTAGACGACGTTGTTCAATAGGCTCTTCGCCTGCTGGCGCATAAGCCACCTGCTCGGGGTTACGGATAGAATCTGCAAACTGCTGTTGCAGGTCTTGAAAATGAGGAGGTTGTTCCACCGGATTAGATGACATTCTGCTGTCTCCAAGCTGTTTGATAACTGCGAATTTGCCCAACTTCTAACATCAATTCAGTCAATGGAGGAATATTAAAGTCGCGTTCCAATAAGGTCGGTACTAAACCGTGCTGTTGATAGGTTTTTTCTAGTAAAGACCAAACCTGCTGTTTAACGGGTTGACCATGTGTATCGATTTTCAAATCATCCGCTTCATCAAAATGCCCCGCCATATGTAAATACATCATGCGATCACTCGGCATGGATTGCATATAATCTTCGGCATCATAGTGGTGATTAATCGAGTTCACATAGGTATTATTGACGTCAAATAGCAAACCACAATCCGCTTCTTGCAATACAGCATTTACAAACTCTTGTTCGGTCATCTCTTGACTGGGCATGGCGTAAAAAGAGACATTTTCAATACCAATTTTACGCTCGAGAATATCTTGTACATGGCGAATCCTATCGGCCAGATAAAATACGGCCTCTTCGGTAAATGGGATTGGCATCAAATCATAAAGGTGACCGCTGTCGCCACAATAGCTAAGGTGCTCGGTATAGGCGCGAATATCATGTTCATTAAAGAACTTTTTTAAGGAATGAAGATAGGTTTCGTTTAAAGGCTGAATACCCCCTAAATCAAGAGAGAGGCCATGACAAACACAAGGTATGCGCTCTGTTAAAGCCCGTAGCTGACGACCCTGACGACCGCCAAACCTTAACCAATTCTCTGGTGCGAGTTCCATAAAGTCAATTTCAAGATCAGGAGTCGCCAAGAGTTCATCAAAAAAATCTCTTCTTAAACCTAGTCCAACTCCTTCAACAGGATAGCCATATTGAATTGACACTCTAACTCTTCCTCATCTCTTTATCATGCAAACCTGTTTTCAAAGTGACCAGGCCTGGTCACTTTGAAAATAGATTCATTTAACCCGCATAGCAAAAGCCATACAGGTTGTTCAAATGGAATAAACTAACTCTGATACTGAATCAGCTTTTAAATCCACACGTCCATTCTTTCATGTTGGGAGCCATTTTAGCGCCACAACATCGAAGAAAGTCTACGCAAACAAAGGTGGATTAGGACTTTTGACCGCCACATTTTCCTTCCATAGGCTGCTTATTCATTCCGCCACAAGAGCCTTCTTTAGAATTTTTCATCTCTTTTCTCTCCATGGCCTCTTCCTTCATGGCTTCTTCTTTCATTTTACCGCCACACTTGCCTTCACCACATTTGCCTTCCATGGCCACCTGAGTATAGCCAGAGTCCATCTTGGTAAGACCAAAAGGATTCTCACTGGCCGAAGCAATCCCTGTTACGCTTACCATAGCCGCACCGGTTAATTTAAAAAAATCTCTACGTGTTTTCATGCTCTTCTCCAATAATTACTAACTTTTTTTATTAAATTCTGTCGGTCTTAAATTGCACTCTTATAGAAAAAGACCTGATGATTGGTTTTTTGTTTCAAACTGTATGTCCAATAAATAGTAAGCATTGATGACAGCTAACAATGACTTGCTACTTAAACGACTTATCTCCCTACCCTTAGTCGCAAGTACCGGATTGGGAATGTAAAAACAGAACAAAACTTTCACCCTATCTAGAAAACAGTGAGAGTTCACATTCTTTGCAAGCCTTGTTCTACGTCCAACCTAACCTCTTTTCCTTTAAGTCTTTCAATTAAGGTCAAGGTAAAATCCATGGCCGTTCCAGGGCCTCTAGATGTTATCACATTGCCATCATCCACAACAGCTTGGTTGATATAAGACATTCCTTGAGCAGGTTGATTATCAATCACGCCAGGATAACTTGTCGCTTGTCGGCCATCTAGCAAGCCTGCCGTTACCAGGACCTTAGGCGCTGCACAAATCGCACCGACAATGCCTCCAGCTTCCACCGTTGTGCGTAATAGGGACAAAATCCGTTTATCCTGCTCTAAATGATCTGCGCCAGGTTGTCCGCCAGGTAAAACCACCATCGTAAATGGCTCATCCAATATTGATTCCAATGTAACTTGAGCAATAAGCTGTACACCGCGACTACAAGTAATCACCATGTTATTGTCCAGACTCGCAGTGATTACATCCACTCCCGCACGGGCTAACAAGTCAATAATGGTCACAGCTTCCAATTCTTCACAACCTTGCGCTAAAGGCACTAAAACTTTTGTCATATCCTTCTCCTCAAACTATTCTGCAAACCTTAAATTCCGTATAAAAAAACCACTGTCTAATTCAAGAGCAGTGGCCTAGTGTTATTTCAGTTTAAGCTAAAGCAATTTTACTGTTGCATTTGCTGCGCTAGAATCATTGCCTTAATAATACGTAACGATTCATTTAACTCATAATCTTTATCTAACAGTTCTTTTAACTCTTCTGAAGCCTTTTCTGCTTTATCTGCCTCTTTATCGGTGACCTTGTCATCAGTCGCTTCTTTTTTATCCGTAATAACATCATTACCGCTATCGTCATTACCATTAATCAAGTGCCCGGTTAAATCTTTCTCTTTCACGCGTGTGAATCCTTTTGAATCCACTTTTTCAACCTTAGCCAATTCAATAACCACATCAGGCTTAATACCTTCTGCTTGAATTGAACGACCTAAAGGCGTGAAATAGCGTGCTGTCGTGACTTTAATCGCAGCGCCATTATTCAGTTGTAATAAGGTTTGCACAGACCCCTTACCAAAACTTGTGCGTCCAGCAATCAAAGCTCTCTTCTGGTCTTGTAAAGCACCTGCCACGATTTCTGAAGCAGAAGCCGAACCTTCGTTAATCAAGACAACGATTGGCTTACCCGCCATTACATCCCCGTCTTCAGCTTCAAAATGCATCTTCGAATTCTTAATTCGACCTTCGGTATAAACAATCAACCCCTTATTTAAGAAGGCATCAGATACTTGAACCGCTGCCGTTAACACGCCACCAGGGTTATTACGTAAATCCAGAACTAAACCCTGTAAAGGTGCCTTATTCTCTTTTTCAAGCTTTGCAATTCCCTTAATTAGGTCACTTCCCGTTCGAATCTGGAACTGACTGATACGTAGATAACCGATATTGTCTTTAAGCATACGTTGTTTAACACTTTTGACCTTAATAATCGCACGCGTAATCACTATTTTAAGCGGCGCGTTTTCACCGTCTCGAATAATTGTCAGTTCTAGCTTGGTGCCAGGCTTACCACGCATGATTTTAACGGCTTCGCCTAATGTTTTACCTTTAACCGGTTCATTACCCAATTTTATGACCAAGTCACCAGCCTTAATGCCCGCTTTCTGTGCTGGGGTATCATCAATAGGGGAGATGATTTTAACAAAACCATCTTCCATACCAACTTCCATCCCTAGACCACCGAACTCACCCGTAGTGTGCTCTTGCATCTCAGTAAAGTCTTCTGGTGGTAAATAGGCCGAATGCGGATCAAGATTGGAAAGCATGCCGCTGATTGCACCTTCGAGTAATTTCTTATCATCGACAGAATCAACATAGTCATGAGAAACTCGTTCAAACACTTCAACAAAAGCTCGTAACTCTTTTAATGGTAGAGACAATGCTGCCTCTTCTGTAGGCGTAACAGCCTGTTCTTGATCTGCCCAAACGGTCGTACCGACAGCAATCATGGCACCTAAAAGAGTACCTGTCCCAATCCACATGATTTTCTTTAAACCTGATGTACTCACACCGCTCTCCATACCAATTAAATTTAATCTTATATTTCAACACGTTAAGTTAAAAACAAAGACATTTCTTAAATATTTCGTTCATTATAAGTGAACTTTAAGTGACAGAGTGACTCGATTTCATTAGAATTTCAATATATTAATAATATTCTTATATAATGAAATCACTAACAAATGGATAGAAGGTGAGCATGGATCAACAAGACAACCCTCTTTTTGGGATGAAAGAAGACAACATTCTTAAAGCTTCCAAAGCACTTAAAGCAATGGGGCACCCTCTACGGCTTAAAATTCTATGCGTTATTGGCGAGAAAGAACTGCCGGTTATGGATATCGTTAATAAGGTAGGAACAACGCAAAGTAATATTTCACAACACATCGATATTTTAAGAGAAAAAGAGATTATTACCTCGCGTCGTGAGGGCAGTAAGATTTTGTGTAAGGTTCGCGACCACAATATATTGGACCTAATGAACGCGATGCAACATACCTTCTGCCAACTCGAAAAACAGTGATTGTTAAAAAACTATAAAGATTAGCGAATAGTTGATAATAGGCTATTTGCCGAAAACTGCATCCTTAAGTCAAACTGACTACGGTCAGGATTCTCTAGAGGGTTACTCGTATTAACGTTTTGTAAAACCTCACCGTTTCTGTTGACCGAATTAAAGGGTCTCTCCAAAGTAGACCCTGCCTCCATCGGACGACTCTCAGAATCTATTTCTGAAACCGAGTCCTTTTCAACTTTCTCTGCCGATTCAACTTTCTGCTCTTCTTGGGATAACGCCATAAGTTCGGTGCGGGCTTGCGCCATCATTTGGGTGGCTACACTCGCAACCTTATGATCTTGTGCAGAGGGTTCTGCTGGGGCTAAAGCGGCACCATAAACAACCATCGCTTTCTGCAAAGTAGCTTGCGGATCTCCAGCCACAGCTGAAACATCAATCCCAACCTCCCCACCAACTGCGTACTGACGCCCGTCGGGACCCGCCTGATAAGTGAAGTTCATGCCACCTGTTGAATAACCTCCTGCAGCATACAAGTGCGCCATTTCGTGTGCCTTAACTTCAGAATCACGCGATTTAAGCTGATTAATGACTTGCTTAACTTCAGCATTTTTTTGAAGGGTCTCATTGGCCAAATCCGCCGAATTAGGATTCTCGGAGTCCGTCGGACTTAAAGATGATTGAGAGGGTGGGCTGTTATTCGTAATCGGGTTTGAATTATTCTCCGGGCGAGCAGAGTGAGGAGGCAAAGTTTTCACTTCAGGCAGAGATTCAACTTTAACCGCTTGTGAGAGCGGCGTATAAGCAAGAGTTGCGCTATTCACCTGACTTATCATTCATGCCTCCCTCAATTATCTTTAAATCAGTAAAAACTACTTACTTTTAATTCTATCAAAATAGCCATAAAAATCAATAGATTAACAGACATATACCCTGTGGAATTTTGCAGACAGTGATTTAAGACGTTACCAAAGCTCTCTTTTCCGTTATTATGGGCCATTGTCAGCTAATACCTGTCGAACATAGATGGACTTAACCCTTGGTGCAATCATTGAAACGGTAACTTAATAAAATAAAGATGAAACGCTAGGTAGACGACTATGCAGCAAAAACTATCCAGCGCAGCCCAAATCATTTCCAAAGCGAGTATTCCAAATATTCCTGAAGAGATCATTAGCCTAAAGGAAGAGCTGAATAAAAAATACCCAAACACTGTCACTATCGCTAATTTGATCGGCCATAATCCAGAACTTTTGGGTAATTTTATGACTCTAGTCAATACCAGCATTACTAGTGAAAAGAGTGATATTCGCGATGCTAAAGGTGCCGTCAATGCCTTAGGTTTAGATGAGATATACAATATATTCCTGGCGAGTAGCTTAACCAACCTAATGGCGCAAAGCCCACTTGAAAGACAGATATTATCTCACGGTGCAAAAGCCGGTCTAGCCGCGGCAGAACTCTCCTACTGGGTTTTTGATGTAACTCGATCAGAAGCTTATATAGCCGGGCTGATGCAAAATATAGGTGTCATCTATTTATCGCGGCTAAACCCTGAATCCTATGCTGAAACCTTTAATTCACAGCTGGCAAATCCGGTGAGTGCTTATGCCAAGGAACTTGAACAATACAACACCAGCCACACCTTTATGGGAGCTTTAATTGCCAAAAAATGGCATATAACCCCAGAAGTCTATAAATCAATACTGCTACACCATGACACCGCGTTTGAACTTAAAACGGCTAATGATCAAAAAACTCGACACATTACAGCGCTCATCATGGTGTCCAACTTTATTGTCAGCTCGACGAACGATGGGCAATACATCACTCAAGAACTCAAGAACTCAAAGAGTACCGCAACCTGGGCTTAAAACAACTCGGCCTGCCAGACATTGCACTTAAAGCGGCCAATGCCGCAGTAATGAAATGGGGCGCATCAGTGGGTAAAGGTCCTGCTGGACATTAAACCGTTATTCAACCTAAAATATAGGAAAAAAAGTGATACGTTTTGACAATATTAGCGGACTAAAACAATTACTCGACTTAGACACCACGCTATTCAAAGAGGAGCTCTACTATCCCTGGTATGTCAAAAAACCAGGTATTATTAGCATCATATCGTTGTACTCTGTTGCCATCATTTCTAGCATCCTAATTCTAGCCTTTTATACAGAAATCAAGATGTTATCAATCATAATTGTATTCAGCATTCTGACTGTTATTTTTAGTCTAGCTTTTCTTGCCATCTATAAATATCAATTGGATGAAGCAAAATCAGCAGCACTTAAGCCGATAATGGCGCTTGAACGCCACGACTTCATGAAGTCGATACAGCCTTTTATTTCTTCAGATCAGCAGTTCACTGCAAAACAGATTGCAGTAAACAAAGTCTATACCCCTGCAGAATACACCTCAATTACTCTCTCGACACAAAGTCGAGTCATACGGAATACCGATTGCTTTATCGAAGATATCGAACGTATGTTGCAACACCCAGATTTTAAAATACAACCTGAACAACCAAGAGATGAAAATGACCAAATAACGTTAACAGTCCCTGAGAAAGCCAAAAAAAATTATGCAAAAATGAAGAACTCATCAAGCTTTTCAGATGATTTTTCCGTCTCCGATGAAGTGAAAACTGCAATCATCAAAAAGGTGAACGAAGCTATTAATCGTGCAGCACTTGGACGTGAATCCATGCTAAATCTGAATGGTAAAAAACACACAAAACAGCAACGGAATCAGGCCCTGAGTAACGAGGAAGATAATAGATAGTTATTGCCGATTCGAGGACGTGAACTAACGAACCCGTAAACTAAATTATAGAAATCCGCTTTAGATAAAGCTTTGAAAGCGTTTTGTATTGGCAACACCTATTATTAACGGTCAATAAAACTGGCTTTTTAGAACAAATTATACGCTACCCTCCATTACTTAACTTCATATACTGCTTCAAAACCTTACTATCAGAATCATCCATCATAGATACAGCTAATCAAGAAAAAGCAGTGGTTATTCGTAAGACCTAAAGTGGCCTACGGGGGATTATACGAAGCTTTTCACCTAAGCTATTAACTTTAACGCATCGGGATTGTAACCTTACTTTAAGATCTAATGCGCTAGTAGAGCTTTGTATTCTTGTTCCGTTATTTCAGCTGATTGTAGCATTGTACGAGTATCTGAACTTGAGGTTTGAAAGTCGGTAGAACGACGATGTAGATCGCTAGGGATGTATTGATGTAAAGCGTTGGATGTGGATTGGTGTGCCGCTGATATTTGATTTAAAAGAGTGATTCTTGCTTCGCCAGGGTTATTTTGTTGAAGGTCAAAATCCAGTAATTTCTGGAAAATCTGATAATGACTATTGGCGTTGGATTGTATAGTCATCAGTATTTCATCAGCTAAGTCCTCTAAAGCTACTATAGAGAGTCTTTTATATAGTTCGATTAACTTCTGGGCCGGATCATGAAAGTTTAATTGATCGCACAATTGAGTATCTCTTGGTAGTACTTCCACATTGAGATCCTGGATCCTTTCGATGGATTTCTTGGTGTCATAATAAATTTCTTTATTCGCGGTAATCATGTTTAAACTTCCCATAAATCCATAAATTATTATACGCATAAGTACAAAGCAATCAAGTAGTTATAATATTTGCGAGTGATTAACAGAACTCCTATAACATTCCTTTATGGTTGTTTACAGCTTCAAGGGAAAGACCTAAACACTCTTACAACACAACATTAACTGAGTTAAAGACATTAAAAGGGGTTCTTGGCGAGATTGAAAGATGCTGAAATACAAATATTTTGATTTCATGATCTAGTCCACCACTCTGCAAGTAAGCTAGAACTTGGCTGGAGTTGATCTGAACACCGTATAAGGGCTACCTTAAGCGCCTATGATATTCAATATCAATCGGATGCAGTGCAGCTTCTAAAATGTATGTCACATTATTTTTAAGAAAGAAAAAAAAAGACTTTTTACTATTGAACCAAGATTTTCTTCTCAAGAGAACGAAGGGTTTAAAGAGTCTTTAAAACTATCATTTATAATGAAAATTACAGGGTTAATTTTAGTTGGGAGTAATATAGGGAAGAGAGACTCTTTTTCACTATGAAAAAGAATGGTGGGCCCTCGCAGACTTGAACTGCGGACCTGCCGATTATGAGTCGGATGCTCTAACCAGCTGAGCTAAGGGCCCCAAATAGGGAGTATTAAGCTCACCAGGCCTGGCGAACTTAATTGGCGCTTATTATAGCGGCTGCCAACCGCTTTGTGAACATTAATACATACTATTTCACGAACTAAGAAGCTTCTACACTGGTTTGAATCAAGGAAGTAAATAGAAAGCTTACGAATGTAAGCCTCCATTTTCTAACGCTGGACTTTAGACGTTAATAGAACTGCTGAAGCGTTAGATTAATCTAAGAAACTTTTTAAACGCTCTGCACGACTTGGATGACGAAGCTTGCGTAACGCTTTCGCTTCGATCTGACGAATACGCTCACGCGTTACATCAAACTGCTTACCAACCTCTTCTAACGTATGGTCAGTGTTCATGCTTAGACCAAAACGCATACGTAATACTTTCGCTTCACGAGGCGTTAAAGTGTTTAACATCTCACGAACAGTTTCGCTTCTACCTTCTGAATCGGCCGCATCCTGTGGAGAAAGAATGTTCGAATCTTCGATGAAGTCGCCTAAAGAAGAGTCTTCATCATCACCGATTGGCGTTTCCATAGAAATAGGTTCTTTGGCAATTTTCATTACTTTACGAATTTTATCTTCCGGCATCTCCATCTCTTCAGCCAGTTCCTCAGGCGTAGGTTCACGACCCATTCTTTGTAGTAGCTGACGTTGGATACGATTTAACTTATTGATCGTTTCAATCATGTGTACCGGAATACGGATAGTACGTGCCTGATCGGCGATAGAACGAGTAATCGCCTGACGAATCCACCAGGTTGCATAGGTAGAAAATTTGTAACCACGACGATATTCGAATTTATCAACGGCCTTCATCAGACCAATATTACCTTCCTGAATCAAATCTAGGAATTGCAGACCACGGTTTGTGTATTTTTTAGCAATCGAGATAACCAAACGTAAATTAGCTTCAATCATTTCACGCTTAGCAAGACGGGCTATTGTCTGTGACTTACTCAAATCTTTGTAGATCGTTTTGTAAAGCGCAATCGGCATTTTTTCAGCCTTAGAAATCATCGCTAAACGTTTTTGAGCACGCTTAATATCACCACGAGCCGCTTCTAAAGCCTCAGCATGTTTTGGTGAATTTTCAATTAAACGATCGACCATTTCATAGTCTCTCTCAGAACCCACAAAGGTTTTCAAAAAGGTGGCACGTGGAACACCAATTTTACGCATGACAATATCGACAATAACACGTTCTTGCTCGCGAATAGATTGGATCTTAGCTTTAATCAGACGCATCATTCTGGTTGAGAACAATGGCGTAATTCTAACGCCACGTAGATGTTCAATCACAGCCTGACGTTTTTTGATCGATTTAGGGTCATCTGCACCGTCTTTATCTGCAGACAGTTGTGCTGCAACGCTAAACTTTTCAAGCTTTTTCAAGAATTCGGCTAATTCCTCAGGATTAATTCCTTCTTCTTTTGGCTCTTGATTGGCTTCACTATCAGGCGAAAGTTCTGCAATTGGAATATCAATTAAGTCTGAAGGACGGTAGAACCCTTGAATGACATCGGCGATTTTACCTTCGCCATGTTCCATTTTCTTGAAAGTGCTTAAAATCGTATTAGCATAAACAGGATACTTAGCTAAAGCATCCAGCATATCGCGGTTACCAAATTCAATACGCTTAGCGATATCAACTTCACCGTGTCGCGTTAAAAGCTCTACTGAACCCATTTCGCGCATATACATACGGACAGGATCTGTTGTACGACCAAACTCACCATCAACTTCTGATAACGCGGTAAGCGCAGCTTCCGCAGCGGACTCATCAAAGACGCCGCCTTCCTGAGTGACTAATTCATCCTCATCAGGTGCCGCATCAAATAACTTGATTCCAAAGTCTTTTAGAATCGTTAAAACTTGACCTAACTGATCTTCTTCAATGTCATCCGGTAATACATCGTTGACATCCGCAAAGGTTAAATAACCCAGTTCCTTCGCGCGTTCAATTAGATCCGTTAACTGTTGCTTTCTTTCGACTTTAGTCATGTATTGCCTCAAATAATATTGCTTGATTCCGCTTACGGATTATTTCTGATAAAACTGCGTGTAAAAAACGGAACGCGCAATTATACTAAACTTTTAAACTAATTTGTTACAATTTTCCCTTAAAAAAGAGTGTGTTAGCAGTCAACTTCTGTGCCAACACTTTCATTCTAAGAGGATGAATCTTTAATCATGGTTTGTAACTTGGTCATTTCTTCAGCACTCCAGCCCGATTGACCCAAACTTTTTTCATCAATCAACTTACCCAAACCTAACACCACTGCTTCAAATTCTGCCAACAAAAAACTCTCATCGTCAGGGACTGGAGAGTGTTCAATCAATGCCAACTCTGTTTGATATCCATTGGCATTCATCCAATTGAGCCCTGCTTCTGCTATAAATTGATTAAACTGCAGTGATTCAATCACGCCACCTAAAACATTGTAGTCACGCTCATTTGATCTAAATAAATCTTCACAGAATTCAGGAGCAAAGAAATCTGCCCACTCAGGTCTTTTGAGTAGAATCCGTACCATTTTTAATGGCATAGTGACCACTCGACTGACCTTAGCATTCACAGAGGCTTTCTTACCTGAGTCTGATTTAAACTGAGCAAAGCCAGATTTTACATTCATCTGCTTTTCTACACGCCAAGTCGGCAAACCAACCACATCAGCAACACCTTCCGCCAACAGGAATTGATATAAATCCTGCGCTGATTGCACGTAAGGCTGTGCTAAGGCGACCAACTGCTGACGCCCTTCTAACGAGTTCACAGGAGAAGATAATCGCCCCTGCAAACCTTGCAGTAAAAACGCCGACAAAGGTAACGCATCTCTAATTCTCGTTTGAAAACCTTCAAAACCATCTTCACGAATCATCGAATCAGGATCTTGACCTTCTGGCAAGAACAGAAACTTGACCGAGCGCTCTTGCTGCATCATGGGTAAAACTAACTCTAAAGCCTTCCAAGCGGCCTTTAGCCCGGCAGAGTCGCCATCAAAACAGAAGACAATTTCATTAACCTGCCTGAACAAGATTTCGATATGCTCAATACTGGTTGCCGTACCCAGTGTTGCAACTGCATTATGGACTCCAAACTGGGCCAGTGCGACGACATCCATATAACCTTCCACCACCAAAATGTTCTCAAACTTTTGGCGTGATTGGCGCATCTCGTACAAACCGTACAAAGTTCTACCCTTATGAAATATGGGCGTTTCTGGCGAATTCAAGTACTTGGGCTGTTCATCTCCTAAAACACGTCCGCCAAAAGCAATCACTCGACCTCGCCCATCACGAATAGGGAACATGATTCGGTGCCGAAACCGATCATAGAGCTTGCCATCTTCTTTTTGCACCAATAGGCCGACTTCAACCAACTGTTGCTTTAATTTCGCATCGGCTTTTAGGCCAGAAACCAAACTATTCCAGCCCGGTGGCGCTAATCCAATAACGAACTGTTTGGCGATTTCCGCACTTAAACCTCGAGCTTTTAAGTAAGATTTGGCTTCAAGCGCAGAAGCATGGTCGCGCAATTGATGGCGGTAGAATTTAGCTGCCAAATGCATCACATCATATAAATCATGTTGTTTCTGCTGTTTGACTTGCTGGGCTTTCTGCTTTTCTGGTGTGAGCTTTTCACGTGGAACTTCCATGCCATACTGTGAGGCTAAGGCTTCAACAGCTTCGACAAAAGACAACCCCTCATATTCCATTAAAAACTTGAGAGCATCCCCACTGGCACCGCATCCAAAGCAATGATAAAACTGTTTGGTTGAACTGACATTAAAGGAAGGTGATTTCTCATCATGAAAAGGACAGCAGGCTTTATAGGAACTACCTGCTTTTTTGAGGGGAACGCGTTGGTTTATGACTTGCACCACATCTGCTCGAGATAACAAACTCTCGATAAAGGAACGCGGAATTGATCCAGACTGACTAGACATACTCACACCTTATCCACAGAAAAATACACAGGCCATTAAACGCAAAAACCCGCCAGTGATTTATTGGCGGGTTTTCAATTGGGTCGGAATCATTTTATCTAAAACAACTCATCACAACAGAGTTTAAAAAGTTAAGAACTTTTTAAACTAACTTTGCTTTAATCAGCTTACTTACCACACCCATATCGGCACGACCTTGCATCGTAGGCTTTAATAAGCCCATAACCTTACCCATGTCTTGCATGGAGGCTGCACCGCTAGAAGCCATAGCTTCATCGATAAGCGTGTTAACTTCTTCGTCTGTTAAAGCTTCTGGCATGAAATCCTGAATGACGGTCATTTCAAAGGTTTCTTGCTCAGCTAAATCTGGACGCTCTGCATCCATAAATTGCTGATGAGAATCCCGACGCTGTTTCATAGCTTTATCAACAATCGCTAGAGCAGCTGCTTCATCTACTGCAGCACCTGAATCGATCTCAACCTGTTTGATTGCAGCAATCAAAGAACGCACTACAATTAGGCGCTCTTTATTTTTAGCTTTCATACAGGCTTTCATTTCAGCTGTAAGTCGTTCTTGCATTGTATTAGACATTAAAACTCATCCAATCCAATTATTAGTACATACGAGTTGTACGTTTGTTCTCACGAGACAAACGCTTAGCTAAACGCTTAACGGCCGCCGCTTTCATACGTTTCTTAGCCCAAGTAGGCTTCTCATAATACTCGCGCTTACGAGTTTCAGTTAAAACACCTGCTTTTTCACAAGCACGCTTAAAACGACGTAGTGCTACGTCAAATGGTTCAGTATCTCTGATCTTTACGCTTGGCATAATTTTACCTAATTGTTTTATATATCGGTTCTTATTCACCACGCAAGAAATGGAGAACAGCGGAAAACGTAGGATTATAATTTTGTAGACGACATTTTGCAAACCTTTTTATGATAAAAAACGAGATTGTTTGTTAAAATTCAGCCACTTTGAATGAGAGAGATGAATACGCCATGTTGGTTTTAGGAATAGAAAGCTCGTGCGATGAAACAGGAATCGCTTTATACGATACTGATAAAGGCCTAATCGCCGATACGCTTTACACGCAGGTTGAATTGCATGCGCAATATGGCGGTGTCGTACCCGAACTGGCTTCGCGAGATCACATCCGTAAATTAACGCCACTCATTCTACAGACCCTAGAAGATGCTCATATTTCTAAAGAGGCATTGGATGGTATCGCCTACACCTCTGGACCCGGCCTGATTGGCGCGCTACTAGCAGGAACATCCGTTGCGCGTAGTCTGGCTTATGCATTAGATATTCCGGCGGTGGGCGTACACCATATGGAAGGTCATCTACTCGCCCCCATGCTTGAAGAGATTCAACCTGAATTTCCTTTTATCTGCTTATTAGTCTCCGGTGGCCATACCATGATTATTCGTGTTGATGGCCTTGGCCAATACAAACTCCTTGGTGAAACCTTAGATGATGCGGCCGGTGAAGCTTTCGATAAGACCGCTAAATTACTTGAGCTCGGTTATCCAGGTGGCCCGAATGTGTCTAATCTAGCGTTAAAAGGCGAATCTGGACGCTATATTTTCCCCCGACCAATGGTTGATCGTCCTGGTTTAGACATGAGTTTTAGCGGCTTAAAAACGTTTACCCGCAATACTTGGCTGAAAGCGGTTGCCCAAAGGGATTCTAGCGAGCAAACCAAAGCCGACATTTGCCGTGCTTTTGAACTCTCTGTTGCGGAAACCCTAACCATCAAATGTAAGCGTGCTTTAGAGCAAGAAGGTTTGAATCGCATTGTGGTTGCAGGTGGCGTCAGCGCCAACCGTGAGATTCGTTCTAAATTAGACCAACTCATGAAGAAACGTCGCGGTGAAACCTTTTATCCAAGACTGGAGTTCTGCACCGACAATGGCGCAATGATAGCCTATGCGGGCGCACAGCGATTATTGGCTGGACAGTGTAATGATTTGAATTTTGCCGCCACACCAAGATGGTCTTTGGAAGATTTACCGCCTATAAAGTCTGATTAGATCTTACCAGGCCTGGTCAAATTATTTTCCAAGCTAACAAGCCAAAAATTGAACCACGAAGGTTTTTAAAGGGTCAAGCACTCAGGATTTACGTGTGAAGCGGACGAACTAACTGCGTTAGCAGATTTAGATAAAATCATGTTTTTACACTTGTGTCTTTCTTCGAGGCTTCGTGTCTTCGTGGTGCACTATTTTGATGTTGGACTCTTGAAGCCTATTCAGAATCTTTCTTATTTTTAAACAACCCCTCTTCACCGCTTATTAATCGCTGAATATTGCCTCTGTGACGCCAAAAGAGAAACGCGGTCATGACAGCCGTATAAAACACCCAACTGAGTTCGCCTGATAAAAAATAGATATAAACAGGCGCTAACGCAGTGGCAATTAACGCCGATAGGGATGAAACTTTAAGCACCTTGGCGACAAACAACCAGGTTGCGCCAACAGCTAAACCGATTGGCAATGACAAACCAAACATCACACCCAACATAGTCGCGACACCCTTTCCGCCTTTAAAGCCAAAAAACACCGGATACAGATGACCGATAAAAGCCATAAAGCCTATCAGGACAATAAACGCTGCTTCCAGTTGCATCCAATGGGCTATAAGCACAGGAATCAAGCCTTTCAACATATCACCTACCAAGGTAATGGCCGCCGCTTTTTTACCTTTGTCTCCACCGATACGCAGAACATTGGTCGCACCTGGATTACCAGAACCGCCCTCACGCGGGTCAGGCAATCCCATTATTTTACAGACAATAATGGCCGTAGAGATCGAGCCTATTAAATAAGCAGCAATCATAAAAATCGTAATGTCTAATCCCATCTTTTTTCCTTTTAAATATGTATTACTACGACACACTCACCAGGCATTTAAATAGTAATACTCAGTGAGATCGTGTAAAGATTGAATGATTTTACTAGAAGTAGATAATAGACGCTCAGATAAACACACCTATCGATGTGTAAACACTATAAAACCGATTATTTTCAAGGAAAAAAATGGACATCATCTTTATTCAAGGCCTAAAAACCCAAGCGATTATTGGTATTTTTGATTGGGAGCGCGAAAATCGCCAACCCTTGATTTTTGACATTGAAATGGCAGCACCCATTGCCAGTGCGGCAAAAAGCGACGACATAGACGACACTGTCAGTTATAAAACAGTCTCGGATGAAATTATTGAGTTAGTCGAAAAGAGCTCTTATGAGCTACTAGAAAGTTTAGCGGAAGCGATTTGTTTGCATGTTTTAAATACTCACAAAGCAGTACAAAGCATTCAATTAAAGGTCAGTAAACCGCAGGCGGTGGCAGAAACCGATACCGTTGGATTGATCATTACCCGACATCGATAAAAGTAGCCATTCTTGCTTCTACTCACCAATCTTCTTGTTCTTGCACCACACGTTTAATTAAGGGAACTATCTGCTCCATATGTAAGCAGGCATTTTGTTCAGTAATTTTATCTAATGCCGCATAATCGTCTTCAAACTGACGACGATTTTGTTTTGATAAGTTTTTAACGACCTTCTGATAGAGCCCATCACCCTCAGCTAGGCGGACAATCGTTACCAACTGTTCAGGGGTGACTTCCGGTGAAAACTTTTGTACGATGCGGTCGTCAACGCCAATCATTTTGTTCGCCAACGTTCGGTAAGCCGTTAATTTTCTCTGATGGTTTTCATCATCCGCGACACTCGAACTATTCAAACGTTGCTCAAGCAAATCATGGAGCGCCTTAATCATGTCAATAGACAGCGAGAAAACAACTGGGCCGATTTCTAGTTCGAACTCGCCTGAGGCTTTTCGTTTTGCTTCAATATCCATGCCCACCCTAAATATACTTTGTTTCTGTTGAAATAAACTCAATCTGACCCAAGCCTTCCAGCTCGAAGGTCTTTTCGACAATGCGTCGAATCGCATCTTTTAACAGCTCTTTACTCGGCAAGGTAGCCGTGACTAAATCAGCTTCAAACTGTTTGGCTAAAATACCACCCGTGTTTTTCATGATCATCTCAGTCAGCTCAGGATCATTGGCCACCATCATAAACATCAATATATCTTTATTATCTAAAACCCTTAAAAGGTTCTGACATTCCAAATCTTTCAACGCCTTCATTCTCAATCCCAATTTAATATAACTCTTTAGCATAGAGTGACTCTCACCTTGCTCTAGCGCTAATAGATGCTCTAAGGTGATATTCAACAAAGCCACTGAAAATTGATCCATCTTTACGGCAGCACATCCCATATGAACTAACCATTCATTTTCATGGAGCTTTTTTAATCCTACTTTCATTGTGAGCGCTTCTCTTTTAAGGTAGATATTAATTAAATTGAGTTTAGACATTGCTAGCAAACTTAAAGCCTAATGGACAGCAAACACCTGACCATTAAATTAGAAGATTAGTAGCGGTTTATGAGTGTTTGTAGCATAATACCACATCCCTTAACAAAACGATTTCATACGAAAAAATGCGCTCCAACACTCCCTCTAAAAACAATAGCCATAAATCCCTACCAACCCCCACAGCCGAAGGGATAGAGCACAGCCAGCAACTGAGTAAAAAAATTAGAAGTACGCTGGCTCGGCATAAGCAGTTAACCTTTGCCCAGTACATGCATAAAGCACTATATACGCCAGAGTTGGGATATTACGCCAGCGCCTTACCCAAAATTGGCGAGCAGGGTGATTTTATTACCGCACCGGAAGTCTCACCGATTTTTTCGCGCTGCTTAGCCCGCCAAACAATACAAATACTTGAACAGCTCGAATCCCCTAATATTTTAGAATTCGGAGCCGGTAGTGGCGTCATGGCTAAAGATATTTTATTAGAGTTAGTGCAACGGGAGCAACCCTTAGAACGGTATTACATTCTAGAAATCAGTGCGGATTTACAAGAACGTCAAAAAGCTAAGCTCGAGAACGAATTACCAGCAGAGCTGTTTAAAAAGATTGTTTGGCTAAACGAGTTACCGAGTAAACCTATTTCTGCCGTCATTATTGCCAATGAAGTGCTCGATGCCATGCCGTTTGAACGGTTACGTATTGAGCCTGAACAGTTCCTACAAGGGTTTGTGCGTTACAACGAAACGGCTGATAAATTTGAATGGGATTACAGACCCATTATCGATTCAGACTTGCAAAAATTTGCCTATCAACTGATTCAAAATATTGGCAAAGTCTCTCACTTAGGCTACGACACTGAAATTAATCTCAATATTAAACCTTGGTTAAAGTCGTTAAGCCAGATCCTGACGCAAGGTGCGGTGATTTTAATTGATTACGGCTACACTCGACAAGAGTATTATCAGCCTGCCCGAGTCATGGGCACCTTGCGCTGCCACTACCAACATCGTGCGCACAGCAACCCCTTCTTTTATCCAGGACTACAAGATATTACCGCACATGTTGATTTTACGGCCGTGGCTGAAGATGGATTTGACAGTGGCTTCAAGGTCGCAGGCTTCACGACTCAAGCAAACTTTTTAATGGGTAGCGGCTTGATAGAGATGTCAATTGACCCTGATGCTCCGGTGACAGAACAAATTAAGATTGCCCAACAGATTAAAACCCTGACTCTGCCTGATGAAATGGGAGAAAGCTTTAAAGTCATCGCTTTGACCAAAAACATTGATAGCTCATTAATGGGCTTTAGCGTGCGGGATTTACGCCATCAACTTTAGTACTTTATTGTCTCGTTAAGATTAAAAAATACACCTAGGAACCCACCATGGAAATTTTTCAAGCCGCTATTTTAGGCATTATTGAAGGCCTTACTGAGTTCTTGCCCATCTCCTCTACAGGCCATTTAATTGTCGCCAGTGAGTGGATGGGGCTAGAGCAGACGGTACAAAACAAATCGTTTGAAGTCATTATTCAAGTCGCCGCTATTTTGGCTATTTTCTCGCACTACAAAGAGAAGTTCAGTCTTGAGCATATTCGTCTTTGGACCAATGTATTTATTGCCTTCCTACCTCTCGCCGCGATTGGCTTTTTGTTTCACCACCAGATCAAAGCTCTGTTTACCCTAGAAACGGTCGCCTGGATGTTTATTGTCGGCGGTATTATCTTTCTTATTATGGAAAAACTCTATAACGAAGGCACTCACCGCACTCGAGATATTGAAGATTTAAGCATGTCGCAAGCGTTCTGGATTGGGATTGTACAAATGTTTGCGCTCATTCCTGGCACAAGTCGTGCCGGTGCCTCCATTGTCGGTGGCATTATGGTCGGCTTGGACCGTAAAGCATCTGCTGAATTCTCTTTTTTACTGGCCTTACCGGTACTAGCAGCGGCATCGGGCTTAGACCTCGCCACAAACTATTCTGAATTTGCGAACACATCATGGCTACCGTTATTGGTCGGTTTTGTCATGGCCTATATTGTGGCTTACCTAACCATGAGCCTTTTTATCCGCTTCCTGGCAAAATTCACTTTTAATGCTTTCGGTATTTACCGCATTATATTTGGGACGGCACTGCTGATCTGGTTTGTTTAAGCTTCCCTTTACAGCAAAGCCAATGCGGAAAATATCTCGATGAAACAAATAGTAACGCGTACCACCTGGATAACATTAGGATGGTTACTGATAGGAGTCGTTTTCTACGCATCACTGTTTCCTGTACCGTATCCTAAAACAGAGTTCAACCACATGGATAAAGTGCATCACTTTCTCTCTTATGGGGTATTGATGCTATGGTTTTCTCAGCTGTTTCATGGCAAGCATCGACTACTGTTATTAATGGCTTTGATTGCCATGGGTATTCTTATCGAATTCATTCAACCTTATACTGGACGCATGTTTGATCCTTTTGATATGCTCGCAAATAGCGCAGGGGCTTTAGTGGCCTGGTTATTATCATTAAAAGGTGCAGATATTTTATTTCATCGATTTAAAAAGAAAACATCAAAACCTTTTTCAGTCGAGTAACTTAACCAACGGCACTTTACTCCCTTACTGAGATTCATCAGGAGACAACATGATTCGTTTTCATACGACCCACCAAAGTCAGGCCATCGATCAAACTGCCATTAAAGAAAAAGGCATTCCTGGAATTCTCTTGATGAAAAGGGCAGGTTTGTTTGCTTTCGATTCCTTACAGCATCACTTCAATAACCCACACTCCATCGTAGTGTTTTGTGGCACCGGCAATAATGGTGGCGATGGTTTCGTGGTGGCTCAATTGGCGTTACTGGCAGGCATGGAGGTGCAGGTCTTACTTCATGGCGCTCCCGACAATCTACGCGGTGATGCCCTGATCGCCTATCAAGAGATGATGGCCGTCGGCATTACCATCAATCCATTTACTAAAAGTCTTATTACTCAAGCAGATGTTTTGGTAGATGCCCTCTTTGGTACAGGACTCGATCGACCGATTAGCGGTCAACTTGCCGAACAGATCCAATGGATTAATCAAATTAACAAGCCCGTATTAGCATTGGACATCCCCAGCGGCTTAAGCGCTGATACCGGTGCAATTTTAGGCCAAGCGATTCAGGCTACACATACTTGTACTTTTATTACCCGCAAATTAGGTCTGTACACATTTCAAGGTTCGGATACTTCCGGAAAAGTACACTACAGCCGCCTATTCCTACCTTTAGAGATCATCCAAAGCCAATCGCCTATTGCATTGAATCACCCCCTCAAACATTGGATGAATAAACTACCTGAGCGTCTCGCTAGCCAACATAAAGGGGTGGCCGGAACAGTTTGTTTAGTAGGCGGAAACCACTCAATGATGGGCGCCATTCAGCTTGCTGGTTTGGCGAGCCTAAAGGTCGGAGCAGGCCTGGTCAAAGTCATTACCCATACAGAACATACCGTCGCCATTACGCAAAGCATTCCCGAATTGATGTGTTATCAGCCTGAAGAGTTAACCATTCAAGCCAATCTCGCTAATGTGGTGGGGATTGGACCAGGCCTGGGGATAGACGACTGGGGTAAAAAACTCTACCAACAAGTCTTGGACGTTCCTTTACCGAAAGTGGTCGATGCGGATGCTTTGAAATTACTGGCCTTAAATCCGCAAAAACACAGCAACTGGGTACTGACACCCCACCCAGGAGAAACCGCCTTATTACTCAACACCACCACATCGACCATTCAAACCGATCGCGTTCAAGCCATTAAGGCTTTACAGCAAAAATATGGTGGCGTGATTGTGTTAAAAGGCAATGGCAGCTTAATTTATGATGGCGAATCTTTAGAAATTTGTTTAGCGGGTAATCCTGGCATGGCCGTGGGTGGAATGGGGGATGTGCTGACCGGCACGATTTCGACCTTTATTGCCCAAGGACTATCCCTTTGGGATGCCACCTGCTTAGGTGTTTCACTGCATGCTCACGCAGGTGATGTGCTCGCCCAACAAAAAGGCCAGCCCGGAATTTTACCTTCCGAACTGGCCTCTGTTATGAGCCAACTGATGAGTTATCGAGATTAAACGTTAATTAAGATTCATAAAGTTTAAATTCAAAATTAATCCGCCACTTTATAAAAGTGGATTAAAGCTACTCTTTCCTCTCAACTACTTCGGTAAAAAATCTGCCAACTCTTTAAAGACTTCAAAAAGTTCTTCTTCCGTCTCGGCGATGACATTGATATGACCTAACTTACGTCCAGCACGCTCTTCTTTATCGTACAAATGTAAAAACGCTTTTGGCATTTTTAAGACTTTATCCACAGGACCCGTTTTACCAATGATATTAATCATCGCGGCCAGTGGTTGACGTGGCGTGGTTGCGCCTAAGGGTAAACCCGTAATTGCACGCACATGGTTCTCAAACTGCGAAGTCATAGCACCTTCAATGGTCCAGTGACCTGAGTTATGCACTCGAGGAGCCATCTCATTAGCGACTAAACCATGAACCGTTTCAAATAGCTCTAGAGTTAATACACCAACGTGATCTAACTCATCCAGCAAGCTCTGCATATAAGCTTCAGCTTTTTGCTGCGTCTCTTCTGAGACCTCACGCGCTGGCGCAATGGTGTAACGTAAAATCCCTTCATTATGGACATTTTGCACTAACGGATAATAGACATGTTCGTTATTGGCGTTACGCACCGCCACCATCGACAATTCACGCTGGAAGTTAATAAAACCTTCTAACACCAATTCACGTCCACCAATTTCTGACCAGGCCTGGTCAATTTGATTTTCGTCTTTTAAAACAAACTGACCTTTGCCGTCATAGCCTTCAGTGGTGGTTTTTAAAACGGCTGGCAAGCCAATCTTAGCCACCGCAACTTTTAAAGTTTCGAGTGAATCTACGATTTGGTAAGGCGCGCAAGGAATATTAAGTTGGTCAAACATGCCTTTTTCTCGACCACGGTGCTGAGCCGTATACAGAGACTTCTCACCAGGATAGATCGGCGTGATTTTAGCAATTTCACGCACCATCGCAACATCGGTATTCTCACTTTCGTAAGTAATGACATCAGCAAAAGCCACTAAATCCGCCAAGGAATCTACATCATCCGATTGCATATACATGTGGCCCAGTAGCGCAGACGGCTCGCTTTTACGGCTACCGTAAAAACCAAATTTTTGGCCCAACGGATAACCCGCAATCGCCAACATGCGGCCAAGCTGTCCAGCGCCTAATACACCAATACATTTTGTAATCGGGGTCATTATTCTCTCCTTGCAAAGGAATCTATTATCAAATTCAAAGCCATCTGGCTTAAACCGAGTTTCCGAAAATAAAAAACCGTAGGCAGGCATTTTAACAAAGGCTTGACCTACGGTTTTAAGATATCAATATTGTTTTGTATTCAGATCGTTTATCAGTCGGCTTTAAATGCGAGGATCTGAATTCTCTAAAATAGCTTGAGTTTGCTCCGTTCTAAAAGCTTTAACCGCTGCGCGAATGACGGGGTTAGAGTTGCCGACGATTTGTGCCGCCAAAATACCTGCATTCTTAGCACCCGCATCGCCGATGGCCAAGGTGCCGACGGGAATACCACCTGGCATTTGCACAATCGACAACAATGAATCTTGTCCACTCAAAGCTTTAGATTGCACTGGCACACCCAACACTGGCACCACGGTTTTAGCCGCCACCATGCCAGGCAGATGCGCAGCACCACCGGCACCGGCAATAATGACTTGCAGGCCACGTGCTTCAGCTTGATCAGCATAGTCAAACATTAAGTCTGGAGTTCTATGCGCCGAAACTACCTTCACTTCATAAGGCACCCCGAAAAGTTCTAACATTTCTACTGCATTTTTCATGGTTGGCCAATCAGACTTTGACCCCATAATCACACCGACAACAGGCAATATTGTTTCTGCCATGATTCCACCTAACTTAGCCTAAAGCTTCGAAAAAACGAGGTATTTTACACCCCTATGAGAGTTTATTCAATTTTTAGCAAAAATAGACTTTCCCAACATACTCTAATTGAGCCAAGAGATGAATATTAAATCAATCGCCGAATTTGTCGAAAATCAAGCCATTGCCGATTGGTTACAAACAGTAGGCATAGAGTATGCGCAAGGTTATCACTTCCACAAACCGACACCGATTGAGGAGTTGTTTAAACTCTAACGCTACATAATGTAATGAATTGCATTTCGTTACATTACGTTTGGTTTATTGCGGTCTAGTTCAATTCATTAGAGTCGATGACCGCAAAAGTGTCGCCTCCCAAGGACTTGGCTTTCTTTTTCGCTAAGGTCGCATAGGAAGCTAATTTTTGTTGATGACTAAATATCCCCTCTTTAACAAGTAAAACTCCGAGAGACAAGCTCATCATTGAAAAGAAAGCGGGGCCACCTTCACGATTCACCGCTTGAATACCTCTACGCAACCTGTCTTCTGGTAGATAAAATCTTCCAATTTCTTTTCTAAACTCAGTCAAAATGCCTTCACAAATCCCTTCATAATCATCTACTCTAGGCGACACAATAATAAAATCATCCCCGCCTATGTGGCCAATAAAATCAATATCCGGCTGAACATGATGCATCAAAATATCGGACATGGCGCGAATAATATCGTCCCCCTGGTCAAAACTGTAATGATCGTTATAAGGCTTAAAGTGATCAACATCCACATAGATCACTACAAATGGCCGTTGCTGATTTAGGAAACTTTGAATGGCTTTTTGAATAGGCACATTTCCTGGCAATCCCGAAAGCGGATTTGCATACTGTGCACTTTCCATTTTCAAGTTAGTCATGACTCGCAGTAGATCCATAAATCGTCCACACCCTCTAAACTCACCCTTTTCAGAAATGACAAAAGCATCCCCTTTATGATTACTTTGATCATCTGTAATCAGGCGACTCAATTCAACTAAAGGCATATTAATATCGACCACTACGGGGGCTTTATCCATAATAGTGGCAATGGATTTTCGATGGTATAAATCCCGACCAAATCGTCGTGCTAACAGATCCATTAAATCCCTACGCCAAACGATCCCGACAATATTTCTATGGGCGACAACCGGTACGAAATCGATCTGAGTCTCTTTGAGCAGATACTCCGTCACCAAACCAACTTCACTCTCCGGGTGAAAGCTTTCACAATCATGCACAATACATTCAACTGTTTCCGCTGTTTTAATCATGACCGTATTTGTCTCTATTGGCCATTCATAATCTAATGACAGAGTTGGCACGGCCTGCGGCTTTTTAAAGAGATAACCTTGAATATAATCGACGCCCATAACTTCAAGCACCTTTAAAGTCGCTTCGTCTTCAACGCCTTCTGCGACTATCTTGGTATTTAACCCTTTCGCTAAGGCGCAAATGGTTTCCATAAAACGCCTTTTATCAACATCGACGGCAACCCCTGATACAAAATGTTTATCGATTTTTACAAAATCCGGTTTCACCTCTGACCAGATACGTAAGCCGTTATAACCGCCTCCTAGGTCATCAATCGCCACCTTAAAGCCCATTTCACGATAATGATTAATAGACTCAACAAACAGTGAGTAGTCCTCTACGGGTTGCAGCTCGGTAATTTCAATCACCACCTGCTCAACACTAATTCCTAGTAGCTTTAGGCAATCTAAAGTCACACCACTTTTATGTCCACCCTGCATTAAAGCATTGACTGTGACATTAATAAATAAAAATTCCGGCGAGCCATATTGCTGATATTTTTCAATGGCGATCTGCCTTGCTAACCAATCCATTTCAAATAGACAGCCATGCTCTTCAGCCACGTGAAACAAATGTAACGGGCTATGCAAAGGTGAACTTTCAGGCCCTCTAATCAGTGCTTCATAAGCAAATACCTTGCGCTTTTTGATATCGACAATCGGTTGAAACACGGGGGATAAATCCCGCATGGATAGAATTGAATATAATTCACGCCCTAATACAGAATCCTGCAACTCATCTATTAGGCCTTCGTTTAACTGGATTAAATCTTTCGTTTGACAGTGTTGCAACACGGCTTACTCTCTGCTTGAATGGTGTAAAGAAGAGCACTATAACAAGGCCATATAAAACCTTTTCGACAAGCTAATGACCGTTTTGTTACCAACCGAAAACCCTGGTATTGACCACCAAAAACAACGAAAAACATTCTGGTACTTGACCCAAAAAGCCTTTTAAATCATAATAAGGACTTAGCGCCGATTTGATAGATCAGCTTGCGGGCGCATTAAAAGTACGGCTAAAGCGAGGAATCAGTATGTCTTATACATTCCCGTCTTATTCCCCGTACCTCGTTAATTTAAATTTCATTCTCACTTATGCTTCGAGGCACATACATGACTAAAACGACAGTATTTACCTCAGAATCCGTTTCTGAAGGCCACCCAGATAAAATTGCCGATCAAATTTCTGATGCAATGTTAGATGCCATTATTGAGCAAGATCCTAAAGCACGCGTGGCTTGCGAAACCTTTATTAAAACCGGCATGGTTATGCTCGGCGGTGAAATCACCACTAAAGCTTGGGTGGATCAAGAAGAGTTGGTCCGTAATGTCGTCAAAGAAATTGGCTACAATCACGGTGACCTAGGGTTTGATGGCGATACCTGCGCCGTTCTTTCTTCCATTGGTAAGCAATCTCCGGAAATTGCCATGGGCGTAGATGACTCCGCAGAACACGAACAAGGCGCGGGCGACCAAGGTTTGATGTTCGGTTACGCCTCTAATGAAACGGATGTCCTTATGCCAGCGCCTATTTTTTATGCGCATCGTTTAATGGAACGTCAGGCTCATGTTAGAAAATCAGGGATCTTGTCCTGGTTAAGACCGGATGCTAAAAGCCAGATTACGTTGCGTTATAAAAATGGCGTGCCAGTCGCGATTGATGCGGTTGTACTGTCCACGCAACACAATCCTGACATTAGTACCGACGATTTGCGTGAAGCTGTGATGGAAGAGATTATTAAGCCAGTTCTACCGGCTGAGTGGTTTCACAAAGAGACCCAGTTTCACATTAACCCAACCGGGCGTTTTGTCATAGGTGGACCAGTGGGCGATGCCGGCTTAACAGGGCGTAAAATCATAGTGGATACTTACGGTGGCATGGCCCGTCACGGTGGTGGCGCTTTCTCTGGAAAAGATCCTTCAAAAGTTGATCGTTCTGCCGCCTACGCAGGTCGTTATGTGGCTAAAAACATTGTGGCAGCAGGCTTGGCTGATAAGTGTGAAATACAAATTTCTTATGCCATTGGGATTGCTGAACCGACCTCTATTAGCCTAGAAACCTTTGGTACAGAAAAAGTTGCCATCACGCTGATTGAATCCCTAGTCCGCGAGCACTTTGATTTGCGCCCTAAAGGCTTGATTGCGATGTTAGACTTATATCGCCCTATCTACCAAAAGACCGCTTCTTATGGTCACTTTGGTCGTGAACTGCCTGAATTTACCTGGGAAAAGACCGATAAAGCCGCAGTTTTACGTTCTGACGCAGGTTTATAAATATTGAACCACGAAGACACTAAGGCACGAAGTTTTGAATATTTACCTTCAAAGCTTTTCACCTTCGTATCTTCGTGACTTCGTGGTTAAAGAGAAATAGAAATGAAATCACAACAAAAATATCCACAAAAATTCAGCTTAGAGTTCTTTCCACCGAGAACGGATAAAGGCACGGAGAAGCTTAAGACGGTAATCGATGAGCTGGGCACATTAAATCCAGAATATATGTCCGTCACCTATGGTGCTGGTGGCACGACCCAAGCTAAAACCTTGGAAACCGTCCGCTATATCCAAGAACAAACAGACAATGAAGCCGCACCACACTTAACCTGCATTGGTGCATGTGAAGACAGTGTGAATGAACTATTAGACACCTATGATGCCATTGGCATCAAGCGTATTGTCGCGTTACGTGGTGATTTGCCTTCCGGCATGATGGATCCAGGCGAATTTAAACATGCTAGCGATTTAGTCAAATTCATCAAAGACACGCGTGGTGATCGGTTTCATTTAGAAGTCGCCGCTTATCCTGAAACCCATCCCCAAGCGCGCAATTGCGATATTGGGATGAAATGGTTTAAACATAAAGTTGATCAAGGGGCTGATTCAGCCATTACCCAGTACTTCTTTAACTTTGACAGTTACCGTTATTTTATTGATAACTGTGAACGTAATGGCATCGACCTACCGATTGTTCCAGGCATTATGCCGATTACCAATTACGAAAACCTGATTCGATTTTCTGAAGGCTGTGGCGCTGAAGTGCCTCGCTGGTTAAAGTGTCGCTTAGAAAGCTTTGAAGATGACAAAGAAGGTCTACTGTCTTTTGGTAAAGATTTCGTGCAGGAATTGTCGCAAAAGCTTTTAGATGCGGGCGCTCCAGGCATTCATTTTTACAGCATGAACAGCATTGAACCGACTTTGGAAATTACTAAATCTCTAACGTTTAAATAAGTTCATCTAAATCAAACCCATTTGAGACCTTTGCATGTAAAGGTCTCCATTTTAAGGTTCACCATATGCGCATCACACGTCTGTTTTTAGAAGGCAACTATCAAGCAAATCAAACGATTGCTTTGCCCAAGGAACAGGTGCATTATGCGTTAACGGTGTTACGCCTTAAGAACGACTATGTGATTGAAGCCTTCAATGGTCAAGGGCTACTCGCAACGGGTAAACTGATCGTTACCAGTCGTCGTACAGCCGACTTCCAGATCGAATCCGTGACGAAATCCGATAACGAATCACCTTTGAATACCGTCTTAGTACAAGGTATTTCTAAAGGGGATCGAATGGATACTTCCATACAAAAAGCCGTTGAACTCGGTGTGACGGCAATTCAACCTATTTTCACGGAACGCTGTGATGTCAAACTGGAAGCGGATAAGTTAGAAAAGCGCCGTAACCAATGGCAAGCCATTGTTATTAATGCCTGCGAGCAAAGTGGTCGCACGGTCGTTCCTAAAATACGGCCTATTCAAAGCTACCAGGCCTGGTTAGCAGCTCAAAATCCAGACCAACCACTCTTTGGTTTAGTATTGGATCCTTATGCTGAACAGAGCTTAAAGACCGTAATGGCACCTGCGGTTAGCACACCGATTCAACTGCTGATTGGCCCTGAAGGTGGTTTAACCGAAACAGAAGTCCAACAAGCGAGACAAATAGGACTAACCCCGATACAACTTGGCCCTAGAGTACTGCGAACCGAAACCGCCGGCCCTGCAATTTTAGCTATATTGCAAACGCTCTGGGGTGATATCTAATCGCTACAAAGCCCATAAATAGTCAAGGCGACCGCTAACGCATAGTGAGCCGCCTGAAAAGGCGAGTTAACTTAGACCACCGTAAATAAGAATCACTCTCAAATACTGTAAAATACAGTTACAATAATCGAATTATAAAAAACCAGCGACCCTGAGTCCCACTATCTTCATAAGAGATTAGCCAATGCCTTCACTCAATCATGTTCCACATCTACAAACTGCTTTAAAAGGCCCTCTACTCAAGTTGGAAAAACATCTGTTAGACCATCGAACAGAGATTGAATCTTGGTTTCGTAAGCAGTTTAAAAATACCCCTGCGCCCTTCTATTGCTCAGTAGACTTAAGAAATGCCGGCTATAAATTAGCGCCAGTAGATACCAACCTATTCCCAGCCGGTTTTAATAATCTACACCCTGACTTACGTTCTTTGGCGGTGCATGCGGCACAAACCGCTGTAACGCAAGCTTGCCCGGTGGCCGATGGCGTCTTAATTATTCCCGAAAGCCACACCCGTAATACGTTCTATCTTGAAAACCTATTCACGTTGCAAACCATCTTAGAAAGTGCCGGTTACGAAGTCCACATTGGCTCACTTATTCCAGATTTAGACGCCCCCTTATTAGTTGAGCTGCCTTCGGGTAACACCTTGACATTAAAACCGTTAATTCGCAAAAACGAACGTGTTGGAGTGGATAATTTCTTTCCTTGCGCCGTCCTATTGAACAACGATTTGTCCGGTGGTCGACCAGAAATTTTAGAAGGCATTGAGCAGACACTGCTACCACCCATGGATCTTGGTTGGTCGAATCGCTATAAAACACAGCATTTTGACCACTACTCAAATGTGACCGAAGCTTTTGCGAAAATCATAGACATTGACCAGTGGTTAATCAACCCGACCTCAATCTCTTGCGGTCCGATTAACTTTAAAGAACGTACCGGACTTGAAGAGCTGGCTGAGACGGTTAATCGAGTCTTAGATGAAACTAAAGCGTACTACGAAACCCATCAGATTGACTGCAAACCGTTTGTCATTGTAAAGTCCGACAGCGGTACCTACGGAATGGCGATTATGTCCGTCAACAGTGCAGATGACATACTTAGCCTAAATCGTAAACAACGTAACAAGATGGCGTCAGCTAAAGAAGGACTGCAAGTCGAACAGATGCTGGTTCAAGAAGGCGTCTACACCTATGAAACCGTTGATGGGGCGGTCGCTGAACCTGTCGTCTATATGATCGGTAGTCAAGTGATTGGCGGATTCTATCGTGTCCATACAGGTAAAAAAGCCACGGATAACCTGAACTCACCAGGCATGCATTTTGAGCCGCTCTCTTTTGAAGAGTCGTGCGCTCTGCCAGATGACAATCAGAACCCAGATGCCAGTCCTAACCGTTTTTATGCTTATGGAGTCATTGCGCGTTTGGCATTACTAGCCGCTGCACGGGAAATAGCCGTTGCCAAAGATGCGCTGACCGACTTAACGGATATTTAAATTAGGTCGACTAAGTTGTTAAGTTCATCTGTCGATCACTTGTAGACTCTAGCCTTCAAACGCCCTTTAATCGTGATACAAAAGGAAACCAAAATAATGCTTAAAGTTGGCATAGTGATGGATCCCATCGAAAACATTAAACCGCATAAAGATAGTTCTTTTGCGATGCTTCTAGAAGCCCAGCGACGCGGTCATGAGTTGATTTACATGCAACCTGAAGATCTTTATCTAAAGAATGGCCAGGCCTGGTCAATCGCCAGCGACCTCAAAGTTTGGGACAGACCCAAAACGGAGCAATACTTTGACTTAGATGGGCGTCATGACATCCCGCTCAATACATTAGATATTATCTTGATTCGTCAAGACCCCCCTTTTACCAATGACTACCTCTATAGCACACATATTTTAGAGTTGGCTGAAGCGGAAGGTGTTTTGGTGGTGAATAAACCCCAGAGCCTGCGTGATGCGAATGAAAAATTGTTTGCCAGCTGGTTCCCGCAATGTATTCCACCCACGGTCGTCACGGCCAATGCGAATAAGTTACGTGCTTTTATCAGTGACCATCAAGACACTATTCTTAAGCCATTGGATGCAATGGGCGGAGCCTCTATATTTAGAGTCAAACATGATGACCCGAATATCAGTGTCATTATTGAAACCATGACCGACCATGGCAAGCACCACATTATGGCGCAGACATACTTACCTGAGATTAAAGCCGGTGATAAACGTATTTTGCTGATAAATGGTGAGCCACTTGATTACACCTTAGCGCGTATTCCAGCCAAAGGGGAAACCCGAGGTAATATTGCAGCAGGCGGAACCGGTGTGGGCATGCCTATCACCGATCGAGAGCGTTGGTTATGTGAGCAGATCAAACCTACTCTTAAAGCCAAAGGGCTGTATTTTGTTGGTTTGGATGTCATAGGGGATTACATTACTGAGATCAATGTCACCAGTCCAACCTGCATTCGTGAACTTGACACGCAATTTCATTTGAATATTGCAGGGACCTTGTTTGATCACTTAGAGGCCCAGCTTAAATCACAACAATAACTCAATAACGGCCAAGCTTTTAAAGACTATTTATATTGAATTTTTAGTCTGACCAGGCCTGGTAGGTTATTTGATTTAATGAAATTTGGTCATTACAACACGCTATATTAAGCCTTTTCGTAACACCGTTATCTTAGATGAGACCTATGCCCATTCATAAACGCCCCCAAACTCGACAACTGCTCTCATGGATTCTTAGCTTCGGCATTTTACTGCTCTTATCAAGCTGTTCAAATCAAAACACGCCCCCCACTAAAGCGACCATTGTGGTTTTTGGTACCTTAGTTGACATTACCCTCTACCACCCTGATATCAAGCAAGCGGAAGCGGCCATTCAGCAAGTTGAAAAGGAATTCTTACTCTTTCACAAAGAGTGGCACGCTTGGGAAAAAGGCGGCATTATAGGCAAAATAAATAAAGCCATCGCCCAGTCACACTCCATTAGCGTTCCCTTGAGCGTTAAAGAGTTTATTATCCAATCGCAAAATTTAACCATAACAAGTCAGAAGTTGTTCGATCCCGGCATTGGTAAATTGATTGAGCTGTGGGGGTTTCACAAGGAAACCTGGTCTGGACCTCCGCCTTCGGAAGAAGTTATTCAACATTGGTTAGTCCAACGCCCTTCGCTACTGGACATCTATTTTGATGGGTTAACCCTCTATAGTAAGAATGACCAGGTGCAATTAGACTTTGGCGGCGATGCCAAAGGACTTGCCATCGATATGGCGTTAGATATTATTGCCAAAGCCGGCATCAAGAGCGCCATTGTCAATATTGGCGGCGATATGAAAACCCTGGGTTTGAAAAACGGCCAGCCCTGGTCAGTCGGTATTCAGGACCCTAGCGATCCTTCAAGCGTAAAAGTCGCTATTCAACTCAGTGCAGGCGAAAGCATTGTCACTTCTGGCACTTATCAGCGTTATTTCGAATGGCAAGGCCAACGCTATTCTCATATTATTAACCCGAATACGGGCTACCCTGCCCAAGGTTTTGCTTCCGTCACGGTATTACATAAGGATGCGACCACCGCAGATGCCGCAGCGACTGCTTTACTGATTGCTGGTCCAGACAACTGGTTGAAAATTGTCGAAAGCATGGGCTTAAGCTCTGTTTTATGCATCGACAATCAGGGAAAAATCTTGCAAACAAAAGCCATGGCAAAACGCTCGAAACTGTTATAATTTTCGTTATGAAACAATTGCCCTCTTTTGAACATAACTTCCTGATCGCCATGCCGTCCCTAGACGACAGCTGGTTTGAAAAAACAGTGATTTATATAGTGGAAGACAATGACCACGGCTCAATGGGACTGGTCATTAATATCCCTCATAAATTAACCGTGCACGACCTACTCACTCACTTTGATTTCCCCACGCACTCTGACAGTTTTTTTTTAGAAGAGACTGTACTGCAAGGCGGACCCGTAGATATGGAGCGTGGATTTATTCTGCATCACCCTATGGGTCACTGGAAAAGTTCGATGACTTTGCCTGATGACTTGGCCATGACGGTCTCGGATGATTTTATCGAGGCGCTGAGCAAGAATGATACTCCTGAACAGTTTCAAATCTGCCTAGGTTTTGCTGGCTGGAAACCCGGCCAACTAGCACAAGAGCTTAAAAGTAATAATTGGCTGACAATCCCTTACAATCAATCTCTATTGTTTGACACGTCCATCGAAGATAAATGGGAAGTCGCATTAAACACGCTGGGAATTTCCCCTGAGTTCTTAACCTTGGAGGCTGGACATGCCTAATCAAAACAGCAACAAGCCATCATCACAAACAAAATCTACTACACTTTCAGGGGTTGTACTGGGCTTTGATTTTGGCCTGCGCCGTATAGGGGTGGCCGCCGGCCAAACCATCACTCAAACGGCTACTCCAGAAGCCATTGTTAAAAGCCGAGATGGCAAACCGGATTGGGAACATATTAGTAAGCTGTTTGAAAACTGGAAGCCCGTTGCCATAGTCGTCGGATTACCGATGCATTTAGATGGAACCGAACAAGCCTTGACACAACCCGCACGTAAGTTTGGCCAACGTTTAAGTGGCCGCTATCACTGCCCAGTTTTTTATATGGAAGAACAGCTCAGTTCAATTGAAGCTGAAGGCCGAAATCTAAAACAAACTCATATCGATGACCATGCTGCACAAATTATTTTAGAAAATTGGCTAGAAGCGAATATTGCTCAAAACGTTACTTAAGGTAGTCTTGTTCCAATTTAAATTTTTACTTTTTGACGCCCACATGACAGCACTTACATTTAACTGGAAAAAATATGACTGAACTCGACATTGATGTCTCATCCTTGCTTGAAAACATATGTGAACAATTACAAAGTCGGGCTATTTTTAGCCAGTCTCCGAAAATGATCGGTATTCGTACTGGTGGTGAGTGGGTCGCCCAAAAACTGCATGAAAAACTAGCCCTAGCAGATCCGCTGGGTGTCATCGATATCTCCTTTTACCGTGATGACTTCTCCAAAACCGGTTTAAACCCAACAACACAACCCTCTGATATTCCGTGGGAAATTGATGACCAACATATTATTCTAGTCGATGATGTTCTCTTTACGGGGCGCACCACTCGTGCCGCCTTAAATGAAATCTTTGATTATGGCCGCCCTGCGAGTGTCACCTTAGTCGCTTTATTGGATCGAAAAGGCTTTCGTGAACTGCCTTTTCAGGCGGACGTCATCGGCATATCTCTGGAGTGTAGTCAACCCATTAAAGTAACCGGTCCAGAACCATTAATTGTCACGGTTTTAGATAAGCAGGAGGATATCGCATGAGCAGACTTACGGGCCCGAACATCCAACTCAATGAATTAGGTCAACTGCATCATTTCCTGACGATTGAAGGTCTAAAGCAGCATCATTTGGTAGAAATATTAGATACGGCTGAATCCTTTATCAACCCGAAGACCCGAGAGATCAAAAAAGTACCGATTCTGCGTGGAAAAACCATTATGAATCTCTTTTTTGAGCCAAGTACTCGAACCCGTACTACCTTTGAAATTGCTGAAAAACGTCTCTCTGCACAGGTGGAAAGCTTAGATATTGCAACCTCTGCCGCCAAAAAAGGTGAATCTCTACTGGATACTCTGTGGAACTTACAAGCGATGCAGACCGATATGTTTGTGATTCGTCATGCGCAAAGTGGTGCGGCACAGTTTTTTTCGCAACACGTTGCTCCACATGTGCATGTTTTAAATGCTGGCGATGGTCAACACGCCCATCCCACACAAGCAATGCTAGATATGTTTACCATTCGTAAACACAAAGGCAGCGTCTTTGATTTGAAAGTCGCTATTGTCGGCGATGTCTTACACAGCCGAGTAGTACGCTCACAGATTCAAGCCTTGAGTATTTTAGAAGCGCGTGAAATTCGCGTGGTTGGCCCTAAAACATTGATGCCCGAGAGTCCAGAAGCCATGGGTATCCATGTCTATCACGACATGGAGGAAGGCATTAAGGATGTCGATGTCATTATTATGGTGCGCCTGCAAAATGAACGCATGACCAGCGCTTTGATTCCCAGTGAAAAAGAGTTCTTTAAACTTTACGGACTGACGAAAGAGCGTCTTGCATTGGCAAAACCCGATGCCATTGTCATGCATCCTGGGCCGATTAATCGAGGAGTTGAAATTTCCTCTGCCGTTGCAGATGGTCCGCAATCGGTCATTCTAGAACAGGTTACCTACGGCATTGCCGTCCGCATGGCGGTTATGTCCATTATTATGAGCAATGCTGCTCAGTTGAAACAGCATCATGTTGAACAAGAAGCTGCGCAAGCTTCACTTGATTTAGACGACCCGTTAACCCTTGATGCAATTGTGGAGGCAAACTCATGAAATTAGTCATTCAAAACGGACGCATTATTGATCCAAGCCAAAACCTTGATCAAGTCACCAATTTATATCTCTCTCGTGGCCGCATTGTCGGCATGGGAGATCAAGCGCCAGAAGGCTTTACAGCCGATAAAACGATTGATGCCAGCGGTAAATGGATTCTACCAGGCCTAGTCGATTTACAGGCTCGCTTAGGTGAACCTGGCAGTAACTTTGCAGGCAGTATCGCCTCTGAAACCAAAGCGGCGGCGGCCGGTGGCATCACCAGCGTCTGCTGTCCACCCGATACCTCGCCGGTAAATGACTCACAAGCGGTCACAGAATTAATACAACGTCGTGCACGTCAAGCTTCTACTGCATTCGTTATGCCGATTGGCGCTTTGACGATTGATTTAAAAGGCGAACGCCTCAGTAGTATCTACTCTTTAAAACAGACGGGCTGTGTGGCTTTGAGCCAGGCGAACACACCGATCCGGAGTGCTCTAACGTTAAAAAATGCTTTGGAATATACGTCAACCCTAGATATGGTCGTCATGCTACGCTGTGAAGACCAGCAACTTAAAAACGGTGGGGTTGCGCACAGCGGCCCTGTTAGTTCACGTTTAGGACTGCCTGAAATCCCGCCTTCAGCAGAAACTACCGAACTCGCACGCGATCTAATTCTGGTGGAAGAAACTGGGGTTCGTGCCCACTTTTCGCAACTCTCTTGCGCGCGTTCGGTTGAAATGATTGCCGATGCTAAAAAACGCGGCTTACCCATCAGTTGTGATGTCGCTATCCACCAACTGCACCTGTCTGAGATGGATGTTCTTGGCTTTAACAGCCTGTTTCACGTCTCTCCGCCTTTACGCAGCATGCGAGACAAACAGGCCTTGTTAATGGGATTAAAGTCTGGCGTTATTGATGCTGTTGTAAGTGACCACACGCCGCTGCAAAAAGACGAAAAGCTTCTGCCCTTTGGTGAAAGCATGCCGGGCATTAGTGGCTTAGAGACTTTACTGCCTCTGTTACTGAAGTTGGTGCAAGAGAATGACCTTGATCTAATGACGGCCATCCGCTGTGTCACGCAGAACCCTGCAAAGATTCTAGGGGTTCCAAGAGGTTCACTAAAAATTAACCAACCCGCTGACTTTAGCATTGTTAATCCTGAGGGTATTTGGACTTTAAAAGCGAACGAAATGCTCAGTGAAGGTCAGAATACGCCCTTCCGAGGCTGGGAGTTTATCGGACAGGTAGAGCAAACCTTCTTCCAAGGTCGTTCTGTTTATCGCAATGATCAAGTATAAAGTTTCTAATGCACCCTAATTCTTTTGCTATTTCTGACTGGCAACAGTCAGAACAAACCGCAGGCTACTGGCTTATTAGCCTGACGTTAGCCAGTCCATTTTTATTTGATGTCGGCACAAGCTTCTGGCTAGATTCAAATCCAGAGCCGCTGCGTCTATTTCATCAAGAGTTACAATCCAATAACTTTAAACTACAACTGTTAAGCCGTGCACCACTCGCGAAGACGACACCACCAACACAGCTACATTGTTCTCCACCCAAAACCACAACTGCCATACCTGTCACTGGAAATCTACTGATTCTTGGCAGTGGTGTAGAGATGGCGAATCTTTTTTATATTGCAAAACAGAGGCTCTCTTCTCATGCCTCGGGTCAGACCCTCGCGTTATTACACGGTGAACAAGACTTTCCCTTCACCGTCAAACCATCACGCTTTATACTCCCTGAGATGCCTGCTGAAGCCATTGGAGCCTGCCCACTGCTCGAGGACTGGAAAATCGGCAATCGACTGGCCAGTGATTCTGGATTACCAGGCTGTTTTGAGGGGAGTCTCGCGGATTTACTCGACCAGTGGGTTCAATACCATCAACAGCTTGAAACCAAACCGGAAAGTTGGCAGGTTATCGCTTGCTTACCGAAAGAGATGCAAAAAAAATGCCTGGAAACTTGCCAATCAACAGATTGGTTAAATTTCACAGGCATTACATCTGACAACTAACAAAAGGCCTAGAAGTTATAATATCTAAAGTATTGGGAGGGCTTAACCTTCTAGCTCTGCAATAGATGTTGCATGTTTACGCGTGGCCTTGGCGAGCTTTTCCATCTCTTTAGCTGCATCATGTAATACTTTTGTCACGGTAGAACCAATAGCGGCTTCTATCAACATTTGCAACTCTTCAAAATTTTCGTCACTAAGTGTTTCTCTTTGTTCTTTGGTTAAACTTTTCTTAAAACCATCAACTACTCTATAAGCATGCTTATCAATTTTCATTGTTGTATCCTTCTGATTTTGTTTAATTTAAGAAATTCAAGCCCACTAAACCATCCATGCTTTAGCAGCACTAAAAAAGCGTCCTCTAATCGTACTGAAACACATCTTCACCTGAACTGACAATCAGTGGATCCGATTGACCGACAATCTCTTCATCTTTACCGGCATAAGGAATCTGATTTAAGATGTAACGCATCGCTTCAATACGTGCCCGTTTTTTATCATTCGATTTAACCACTGTCCAAGGTGCATGATTGGTATTACTGTAGAAGAACATATCTTCTTTTGCCTTGGTGTACTCATCCCAACGATCTAAAGAGGCCAAATCCATCGGGCTTAATTTCCATTGCTTTAATGGATCCTCTTTTCGCGCATTAAATCGACGTAACTGCTCTTTACGCCCCACAGAGAACCAGAACTTCATTAAACGAACACCATCACTTGTCACCATGCGCTCAAACTCGGGTGCCTGATGCATAAACTGAGTATATTGAGGTGGCGTACAGAACCCCATAACACGCTCAACACCAGCTCGGTTATACCAAGAACGGTCAAATAGTACGATTTCACCTGCGGTCGGTAGATTCTGTATATAACGTTGAAAATACCACTGACCCTTTTCGATTTCGTTCGGCTTATCTAAAGCGACAATACGCGCACCACGTGGATTAAGGTGTTCCATAATACGTTTAATCGTTCCGCCTTTTCCGGCCGCATCACGCCCCTCAAAAACCATCACAATACGTTCATCGTTCTCTTTGACCCATTTCTGTAACTTTAAGAATTCAATTTGCAATAAACGCTTGATTGCTTCGTATTCTGAGCGATGCATTTTCACTTCATAAGGATAGCTGCCTTCACTGGATTTTACTTTTTTCACACTAACTCCTTTTTACTGTTGTTTATTCTTAAATTATACGCCTGTTATCCATTTTTATACTTAACAAACCATCAATTCCATTGATCTTAAAATTAACTAATCATTGTTTTTTAAAGAGTAACATCCCCATTTTTATGCAACACTATGCGATTAGAAAAAATTAATGAGCAATATAAAGCGACATTATTTTTGACTACAATAATGACTTAACTCAAAGATTGGAAAAACCATGACTACAGCACTGATAGAACGTTTCCACAGCGTCCAAAATCGAATCAACCAGGCCTGCTTGAATGCCAAGCGTCCTCCTGAATCCGTTCGCTTATTAGCCGTGAGTAAAACGAAACCTATCGAAGATATTTTGATTTTAGCAAAGCAGGGTCAGACCTGTTTTGGGGAGAATTATGTACAAGAGTCTTTACTAAAAATTGCACAATGCCCAGAGTTAGAGTGGCACTTTATTGGCCCAATTCAATCCAATAAAACCAAACCGATTGCAGAACACTTTAGTTGGGTGCATAGCGTAGATCGTTTGAAAATTGCGCAACGTCTCAGCAGTCAGCGGCCAGAAAACTTAGTCCCGCTTAATATTTTACTAGAAGTCAATATCAGTGGAGAACCCAGCAAAGCCGGATTTACCCCTCAGGAAGTATTGAATGTTGCTCAACAAGTCGCGGACTTACCCAATTTAACCTTAAGAGGGTTAATGGCCATACCGCAAAGAGCAGAGGATTTTGAAGCTCAGCGCGCGCCATTTTCTTTGATGCGTGGACTTTTACAGACGTTGCAAAGACAAAACCCGAATGCGCCCTTAGATACTCTTTCAATGGGCATGTCAGCGGATTTAGAAGCTGCTATTATCGAGGGTGCTACCATGGTGCGCATTGGTACAGATATTTTTGGTGCTCGAAACACACCATAAAACATCTAACCTTAGATTGAGTTCAAAAACCAAAAAAGTCAGAGCACTGATTTTTAATCAATCTTCTAGATTATATGAATTCCCCGCTGTGTCAGGATAGTTGTCCGGTCTTCATTTCATAAAAGTTAAACTTAAACGGCGGGCGGAAAGCAGTATTAAATGTCCAAGTATTCCCCCGAAAGAAAAGAAGCCGTCGTTAAAAAGTTCTT
>Ga0314774_1000175_pt1 | contig 56633 bp, 54 predicted proteins | sample MetaGCBIA2018_FD_204515 | JGI IMG/M metagenome (GOLD analysis project Ga0314774, IMG submission 204515) | Cryopeg brine microbial communities from Beaufort Sea near Barrow, Alaska, United States - CBIA 2018 | ecosystem: Environmental > Aquatic > Marine > Coastal | place: USA: Alaska | collected... | reverse complement strand
GTTTAGGGATGTTGTTTTTTCAAGCAGTTAAAGCATTCGAACTATGGTCAGATTATAAGTTGAGTGATAAGCAGATAGACACAGCATTAACGGAACTTGAAAACTATGTTTATACAAACAAGAATTAAACTGAGTAGGTGAAATAATGAATAATGTGATATTAATTGGTTTTATGGGTAGTGGGAAGTCTTCAGTAGGTAAGTTATTAGCTGATAAACTTCAATGTAAGTTTATTGACATGGATGATGAAATCGAAATAGGTGAAAAGAAATCGATCAACGAGATCTTTGATGAATATGGAGAAGATCATTTTAGAGAAATTGAAACAAGCTATTTAGAAAAGCTATTAACTAAGAAGAATAAGGTTATAGCAACAGGTGGTGGAGTTATTCTGAAAGAAGAGAATATTTCCATATTACAACGTATTGGTACTGTGATTTTTTTACATACTAAATACGAAGCATTGCTTAAAAATCTAGAAGGTGACACAAATCGTCCTTTACTTCAAAAGGATAATGCAGAACAAGTGATTAAAAACTTGTTAAACAAAAGAGAACCAATTTACTTCAATGCTGCATCAATGATTATTCAAACAGGTGAAAAAACTATAGAAGAGATTACAAATGAAATAATAGGCTTATTATAAGCCTATTTGTTTTGTTATTTAGGAGCGAATATGAAGATAGCAGTTATTAATGGACCGAATTTGAATTTCTTGGGGATTCGTGAACCGGATGTTTATGGTAAAGAAACATATGATGATATGGTTCATATAATTCGTAAGTATGGTGAAGATAAAGGACATGATATGGACTTTTTTCAAAGCAATTCGGAAGGTCGGATTATTGATTATCTTCAAAGCTGCTATTTTAAAGAGTTGGATGGGATTATTATTAACCCAGGTGCATACACTCATTATAGTTATGCAATACGAGATGCAATAGCTTCGATTAGCATTGCTACAATTGAAGTTCATTTATCGAACATTCATGAACGTGAAGGTTTTAGATCACAATCAGTTGTTGAAGATGTTTGTGTCAGACAGATTTACGGTAAAAAAATTCAAGGATATCTTGAAGCTATCGATTTCCTAGAGACACTATGAATCAGATAATACTGCTTTTTCTTGAAAAGGCATAAAGACTTAATTACATAAAAGCATGAAGATATAAAAGAATAAAAGTATAAAGACATAAAAGCATAAAGATATAAAAGCATAAAGACATAAAAGACATAAAAGCATGAAGACATAAAAGACATAAAAGCATAAAAGACATAAAAGCATGAGATATAAAAATGCATAGTAAAAATTACAAGGATATGATTACTTAAGAATGAAAGGTGACATATCTTAAGAATGAAAGGTGACTTATGTTAGAACGAATTAATAAACTAACAACTAATTTTAAAGATTTTATGCAAGAAGGCGATTTAGATGCTGTACTCATTACAAATCCGTATAACCGTCGTTATTTATCGGGATTCACCGGTTCTTCAGGATATTTGTTAATTACAAAAGAGTTTCGTTATATGTTAACGGATTTTCGATATATTGAACAAGCAACGAAACAATGTAGTTATTATGAAATCATTGATTTTTTTAATGAAGGTCTTATTCAAACGCTTAATACACTAGTTGATAAACATAAGATAAAAAGTATCGGTTTTGAGAATGGTCATTTAACTGTCAAAGAGTTTAAACACCTAGAATCCTCGATAGCTATTGAATGGGTTGAGATTGATAATATGGTTGAAAAAATCAGAATGATAAAAGATGAAAATGAAATCGAATTAATAGCAAAAGCAGCTAGCATTGGTGATGCTGCGTTTAGTCATATCATTACTGTTATTAAGCCGGGTATGACTGAAATAGACGTAGCTATTGAGTTGGAATTTTTCATGAAAAAACAAGGTGCATCTAAGTTATCCTTTGATACGATTGTTGCTTCTGGAAAACGTTCGAGTTTACCACACGCTGTTCCCACTGAAAAGATTATTGCAGAAGGCGACTTTGTCACTTTGGATTTTGGATGCATCTACAATGGATATTGTTCAGATATGACACGTACAATTGTCGTTGGGCATGCAAGTGACAAACAAAAAGAAATATATAATATTGTACTAGAAGCGCAGTTATATGCGGTGAATAATGTAAAAGCTGGTATCTTGGGTAAAGTTGGCGATGCATTTGCAAGAGATATTATTAGTAAAGCCGGCTATCTTAAGAACTTTGGCCATGGTCTTGGTCATAGCTTAGGTCTTGAAGTTCATGAACAACCTAGGTTTTCGTTGTTATCGGAAGAACTTATTGAAGAAGGCATGATTATGAGTGTTGAACCTGGTGTTTATATACCTGATTTTGGTGGTGTTCGTATTGAAGACTTGGTTTTAATGACAAAAGAGGGTATTAGAAATTTTTGTAGTTCACCTAAGGAATTAATTGAAATCGTTTAGTATTTGTTATCGCCAAAAATTAGTTTTAAGTACAGGCGGATACAATTTTAAATAATATCGATTTATGATTAACTTTTACTTGAAAAAAGAGGGCATTTACTATAGAATAGATATGATATTGTAAGTCCGTTTAAGGACATACATCACTTAGGAGGAAATACAATTATGCAAGCTGGAGAATTAAGAAATGGTATTACCGTTGAGTTTGAAAATAATATTTATTCAATATTAGAATTTCAACATGTAAAACCAGGTAAAGGCGCAGCCTTCGTTCGTGCAAAGATAAAGAATTTAAAAACGGGAGCCGTTATTGAAAGAACATTTAGACCAAATGAAAAGGTAGAGAAAGCACATATTGATCGTTACGATATGGTATACTTGTATAACGATGGTGTACTATTCCACTTTATGAATCAAGAAAACTTTGAGCAAATTGCTCTAAATGTAGATGATTTAGGAGATGCACTTAAATTCGTCAAAGAAAATGATGTAGTAAAAATGTTGTCATACAAAGAGAAAGTATTTGGTATTGAACCACCAATTAATGTTATTCTTGAAGTTACTCATACGGAACCGGGTATTAAAGGTGATACGTCATCGGGAGCTACAAAACCAGCCGAAGTAGAAACAGGAGCAAATGTATTAGTTCCTTTGTTTGTTAATATTGGCGATAAAATCAAAATTGATACTCGTAACGGTGAATATCAATCAAGAGCATAATATTTAAATGTTCTTTGTTTGAACTTAGATATTAAGAATCTTGACTTAATGTCAATTAAGCAAGAGTATATATGTAGCTTGTTAAGAGTAACTGTTGTTACAGTAGTTACTCTTTAATTTTGTTCGTTTATATACAGGTTAAGCTTTTATTGCATTAATAAATTATTTTGTATATAATGAATATAGAAATCATTTAGGAGGCTTTTAAAATGGATAGACAATTATTTAAAATACATGAAGCTAAAGATGTAGGAACAGTGCATATTGCTGATGAAGTTATTGCAATTATTGCAGGAATGGCAGCGACAGAAGTTGAAGGCGTTGTAGGTATGGTTGGTAACTTCAAAGGGGACCTTGTTGAACTTCTAGGTCGTAAAAATTTATCAAAAGGCGTTAGTGTTATAGTTGGTGAAGGTTTTGTATCGCTTGAGTTAGCTATAATCATTGATTATGGTTGTGCATTGGTAGAAGTGACTAAACATGTACAAGAGAAAGTAAAAACAGCAGTTGAAACAATGACAGGCCTTGATGTTAATGAGGTAAATATTAAAGTTGCAGGTGTTAACGTAGAGAAGTAGCATCTACTGGAGGAATTTATGAATCGTCACAAACAAAGAGAATATACATTTAGAGTTGTATTTTCTATTGATCAGAATAGAACGGAAATACCATTTGAAGACATTGAGCTTCAGTTAGATAGCGTTGAGCTTGCTAGCGATGAAGATAGAGAAATCGTTAAGGAAAAGGTGACAAAAGTTTTTAACGAAATTGAAGTCATTGATAGTCTTATTGATAATGCTTCGGACAAATGGTCAATTGATAGAATCGCTAAAATTGAGTTGGCAATTCTTCGAGTTGCAGTTTACGATATTAAATTTGATGAAATCCCTGTTCAAGTTGCAATAAACGAAGCAATTGAACTATCTAAAAAATATGGAGGAGACCAGTCATCTAAATATGTCAATGGTGTACTAGGTCAAATCGTAAAAAAACTATGATAAATAATGTGTTGTCCGTCATTCAATTGAATACATATATTAAACGTATTTTTGCAAAAGATTATATTCTTAAGAATGTATCTGTTGAAGGAGAGCTGTCTAACTTTAAGAAACACAGCTCGGGACATATTTATTTCACTCTCAAAGATGACAAAGCTCAAGTGTCATGTGTTCTATTCAAAACCTATTTGACAGGGATTGAAGATGAGTTGCATGATGGCGCGAAAGTGGTCATAAAAGGGAGTGTTTCTCTTTATGAAAAATCAGGTCAATATCAAATTTATGTTCGTAAGATAGAAAAAGCAGGAATTGGTGAGCTTTATATATTGTTTGAAAAGTTGAAACAACAATTACAAGCTGAAGGACTGTTTGATGAAAGCTCAAAACGAGAAATACCTACATTTGCTACAAAAGTTGGTGTTATTACAAGTGGTACAGGAGCTGCAATTCGAGACATAGTACAAGTGGCAAAACGAAGAAATCCATATGTTGAAATTGTGTTATATCCATCATTAGTTCAAGGTGACAAAGCACATATAGACATAATAAACGGTATTGAGTATTTCAATTATACGGACCCTGTTGATGTGCTGATAGTGGGGCGCGGTGGAGGTTCTATCGAGGATCTTTGGCCATTTAATGAAGAAGATGTCGCTAGAGCAATATTTGAATCAAATATACCAGTTATTAGTGCAGTTGGTCATGAAACTGATTTCACCATATCTGATTTTGTTTCAGATCTTCGCGCACCAACACCGTCTGCCGCTGCAGAATTAGCAGTTTTTGATTATTATGAATTCATGAATCGCATGCAAGGTTATAAACGTCGTTTTGAACAGTACAAAAGAGGATTTGTTCAACTCAAGCTAGAACGTTTGAACAACTATAGACAACGTTTGAATAGCAGGCATCCTCGCCATATTCTTGAAGACAAAATGATGTCTTTAGAACAAGATCGATTATTATTGCTTAATAAAATCCGTAGGCAGTTTGAATATAAACAATCTAATTTAATGCTCTTAAAGGAACGATTAAGTGGTCGTTCTCCGCTAAAAAGATTGGAAGAAGGATATGCCTATGTTAGTGTAGGCGGTAAAACACTGACGAGTGTACGTGATTTGTCAGTGGATGATGAAATTTCAGTATATTTAAAAGATGGTAAATTAATAACGATTATAAGGGATATAGAGGTAATGTAATGGCGAAGAAATCTTATGAAGAAATGATCGAAGATATTGAAAAAGTATTAGAAGAACTTGATAATAAAGAACTTCCACTTGAAGAAGCTGTTGCTAAATATAAAGAAGGCATGAAACTGATTGAAGCATGTGGAGAAAAACTAGAAAAAGTTGAAAAAGACCTTCGTATCATTGAAGGTGATGAGAATGTATGACCTTAAGTCAATACGTACTGAGATCGACCGTCTTTTAACAGGTTATTTACCTAAGTCTTCGTCGATACATCATCAGCAAGTTATTGACGCGTTGACCTATAGCTTTACCGTCGGCGGCAAGAGATTAAGACCCATTCTCATGTTAAGCAGTTATCAAATGTTTACAAAAGAGCGATTGATGGAAGGCGCAGATAGGATAGATTCAAATGAAAGTCTATCCAATGAAAGTCTATCCAATGATTTTCCTGAACATTGGAATTCGACTGGAGATAACAAAAAAGTAGAATTTGATTTGTCAATAATAGCTCCTTTTATGGCTGCAATTGAAATGATTCACACATATTCATTGATTCATGATGACTTACCAGCGATGGATAACGATGATTTAAGGCGAGGGAAACCAACCTGTCATATTAAATTCAATGAGGCAAATGCAATATTAGCTGGAGATGCGTTATTGAATTACGCTTTTGAATTAACCATCGAACATACCTTAAAGGTGATGGAAAAAGATCCTATCATAGGACATCGTTGTTTGAAAGCAATGAAAATTCTATCTGCTGCGTCAGGAATTTATGGGATGATTGGTGGACAAGGTGCTGACATGTTGTTTGAATCGGCCCAAATTAAAACCAGCGAAGATTTAGATTATATTCATCGGAACAAAACCGGTTCGTTAATCACTGCTTCATTAACTATGGGTGGGATATTAGGTGGTTGTAGTGAAGAGCAACTCGATGTGCTAACTAGAGTTGGCAACAATATTGGTTTAGCTTTTCAAATACAGGATGATATATTAGACTTAACGAGTAGCGAAGAAATACTTGGAAAGCCTATTGGTTCTGATGTTAAAAATAACAAAAAAACATATATCTCACTTGTAGGACTCGAACAATCTAAAAAAGATGTGGCTCAATTATTATTAACTTCAATTGAGTTGATCAAGCTACAAGATAATAACTCTCTTCTATTAGAAGTAATTGAATTTTTAGATAATAGAGAGTACTGATGAATAAGGACGTGACATAGTGGACGCAATTAAGGCCATATTTACAAACACTGCATTTGTTGCAGCTATCATTGGATGGTTTGGAGCTCAAGGATTCAAAGTTTTATATACTACCATTAAGTTTAAGAAGTTCGATTTGGAACGTGTCATGGGAGCAGGCGGCATGCCTAGTTCTCATACATCGTCAATAATCGCAGCTACTTTCGCCATTGGAAATGCCAATGGATTTGACCATCCTGTGTTTGGACTTGGCATGGTTGTATCATTTATTATTATGTATGATGCAGCCGGTGTAAGAATGGCAGCTGGAAACCAAGCAAAAGTAATAAAAATGATTATACGTGAAATCGGCGAACATAGATTTACAATTGATCGAGAATTAAAAGAGTTATTGGGACATACATATCTTGAAGTTTTTGTAGGTATGGTTCTTGGTATACTCGTTGGATTCTTGGTATAAGTATGTTATAATTAGTGTGACTAAAGATGCAGTATTCTAGTCAACCATACTATATACGAAAACGGGCCTAAAGATCCGTTAAAGGGCATATCGATGAAGTTCCTGGTGTTGGCTGGTGACGCCCAGTCGCGGGTCTATGCTGGGAGTTAAGACTTTAGGGCGATCCACAATGGCATGTGGGCGTTGACCCTTCAGTCGTGGAGACCAACAACTGTGGGATTGGCTATAACAGGCAACCTACGGCGTTGGATTAAACCTGTCATGCGGCGAAAGCTGTGGACAGTGTAGCCTGCCTTGCGTGATGAAATGGGGATTACGATTAGACTGAAAGCTTTTGGCCAAAAGCTCCAAGTTATATGTCGCATGAAACACTACTTTGCTAAAAAGGCTAGTGTTAGATAGGGTTGCTGGGGAAAACCTCTAGGCTGTTGAATAAAGTATATAGTGGATTATAGTGGGGTTAAAGGCGATCTGGCTCGTAGCTTAGAGATAACTGCGGTGAAGATATAATGGGAAACCGCTTTTTTGGCGACAAAAGAGTTTCTTCTCGGGAAAACCTGCTAGACTAAATGCCTCAAAATTTACACTATGTACTATCTTTAGTATTTATAGATTATGGGGGAAATGCCCATTGGGTAAAATAGACAAAAAAGTTAAATTCAAACAACAAAACGCAAATAGAAAAATGAATTACCAGTGGATTGTAACCATATCATTTATTACTCTTGTTATTGCTATGTTATTAAGCTATTTTTCGCTTATATTTATGAATATAGTAAGTTTAACAGGAGCTCTTATCTTGTTATTGGTGATAATTTCACTCGGTATTTTTTTTGATTTACTAGGTATAGCCGTGACGGCGGCGAATGAAACACCTTTTCATTCAATGGCAGCAGCCAAAGTGAAAGGTGCGAAGGAAAGTATTCTTATAATTCGTAATGCATCAAGTGTTGCCAACTTCTTTAATGATGTTATTGGTGATATTGCCGGCATTATATCAGGATCAGCTTCGTCAGCAATTATTATTAAGTTGCTGCTAGATTCACATGGTAAAGAATTATTATCCGGTATTATACTGGGAGGCTTAATTGCTGCAATAACAGTTGGTGGTAAAGCATATGGTAAAGAGATTGCACTTAGGCATTCTAATGCAATTGTATATAGAATTGGTATACTATTGAGTTATACAAAGATTGGTAAGGCAAGGGGCTAAAATGAAACTACTACGAAATATTAAACAACCTTCAGACATTAATGATTTTACTGTCATTGAATTACGTCAACTAGCTCGTGAGATTAGGCATTACTTAATTGATGTTACAAGTGAAACAGGTGGACATCTTAGTTCTAATTTAGGTGTTGTTGAGTTGACGCTTGCTCTTCATCAAGTTTTTGATTCGCCAAAAGATAAGATCGTTTGGGATGTTGGCCATCAGGCATATGTACATAAGATGTTGACCGGCCGTTTTGAAGAGCTTAAAACTATTCGAAAATTTGGCGGTATTTCAGGATTTCCGAAAAAGAGCGAAAGTATACATGATATCTATGGAACGGGTCATTCTTCAACGTCAATCTCAGCTTGTGTTGGTTTAGCAGCAGCAAGAGATATTAAAGGTGAAGATAATTATGTCATTTCAGTGATCGGAGATGGTGCGCTCACGGGTGGAATGGCTTATGAAGCATTGAATAATGCGAGTACTATTAAAGACAAGTTTATTGTTGTATTGAATGATAATCAGATGTCGATTGACAAAAATGTCGGTGGAATGTCAGTATATTTAGATAAATTTAGAACGGCTCATTTTTACAATGAAGTTAAAAGTGATATAGAATCAACATTAGCAAAGATACCTGGTGTGGGTGATAGAATCGTGAAAACCATTCGAGGGGTTAAAAATGGCATTAAACAACTATTTGTTCCTGGAATGTTTTTTGAAGAGTTAGGTTTCACATACTTAGGACCCATTGATGGTCATGACCTTCGATTGCTTAAGATAAGTCTTGAGCAGGCAAAAACGGTTAAAGGGCCTGTTCTTTTGCATGTGATGACAACAAAAGGAAAAGGTTATTCTCATGCAGAACTAGATCCGTTGAAATTTCACGGTGTAAAACCTTTTGACAAGAGTAATGGTCATTTCCATGTACAACAAGTTAACAATGAAGATATTAAAAATATTGCTAAAAGCTATTCAACGATTGTTGGAGATACGTTGGTTGATATTGCATCGATAAAACCTAATGTTGTAGCCATTACTGCAGCTATGTGTTCAGGAACAGGGCTAGCTAATTATGCGGCGCAATTTCCTGAAAGATTTTTTGACGTAGGAATTGCAGAACAACATGCGGTTACAATGTCAGCAGGATTAGCAACAGCAGGTTTAAAACCATTCTTTGTTGTATATTCATCATTTTTGCAAAGAGCTTATGATCAGGTTCTTCATGATGTATGTATCCAGAATTTACCTGTAGTTTTCTGTCTGGATCGTAGTGGCTTGGTCGGTGAAGACGGGGAAACGCATCAAGGAGTCTTTGATCTCTCTTATTTAAGTCATATGCCGAATCTGACGATTATGGCGCCTAAGTCGGGTGATGAGCTTAAAGAAATGTTACATATAGCAGCCAATTATCAGGATGGTCCAATAGCAATTCGTTATCCAAAAGGTATTGATAATAAAGCAACACTGGGTAAACCTATTGAAATGGGTAAAGTTGAATGGATAGCGAAGAATAATAATGAAAGATTACTCATAAGTGTTGGTGCTTGTTATGACAGAGTCTCGGAAGTGGCTGGTAAGTTATTAAATGAAAGTATATTAAGTGATATCGTAAACCTAAGATTTGTAGCTCCAATAGATAGAAGTTTCATTGATGAACTATGTAATGGTTATAAATATATATATATATTCGAAGATAATGTGTTAAATGGTGGTGTCACTTCGATTATTAGTCGTAAAATCAATGAAATGGCAATCTATAACAATTATACAACAAAACCACATGTATTCGGTTTTGGTATTGATGATGAATTCGTGCCTCATGGTAAGATTGCCGAGCTAAATAAATCATTAGGTCTTGATAGTGATAGTGAGTTCAATAAGATATTGCAATTAGAATTATCCAATCAGAAAGAAGTGTGAAATGGCTAAAAAAGAACGTATAGATGTATTGTTGGTAGAACAAAATTTTTTCACTTCAAGAGAAAAAGCAAAGAAAATGATAATGGCTGGACTTGTTTTTGTTAATGGTCAAAGGGAAGACAAAGCCGGCACTATGGTAGATCGTTTAGCAAAGATAACAGTTAAGACAGATCCGAATCCTTACGTGAGTCGTGGTGGATTAAAACTTCACAAGGCTATTGATCGTTTTGGCATTAAGCTTTCTGACACAGTATGTATGGACGTAGGAGCGTCGACAGGAGGCTTTACTGATTGCATGCTGCAAAATGGTGCGGTTAAAGTATTTTCGGTTGATGTTGGCTATGGTCAGTTTGATTGGCGATTGCGACAAGACCCAAGAGTAGTATGCCTAGAGAAAACGAATATCAGATATATTACAAATGAACAGGTATCAGATTTTTTGGATTTCGTATCTATTGATGTTTCTTTTATATCATTAAGTAAAGTGTTGCCTGCGGTAACTAAATTAATGAAAAACGAAGCTGAAATTGTCTGTTTGATTAAACCACAATTTGAAGCAGGCCGTGATAAAGTAGGTAAAAAAGGTGTTGTTAAAGAACCCGCTACTCATATTGAAGTTATCACAAAAATTGTTGATGTATTTGCATTAAATAGATTGGTTGTGAATGGCATTGATTTTTCACCAATCACTGGACCGGAAGGTAATATTGAATATTTGATTTATGGAACCTTATTATATGAGTACGCACCTCTAGACGAGGAAAGCAGGTCAATGCACATCATTACAATTAATGACCTAGTAAGTAATGCTCATCGTCAACTCTATGGAAAGTGATACAATGAAGAAAATACTAGTAATTCCCAATCAGTTCAAAGATAAAGAATTTAAGATAACAATTAAGGTCATGAATTGGCTAAGCGATCACGACTGTTTAGCTTTATTGCCTATTGAATTAAGCGCTTTTCCAGAATTGAAAGAATATACATTTGCGACTAAAAATGATATTTTGAGCATCGACTATGGTCTAGTACTTGGTGGAGATGGAACAATTATTCAATCAAGTCGTACATATATAGATCATGAGATACCTCTTTTAGGAATAAATCTGGGCAATCTAGGATTTTTAGCCGAAATTGAACTGATCGATATAGACAGTGCTCTAGAAGCTTTTTTAAACGAAGAATTTATTATTGAAGATCGTATGATGATTTGTGCGAGCCATGAAAAGGGTGACTGTCTTGGAACAGCTCTTAATGATGTTGTTATTTCAAGACAATCAATTTCTAGAATGATTAGCTTTGATGTATTTGTTAATGATTTATTCGTTAATAGTTATCGAGCTGATGGAGTCATTATTTCAACACCAACAGGTTCAACTGCATACAATCTTTCAGCTGGCGGACCAATCATTAGTCCCACTAATGAAGTTATTGTTATGACACCCATATGTCCCCATTCATTGACAGCCCGTAGCATCGTATTGTCAGGGAATGATGAGATTAAGATTACGTTTAAACATCCACGTAATAAACATGTGGATGATCTTTTAGTTACAATAGATGGACAAGAAGCTACTAGAATATATAAAACGGATACCATCATTATTAAAAAGGCAAAAGAGAAAGTTGAGCTAATGAGGCTTCTCAATAATGATTTTTTTGAAATTCTCAGAAGGAAGTTGTCATAGAACTCAATTAACTTAAAGATAGTATTATTAAACGGATGATAAACCAGTAATTTAACAGTGCAAAGTGACAATGAATTTAAATACATAATAATTCATTTTTATAGATATTTTTGCTGAATTGGCTTACACCAACGAAATATAATGATATAATGGATGGATAAAGCCATAGGGAAGGTACCTTGATGAAAATAGAAAGACAAACCAAAATATTGCAATTAATTAGTGAGAGAGTAGTAGAGACACAAGATGAATTAGCTAGATTACTGACGAACCAAGGCTTTGAAGTTACACAAGCGACTATTTCCAGAGATATACGTGATCTGAAATTGACAAAGGTCGTTCTGAATGATGGTCGTCAAAAGTATGTTGTACTCCAAAATAAGTCTACAAATCTCAATGATAAGTATATACGAGTGCTTCAGGATGGATTTGTGGGAATGGATCGTGCTATGAATTTGATCGTTATCAAAACGTTAACTGGTATGGCTATGGCAGTTGCCGCTGCAGTTGATGCAATTGATTTTGACGAAGTTGTTGGTTGTATAGCTGGTGATGATACTATTTTTTGTGCTGTAAGAACTGAAAAAGATACAATTTCAATGATGGAAAAGCTTAATAAAATCGCGCAAAGTTAAGGGAGATTAGATGCTTACATATTTACACGTCAAAAACATAGCTCTTATTGAGGAGCTAGAGATAGATTTTGATTATGGTCTTAATATACTTACTGGTGAAACAGGGGCAGGGAAGTCGATTATTCTCGGCTCTATTAATTATGTATTAGGTGCCAAAGTCAAAAAAGATTTTATTCGTTCAGGGGCTAAAGAAGCGTTTGTTGAATGTGTATTTGATATGAAAAGCAATCAACTTGACCGAGTAGCTATGAAGAATCTGCTTAGTGGTTACGGAATTTCCCTTGATGATGAGGGTGTAATCATAAGCCGCAAAACTGCTTTAAATGGAAGAAGTGTGTTTAGAGTTAATGGCGAGGTCGTTAAACAAGACGTTATCAAGTCTTTAGCATCCTTTCTTATAGATATACATTCGCAACATGAACATCAATCACTACTTAGCAATAGCCGTCAATTAGATTTGCTAGACCGTTATGCTGGCATCAAAATGGAACAACTTCTTCAAGAGTTCTCTCAAAAATATAAAGAGTTTCAAAAACTAAATAATTCAATTAACGATGAGTTGTTAGATGACGATAAAAGGCGTCGTGAAATAGCCTTTTTAGAATTTGAAATAGATGAAATCAAAAAGGCCTCTTTAGAAAAAGGGGAAGATATCGAACTACAAAAAACGCATGATAGGCTATCGCACAGTCAACTGATTTTGGATAAGTTATCAAAAGTCAATAATGAATTATATACACATACAGATATTGGTTTTGTTATATCAAGCGCTCTCGGAGAGTTGGATAAACTTGTTGTATTCGATGAAGAATTAGAACCTGTCGTTGAGAATTTAACCCAGATAGAAGATTTGTTAGGATCGCTAAAACGAGACATGACAAGATATCTTGAATCAATGGATGATTTTGAAGAAGAATTATTCTATGCTGAAAAACGACTTGATTTAATTAATCAGATAAAGCTTAAGTATGGTAATACGATTGATGATGTTTTTGCATATTTAGAAATCAAGCAAAGTGAGCATAGTTCTCTCATCGATTTTGAGAAGAATTTGCAACAGACAAAAGCTTCAATCAAGAAAATGAAGAACGAATTAGTAACTCTATCTGTTGATATTCATAAATTGAGAAAATCAAAAGCAAAAGAGTTGTCCAAAGATATTCAATCGTCATTGGTTGACTTGAATCTTGAGAATGCAAGATTTGAAGTTAACGTCTCATCTGTTGAGGATTTTACACCTAAAGGTATGGATAAGGTTATGTTTCTCATATCTACTAATAGAGGTGAAGATGTTAAGCCACTTAAAGAAGTGGCTTCGGGTGGTGAATTAAGTAGAGTCATGTTAGCAATTAAATCTATACTAGCAGAAGTGGATGGTGTTGATACACTCGTATTCGACGAAATAGACACAGGAATAAGTGGAGTGACAGCTCAAAAAGTTGCTGAAAAGATGGCTAGATTATCCAATGAAAGACAGTTGATCTGTATAACTCATTTACCTCAAATTGCAGCAATGGCAAGAGCTCACTTTTTGATTCACAAAAAGGATATTGATGAAACTACGTTAACTTATGTGGATCCATTAGATGAAGGAGCTTCTGTTAAAGAGCTTGCTAGAATGTTAAGTGGAGCAGTTACTAGTGATATTGTTCTTGCAAATGCTAAAGAGATGAAAGATTATGCAATGGAAATAATCCATTAAATAGTTGGACGGGAAAGTTATTAAACCGGAACGTATGTTTATAGTTAATATGAATGTATTTTTAGTTGATTTTAATGTATCTTTATAGATAATGCAAAGACATATTTATCGCACACAGGAATATATCCTTCTATATTATCATAACTAAAAAGCTGTATGTATTGAAGAAGACTTCAATTCATACAGCTTTTTAGTTATGATAGACAACGTTCGCATCAACTAAGATAAATCAACTTTGATTACTCTTGGTTGATTTATCTTAATTAAGCAATCTTAGTTAATCAATCTTAGTTAATCCTTCTATGCTGGGATCAATAAATAGAGAGTAATTTGTATGATAAATAACGTGACCGAGTGCTGAGCCATTGGGCTTCTTTAAATTCTTCTTCTGAGTATAATCGACAGCAACTTTCGTGCTGGTTTTTGCCTTACTATAGAAGGCGGCAAGTGAAGCGGCCTCTTCAAATACACGATCAGGTAATTCTTTACCTTCACTTTTGACAATGACATGTGCGCCCGGTATATCCTTGGCATGGAACCACCAATCAGAATTATTGGCAAATTTTGTTGATAGTTCTTCATTTTGAAGATTGTTCTTACCGACGTACATATGAAAACCCTCACTTGAAATGTAATGGTGTGGCTTGCTCTTGATTTTGATTTTCTTCTTTGTTCTTTTGAATTTCAAATAGCCTGTAGTCATTAGCTCATGGCGAATATCTGCTATTTCGTCTTCTGTAGTAACATCTTCAACAGCATACTTAACAGATTCTAAATATTGAATTTCCGAATTAGTATTCACTAATTGATCAGTAACGGCGGATAGCGTACGCTTCTTTTTGTTATATTTAGCAAATGCTATATTTGCATTTTCTACTGCACTTTTATTAGGCTTAAGTGTTATCTCCAAATCTTCATTTGTATAATAATTCATAACAGTTACAGTTGAATCCTTAGGTTTTATCAAATACTGATTAGCTAGAATTAACTCGCCTTTGATTTTGAACTTATCCATGTTCTTTGTATCTTCCAACTGCCTGGTTTGAAGTTCTAACTTTTTATACCCACGATCTAATAAAGTGTTGATCAGCTTTCTGAGATCATATGTTTTTTGCTTCATACGTACTTGTAATTCTTTCATCTCATAAAAGTGATCGATAAGAGTGCTTGTATCTTCATACGAACTGACCATGATATCAGGTAATATTGAAGTAAGTAGAGTCGTATGGAAATCAATTAAGTTACCTACAGTATCCGATAATAATACCGGTGTAAAAGAATTTGATTCCAAAATATCTTGTATGCTTTTGATGTTATCATATAATGATTCAAAGTCTTTATCTGTTAAGCTACTGATATGTGTGTCGCTATTGATATTAGAAACGAAACATAAATGATTTGCCATAAATGGACTGATACCCGTATATGTAGAATAAATGCATTTATAAATCGAATCATCATTGGTGGAAACATCTTCTTTCAATTGAAGAAATGATTTGACGAGACGTATATCCTTCTTATCTTGGCTAGGAGGTAACTCATATTCTTTATTAGGAAAGATTTGACGAACGCTACTGATATTATAACCAATACGTTTGATGCTATCTAAAACGATGCCATCACTATTGGTAAGTATAATATTACTATGTTTACCCATAATCTCTATAAGTAGATTGTAACTGCATAAGTCTCCTAATTCATTAAGTTGTTCTAATTGTATCTTCAGAATACGTTCCATACCGAGCTGTTCAACATTAAGAATGCGTCCGTTTCCGATATACTTACGTAGTAACATACAAAAAGCAGGTGGTGATTGCGGATTCTTCTTGTTTTTATATGTTAAGTGAACTCTTGGCATTGTTGACTGAGCAGATAGCAATAAACGTTGCTTTTTACCACCAACTCTAACATGTATTAATAATTCATCTTTTTCTGGTTGAGTTATTTTATCTATTCGACCACCCACTAGGATGTTGTTTAAATCATAAGCGATACTATTAAGTACTAATCCATCTATCATTTTTGTTCTCCTTAAGTTATTGGTTTGAGTATAGCATCATCTACTATAAGTATCAATATATGATTAGAGGTAAAAGGTTAAGTTGAGTTGATTTCATACAATATATGGTGTTTAGATGTTTCAACTAAATACCATATATTGTATGAAATCTTACGAAACTACCTTTTGACCCTATAGTCATATATTCCATGACAGAAAAAACAGAGAGATTTGCAAAAAAAACAGATAAGTATATTAGATAACTGTCTAATATACTTATCAAGAATTAGAACACCATAAAAGATAACGAGGTAAAATTCAATAAATACAACTATATAAGTGGAAACTTGCACAATATCACAAAAATGATAACAAAATATAGCTTTATAGCTTGATTTTGCAAGTAAAAACGTGTATAATTGCATTTATAATTTAGCACACTAAATTTATATAATTTTAAAGCTAAGATGCTTGAACGTGGCGACGCAGGACAGTGGCGAAGTTTAAAAAAAAGAAGGGTGGATATAAAAATGAAAAAATTATTAACATTATTACTAGTATTAACTTTGGCAGTGTCATTATTTGCTGGTTGTGGTAAAGACGATACCGAAGTTAGTGCAACAGGGGGAACAACTGATGCAAAAGGAGTAGTTAAACTTGGTATGTTAACTCCTACAAGTGGAGATTTAGCACAATACGGAGTTGCAGTTAAAAATGCAGCTGAAATGGCTATTGAAGAATTGAATGCTGCTGGTGGAAACTATGAATTAATTGTATATGATAACGAAGGTGATCCAACAAAATCAATCAACTTATTCAATAGATTAGTTGAAGAAGACATTGTTGCTTTGATAGGACCTGTAATTTCAGGTACGTCACTTGTTGTTGCGGAGCTTGCACAAGAAGCAGGTATTCCGATGCTTACTCCAACGGCTACGAATGCAGATGTTACTGTTGGCTTTGACTATGTATTTAGAGCTTGTTATATCGATCCTTACCAAGGACGTGTCGTTGCAAAGTTTGCTGGTGAAAACTTGAAAGCTAAAACAGCTGTCATTTTCAGAAATATTAGTAATGACTATTCAATTGGTCTTGCCGATGCATTTGATACTGCATTTACCGGTGAAATTGTTGCAGACGAAAGTTATACAGCAGAAGATAATGACTTTAAAGCGATTATCTCTAATATTGTCAGTCTTAATCCGGATGTGATTTTCATTCCTGATTATTACAATACAGTCGGTTTAATAGCTAAACAACTAAACGAAGCGGGTGTTACTGCCACTTTACTTGGTGGTGACGGCTGGGATGCGATACAAAACGATTATGCAGCTGAAGTAGAAGGTGACTTCTTTGCGAATCACTATGCTACATCGGATGAATCTCCTGTCGTACAAGATTTCATTGCTGCTTATGTTGCTAAATATGACGAAGAGCCAAACGCACTTGCTGCATTATCCTATGACGCAACAAAAGTTATGGCTGCTGCAATTGTAGCTGCTGATTCAACAGATGGAGCGAAGATAGTAGAAGCTCTTAAAGCAACGGATATGGATGCTGTTTGCGGAGAAATCAAATTTGATGAAAATGGTGATACGGTTAAGGCAATCTCAATCATCACAATTAAAGATGGAAAACTTCAACTAGAAACTAAAATCTCGGAATAAGAATAAGAAAATTTTATAAATATATAATAGAAAGGGGATGATTCCCCTTTTTATTATATTCAAAATAAGTTTAGTTGTTTAAAGCGTTAAACTAAACTCGACATGAATTCAGTATAAAACGAGCACAAGTTTTAAGAATCAGTATGAAAAAACGCTAAATACCAATATATGATTTGTTGTTTAGATAAAAAATTATATATTGGTATTTAGAACAATCCGGAGGTGGATTTATGGATCAGTTCCTAAATCAAATAGTAAACAGTTTAAACGTTGGTAGTATTTACGCCCTCATCGCACTTGGATATACGATGGTGTATGGTATTGTAAAACTTATCAACTTCGCACACGGTGAAATATTAATGATAGGGGCTTTCGTAGGCTACTTTCTAGCAACTGCTTTTAATATGTCGTTAATTCCACTCTTAATTCTATCCATGTTGGCTTGCGCAATTATTGGTGTGACGATTGATCGTGTGGCTTATAAACCTTTAAGAAATGCACCACGTATTTCGGCATTGATTACGGCTCTTGGGATGAGTATGTTTTTATCCAATTTCTTCAAGTGGCAATTTGGCGCGTCGGATAAAATCATGCCGGATGTCAATCTGATAGGTGATATACCTATGCCGAATATTACACTTATTACTGTTATCATTACAGTCGTATGTATGATTGGACTCGAATTTATTGTGAGTCACACAAAAGTGGGTAAGGCAATGCGTTCGGTTTCAGAAGACCGTGACGCTGCAAGGCTTATGGGCGTTAATGTGGATAAGACGATTTCATTGACATTTGCAATTGGCTCAGCACTTGGGGCGGTTGGTGGTGTGTTGTATGCATTAAACTATGGTAATCTTGAACCTTATATGGGAATGATGCCGGGTCTTAAAGCGTTCGTTGCAGCGGTTCTTGGAGGTATCGGTATTATTCCGGGGGCAATGGTCGGTGGATTTGCAATTGGTATTATTGAAACCTTCGTAAAAGGTTATATTAGTTCTTCATGGGCTAATGTATTTGTATTTGGTATTTTAATCATTGTTCTACTTGTTAAACCGACAGGTTTATTTGGTAAGAACGTTAAAGAGAAAGTGTAGGTGGTAGCATTGAAAGATAAATCAAGAGATTATTCTATAAATTTTATCGCTGTCATACTTACTTTTATTGTATTAATGGCTGTGATTAAAGCAGGTTTGATTAATAATTACGTTGAAGGTGTTGTTGTGTTTGCAATGATTAATATCATTGTAGCAATCAGTTTAAATATAGCGACGGGTTATTTAGGTCAATTAGCTTTAGGCCATGCAGGTTTTATGGCTGTCGGAGCATATACTGCCGGACTTTTTATAAAGGCAGTTGAGTATCCTAAATATGTAGAAATGATTATAGCGTTATTATTAGGAGGTTTGATTGCAGGAGTCAGTGGTCTTATCATCGGTATTCCGGCACTTAGATTAAGAGGAGACTATCTGGGTATAGTAACTCTTGGTTTTGGAGAAATGATACGTTATACAATCATAAATTTAGGTGACATTACAGGTGGTGCGTCAGGACTGAAACGTATACCTAAGCTAATAGGATTACCTGAAGTTTATATTGTTCTGGTTCTCGTTATTACGTTTGTTTTCCTATTTATCCGTTCTAGACATGGACGTGCAATTATTTCGATCAGAGAAAATGAAATTGCAGCTGAATCTATCGGAATTCCAACGACTTTTTACAAAGTATATGGATTCTTTATTTCCGCATTTTTAGCCGGGGTAGGCGGAGCTTGCTTCGCAATGTATCAAAGGTATTTAACACCGGAGAAATTCAAATTCATGTTCTCGGTTGAATTGTTCATCATTGTCGTTTTTGGCGGTATGGGTTCAATAACCGGAACCATTATTGCCGGAGGACTCCTAGCTTACATTACAGAAAAGTTATATGCCTATGATGAATTAAGATTGATTATTTATTCAATATTATTGATATTATTAATGATCTTCAAGTCGGATGGACTTTTGGGACGTTCTGAATTCTCGTTAGTAAGAACACCTGCTAGAATTAAACACCTTTTCAGTACGTTAAAAGCCAAATTCGGAAAAGGGGTGGCATAATGAGCTTATTGACAACTAAAAATATTGGTATTACATTTGGCGGATTACGCGCCGTAGACAATTTTGAAATAACCATTGAACCAGGCGAATTGGTTGGACTTATTGGACCCAATGGAGCAGGCAAGACAACGATATTCAATATGCTGACAGGTGTATATCAACCTACAGAAGGTGAAATATTCATCGGTGATAAGAAGGTTAACGGTAAGAAACCTTATCAAATTGTTAGAGAAGGACTTGGGAGAACATTCCAAAACATTCGTCTTTTTGCTGATCTTACTGTAATTGAGAATATTAAGATTGCTTTTCATAAAGATATGAATTACACCATGTTTGAAGGTGTCTTTAGATTACCTAGATATTGGAAAGAAGAAGCGTTAATAACAAAGAAGGCAATAGAATTGTTGTCACTATTTAATATGGAAGAAGATGCGAAGAATTTTGCTAAAAACCTTCCATATGGTAAACAACGTAAATTGGAAATATGTCGAGCTCTTGCTACAAATCCGAAATTATTGCTTTTAGACGAGCCGGCTGCAGGTATGAACCCGCTAGAAACCAAAGAATTAATGGAAACCATTCATTTTATTCGAGATAAATTTCAAGTCACAATATTACTTATAGAACATGATATGAACCTGGTCATGGGAATTTGTGAACGTCTTATTGTTATTGATTATGGTATGATTATAGCAAAAGGTACTCCTGACGAAATCAAAACCAACAAAAAAGTTATTGAGGCTTACTTAGGAAGTTAGGGGGGATTATTATGTTAAAAGTTAAAGATATAAACGTATATTATGGTGCCATTCATGCACTTAAATCCATGAGTTTCGAAGTAAATAAAGGTGAAATTGTAACACTTATTGGTGCTAATGGTGCAGGCAAAACAACGACGCTACATGCGATTAGCGGACTTGTAAAAACATCAGCAGGAACCATAACGTTAAATGATAAAGAATTGACAACAACACCAGCTGATCGAATTGTAAAGCTGGGTCTTGTTCAGGTTCCGGAAGGTCGTCGCGTATTTTCAAAGATGTCCGTTTATGAGAATTTATTGATGGGTGCCTATATTCGAAGTGATAATAAAGAAATAGCTGAAGATGTCGAAAAAATGTATCTACGTTTTCCTAGACTCAAAGAACGTCGCAAGCAATTAGCGGGTACCATGAGCGGTGGAGAACAACAAATGTTGGCCATTGCGAGAGCTCTTATGAGTCGCCCGGACCTTCTTCTAATGGACGAGCCATCAATGGGACTTGCGCCAATTCTTGTTGACGAAATTTTCAATATTATAAAAGAGACAAACAAAGCCGGTATGACTATCTTACTTCAAACAAAGCCGGTATGACTATCTTACTTGTTGAACAAAATGCACATAAAGCACTCAATGTAGCAGATAGAGCCTATGTACTTGAAACCGGTAAAATTATCATTGCAGGAAATGCCAAAGAGCTACTCGATGACGATCGTGTTCGTCAAGCTTATTTAGGCTAAATCAGCAGTAATATAAAATCGTGCAAAAAGGGCTGTTACTCTTCATAAGATATGCTCCCTTCTATGTAACAAGTTTTATTATTTAACTTGACTACCTAGAAGGGAGCATATCACTCTGAAGTATAACAGCCCTTTTTATGTATTTGAAAAAGAATTCTATTCAATAAACGATGCAATAACTTGAATCTTATTCGTTGTTTTGGTCGATGCGTACAATTTCGTAACCTTTCGACTTAAGTGCCTCAACAATTGCATCTACATCATTTGTATTCATACGTATGATGATTTCGCTAGTTTTTGGTAATACGTTATTAAAATTTGTTACATGAGTGATATTGACTCCAAAATCTTTGATAATATGAGAGATTTCAGCTAAGGTTCCTGCTTCGTCTTTAGCGTTGATCGTAATTCGTGTTCCTATATCTCTGGCACCGATTATTTCTACATAAGATTCCAATATGTCATTCCGTGAGATGAGTCCGATGAGGGTATTATTCTCATTAACTACTGGCACCATATTTACATCTTCTTCAAGCATAATAATGGCTACGTTTTCAATTAACATGTCACGGCTACAAGTGGCTATATTCTTAGTCATGATACTTTCCACTTTTGTTTTGCTAAGGATATAGTTTAATTCGTACATACTTAATGATGTTGCTTTTGATGGGGTGAATTCGCTTAACAAGGTTTCAGTAATTAGACCAACTAGTTTACCGTCTTTAACCACGGGCAATTGACTAACATTTTTCTCGTGCATTAATTGAAATGCTAGTGAGATTGATGCTTCGGGAAAAACCGAAACGATATCGGTTACCATTTTATTCTCTACGTACATATAATTACCTCCATTCAATTGCTCATTTTTATAGGAAAGTCTTGCTTAAAAATTCATGGGTAGATGCATCCCCTAAATGTCAAGGAAACTTTCCTTCCACGCTACGAAGTTTTGCTTGCGCAAAAGCGTGGCTAAGCCACTCTTCTAGTAGTACAATTTTACCATGTTTTTAATAAATTTCATAGTTTTTTATAATACTGCAATTGTCTTTAGAGTAAGGTCAAATTGGTTGTGTTTCACACATAGCTATGGTATAGTAATTGAAGAACAAACATGAAGGTGAATGATATGAAATTAGTGGTACAAAAATTTGGTGGAACAAGTGTTGCGACTGAAGAAGGACGCAAAAGAGTTTTAACAATAATTAATGAAGCAACGAAAAAGTATGACAACATTATTGTTGTGGTATCTGCAATGGGTAGATATGGCGCTCCTTATGCAACAGATACATTATTAGGATTAATTGATCATAAAACGGATACATTAGAACCAGCCGAAATCGATTTACTTCTTAGTACGGGAGAGATAATTACATCGGTTGTTATTTCCTATGAACTGAAAAAAATGGGTATTAAATCAATGGCTCTGAGTGGAAGTAAAGCTGGAATTGTTACAAATAATGAACATACAAAAGCCGATGTTATGCATATTGAAAAAAGTTATATAGATGGATTACTCAAGAACAATATAATTCCAGTTATTGCAGGATTTCAAGGAAGAACAATAGAATATGATGTTACAACTCTCGGCAGAGGGGGGTCAGATACCTCAGCTGCCTTATTAGGTGAAGCATTTAATGCCGAAGCAATCGAAATTTATACAGACGTTGATGGTATTATGACCGCAGACCCAAAAATCTGTGGGGAAGCAATCACAATAGACGCTGTTAGTTATCAAGAAGTTTTTCAAATGGCTGACTCTGGAGCTAAAGTTATTCATAAAGGTGCAGTTGAAGTTGCCAGGCGAGCCAATATTCCTCTTATAATTAAGAATACATTCTCTGATCATGCAGGAACTGCAATTACTGGGTATAGCAAATTCGAGAAGAAGAATACAATTAAAGATAAAATAATCACGAGCATAGCACATCAATTGGATCGTATCCAGTTTAGCGTAACAGGTGAGATTGATGTTGACGCATTTTTCGCAGCATTGGCAGCGAATGATGTATCAATAGATATTATTAATATTTTCCCGAATTATCGAGTATTTACAACAGATTCAAACAGAGAAATTGAAGCTATTAAAGTTATGGATAGTTTTAATGCATCCTATAACTTGATTAGAAACTGTGCAAAAGTGACTGTTGTCGGTGAAAGAATGACCGGTGTACCAGGGGTTATGGCGAAAATCATCCATAGTCTTAAGTCGGAAGATGTTGAAATTCTTCAAACAGCTGACTCGCTTGCCACTATTGCATGTTTGATTCATGATAAAGACTTAATAAAAGCTATAAAAGCATTACATAAAACTTTTGAAATGGTGTAGTTTTTAAGCTATACTATTAACATGAAGTAATATCTGGAATTAGGGGGATGACAATGGCGAGTCAAACATCAAAGAAGCCGGTGGCGAAATCTAGAAAAACTAGAAAACCTAGAACTGCGCCTGCGGCACATACTGCAAACCCAAAACATAAAAATCATCCATCAAAAGATTCAGCGTTAAGTATGGTTCAATATGAGATTATTGTCATGCTCATTTTGCTATGCGCATTATTTACTATGATAAGCATTTATTTGAATGGAGGCGGTATGATTGGAGCCTTCATAAGAAATCTGTTTTTCGGAACATTTGGCGTGGGTGCTTGGTTATTGCCTATAGGCATTTTTATATCAACTTTTCTTAAAGTTTTTAATAAAGGGAATGAAAGACTTAATATGAAGATATTGTTATCATTATTAGCAATTGCCTTTGTATCGGTTGGTGCTCATGTTATGTACGTGGATTTCCCACAATTAAATATTAGATTATTAGATCAATGGGCAGTTTTTGCAAGTTTAGCAAATTACTTCAATGTATCAGCTTCTTTTCAAGTTGGGGGAGGCTTTATTGGCGCCTTGATTGGTGATGTGTTACTACATTTTCTAGGAAGAATTGCAACAATCACTGTGCTGATTGTTATATTTATATCTTTATTTATTGCAATTAGCGAGCAATCATTTTTGTTGTTTTTAAAGAATACATATAATGGTTTTGTCGCACTATTGGTGAGATTTATTAAGTATATTGAATTAAAGGCAGCAGAATACAAAGAAGATAAAATCAAACATGATGAAGAAGATCGATTACAAGAAGAAAGTGATTCTAGCTTAAACAAAAATCTTGACCCAGAATCAACAAATGATAATGATCCGCAAACAGCAGGTGAAGAAAGAAGCCACCGTAAGAAAAACTTGATTGCAAATCTTTTTAAATCTACAATTCATAAAGAAGAATTTGACATCGTTAAACATATTGAACAAAAAGAAGAACAAGAATTGCGTCAAAAAGAAGAGGTTTTTTCTAATCTTTTTGATCAAGCAGAGAACAATGGAACTTCTAAAAGTCCTGTTGATCAGGCTTCGGCCGAGACGACTAATTATAATGCTGATTTAGATGAAACTGAAGCTACGGTTGCTTTTCCAAAAGGTGATGATTTCAAACCAGTAATTGAAAAAGCTGAACCAAAGAAATCAAAGGTAAAAGTTAAAGAAGCTGAACTTGAACAAGGGAAAAAGTCTATCGATTTAGAAATCCTTAAAGAAGTCGAAGCGGTTGAAGAGAAATATAAAATTCCACCAATTGAATTACTTAAGAATAATCCTTTATCAGGAACTAATCGTAACAATACAAATAATTTGGCTGATAATGCTAAAAAACTCGTTGATACTTTGGCAAGTTTTGGCGTTGGTGCAAAGGTTTTAAACGTTGCTATGGGTCCTACAGTTACACGCTATGAATTGCAACCTGCTCCAGGAGTAAAAGTAAGCAAGATAGTAAATCTTGCAGATGATATAGCGCTTAACTTAGCATCGAATGGTATACGTATCGAAGCACCTATACCAGGCAAGTCAGCCGTTGGTATTGAAGTGCCGAATAAAGATGTAAGTTCCGTATTTTTGCGAGAAGTCATTGATACTAAAGAATTTCAAAACTTCCCTTCAAAAGTCGCTTTCGGACTAGGAAAAGACATTAGTGGTAAAGTTATAGTGACTGATATTGGTCGTATGCCTCACTTGCTGATAGCCGGAGCCACTGGATCTGGTAAATCAGTATGTATTAATACTTTGATAACTAGCATTTTATATAAATCATCACCTGAGGATGTCAAATTATTAATGATTGATCCTAAAGTTGTTGAGTTATCTATTTACAATGGAATTCCACATTTGTTAATTCCAGTTGTCACCGACCCTAAAAAAGCGGCAAGTGCTCTTAATTGGGCAGTTCAGGAAATGCTAGAAAGATATAAATTATTTGCAGCTGCAAATGTTCGGGATATAAAAGGTTATAATAAAGCGATACTGAAAAATGAGGACGGCCTTAAGAAGTTGCCTCAAATAGTAATTATTGTAGATGAGTTAGCAGACTTGATGGTTGTTGCAGCAAACGATGTTGAGGAAGCAATTTGTCGATTAGCTCAGATGGCACGTGCAGCGGGGATTCATTTGATCATTGCAACACAACGTCCATCAGTTGATGTAATAACCGGACTGATCAAAGCAAATATACCATCTAGAATAGCTTTTAATGTTTCATCTGGTATTGATTCAAGAACGATCATTGATATGAATGGTGCTGAAAAACTACTGGGTAAAGGTGACATGTTGTTCTACCCGGTTGGATTGCAAAAACCAGTGCGTATACAAGGTGCATTTGTTTCCGATAAGGAAATCGAAAATATAGTAACCTATCTTAAAGATTGTAAAAAGGAAGAATACGATGAGAAAATCATGAAACAACTTGATAAATCTACTTCGAGTAGTAATCTGCCTTCAGACGATCATGATCCGATATTCGAAGATGCTCTTGCTCTATGTGTAGATAAAGAGAAGGCAAGTGCATCGATGATTCAAAGACGTTTTAGAGTAGGTTACAATCGTGCTGCAAGAATTCTAGATCAATTGTATGACGCAGGTTATGTGGGTGATGAAGAAGGAAGCAAACCTCGAAAAGTATTATTAACTAAAATCGAGTTTGAAGCATTAAAAGCACGTGCTAACGGTGAGGAATCGGAATCAGATGTGGTTGATGAAGTTAAAGAGAAAGATCTTGTTTAGGATTCTTGAAAAGGGATTCAACGTATTGATGAATGACTCTTCAACAAGTTTGACGTAAGCTATTGAATATATCAACCGACTACTACATTAACTTATTACAGAGTGTATTATACTTGTGTAAAGAGGAGGAACAATGAAATCGGATATCCAAATTGCTAATGAAGCTACAATGAACACGATTACTGAAGTTGCTAGAGGTTTAGACATTCATGAAGATGAACTGGATTTATATGGTAAATATAAAGCTAAGTTATCTGATGATTTATGGAATCGAGTTAAAGACAATGAAGATGGTAAATTAGTTTTAGTTACGGCAATCAACCCTACACCAGCGGGTGAAGGTAAAACCACAACTACAGTTGGTATTGGGCAGGCGTTAGGTAAACTCGGTGTAAAAGGAATGATTGCGCTTAGGGAACCTTCATTAGGTCCTTGTATGGGAATAAAAGGTGGTGCTGCTGGAGGTGGAATGGCTCAGGTTGTACCTATGGAAGATATAAATTTACATTTTACCGGTGATATTCATGCTGTAAGTATAGCGCATAACTTATTATCTGCATTATTAGATAATCACTTGCAACAGGGAAATCCGCTTAATATTGACCCAAGACAAATAGTGTGGAAACGTGTTCTTGATATGAATGACCGTGCACTTCGAAACACTATCGTTGGACTTGGTGGCAAGATGCAAGGTGTCCCTCGCGAAGATGGATTCATGATCAGTGTTGCTTCGGAAGTTATGGCGATATTATGTTTATCTAAAGATTTAATGGATCTTAAACAAAAATTAGGCCAAATCGTTATTGGTTATTCTTATGATAAAAAGCCAATAACGGCACATGATCTTAAGGCAGAAGGCGCAATGGCAGCTTTACTCAAAGAGGCTATTAAACCGAACTTGGTCCAAACGTTAGAGAATACTCCTTGTATCATACACGGAGGACCTTTTGCGAATATTGCGCATGGATGTAATAGTCTTCGAGCAACTAAATATGCCCTTAAACTTGCTGATGTTGTCATTACTGAAGCAGGCTTTGGCGCTGATTTGGGTGCTGAAAAATTCTTTGACATCAAGTGCAGAAAAGGTGGTTTGACTCCGAATGCTGTTGTTATTGTAGCGACAGTTAGAGCCCTTAAACATAATGGGGGCGTTGACAAAAAGGAATTGGGACATGAAAATGTTGAAGCTCTCATAGCAGGACTGGTTAACCTAGAAGGACATATTGAGAATATGAATAAGTTCGGCGTTCCGGTTGTTGTGACACTAAATTCATTTGCTACAGATACAGAAGCAGAAATAAATGCGGTTAGAGAAAGATGTTATACTCTAGGTGCAAAGTTTGCGCTATCTGAAGTGTGGGAAAAAGGTGGTGAGGGAGGAATTGAACTCGCTAAAACTATTCTGAAAACTATGGAAGAAAATAAGTCTAACTATGCTCCGTTATATGCAGATGAATTACCTTTAAAAGACAAAATAAATACAATTGCTACTGAAATATATGGTGCTGGTAAAGTCACGTATGCTAGCAAAGCAAACGCTGCACTTCGCAAAATTGATTCAATGGGATTATCACATTTACCTATTTGCATTGCAAAAACGCAATATTCATTTTCTGATAATCCTAAGTTATTGGGAAGACCAACTGGTTTTGAACTCAATGTTCGTGAAGTTAACTTATCAGCAGGTGCTGAGTTTGTAGTTTGTATAACTGGTGATGTTATGACTATGCCAGGGTTGCCTAAGATACCTTCGGCAGAAAACATTGATATTGATGCAGACGGCAAGATTACAGGCCTATTCTAGAGAGGATATTATGGATACTATACTATTGAATGGTAAAGAAACATCAAAAAAAATCAAAGATGAACTTAAAGAAAAAGTTGCTATACTTAAAGAACAAGGGATTGTGCCGACACTAGCAGTTGTTCTTGTTGGTGATGATGCCGCTTCACATGTATATGTGAAGTTCAAGAAAAGAGCTTGTGAATACGTTGGTGTACGTTCTCTTAGTTATGAATTACCTTCAGCTGCAAGTGAAGATGAGTTGTTGGCTATAGTGGATGAATTGAATAATAGAGAGGATGTACATGGAATTTTGGTTCAACTACCATTGCCTAATCATATATCAGATGATAAGGTTGTCATGGCAATTGACCCTAAAAAAGACGTGGATGGATTTCACCCAGTAAGTGTTGGGAACCTAAGCATTGGTAATCCGGGCTTTATTTCTTGTACACCTTATGGTATTATAGAACTTCTCAAACGATACAATATACCGATAGAAGGTAAAAACTGTGTTATCGTAGGAAGAAGCAATATCGTAGGAAAACCACTTTCCATGTTATTGCTTCGTGAAAATGGAACTGTAACTATTTGTCATTCAAGAACCAAAGATCTAAAAGGTGTATGTAAAGAAGCTGATATTCTAGTTGCGGCAATAGGCCGCCCTAAAATGATAACAGCAGACTATGTTAAAGTAGGTGCCGTTGTCATTGATGTTGGTGTGAACCGACTTGATGACGGAACTTTATGTGGAGATGTTGACTTTGAAAACGTCAAAGACTTAACTTCTTATATTACACCTGTACCTGGTGGAGTGGGTCCAATGACGATTGCTATGCTTATGAGTAATGTAGTAAATAGTGTGTTATAGAACTAAGCAAAAGTGTTCACAAAACACATTGGAGGAAGAATGAAAGAAAGAAAACCACTTGTATATTTTGAATCACTAGGTTGTGATAAAAACCTGGTAGATTCAGAAGTTATGTTAGGTATGTTATCAAAAGAAGGATTTATCATAACGATGGATCCAAACGAAGCAGAAGCTATTGTTGTTAATACATGTAGCTTTATCCATGATGCTAAAGAAGAAAGCGTTAATACAATTTTGGAATTAGCTGAACTGAAACATATGGGTAAACTAAAGGCATTAGTTGTTGTTGGTTGTTTGACGCAGTTATATCAAAAAGAAGTTATGAACGAGATAAAAGAAGTAGATGCAATTCTAGGGGCTGCCAATTATGACCGAATAGTTGAAGCAATCAATGAAGCCTTAGCTGGGAATAAATTTATTGAGTTTGATACCATTGATCATCAGCCGGAAGTGTTCATAGAAAGAACGACTGAAACTACGAAACATTATGGATATCTGAAAATTGCTGAAGGTTGTGACAATCATTGTACGTATTGTATAATACCTAAACTAAGAGGAAAGTTTCGTAGCCGAGAATTGAACAGTTTAATCGAAGAGGTTCAATACCTGGTTTCAATGGATAAAACCGAAATAATTCTCGTTGCGCAAGATGTAGGAAAGTATGGCATTGATATTTACAATGAAAGAGCGTTACCTAAGCTACTCAAAGAAATAGCTCTTATTGATGGTGTTAAGTGGATCAGATTGCTATATGTATACCCTGAAGATGTGACAGATGAGTTGATTGAAACAATTGCTACAACGGATAAAGTGTTGCACTACATCGACATGCCACTACAACATATTGATGATAACATATTGAAAAAAATGGCAAGAAGAAGTAACAAAAAAGATATCGTTCAAAAAATAAACAAACTCAGAACCAGAATTCCTGACATGTGCATACGCACAACTTTCATCGTTGGTTTTCCTGGCGAGACAGAAGAAGCTTTTAATAATCTTCATGATTTTGTTGAAGACATAAAGCTGGATCGTGTTGGTGTTTTCACGTACTCTCGTGAAGAGAATACGCCAGCCTATAACATGGAAAATCAAATAGAACAATCAGTGATGATTATTCGACAAGAAAAAATCATGTTAACGCAGAATAAAATTTCAGAGGCTAAAAACCAAGAAATGGTCGGTCGTGAGTTAGAAATAGTTATTGATGGTTACGTTCCAAGTGAAGAAGTTTATTTGGGTCGGAGTTACAAAGATACTCCAGATGTAGATGGCTATGTGTTTATCGAATCTGAAACTGAACTTTTATCAGGTGATTATATTATGGTTCGTATAACTGGAGCTAATGATTATGATTTGATTGGAGAAAGAATATGAATATAGCTAATAAACTAACGTTTCTTCGAGTATTACTAATACCTATTTTTTTATTGGTATTATATGTAGTCGAGGGTAGCATAGGCAATTACATTGCAACGTTGATATTTGTTGTTGCGAGTTTGACAGATTGGCTTGATGGCTATTTAGCAAGAAAGTTAAATTTAGTATCTGATTTTGGAAAGTTTATAGATCCATTAGCAGATAAATTATTAGTTGCTGCTGCTTTGATATATTTTGTGGAAATTAATCGATTGTCTGCTGTTATTGTTATTGTTATCATTAGTCGAGAATTTATTATTAGTGGATTCCGTCTTGTAGCAGCGCTTAAGAACAGAGTCATTGCCGCTAGCATGTGGGGAAAAGTTAAAACCAGTACAACGATGGTGATGATTATTGTCCTATTACTTGAAATAGATAATCCACTGGTTAAATGGCTTGAAGTGCTATTGATTTTTGCAGCAACACTTTTTACCGTGATTTCTGCAATAGACTATATTATGAAGAATAGCAGCGTATTGAAAGAATAATTTCACTTGCAAAATAAATATTTACATTATAATCAGATTTAGAGATTTAGGGTAGATGAAACAAGTATTACCAACGAAGCTTTGATAAAAAAGGAGTTATTATTATGTATGGTGAAATAATAGCGGTAGGCGAAGAAGTTTTAGCTGGTGATGTTATAAATTCGAATGCAGCGACGATAAGTCGTATGCTGTCTGAAATCGGCGTTTCTTGCCGGTTTCATTCCGTTGTGGGTGATTCCATTGAAGATATAACAAATCAGCTGAAATCGGCTGTTAAACGAAGCAAAGTCGTTGTATTGTGTGGAGGGCTTGGCCCAACCAAAGATGATTTGACTAAAGATGCTGTAGCCAAGTTTTTAAATAAGGAATTAGTTGAAGATTCCAAACTTATTGAGGAAATTAATAAATGGTATAATCATAGAGGATTAACACCTACACCAAACAACTATAGACAAGGTATGATGATCGAAGGTGGAATTAGTTTGGTTAATGATAATGGGACAGCACCGGGTGTTTATATTGTTGCAGAGGGATGCCATCTGTTCTTGTTGCCTGGACCGCCAAATGAATTGAATCCTATGATGGTTGATTCAGTAATACCAATTATAAAGCCTTTAGTATCATCAATCATTCGATCAAAAACATATAAACTTGTTAATATTGGTGAGAGCTCTGCTGTCACTGTTCTAGATGACATAATGGAGGCCTGTGAAGATTTTATTGTTGCACCCTATGCGAAACTTCGAGAAGTCCATATAAAAGTTACGGCAATAGGTGAAGATGCTAACTTTCTTAGTCAACGAATAGCAAAAGTTGACTCAATAATCTATGAACGTTTAGGTGAATATGTATATAGTGATAACGGTGATGAGTTAATTGATGTTATCATTTCAAAATTAGCAGCGGATAAGATGACTGTATGTACAGCAGAATCTTGTACAGGCGGACTTATCGCAAGTTCTTTTGTAGAGAAGTCGGGAGCTTCATCTGTTTATAACGAAGGTTTTATTACTTATTCAAACGAGAGTAAAGTTAGAAATCTCCATGTTGATAAAGACTTGTTGGATAATTATGGTGCAGTAAGCGCTGAAGTTGCAAAAGCTATGGCAAAAGGTGCTCTTGAATTGACAGGAGTTGATTATAGCATTAGTGTTACAGGGATTGCCGGACCAACAGGAGGAAGCGATGAAAAACCAGTTGGTTTAGTATATATCGGTATAGGAACACCATCGAATATGTATGTCTATGAACATCGATTTTTAGGTAATCGCGATAAAGTGCGCGATCAAGCTGCTAAACATGCATTGATACATCTTTGGGACCTTTTATAGAAAATAACATGAATCAATATACCTATAATAACTGTTTAAAGCCTTATAAACAGTGTGTTAACGAGCTTTGAACTGTTGATGATAAGTGGATTAAATCATGATGAAACTAATAAGGAAAACTATCTTGATTGATACGAACATATGTGCTATAATGCATTTAAAGAACAAGTGTTCGGTATACTACGAAGGGGGGTACCTGGTTATCCAGGACTACTATGAATAATGAAAAGAAAAAGGCATTAGAGGCAGCAATTAGCCAAATCGAAAGAGCTTACGGAAAAGGTGCCGTTATGAAATTGGGCGAGCATGCAGATAGTCATAATATATCCACTGTTCCTACAGGAGCTTTAAGTTTAGATATCGCGTTAGGTGCAGGAGGAATCCCTAGAGGAAGAATTGTAGAAATTTATGGACCTGAATCAAGCGGGAAGACAACCGTTGCACTCCACATTATTGCTGAAGTTCAAAAAGCTGGTGGCGTAGCAGGATTTGTTGATGCAGAACACGCACTTGATCCTCAATATGCATCTAAAATTGGTGTTGATATTGAAAATCTTTACATTTCACAACCAGATAATGGGGAGCAAGCTTTAGAAATCACTGAAACAATGGTTCGCTCTGGAGCTATTGATATTGTCGTTATTGACTCTGTTGCTGCTCTTGTTCCTAAAGCAGAAATTGAAGGTGAAATGGGTGATTCTCATATTGGTTTACAAGCCAGACTTATGAGTCAAGCTCTTCGAAAGTTGACTGGTGTTATTAGTAAATCAAATTGTATTGTTATATTCATTAATCAATTACGTGAAAAAGTAGGAGTTATGTTTGGTAGTCCTGAAACAACTTCCGGTGGTAGAGCACTTAAGTTCTATTCATCCCTTCGTTTGGATGTAAGACGTATTGAAACACTTAAACAAAGTGCTGAGATGGTAGGAAATAGGACAAGAGTCAAGATTGTTAAGAATAAAATTGCTCCACCGTTTAAAATTGCTGAGTTTGATATTATGTTCGGAAAAGGTATATCAAAAGAAGGCGATGTTCTTGACTTGGCATCAGATATTGATATAGTTAAGAAAAGCGGCGCATGGTATTCATATAACGATATTCGAATTGGACAAGGTCGTGAGAATTCGAAAGAGTATCTTAGACAGAATCCTGAATTGCTTAGAGAAATTGATGGTTTAGTAAGAACTCATTATGAAATGCCATTGAATCCAGTCGAATCGGCTGATTATATGAAAGAAAGTAAAGCCAAAAAGGCATTAGAAGATAAAAAGGCAATAGAAGATAAAAAGGCATCAAAAGACAAAAAGACATCAGAAGATAAAAAGACATCAGAAGATAAAAAGGCAGTAGAAGATAAAAAGACATCAGAAGATAAAAAGGCAGTAAAGAATTAATTAAATATTAGTTTACTGTTATTCTATGTATTAAGGTTAAGAATTGCGAATCAAAAAGCAAATGAAATGTGGGATTTAATGGACAAGATTATATCGAAAATTGAAATCAAAGATAAAAAAGTTCTTATAGAAATAGATGGTGAATACCATCTATTTCTATATACAAGAGATTTACGTAAACAAAAATTCAAAATCATCGTAGTTGAAGGACAAGCGCTTAGTGATGAAGATTATGCAGTGCTTCTTAATCATGTCATTAGCCGAGGAAAAAGGCGGATTATGTACTTGTTAGGTAAACAAGATTATCCTAAATCGAAATTAGAGGAAAAATTGGCTAAAAATGGTTATATTGATATCCATATAAATGAGATTCTAAAATTGTTCATAGATAAAGGTTTTGTTGATGATACAAAGTTGGTCAATCGAAGGGTAGAGACATTCAAAGGGTATAAGAGTAAAAAGGAAATCGAATATAAACTTCGTACGGGTGGTTTTACATCAGAAGATATTAAAGAAGCTATTCACAATCAATTTAGTGAAGAAGATGAACTGAGTAGCGCAATTAAATTGTTGAATAAACGGTTTATGCTAAAGAAAATCAGGTTAGAAGAGAATGAACTTAAACAAAAAGCACTTGGCTATTTAAGTCGTAAGGGATATCCGATAAATATTTGTTTTAAAGCTTTTGAGGTATTTATAACTAAAGATGAGGAATAAGAAAGGGACTTAAACGTTGACATTGCATAATAGTGTATAAAATTATAATATAGATAAAGGTAGAACTTGACATTATACATAAAAAGATATAGAATTTATTTGTTGTAGTTAAATACTATGACTATGACAATTTAATATAGAGGAGGTGTTAACGCATGAGTATTCCATTATTTGTTTTTATCGGCGTTATAATTCTTTTGATACTTTTTATTGTTTTAGCTTATTTCTTAGGTATCAACTATCGCAAAAGAGTTGCAGAAGCACAATATGGTTCGGCTGAAGCTAAGTCAAGACGTATTGTAGATGATGCAATTAAAGATGCAGAGGGTATTAAACGTGAAGCAAAGCTAGAAGTTAAAGAAGAAATTTACAAGATTAAATCTGATCTTGATAAAGAAGTCAAAGAACGTAGGAATGAATTATCACGTCTTGAGAAAAGAGTTCTTCAAAAAGAAGAAAACTTAGATAGAAAAAGTGATGCTTTCGAAAAGAAAGAGCAATCACTATCTGACAAAGACAACGCACTTAAGAAAGAAAAAGAACGTGTGGAAGAACTGAAGCAACAACACCTATCTGAACTGGAGAAAATTTCCGGTCTCACCACAGATCAAGCGAAAGAGTACCTTTTACAATCTGTTGAAGAAGATGTTAAACATGAAACTGCTGTACTAATTAAGGAACATGAAGCAAGAGCCAAAGAAGATGTAGATAAAAATGCAAGAAAGGTTTTAGCAAACGCAATTCAACGTTGTGCTGCTGACCATGTTGCTGAATCAACAGTTTCTGTTGTAAGCTTGCCAAATGATGAAATGAAGGGGAGAATAATTGGTAGAGAAGGTCGTAATATCCGTACGTTAGAAACTTTAACCGGTATTGATCTGATCATCGATGACACACCAGAAGCAGTAATTCTTTCTGGATTTGACCCAATTCGACGAGAAATTGCTAGAATCGCTTTAGAAAAATTAATCGTTGATGGCCGTATTCATCCAGCTCGTATTGAAGAGATGGTAGAAAAGGCTAAAAAAGAAGTTGAGAATATGATTCGTGAAGAGGGCGAAAATGCAACTTTCGATGCTGGAGTACATGGGGTACATCCAGAACTTGTTAAATTACTAGGTAAGATGAAATTTAGAACGAGTTATGGACAAAACGTTCTTAAACATTCAATTGAAGTTTCTCAATTATGTGGAATTATTGCTGGAGAAATTGGCCTTGATATTCGAGTTGCCAAACGAGCTGGTTTATTACATGATATTGGAAAAGCAGTGGATCATGAGGTTGAAGGATCTCATATTTCAATCGGCGCTAGTCTATGTAAAAAGTTTAAAGAAAATACAATTATTGTTAACGCAGTAGAAGCTCATCATGGTGATGTAGACCCCGAATCACTTATTGCAGTTATTGTTCAGGCAGCTGATACAATTAGTGCAGCAAGACCGGGCGCTCGCCGTGAAACACTTGAATTATATGTCAACAGATTAACTAAATTAGAAGAAATAGCAGATGCATTTAAAGGTGTAGAAAAATCTTTCGCTATCCAAGCGGGTAGAGAAGTCAGAGTGATGGTAATCCCGGATCAAATCAGTGATGATGAGATGGTATTATTATCAAGGGATGTTGCAAAAGAAATTGAAGGCCAATTAGAATATCCTGGCCAAATAAAAGTTAGTGTGATTCGCGAAACAAGAGCAGTAGGTTATGCGAAGTAACAAATGATAACTGGAATTAAACTAGGCTGTAGATTTTATATCTACAGCCTTTTAAATATCAAATTATATATATCGCTTATTTTTCATCACTTTCTTCTATAGAATTTGGAAGGTGCATATGATATAATAAATACGATTTTGCAATGCAGAAATTGAAGAATAAATGGCATTAGCCTGTTGTAACTAATATAGCAAAAAAATGGAGGAAATTAATTTGTATCAAACATATGAAAACCCATTAGTATCTCGTTATTCCAGTAAAGAAATGTTGTATTTATTTTCACCGGATAAGAAATTTAAAACTTGGCGAAAATTGTGGATTGCACTAGCTGAGTCTGAAAGAGAATTAGGAATTGATATTTCAGAAGAACAAATTGACGAACTTAAAAAGTATGCAGATGATATTAATTACGATGTAGCTATCAAAAGAGAAAAAGAAGTACGTCATGATGTAATGAGTCATGTATATGCTTATGGTGAGCAAGCAACAAGCGCTAAGCCTATTATTCACTTAGGTGCTACAAGTTGTTATGTAGGTGATAATACGGATATAATCATTATGACTGAAGCACTTGAATTAGTACGACAAAAGGTAGTAAACATTATGGATAAATTAGCTTCTTTCGCTAAAGAATATAAAAGTTTACCGACACTTGGATTTACCCATTATCAACCAGCTCAATTAACAACAGTTGGTAAAAGAGCTTGTTTATGGATTGAAGATTTATATTTGGATTACGAAGATATTCTTCACCAACTGGACAAAAGTGCTTTACGTGGAGTAAAAGGAACAACAGGTACCCAAGCAAGTTTTTTGAGTTTGTTTGATAATGATCATGAAAAAGTAAAAGCTTTAGATAAATTGGTATCAAAAAAGTCGGGTTTTGACAAAACTTTCCCGGTAACTGGTCAAACATATCCACGTAAACTTGATAGTCAAATGTTGAATATTCTTAGTGGTGTTGCTCAATCTGCTTATAAGTTCAGTAATGATATGCGTCTATTACAAAACCTTAAGGAAATAGAGGAACCATTTGCTAAGAGCCAAATCGGTTCAAGTGCAATGGCCTATAAGCGAAATCCTATGAGAAGCGAACGAATAAGTTCTTTAGCTAGACACGTTATAGTTAACAGCTTAAATCCTGCAATTACAGCGAGTACACAATGGTTCGAAAGAACCTTGGATGACAGTGCCAATAAGCGATTATCTGTATCTGAGGCATTTTTAGCAACAGATGCAATCTTGGATATTTATGGCAATGTTGTTGATGGCCTGGTAGTATATGAAAAAGTAATCCGCAAAAGAATCATGGAAGAATTACCATTCATGGCTACTGAAATAATTCTCATGGAAGGCGTTAAACGTGGTGGGGATCGACAAGAATTACACGAAAGCATTCGTGTACATTCAATGGAAGCTGCTAAAATGGTTAAAGTTGAGGGTAAACATAATGATCTGATTGAAAGAATCATTGCGGATGATGCGTTTGAAATGAGTGAAAAAGAAATTATGGACATTCTAGAACCGGAAAATTTTGTAGGACGTTCATCAGAACAGGTTGATGAATTTATCCAAGAATATATACAGCCTATTTTGGATGATAATAAAGAAATATTAGGTTTGAAAGTTGAATTAAACGTTTAAAAGTATAGAATGAATGAAACTATAATTAACATAAAGTAAATGAAAAAAATAATTAACTATAAAGTAAATGAAAAATATAATTAACTATCTAAGTAAATGAGAAGTTAATCATATAGTTTGGAGGATCATATGAAAGTAGGATTTATTGGTGCAGGAAACATGGGTTATGCCATGCTTAAAGGTGCAATAAAAGTATTTGATGATACTATTGTGTATACAGATGTTAATCATGATAGACTTGAATATGTGAAGAATAGTCTTGGCATTGATTATGTGAAGACAAATCAAGAAGTTGTAGATAAAAGTGATATAATTGTGCTTGCAATTAAACCACAATATATGGCACAAGTATTAATGGAATTAGCAATTGACGCTCCTAAGATACTTATATCAATAGCGCCAGGGATAACAATTGAACATGTTAATGCTTTGATTGGTGGAAATCCTAAGATTGTTAGAGCAATGCCTAACACACCGGCTTTAGTTGGTGAAGGGATGAGTGCTATTTCATTTGGCGATATGGATTTTACAGAAAATGACAAAAAAGAAGTTGTTAAACTTTTTGAGTCGTTTGGTGAATCAGTTGTATTGGCTGAAAATTTAATGGATGTAGTTGTCCCGGTATCTGGCAGTTCTCCAGCATATGTGTATATGTTTATTGAAGCAATGGCTGATGCAGGAGTATTGCATGGACTTAGTCGGGATTTGGCGTACAAAATGGCCGCTCAAAGCGTTCTGGGTGCAGCAAAAATGGTGATTGAAACGGGAGAACATCCAGGGGTGCTTAAAGATGCTGTGTGTTCACCAGGGGGAACAACAATTGAAGCTGTTCGCGTTTTAGAAAAAAACGGATTCAGATCATCTGTCATTGAAGCAATGGATGCTTGTTATGAAAAATCACAAAAGTTCAAAAATAAAAATTGATAGTAGAGGATATATAATGGAAAAATTTAAGAAAATAAGTGAAAAGGATATTTATGAAGGTATTCGTGTGCATCTGATTACAGAACAAATCGAATTACCTAATGGTAAAGAAGTTACATGGGAGCTAATTAAACACATTGGAGCAGCGGCTGTTATACCCATTGATGACGAAGGAAAAATCATTATGGTTAAGCAATACAGAAACGCTTCTGATTCAATCACATTAGAGATCCCTGCCGGAACTTTGGATGTTAAAAATGAAAATCCACTAGATTGTGCAATCCGTGAACTTGAAGAAGAAACTGGTTATATATCCAATGATTTAGAGTTTTTATTCAAGTTTTATTCTAGCATTGGAATTTGTGATGAAGTCATAAGTATCTATGTGGCTAAAAATCTTGTTAAAACCAGACAGAATTTAGACGAAGATGAATTCGTAGAAATTTATAGATATACGCTGGCTGAGTTAGTTGAAATGATATATGATGGAACAATTGTAGATAATAAGACAATTTCATCAATCCTAGCATATAAAGTTAAATATAAACTATAAAAACATATAAAGAAGGTCGTTATGGAGAAACTTATAGATCATTATCTTGAATACTTAGTGCTAACAAAGAATACTTCCCCGAATACTTTATCTTCATATAAACGTGATCTAGTTCGTCTTACAAACTATTTGCAGATACATGAAGTGACAGTTATCAACGAAGTTAGATATAGTCATTTGCAAAATTTTGTAAACGATTTATCAAAGAGAAATCTATCCGATTCAACCATAACAAGAAGTATTGCTGCATTTCGTGGGTACTTCAAGTATCTGGAATTGAACAGAATAATATCTCTTAATCCTTCAAATAATATTCGGCCGATAAAAGTCAAACAAAAAGTACCTGTTGTCATGACATTGGAAGAAGTCGAAAGGTTTTTAGACCTTCCAAATGATACCAATAAAGGTGTAAGAGATAAAGCTATGTTGGAAATCCTTTATGCGACAGGTATAAGAGCAACTGAATTGATTCGGCTGAAACTTAGTGATGTCAATATTCCACTTGCATTTATTCAATGTGATGATGGCAAGAAACAAAGAATTATACCTATAGGAAAAATTTGCAAATTATCGCTAATGAATTACATTGAAGACGTAAGATGTGTTTTAATTAAGGATGATGTAACATTTAATGACCCTGATACACCACTTTTTGTTAACTCTAGAGGGACTAAATTGTCACGACAAGGGTTTTGGAAAATAATCAAAGGTTACGGAGATGCAATAAATCCTGAAAAAGATATATCACCACACGTGTTACGTCATTCTTTTGCTTGCCACTTGATTCAAAATGGCGCAGATCTTAGAAGCGTACAAGAAATGATGGGACATGAAAGTATAATTTCAACTCAAATATATACAAAAATTAGTGAGCATAAATTAAAAGAGGTTTATTTAAAAGCACATCCACGTGCGTAAAAACAAAAGAAGTTACTGAAGTCATCTGCCTGATGCTTTTAGTAACTTCTTTTTGTTTTTGCAACAATAAACTAGAATTTTAAATACTCTTATGATAGTCTATTTGTATATCACAGAACATTACCCAAGGAGGAGAGTATGTGGGTTTCAGATAAACAGATTATGAAATCTGTTTTATTCATTTTCAACCCCGGATTTCCCGCAAAAAATCCAAATATAAAAATAACGTAGACATTTATAAAATAAACATCTACGTTATTATCACTCGTATTCACTTATTGACAAAGGGGAAATCCCCATATAATCAACGTTCTTGGTTATCAAAACCCTTGATTTGTCTTATCTGAAGTATCTTATCCGAAGTATCTATCTAACAATCCTTTAAAAGCCATACCATGTCGTGCTTCATCTTTACACATTTCATGTACTGTATCGTGAACCGCGTCATAGCCTAATTGTTTAGCTTTTGTTGCTAAGTCTTTTTTGCCTTGACATGCGCCGTGTTCAGCGTCAACTCTCATTTGTAGGTTTGTTTTTGTATCTGCTGTAAGAACTTCACCTAAAAGTTCGGCGAATTTTGATGCATGTTCTGCTTCTTCAAAAGCGATTCTTTTGTATGCTTCTGCGACCTCTGGATAGCCTTCACGGTCCGCTTGACGAGACATAGCTAAATACATGCCAACTTCAGTACATTCGCCTGAGAAGTTCATTTGTAATCCTTCTACGATTTCTGTATCTAAACCTTTTGCTACTCCGATAACATGCTCATCAGCCCATGACATTAAACCTTCTGTTTGTTCAATGAATTTTTCTGCTGGTGCATTACATTGTGGACAGCTAGTTGGAGGTGCATCTCCCTCGTGAACGTAACCGCAAACTGTACAAATAAATTTTTTCATTAATATCCTCCTATTTGAATAATATAAACAATAACTACTATCAACAAATTATTATTACAATTTAAATTATAATAGACTGCCTGTTGAAAGTCAAGAAAATTATCTTAAGATTAACAAAGATCTCAAAGCAGGTACATACATGTGCAATGTTATCAAATCACTACATAAAGGGAGTACATACTGATGATGATATAATGTCATAACATATACTGTATATTACAATGAAACACAATGATATACTATTATTAATTAGAAATGTTTATACTGGAGGTTTAAATGATTAATAGAGTTATATGGATTGTCTTAGATAGTTTGGGGTGTGGTGCATTACCTGATGCTGAAAGATTTGGTGATGTTGGAAGTAATACATTATGTAACACAGTCAAGGCGACACAAATCGTACCGCAAAATTTAAAGAAACTTGGACTTTTTAATATTAATGGTATTGATTGTTTACCAAATGAAGCTTACCCTGATGGAAATTATGGGAAATGTATTGAAATATCCGAGGGCAAAGATACAACAGTGGGTCATTGGGAAATGACAGGCGTAAGTTCAACAAATCCATTGCCTACATATCCAAATGGATTCCCTAAAGAAATAATGGAAGAATTCGAAAGACTTACCGAGCGAAAAGCTATAGCTAATAAAACTTCTTCTGGTACTGGAATTCTTGAAGAGCTAGGGGAACATCATGTACTCACGGGTGATTTGATTGTATATACTTCAGCAGATAGTGTGTTTCAAATAGCAGCTCATGAAGAAGTTGTTCCTATTGATGAATTATACAGATATTGTGAAATAGCAAGAAGAATACTACAAGATGAACATGCTGTCGCTAGAGTCATCGCTAGACCGTTTATTGGTAAGCAAGGGGATTATACAAGAACATCAAATCGTAGAGATTATTCATTGTCGCCACCAAAAGCTACTGTTCTCGATCATATTAAAGAGGCTAATCTCGATGTAATCGGTATTGGAAAAATCGAAGATATTTTCAACAATGTTGGTATTACAGAAGCTTTACATACTCATGATAATATGGATGGCGTGGATCAAACACTGAATTATATGAAACAAGATAATAAAGGTCTTATTTTCACAAATCTTGTTGAATTTGATAGTTCTTGGGGGCACCGAAACAATGTTGAAGGGTACGGTCAAGGAATAATGGATTTTGATAATAGGTTACCTGAAATTCTAGAGAATATGTTAGATTCAGATGTGCTTATCATCAATGCAGATCATGGTTGTGATCCGACGATGCCTGGCACGGATCATTCAAGAGAATATATTCCATTGATAGCATATGGTAAAGAACTTAAAAAAGGTGTAAACTTAGGAGTAAGAAGTACCTTTGCTGATATTGGGAAAACTGTTGCAGATTTGCTAAAAGTCAGACCAATTGAAGAAGGTATTAGTTTTAAATCCGAGATAATAAAAGGATAATGCAAGGAGACTTGTATCAATAGGAGGTAGTAGCTATGAGAATGTATGATTTAATAGAAGAGAAAAAGTTAGGGCACCCATTAACAAGTGAAGAAATTGAATGGTTTGTAGCATCCTATACAAAAGGTGATATTCCGGATTATCAAGTCTCCGCATTATTAATGGCAATATATTTTCAAGGAATGAACAATGATGAAACGGTAACACTTACTTTAGCTATGGCGAAAAGTGGTGATATGTTAGATTTAAGTAAAATTGACGGTATTAAAGTTGACAAACATTCAACAGGTGGTGTTGGTGATAAAACATCGTTAGTTGTTGCACCGATGGTTTCTGCTCTTGGAGTTCCGGTAGCTAAGATGAGCGGTCGGGGGCTAGGTCATACGGGAGGAACCATTGATAAGTTAGAGTCTTTTCCTGGATTTTCTACTAGTATCAGCGAAGAAACATTTATTAATAACGTGAATACAATTAAAATCGCAATTGCTGGTCAAACAGCAAATCTAGCACCTGCGGACAAAAAATTATATGCACTACGTGATGTAACGGCTACAGTTGATCAAATTTCATTAATTGCCAGTTCTATTATGTCCAAAAAAATCGCGTCTGGGGCAAATGCAATTGTACTTGATGTGAAAACGGGTTCAGGCGCATTCATGAGAGAAGAAAAAGAGGCTTTGAAATTGGCTAGAACTATGGTTGAAATCGGAAAAGGTTTAGGCCGTGAAACAACTGCAGTAATATCTGACATGAATCAACCGTTAGGATTTGCAGTCGGTAACAATCTTGAAGTTATTGAAGCAATCAATACATTGAAAGGTCATGGACCTGCTGATTTGTTGGAATTATGCTTGACGTTAGGTAGTCATATGACTTATTTTGCCAAAAAAGCGAATTCAATCGAAGAAGCCAGAGAAAAACTATTAAAAACAATCGAAGATGGATCGGCACTCGAACAACTGAAGCGATTTGTCACGGCTCAAGGCGGAGATGCATCCTATGTAGATGACACTTCTAAATTTCCTGTTGCTTCAATCATTGAAGAGATTGTACTTGATGGTGAAGGATTTGTTGATTATATAGAAACAGAAGAGATCGGATTTGCTGCTATGATGTTGGGTGGAGGCAGAGAAACTAAAGATAGCGTTATAGATTTAAGTGTTGGATTTATTGTTCACAAAAAAATTGGCGATAAAGTTAATAAAGGAGATTCTATAGCAACTATTTATGGAAATTCAAAAGGGCAAGTTGATTCAGCGACAAAACGTTTTGTTGAAGCCTATAGTTTAAGTTCTGAACATAAAGACAAAGTTAAGTTTATTAAAGAAATTGTTTCTTAATCAATGAGTTTCGAGTATAATACAACTAATGCCCTAGGGTATTAGTTGTTTTGTTATGAAAAGGAAGATGTTTATGAATAGATTAATAAGTTATTTAGGTGTCAAACCTAAGGTTTTAAATCATGTTTTTATTGCAAGTAGTGCTGATGTTATCGGAAATGTAACAATAGGAAAAGAATCTAGCATATGGTATCAATGTGTACTTCGAGGTGATATTAATTCGATTACAATTGGTGAATTTACGAATATACAAGACCATACAGTCATACATCTGAGTGCAAACCATGGCACCCAAATAGGTGATCATGTGACGATTGGCCATGGTTCTATCATTCACGGTTGTACAATTGAAGATTATGTTGTTGTAGGAATGGGATCTTGTATCTTAGATGGAGCTACAATATCTAAAAACTCCATCGTAGGTGCTAGATCATTAGTTACCAAAAACAAAACTTTCGAAGAAGGTATGTTGATTATGGGCTCACCTGCAAAAGCTGTTCGTAAGTTGACTAATGAAGAATTAAAAAGCATAAGGCACTCTGCCTTGAATTATGTTCAAGTAGCAAATGAATATTATGAAGAAGAGAAAGTTGATTCTTGATAGTGTTTTTGTAAGAGCAGTGTGCTATAATAACTTAAGTGTTATTTGTTCAAAAGCTCAAAGAAATCTTACTGAAATATGAGGTGACATAATGATTGATATGATAATGAATATAATTATTTCAATAATTGCTGCAATGATTGTAATGATTGTCCATGAATTAAGTAAATACTATTTTTCCCTATCTATTGTACATCCAATTCATCGTAAACGTATGGATTTAAAGATAAATCCACTTCAATACATTGATCCCGTGGGTCTTATATTATTTGTGTTTAGTGGTGTCGGATGGCAAAAACCAGGTGAATATAATCCTAATCGTTTTAAAGACAAAGAAAAAAGTCTTTTAGTATTGACTTTAGTTGGGATGGCGGCAAATGTCATATTGTTGTTAGCAATGATTCCAATTTTTATTTACTTCAAGACAGCACCAACAGAAGTCGGCAGTTATTTGGCTGTGTTTTTCTACAAACTTATTCGTTTTAGTTTTACGATTATTGTTATTAATTTATTGCCAATGCCACCTTTTGATATGGCAAAAATAATCTATTCGATAAATATAGAGTTTTATTTCAAACTCATACAAAATGAACGTATTATTCAAGCAGTTTTTATACTTTTAATTGCGTTTAATATTATCAGTGTATTCGTCGAGGTTATGTTTGAACCTATTCAAAACTTTTTGTTTTGACAATCTTTACAAGTAGGAGTTATTATGGATTTAGCAGTTAAAATTGATGTCTTTGAAGGTCCGCTGGATCTTCTTCTGCACTTAATTGATAAGAATAAAGTCACAATTACTGATATTCCAATTGCTTTAATTACGGACCAGTACATGGCATATATAGCCAAAATGGAAAATAATCGAATGGATATCATGAGTGAATTTATTGAAATGGCAGCAACGCTTATAAGCATTAAGACTCGAATGTTGTTACCACAGAAAACGGATGAAAATGACGAACTCATTGATCCGCGACAAGAATTGATGGAACAATTACTCGAATATAAAAAGTACAAGCTAATGGCAGAAGGCTTACGCAGTCGTCATTTAGATGCAGGACAAGTTTTCTATAAGAATGCAACGATTCCTGAAGAGATTTCTTCCTATGTTCCCAAAGTAGATACAGATGACTTGCTTAAAGATTTGGATTTTTCAATGTTATATGGTATTTTTCAGCAACTAATGAAAAAGAACAAAGATAAAATCGATCCTATTCGTAGTCAGTTTGGTATTATAAAAAGAGAGACATTTACAGTACATGATAAAATGGCTGATATACTTCTACTTAGGAAAGCTAAAAAGAAATTTAGTTTTAAAGATTTGTTGGAAGATGTTATGACTAGATCTGAAATGATAGCCATATTTTTGGCGATACTTGAACTTATGAAAGTATCAAAAATAAAAGTAGTTCAGAGCAATGTTTTTCATGACATTGACATCGAATTTATTTAAGAGGGGTTTTTATGAACGTAAACGAAGCGAAAGGTGCTATTGAAGCTGTTTTGTTCTCACTTGGGAACTCAGTAGAACTTTCAAAGATAGCTGAAGTCATTGAACTGGATGAAGATACAACCAAAAAAGTTCTACATCAAATGATGGATAGTTACAATGAAGATGATAGAGGTATCCATATAATAGAATTAGCAGGAAGTTATCAATTGTGTACAAAAAGAAGTTGCTATGAGTTCGTAAAAAGAGCTACACAAAAAACAATTAAATTTGAACTGACTGAGGTTGTTATCGAAACATTATCAATCATTGCGTATAAACAACCACTGACTAAGTTACATATAGAAAAAATTCGTGGCGTCAAATCAGATCATGCAGTGAATAAACTTATTGAATTTGGCTTGATTGAAGAAAAAGGACGGATGGATACACCAGGAAGACCTATTTTATTTGGTACAACAGAGGCTTTCCTTAGAAATTTCGGTCTATCAACAACAGACGACTTACCAATGATTGGTGAAAATCAAATAGAATCTATCAAAAATGAAGTAGAAAAGGAAATGCAACTATCGTTTGATAGTGAAGGTGAAGAATAATGATGCGATTACAAAAATTTATGGCTCAAGCTGGAGTAGCCTCTAGAAGAGCAAGCGAAGTACTTATTACAGACGGTAAAGTTAAAGTTAATGGCCACACAATAACTGAGCTGGGTTATCAAGTAAATGAAAAGAAAGATGTCATTCATGTACGTGGCCAAAAAATCAGTATAACAACGGAAAAAATTTATTACATGTTAAACAAACCTCGTGGTTATCTTAGTACGACTAGTGATGAACGAGGACGTAAAACTGTCCTTGATTTAGTTCCGGATAAGGAAAGACTATATCCTGTTGGGCGTTTAGACCTAAACACATCCGGTATTATCATATTAACAAATGATGGTGAATTAACATATGGATTAACACATCCTAAACATCAAGTTCCTAAAACTTACGTAGTTAAAGTATCACCAATACCTACGAAAGAACAATTGGCACAACTTCGCAAAGGTGGAGACATTGGGCCTTATTCAATCGGTCCTTGTGATATCCAAATTAGGGCGACGGAAGAAGACAATGTAACATATGCTGTCACAATAAATGAAGGTAAAAATCATCAAGTACGTAATATGTTTGAATTTTTCGACTGTGAGATCATTACTCTTAAACGTATTGCAATTGGTACGTTAACATTAAAAGGATTGCGCCTTGGTAAATCTCGCGAATTAGAGACAGATGAAATTGAATATTTATATAGCATAGCAGTCGCTGATGAGAATGCAGAAACAACTAGAGCGGTAGCTGCATCCAACAAAAAGATACCTAACAAACAAAAATCTTCAAACTCAAAAGTTAGGGCATTATCAAAAACTAAACCAGTCGCAAAGTCAAAATTTGATAAGAAGTCTCCATCTAAATCAAAACACAACGATTCAGAGAAGACTAAATATGCAGATAAGAATAAATCTGGATCTGAATCAAAATATGCGGATAAGAATAAATCTGGATCTGCTTCTAAATATTCGGATAAGACTAAATCTGGATCTGAATCTAAATATGCAGATAAGACTAAATCTTCTTCAACGCCTAGGTATAAAAGCAAGTCAAAGTCTGAAGATAACTCTTATAACAGAAGTGCTGGTAAATCAAGTTACAAACCAAAGTCAAAGACTTCAGGTAATTCAAAATCAAGCTCTAAGAATAGAAATTCAAGAAATAGCAAATAGTTACATGAACCATGTTATTATAAAAGGACTATACACACAAAAGTGGATTCTATAAGATGTACAGTTAGAAAAGTGGCTTTGGCTATTATTCTAAGTGTCTTCATTTTATAGGGTCCATTTTTGCGCTATGAAGATAAGTGTTTAGTACTTCGGCTTATGTCGCCATAAGGATAGATTCTCAGGTACTACAACGTAGGCCGCTCATCCCAGACCAATTTTCTAGTGAGCCACGAAACGCAGCAAACGCGTCTCGGCCTCGTAAGAAAATTTGGCCAGTGATTCAAAGTTTTACGTGGCAGTACCTGAGAACTATCTCATACATCGCCATATGCCTCAGCTAGGGGATTAAAGAAAAAGGCAAAGGATACAGTCGATGGCGACATAAGCGACCAGTTCAAGATAGCAGATATCGCTAAAGTTCAAACGCTTTACAAAAAAATAAGTTGAGTTGACAAAGTCGTATTGTAAATAAATTAACAATCCACTTGATTTATTCGTTGGAGTAATGTAAAATATTAATTGGTGAAAGTTGCATTGTTTTAAATAAATTTATGGAGGGTTATTATGAGTATTCAAGCGAAGTTGAACGATCTCACTAACCGTCGGAACGCTATTGAACTATTAGGCTCAGAAGCTGAAAATCAAGCAGACGGTAAAATGTCATCAAGAGAACGCGTAAAAGCATTACTTGATGATAATAGCTTTGTTGAAATTGGCGCTTTTGTTACACAAAGAGCTACTGATTTCAACTTAGATGCTACAGACTTACCTGCAGACGGAGTTGTTACCGGATATGGAACAATTCAAGGCAGATTAGTTTATGTTTATAGCCAAGATGCTACTGTACTTGGTGGCGCTATTGGTGAAATGCATGCTAAGAAAATTGTAAAAATTTATGATCTTGCTCTTAAGATGGGCGCTCCAGTAATCGGATTACTTGATTCTGCAGGACTACGTCTTCAAGAAGCAACAGATGCACTTGATGCATTTGGTCAGATTTATGTGAAGCAGTCAATGGCTTCAGGTGTTATTCCACAAATTACAGCAGTACTTGGAAACTGTGGTGGTGGAGCAGCAGTTATCACATCATTAAGTGATTTCACATTTATGACGAGTGAAAACTCAAAATTATTTGTAAACAGCCCTAATACTTATGACGATACGGCAGGAACAATGGATGAATATGCATCTGCTGATTTTAATGCTAAGGAGTCGGGATTAGTCGATTTTGTTTGCGAAAATGATGCATGTGTACTTGATTGTATTTGTGGTCTTGTTGAATTATTACCAGCTAATAATGCGGAGGAAGCTCCTTTTGCAGTTGTTACTGATGATTTGAACAGAATTTCAGAAGAATTGAATAGTGCTGTGCATAACGGAATAGATGGTTTGGCAATAGTTACTGCTATAGCTGATAATCAATCTGTTGTTGAAATTAAAAAAGCATTCGGAACGGAAGTTGTGATTGCTCTTGGAAATATGAATGGAATGACAGTCGGTTTTGTTTCCAACCAAACTAGCGGAGACGACGAAGGTCGTTTAACTGTTAACGGTTTAAACAAAGTGACTGATTTTGTAAGCTTCTGTGATGCTTTTAGTATTCCAGTTGTAACGATAACTGATATTGTTGGATACGCAGCGCAACTTGCACAAGAAAAAGCGGGTCTTGCTAAGGCAGCGGCTAAGCTTGCATGTGTTTTTGCTAGCGCTACAGTACCTAAGATAAATGTCATTGCAAATCGTGCATACGGTTCTGCTTATGTTTCATTTAACTCTAAACATATTGGTGCTGACGTCGTTATGGCTTGGCCTACGGCGGCAATTTCAATGATGGATGCTACAAATGCAGTTAAGATAATGTATGCTGAAGAAATTTCCAAAGCAGAAGTTGCAGGAGATTTTATCGCTTCCAAAACAGCTGAATTCGCTGAGAAACAAGGATCTCCTTATGCCGCAGCAAGTCGTGGTTATATTGATGATATTATCGAACCGGCAGCAACAAGAAAACGTGTTATCGTTGCTCTAGAAATGCTTTATACTAAAAATGAAGCCGGAGTAGATAGAAAACATAGTACGGTTTAAGGAAGGTGAGTAACCTATGAATACATTGTTTTTATTAAAAGCATCATTGGGCGAAAGACTTAGTGAAGGTTTAATTGCGTTATTAGCAGGTATGGGTACTGTTTTTGCAATCCTTATCCTTATTTCAATAGTTATAAGCTTATTTAAGTATATGAAAACGGGTGAAATCACTCACGTGCATGATGATAGAAAATTTAATGCTTTCGTTGAGGATTTGCCGGCTACTGAGGAAGTTCAAGATGATTTAGAGTTAATAGCTGTTATCATGGCAGCGATTGCTGCGTCCCTTGAAACAACAACAGATCAATTACAAGTAAAATCGTTTAGACGTATTAATAAAAATGGATTTAGTCGTTAGAGGAGGATATCATGAAAAAGTTTCAAGTTACCGTAAATGGAAACACATATGAAGTAGAAGTAGCTGAAGTAGGCGTTGAAGGAGCTGTTGCTCCAGTGGCAAGTACTCCAGCAAAAAGCGCTCCAGTGGCAGCACCTGCACTTGTAGCTACAAGTGCTGTTGGAAGCACTTTATTAGAAGCACCGATGCAAGGTAAGATCGTAGCAGTTAAAGTTACTGCAGGTCAATCAATAGAAAAAGGCGATGTTGTTGCAATTTTAGAAGCAATGAAAATGGAAAACGAAATCGTTGCACCAAAATCTGGAACAGTAGTTAGCGTAGGCGTTACTGCAGGTCAAACTGTAGAAGCTGGAGATATAATAGCTTCTCTAAACTAAGCAAGGGGAGGACAATAAGATATGAATATGTTCGAAAGACTCGTTGAGGCTTTTGGGAAGTTTGTAGAGACATCAGGTATTACCTGGTTCGTCCGAAATCTTCACCTTGATCAAGGATTAGATTTAGACTATATTTTTTCAGGAAGTCTTGGTAACTTATTAATGATTTTGATTGCACTTTTACTCATGTACCTTGCAATCAAAAAGGAATTTGAACCATTATTATTATTACCGATAGCTTTTGGTATGTTTTTAGTGAACTTACCAATTTCAGGAATTATGAACAATGCGACCACTCAGATTACGATTGATGGAGTAACTCAGATTATTCCAGGTGGTTTACTTGAAAACGCTATTCGTTTTAGTGCAGACCTTAAACAATATGGTCTTGATTTCTTTGACGTGGCTCAAGAAGTACCGGGTGGATTATTCCATTACTTGTACTTTGGTGATGAGTTAGGAATCTTCCCCCCATTAATCTTCATGGGTGTCGGAGTATTAACTGACTTTGGACCATTGCTTGCAAATCCGAAAAGCTTTTTGCTAGGTGCTGCGGCACAGTTCGGTATTTTCTTAGCTTTTTTTGGTGCATTGTTTCTTGGATTCACATCACCGGAAGCTGCATCCATTGCAATTATTGGTGGAGCAGACGGACCAACGGCTATATTTACTGCAATTAAGTTGGCACCTCATTTATTAGCACCCATTGCGGTAGCGGCATATTCCTATATGTCACTTGTGCCAATTATTCAACCGCCGATTATGCGTTTGCTTACTACGAAAGAAGAACGTTTAATCAAAATGGAACAATTAAGACCAATTAGTCAAAAAGAGAAGGTATTATTCCCGATCATAGTAACGTTACTAGTTATATTAATTCTTCCAGCAACGACACCATTAATCGGAATGCTTATGTTTGGTAACCTAATTAAGGTTTCTGGCGTAACAGAACGTTTAGCTGAAACAGCAAGTGGTCCGCTTATGTACACGATAACAATATTCCTTGGACTTACAGTCGGCGCAACAACGCAAGCAGCCGATTTCCTCAATGCAAAAACATTAGGTATTCTAATTTTAGGACTAATCGCATTTGCAGTTGGAACATCAGCCGGGGTCTTACTTGCAAAGCTAATGAATAAATTAACGGGTGGTAATTTGAATCCGCTTATTGGAGCGGCTGGAGTTTCAGCGGTGCCAATGGCAGCTAGAGTAGCTCAAAAAGTAGGACAGGCAGAAGATCCTTCTAACTTCTTACTTATGCATGCTATGGGACCTAATGTTGCTGGTGTAATCGGTTCAGCTGTTGCTGCCGGTGTATTCTTATCACTGTACTTATAGTACTTATAGAACAATAAGGAGGCCGAAATGTCAAAAATTATAACTCAAAAACCTGTAAAAATTACAGATACTATACTTAGAGATGCGCATCAATCACTTATTGCAACACGTATGCGTACAGAAGATATGTTACCAATTGTAGAGAAGTTAAATAGAGTTGGTTATCACTCAGTTGAGATGTGGGGTGGAGCAACATTTGATGCTTGTTTACGTTTTCTTAAGGAAGATCCATGGCATCGTTTACGTGTTCTTAAAGATGGTTTTAAAGACACTAAAATGCAAATGCTTCTAAGAGGACAAAATGTACTTGGTTACAGACATTATGCAGATGACGTTGTTGAATACTTCGTTCAAAAAGCTATTTCGAATGGTATCGATATTGTTCGTATCTTTGATGCGCTCAATGATCCTAGAAACTTAAAAACTTCTATCGATGCAACTAGAAAAGAAGGTGGACATGCACAAGTCGCTGTTTCTTATACGTTATCAGATTACCATACGTTAGAATATTATGGTAATCTAGCAAAAACATTAGAAGAAATGGGAGCAGATTCGATTTGTATTAAAGATATGGCAGGTCTTCTTGTTCCTTACGAAGCAACACGCTTAGTATCGAAGATCAAAGAAATGTCAGACCTTCCAATACAAATGCATGCACATTACACTTCTGGTGTTGCATCAATGACTTATCTTAAGTCAGTAGAAGCAGGTGCAGATATCATTGACTGCGCTATGAGTCCTTTTTCAATGGGTACAGCTCAACCAGCTACTGAAGTCATGGTGGAAACTTTCAAAGGTACGCCTTTTGATACAGGATTTGATCAAAAGTTATTAGCTGAAATTGCTGATTACTTCAGACCGATGAGAGAAGAAGCGTTGGCAAGTGGTCTTATGAGCACAAGAGTTCTTGGTGTTGATATAAAAACATTGTTGTATCAGGTACCAGGTGGAATGCTTTCAAATCTTGTAAGCCAATTAGAAAAACAAGGTGCAGATGATAAATTCTACGATGTACTTGAAGAAATTCCAAGGGTTCGTGCAGATTATGGTTATCCACCACTTGTAACGCCTTCAAGCCAAATCGTTGGTACTCAAGCAGTATTTAACGTACTCGGTGGAGAAAGATACAAAGTGGTAACTAAAGAATCAAAAGCTTTAGTTCGTGGTGAATATGGTCGTACACCAATGCCAATAAGTGATGAAATCAAGAAAATCATTATTGGTGATGAGGAAGCGATTACTTGTCGTCCAGCTGATTTACTTAAGCCGGAGATGGATACATTGCGTAAAGAAGCTTCAGAATGGGTTCAACAAGATGAAGATGTATTATCCTATGCATTATTCCCTCAAGTTGCTACTGACTTTTTCAAATATCGTCAAGCGCAACAAGATAAAGTTGATCCAGCAATTGCAAATAAAGACAGTAAAGCATACCCAGTATAAAAATTGGGTTAAAAGGAGCTGCATCGAAGATGTGGCTCCTTTTAAAATGCAAGAATAAGTACATAAGTCGTCAATGTATTGATAATGAAACCTTGTATTCTCGTTTATTTTAGTTTATAATATATGAATAATGAAAGAAAGTGATTTTTCGAATTCATTTTTCCAATAATTGAGAGATAATTGTTATTAGCATCCTAGGAGGATATAAATGCATCGACAAAACGATTTGATTCGTAGAATAAATGAAAGTTACAATAGACTCAGTAAAGGCCAGAAGCTACTTGCCAATTATATTATTGAGCACTATGAAAAAGCGGTTTTTTTGACAGCAGCAAGGTTAGGTAAAATTGTTGGTGTTAGTGAGTCAACTGTTGTACTTTTTGCAAATGAACTTGGATATGATGGTTATCCAAAACTACAACGTGCGCTAGAAGAATTAGTCAAGAATAAGTTGACTTCTATCCAACGTGTTGAAGTGACATCGGATAGAATAGACAAAACACATATATTAAAATTTGTTCTACATTCAGATATGGAGAAAATCAAGCATACTATTGAAGAGATTGATGAAGCAGTCTTTGATCAAGCAATCGATACTATTATGGAAGCTGAAACGATTTATATCGTTGGCGTTCGTTCAAGTGCTCCTTTAGCAAGCTTTCTAGGTTTTTACTTTAACCTTATGTTTGAGAACGTTAAATTGATTCATACGAATAGTGTAAGTGAAATGTTTGAGCAAATTCATCGTATAGGAAGCAAAGACTTGATCATTGGGATAAGTTTCCCTAGATATTCTAAACGTACATTAAAAGCAATGGATTATGCAAAATCTAAAGGTGCTGGTGTTTTAACTATCACAGATAGTCCATTATCACCGATGGTACAGTTTAGCAGCTGTAGTTTGATTGCACGTAGTGATATGGTCAGTTTTGTGGATTCTCTTGTTGCACCGCTTAGTTTAGTAAATGCTATAATAGTTGCATTATCTATACGCAAAAAAGAATCTCTAGTCAATAGCTTAGAAAGTCTCGAAAAAATCTGGACTGAATATCAAGTATATGATAATGAGGACGATATAAATATTGATAATAATTTAGGAGCTGATTACAATGAATAATGTGATTTGCTTATTACGTAAATACCAGTAACTGTAATGAATATCCTATGCTGAACCATTTAATTCAGTATGAGATTAACAGACAATCATAATGATATACTTATTAGGAGTTTATATGTACAATACAATAGTAATTGGAGGAGGACCTGCAGGTATGATGGCAGCAATTTGGGCTGCTAAATCCAATAAGCAGGTTGTTCTTTTGGAAAAAAATGACATATTAGGTAAAAAGCTTTATATTACAGGCAAAGGTAGATGTAACATTACAAATGATTCAGATGTTGAGAATCATCTGAATCAATTGACAGGTAATAGAAAGTTTATGTATAGTTCTTTCTATTCGTTTGATAGTTTCAGAGCCGTTGAGTTTTTTCATGATTTGGGATTAGCTACAAAAGTTGAAAGAGGACAAAGAGTGTTCCCTTCAAGTGATCATTCGTCAGACGTGATTAAAGCATTTATGAAAGGATTAGAGGACACAGGAGTTTCCGTTCATTTAAATGAAAATGTGACTGAACTTATAATAGAAGGAAAAACCGTTATTGGTGTTAAAACTAATAGAGGCGAGTATAAATGTAATCATGTAATTATAGCAACCGGTGGAAAGTCATATAGTATGACAGGTTCAACAGGGGATGGTTATAAGTTTGCTAAACAATTAGGTCATAAGATAGTCAATCCGATTCAAGGGCTAGTACCGATGGAAACGGTTGATAAAGATATTCTAGAACTTCAAGGATTATCTCTTAGAAATGTAAAGTTATCATTATTTGTTGACCCAAATTCTAACAAACCAGTGTATTCAGTTTTAGGAGAAATGTTATTTACTCATTTTGGGATTACTGGACCTCTTGTTTTATCTGCTAGCAGTTATATTCCCAGGGATATTGGATTTGATAAACTTCGAATCGAAATAGATTTAAAACCAGGTCTTACAGAGGCAAAATTAGATAAGCGATTATTAAGAGATTTTGATAAATATATTAATAAAGCACTTAAGAATGCGTTAATAGATATTCTACCGGGAAGTATGATTCCAATCATTATCAAAAGATCAGGATTAGAACCTTACACCCCTGTTAATCAGATATCAAAAGAACAAAGACTTAAGATTATTGGTAATTTAAAGTCTTTTACACTTCATATAAGTGGCCTTCGAAGATTTAATGAAGCAATTATTACACGTGGAGGTATTGATGTTAAAGATATCGATCCACATACTATGGAATCTAAGAATATTCATAATCTTTTTTTTGTAGGAGAAGTTTTGGATTTAGATGCACTTACAGGAGGTTACAACCTTCAAATTGCATATTCAACAGCTTATCTTGCGGGAATGACAATAAATGAAAAGGAGTAATTATGATAGCAATTAGAGGCGCTATAACGGTTAATGAAAATACGAAAAGTGATATTCTTGAAAGCACAAAGATATTATTAATGTCAATTATCGAAGAGAATGATTTGACAAATGATGATATTATCAGTATTTATTTCACAGCTACCAAAGACTTAACGAAACTTTACCCAGCCGTTGCAGCAAGAGAAATTGGACTCACAGACTGTTCGCTATTATGTGGGCAAGAAATGTACGTTGAAGACTCTCTGAAGATGTGTATACGAGCTTTATTGCATGTGGCTAGTAAATGTTGTCAAAAAGATGCCAAACATGTATACTTAAGAGAGGCGAAAAGTCTAAGACCTGATATTATAAAGTAATTATAGTAACCAGGATAAGCTAGGAGAGTTTATGAGTGTTTTGAATATAGCAATTGATGGACCAGCTGGAGCTGGAAAAAGTACTATTGCAAAAATGTTAGCAGAAAGATTATCATATATCTATGTTGATACAGGTGCTATGTACCGTGCAATTGGATATTATGTATTTAATAATAGTGGCTTAAATATTGATCTATCAAAGGAAGTCGAGAATGAAGATCTAAACAATATTTATGCTTTCATTAGCAAGAACCTAACTAAGATTTCTATTGACATTGAGTATAAAGATCAAATTCAGCAAATCATTTTAAATGGTGAAAACATTACTGATCATATAAGAAGTATGGAAATGGGAAAAATGGCTTCGATAGTTTCA
>Ga0314774_1000174_pt1 | contig 56653 bp, 64 predicted proteins | sample MetaGCBIA2018_FD_204515 | JGI IMG/M metagenome (GOLD analysis project Ga0314774, IMG submission 204515) | Cryopeg brine microbial communities from Beaufort Sea near Barrow, Alaska, United States - CBIA 2018 | ecosystem: Environmental > Aquatic > Marine > Coastal | place: USA: Alaska | collected... | reverse complement strand
TCAAAGTGAAGATGAAATGATTCGGATTTATAATGAAACAAAGGGTGACTGGGGTATAGCTATTCCTAGGTATCCAAATTCACTCGGTGGTTCCTATTTAACTGTTAATAAGACAAGTGAACATATTGAATTAGCAAAGTCATTTGTTAAGTATATGATTCTAGATAAAGAACATGCACAACGGTTCTTAAATAATACAGATATGACCTCATCTTTAAAATCAGTTGCAACGGAACAAGTATTTGAAAAAGGAACTGAATTTGTAGGTGGGCAAGATTTTCATAAGACGTTTGCAACAATTGCAGATAACCTTGACAGTGAATTTATAAGATTATCTGCAGAATATACAGTCGAACCAACTATATTGGAAGAGGAAGCGACGACTAACATTGATACGGAAGCGACTACTAACATTGATACGGAAGCAACAGCTGACATTGATACGGAAGCAACGACTGGCATTGATACGGAAGCAACAGCTGACGTTAAAGATGCTTATGCTGCAATAACAGTAACGAATAATGATATACAAATAATTTTTGATGCTATAGTAATTGATTTTATGGAGGGGAAGTTCCATACAACCGATGAGGCAATTGAGACTTTCAAAAAAGACATATTTGCAGTATACCCAGGGCTTGATGTACAATCTATTGATAAGTAGGTTGAGTAATTAGGAGGTTTTTATATGAGTTATATACAATTGATATATAATCCTGTATCAGGTCAAAAGATTTTTAAAAGCAGACTTGATTATATGATTGAAATGATTCAAAATGCAGGTCATGAATTACGAATTCATAGAACGACAAGCAACGATGATTTTGATACATTCTTCAAGAATAAAAACATGGAAGATTGTGAGGGAATCATTGTTGCAGGTGGAGATGGATCATTTAATAGAACCGTTAATGCACTTATGAGTTATAATATTAGTGTTCCAATCGGTATCGTCCCAGCGGGAACCGCAAATGATTATGCAAGGCATTTAGGAATACCGGATAATATTCAAGATGCAATCAATGTTGTTTCGAAACTATCGTATAAAAAGTTGGATATTGGAATGGCAAATGACAAGTATTTTGTAAACGTGTGCAGTGGTGGGCTATTAACGAATATATCTCATGATATTGATCCTGATATGAAGAACACATTAGGCAAATTTGCTTACTATATTAAAGGAGTACAACAAATACCTAGATTTAGAAGTTTACGATTCCGTATAACAGCGAATCAAAAGGTTTATGAAGAAGAATTGTATTTGTTCTTAGTATTGAACGGTTCAAGTGCAGGTGGCTTTAACAGAATTGGTGAATATGCATCAATGAAAGATGGTAAATTGGATTTTGTCGGAATAAAAGCCTGTCCGCTTAATGACATGCCTACCGTTTTTCGAAAAATTCTTATGGGAGAGCATTTAGAAGATAGGAATATTCTCTTTTTTCAAAGTGAGGAAATTCTCATTGAATGCCTAGAAGACGAGAAAATCCCATCAGATATTGATGGGGAAAAAGGACCGGATTATCCAATCCAAATTAAGGTGTTACCTGAAGAGTTGCGTGTTATCGTGAATTATTAAGAAGAAATTATATATTGCTGAATATATTTTGAAAATCACTTGGCGTCCGCCCGGTGATTTTTTTGAATTGTTTGGAAAATGTATAAGAATCAACATACCCTAATTGATAGGCGATTTCTTTAATTGATAAGCCACTTTGTGATAGTAAACGTTGTGATTTGTTGATGCGTACATGAATGATGTAGTTACCTGGAGAGATATTATAGTGAGTCGTAAAAAGTTTGCGGAATTTCTCATAACCCATATTTACGTGAGCGGCTACATCTTCAACGGTTATTCGATGGATGATGTTCTCATGGATATATGAAGTTGCTATAGACAGAATGTTTTTTTCAATTGTTGTGTGTTGATTGTTTTTAGATAAATATGTGATTCGTGCTAAATAGGATATGAGTTGCGGTACTAATAAAGGCAGTTCGAGGTGATCAACATAACCTAATTGATCTTGAAGATGAAGTAATGCCTGAATTGTTTCGTAGTCAATTCCGGGATGTAATACGGGGGAGTTATTATTGATAACATTAAGAGGCAATAAATCATCATACAGTGACTTGCCAAGAATAACGTATAATTCGGCATAGTTATCATCAGCAATAGTTGTTGTATGTTTGACATTAGGTAACCTTTGGATGAAATCACCTGTTGAAACAGGAATCTCACAAGTGTCATCTTTATACGTGCCACTTCCCGAAATGATAAGCAAACCATGGTATGTTTTTGCCATATAATCAAAGTGGCTACCGGATTTAGTGTTTTTGGGAATATATCCGGAAGCAAGAATCCCGTTAAGGGGATCATCGTTTAAATGACGATGAAAAGTGGTTGATTTATAATCGTACTTATTACCAACTAAATTGCCAATATTCATGAATTCCTCCTAGAGTGAGCTCAATACCAGATATGACAAAACAATTACCAATGGTGACATTTGTATATAATCAGTCATATATTATATTTAGTATAACACTGGAGAATATATTTGCAAGATGGAAAGTAAGGTACGAATATGGACAGAACATATCGAGTCAAATATCCTAAACGGATAGGTATTAATACGCTGAATAGGGTAAGATCATATAGAACACGTGGGAAAGATAATCAGGACCCGTTAGAAAAGAGCAGGTCTTTTTTTATTCTTGAAGGGATTACAGGAATTGGCCAATTCGCTTTAGTAACGGGCGCTTTCCTAGCAGGATTTGTTAGTTTTTTAGGTGGCGGTGAAACGCTTAATGGAAGTCTAGGTGTTGTTCCTGCCGCCGTTGGGTTAGTTCAGATTTTTTCGAGTTTGTTGCTAAAAGGTGGTAAAAGTCGTAAACAACAAGTTATAAAAGTGGTTATACTGGTTCGGATATTATTATCCATCCTCTATTTCGTTCCCTTTGTTGTTATGAATGTTGGAGCGTCTAAAGAAATTGTTCTTGGTTCGTTTATCAGTTGTTTCATTATTGCATTTATTGCAAATGGTTTAGCGGCTCCCATGGTGTCCGGCTGGCTTATTGATGTTACGCCACTTGCCATAAGAGGGAATTATCTTGCTAAAAGAGAGAAAATCTCCCTTAGTGTAATTGCGATAACAACAATAATACTTGGACGTATATTGGACTTTAATAAATCGTCAGGAAATGAATTTACCGGTTTTCTTATTGTAGGTATTGTTTTATGCATTATGGGAATGCTTAATGTATATTCACTTTTGAGGATGGAAGATACTAACAGTGAAACAATTGATTATAACCAATCGTTTATGACGCGAATAATGACACCTTTGAAAGATCACGTTTTTCGAATCATTATTGGATTTTATATTTTATGGAATAGTGCACTTTTTATCGGTGGCCCTTATATTGCGGTGTATCAAGTTGAGAAATTACACCTTACCTATACATATATGATGACAATGGCAGTTATCGGTAGTATTATTCGTGTTGTCTTTAGTTCGTTTTGGGGAAACCATGCAGATAAAAAATCTTGGTTTAGCTCAGCTAGCTGGTCATTAGTCATACTTGGAATAGTGCATATGAGTTGGGGAATAGTTGTAGCAAGCAATGCATGGATTCTGGTACCTGTGCTAAGTTTGTTAAATGGTATAGCTTGGGCCGGAGTTGCAATTTCATTATTCAATATTCAGTTCTTGTTTGCCAAAAAGGAGATCAGAACAATGTCGATAAGTGTGAATGCTGCTATAGGGGGGACCTTCAGTATCGTAGCTGTTAAAGTTGGTGGTTGGATTGTAGAACTTGGAGATCAAGCAATAACCGTAGGAAGTATGGATATGAGCGGCTTTCAATTAAGCTTTATACTGTCAGGATTTTTATTGCTATTATGTGCAGGATTTGTTATCTTAGTACTAAATTCTTTAACTGACAATATACAAGAATAAACGATGTATAGTAATGACGTTAAGTAAGGTAATATGTTGCAAAGTTTATAAAAATAGTGCCTATATTCAATTTCAGATTGACGTATAAGGGAATGTCATGTATCATGATGAAGTCAAGAAAATTAAATAAGATAAGTGGTTCTTTCAATTGAAGGATTAAAAGGGAAACTAGTTTAAATCTAGTGCAGCCCCCGCTACTGTAAACACTACGAAATTCATAGCCATTGAACGAAAGTTTGAGAAGGCGAAGAGTAGGTATGATGTGTGAGTCAGGAGATCTGCCAATTATCGTTGAATTTAAGGACTTTCGGAGGGAAGGTGCGGACTACTTGTTTATAATAACTGTATCCGCTGATGCAGTTTTTTTTATTGTGGCAGGAAACTTTTGCTGCCACGCTACGAAGTTTTGCGGATGCAAAAACGTGGCGAAGCCACTCTTCTTGGTTATAATCAAATAGTAAGAATTAATCTTAAGAATCTCCAACTAAAATTGAAAGAGGTATAGTGAAATGAAAAAGGTATTTAGAAGTCGAAAAATATTAGTAATAGTATTAGCTCTAGTCATACTTGCAGCAGGATGTGGCAAAAAGACAGTCGTTGAAGAGGTATATGAAACAGAATCAGCAAACACTGAAGAAACAATCGCTGATGAAGCTATAGCACCTGAAAAACAGGTTGCAATACCTAAGGAAAATGAATTTCTAACGGAGTATCCATATACTTATAAGGATAAATTTGGCAATGAAGTGACAATTGAAAAACGACCTGAAACGATAGTATCTTTTGCACCTGAGATTACAGAAACGATATATGCTCTTGGCGTTGGGGACAAACTTGTCGGAAGATCAACTTATTGTGATTATCCTCCAGAAGTAAGCGAAGTTCAAGATATGGGAACACTTTTTGAATTCAGTATTGAAGCAGTTGTAGAATTGAATCCTGATTTGGTTTTCTTATCTTCAATGGTAAGTGAAGATGTATATCAACAACTAGTCAATAGTGGGTTGAAAGTTGCTGCGTTTGATTACGATGCGGATTTAGGTGGAACACAAACGCAAATTGAAACAATTGGTACAATTATTGACCGAAACGATCAAGCAACAGTGATTAATTATAACATTCAAAAGGCAATTGATAGCCTTTCGGCTAAAGCAAAAGATAGAGAAGCAAAAAGTGTATATTTTGCTGTCAGCGTTGGCGAATACACAAGCGCTGCGACGGGTGACACTTTCATCAATGATATCATCGAAGCAACAGGTGCAACGAATGCAGCAGCAGACGGGACATCATGGATGTATACGGTTGAACAACTTGTTGAAAATGATCCTGATTATATTCTTTGTTCCAACAAATGGGATACAAAAGCTAAAATTAAAAGTTTAGAAGGATATAAAGATTTAACTGCAGTTAAAGAAGGCCGTTTATATGCGGTTGATGAGAACGTATTCTTTAGACAAGGACCAAGAGTTGTTGAGGCTTTGTATGCAGTTGAAGCGGTTGTGTTTTCAGCGGATTAGTAATTAGTTATCATTGAATGCTGAATATTGAGTGGTGAATATACAATGCTGAATATTAAATATTGAATATGGAATCAAAGAATCAATAAATCAAAAATCTTTGCCATATGATTCTGTAAAGTAATGTGTGTAAGAAAGGGGGAACTCATGAGATTAAGAGAGATGAGATTGAATACATTAATAAGTATAGTTTTACTTATCGTTGTCATCCTTGTTGTTGCAAGTATAGGAAATGTAACAGTTCCTATTGGTGAGTTCTTCGTTATTATCATGTCTAAGATTCCTGGACTTGAATTGCTGATCGATAAAAGCGCTATTATTCCAAGTCATGAAACTATAATTCTTAACCTACGTTTGCCTAGAATTATTTTGAGCATGTTTGCCGGATTTGGATTAGCTTATTCAGGCGTTGTATATCAAGGCGTTTTTAGAAATCCAATGGCTGAACCTTATCTGCTTGGAGTATCATCCGGCGCAGCGCTTGGTGCGACAATTGCGAGTATATTTCCGATTTCCATACGGATGTTCGGGTTTAGTTATGTTTCGATGTTAGCATTTCTTGGCGCAATCACGGTTTTGTATGTTATATTCATGATTACAAAATCAAGAGACACCAAGTCTATGAATGTCTTATTGCTTGCCGGTTTAGCTATTAATTACTTTGTGAGTTCAATTATTTCACTTTTTATGATGTTTAATCAAGATAATATTGCTAATATTTTCTTTTGGACTATGGGGAGTTTTAAAACGGCAACTTATGAAAAGATACTTGTGGTAGCAATCGTTGTTATAGTGACAATAGTGTTTACTTACCCGATGCACAGAAACCTTGATATTATGCTGTTAGGTGATGAACAAGCACTTAGTTTAGGTGTCGAAGTTGCAGTCATCAAAAAACGTCTGTTAATTGCAACCTCGCTAATGGCGGCGGTTATTGTGGCTTCCTGTGGAATTATTGGTTTTGTCGGTTTAATAATTCCTCATTTGGTTCGTTTAATTGTCGGACCATCTCACAAAAAATTACTAATACATTCAACACTGATTGGTGGCATCTTTTTGATACTGTCTGATACGATGGCAAGAAGCTTGTTAGATAATAAAGAGATTTCAGTAGGAATTATTACAGCTATATTCGGAGTTCCGTTTTTCATATGGATGTTACTTAAGTATAGACAGAAGGTGTAATTATGATTTCCATTAAAAATTTGAGTTTCAGTTATGAGAAAACATTGGTTTTAGATCACATTGATCTAGAGTTTTATGATGCCGGTGTATATGGTATTCTAGGGCCGAATGGTGCAGGGAAGTCCACACTGCTGAAACTTTTAGGTGGGATACTAAAGGTCAGCAAAAAGCATATTTATATTAATGACAAAGATATTACATCCATTTATAGAAAAGATTTAGCCCAGTTGGTTGCTTATGTGCCTCAACAATTTAGTCCGACATATGCATTTACTGTGCGCCAAATGTTAGAAATGGGTAGACATCCATATCACGGGCAATTTGATGAGCTTACCAAGGCTGAATATGATTTGATTAACTATGCGATTGAAGTGACAGAACTTGGATATTTAACGGCTAAATATGTTACAGAACTGAGTGGTGGAGAACTGCAGAGGGTAATGATAGCAAGAGCCTTAGTTCAAGATACACCTATTATCATTCTTGATGAACCAATAAGTCATTTGGACATACACTATCAAAAAGAGATTATTAATCTGCTGAAGAAGATAGCCGTTGACCAGAATAAATTGATTATAACAGTACTTCACGATATGAACGTCGGTCTGAATCATTGTGACTATATACATTTGATTCATGAACATAAAGTGATATCAGGAAAACCGGAAGATGTATTAACGATTGAGAAGATATCAAAGATCTATAATACAAACGTCCGTAAAATTAAAGATGAAATCGGTGAATACATTCACTGGTAATGCTATACACCTCGTTGATGAAGCTTTATAAAGTCACGAGGTGTTATTTTTTCTAATTTTTTAAATATAGAGGTGAAATAACTTGCATTTACAAAACCAACTGATTTTGCAACATGCTCTATCTTTGGGGTTGGTGTTTGTAATAACATTGATTTTGCTTTGTTGATTCTTACTTGCTTAATGTATTCGAAAGGTCTTGAATTAAGTTGTTCTTTGAACAATCGACATAAATATTGTGGTGAGATTCGGATGAATTTAGCTAGTTCATTTATCGTTAGTTCCATCATATAGTATTGATCGATATATTCTAGAGCAATATTTAAATGTGAGTTTTTGGATATGCTTTTTATTGGTTTGCTATCCTTATGGGATGACAACAGCTGGTCAAGGTTGGAATAGAGCATAGTGGATATTTTAAATGCATTTGACGTATAATTGGAAGTTGCTAAATAAAAGATTTCATCAATGTCATTGAGTCCTTTAAGATTATCAGCTAAATAAATGACGTCAATAGAGGTGAGACCTAAGGAATCGACGAGTTGCTCAATATTATTGCCGTTAAATGTAATCCAACTTGTAATCCAATTAGCTGAAGTTTTATGATACTCATGTGGTATGTGGGATGGGATAAAGATACCTGTATTGGGGCTTAGAAAATAAGTTTCGTTATTAAATCGGAGCTCTCCATGACCGGAGATAGTTTGAATCCATTGATAATCACTATAACCACTACTTCTAGAGATCATCGTTTCTTCGAAGTATATGCCTGTAGAGGATAAATAGATTGGCAGTTGCTTGATTTTTTCAGTGATAGTTGGGTGGAATGTACTCATAAGACCTCCTAGTATATAACGGTTACTATTATTTTACTAAAATTTAAGTAAATAGTCAATATTATTGTTTCATATATTGATGATTGTTCATATGTTTTTATTGATTATGTACCGATATTACGCTATTATTAATTAAGAGAAGTTGAATTAAGAATGATTCATATATATATATAATTATTCATTAAAACAAAGAAGGAGATACTTATGAAACATAAATTTATCCTGAAACAAGATTCCAATGAAATACAGCCATGGCTTAACAGTCCAGATGTTTTTGAAATAAATAGATTGAAAGCTAAGAACTTTTCTGTTTCTTATGCTAACAAAGATATAGCATTATCTAATCGTCCATACTCAAGTGAAAGAGTAAAACTACTCAATGGAATATGGAAGTTTCAATTAGTTGATAAACCTGCTGATCGTATAGATGGATTTCATGATATGGCATATGATCATAGCCAATGGGATGATATTGTTGTACCGGCGCATTGGCAATTACAAGGATGTGATTATCCTCAATATACAAACAGAGTATATCCATGGGTTTCGAATGAAGAAGTTAAAGAAGGTTGGGCGCCAGTGGAGTATAATCCGGTGGGTGCTTATGTCACCTACTTCGATGTTCCTGAGAACTTCAAGGATCAACCTGTTTATATCAGTCTTCAAGGTGTTGAGTCTGCCTTCTATATATACGTCAATGGAGATTGTATAGGTTATAGTGAAGATAGTTTTACCAATGCAGATTTTGACTTGACCCCTTATCTTCAAGAGACGAATAACAAGTTAGCTATTGAAGTGTTCCGTTGGTGTGACGCCAGTTGGTTGGAAGATCAAGACTTCTGGCGCATGAGCGGTATTTTTAGAGATGTATTCTTATATACTACGAAAGATACGACAATCAATGACTTCCAAGTTGTAACAAACCTAAACGATTCCTTTGATCAAGGGGAACTTGTTATTGAAGGAAACCTTTCTAAGTATGGATTGACAGTTGATGAGAAGGTGTCGTTGAATGTAACGTTAATTAAAAATGAAGAAGCCATACAACATACTCAAGTCGTTGGCAATCAGGTGGTTTCAGAAGGAACCAGTTTATTTAAATGTAGTTTTAATGTAGACAAACCGGAATTATGGAGTGCAGAATCTCCATATTTATATACAATATTATTTGAACTAATGAATGATGCCGGAGAAGTAATGGAGTATAGAAGTCAGAAAATAGGCTTCAGACGATTTGAGATTATTAACAACATTATGTACATCAATGGTAAACGAATTTTATTATTAGGCTCAAACCGTCATGAATTCCATCCTGAAAAAGGTCGTGCCATTACAATAGAAGATATGATTACAGATGTTAAACTGATGAAACAGAACAATATAAATGCTGTTCGTACATCCCATTATCCAAATCATCCGTTTTTCTATGATCTATGTGATGAATGGGGACTGTATGTCATTGATGAAACTAATCTTGAAACACATGGTTCTTGGATTTATGATACAGCTCAAGAAGTTCAAGAAGGTGCAGTTCCAGGCAGTAAGCCGGAATGGACCGCAAATGTAATCGATAGAGCCAATACAATGGTAAAAAGAGACTTTAATCATGCAAGTATTATCATTTGGTCATTAGGTAATGAAGCTTATGGCGGATCAAACTTTGTTGCAATGAAAGATCATATTCGCTCATTGGACACTACGAGAGTTATTCACTATGAGGGAACGTTTCATGACCGTAAGTTTGAAGAGGCTACTGAAATCGAAAGCCAGATGTACACAAGAGTAGAAGATTTAGAAAGTTATGCAAAATATAACCCTAAGAAACCTATACTTCTGTGTGAATATAGTCATGCAATGGGTAACTCCTGTGGAAATCTTTACAAATATACAGACTTATTCCATAAATATCCGGTGTTGCAAGGTGGATTTATTTGGGATTGGATTGATCAAGCAATACTTAAGGATGATGGTAATGGCAAAAAGTTTTATGCTTACGGCGGCGACTTTGGTGATTCACCGAATGATAACTTTTTTTGCGGTAACGGATTGGTTCTTGCTGATCGAAGTGAAACACCAAAACTTAAAGAAGTTAAAAAATGTTATCAACCACTTGAATGTTTCCCGATAAATCTGTTAGAAGGAAAAGTTAAATTCATTAACTATAATCTTTTTACAGATACACAGTTCGTTGATATCAACTATAAAGTGGAATTGAATGGTGTTGTGTTAGCCAACGGTCAATTAGACATCATTGTCCCTGCAATGAGTGAACTTGAATGTGATATACCGGATGAAGTAAATGAACTGCTCTCTCAAACCGGTGAAATGTACATGACATTCTCATATGTATATAATAGAGACTTGCAATTCGCACAAAAAGGATTTGAACAAGGATTTAGCCAATTTAAGTTGCCGAATGTGGTCACAGTTAAAAATGATTTGCAGTCGCTGTCAACAATGAATTTATATTGGGATAATTATCCCTTTATTATTATAGAAGATCAAGAGACGGATTACTTAATAACAGGTACGAACTATAGTGCAACGCTGAATAAAACTTCCGGTTTTATTTCAAGCTATAAAGTCAAAGGACAGGAGTTTTTACTCGAAGACTTAAAACCAAACTTCTGGAGAGCGATGATTGATAATGATCTGGGAAATGGCTTACAGGAAAGAGCTCTCGTCTGGAAAGATATGGCTACAACAATGTCACTTGAAGATGTTGAACTTCAATCGATGGATATGAACGATGAAAGTTATATCATCATACAAACAATCCATCAATTAAGTGAAAATGGCGGCGCTCATATTCATTCTAAATATACCTTTGGTCCATTAGGCGACATTGAAGTTGTTATGGAGTTGAATTTATCAAGTGACTTACCTGAAGTTCCTGCTTATGGATATCAGTTTATCTTAGATTCGGATTTTTCAGAAATGACTTGGTTAGGTCGTGGACCGCATTCTAATTATGTGGATCGTAATCGAAGTACACCTGTAGACTTATACAGTGGTCAGGTGAAAGATCAATGGGTTAATTATATACGTCCGCAAGAATGTGGCAATAAGACGGATGTTAAGTTTTTGGAACTCATCAATAAAGACCAATCAAAATCACTGGTTATAACAAGCTCTAGAGGCTGCGAAGCCACTGCTCTTGGTTTTACCCCACAAGAGATATCAACGTATTCACATCCGCATTTAATGCCGCCGGTATCTAGAACTGTACTGAGGATCAACGGATATCAAATGGGTGTTGGTGGAGATGATAGTTGGGGAGCTAAAACTCATGTGGAATATACGATTCCTACCGACAGAAACTATACTTATTCTTTTAGCTTCAGAGGAAATACCAAGTAGCGAAGAGGTTATAATAGGGAGTTAGTAAAAGCTATAAGTTAGGGCAATGAGATAAGATGTTAAGTCAAGGTGTTAAGTAAAGACATTAAGATAAGGGATGGAATGTGGTGAAACCATAAATCCATCCCTTTTTGTCGTTAAAGCTTGCACTTTTAAACCTTGCACTTTATAATGGATTGAAGCATTATAAGTTAAAGCTACAATGATACAAAGAAAGGACTTTTATGGACTTGGACATATTGCTAAAATTAGTTGAATTATTTGTTCTCATGTTTTTAGGATATTTTCTGATATCAATGAAAACGATTCATAAAGATGCACTGAAACACTTTTCGAATTTCATATTCTATGTTACGATGCCTGCACTTATTCTTTCATCTATGTCAGGCAGTGTGAACATTGCAACTCAAGATATAATTATGGTTTTACTTATTGCCGTAGTTCTATATGGTTTTCTAATCGGGATGGCGTTATTGCTTCCCAAGATTCTGAAAGTTGACAAGAATTATACAGGACTATACAGATATATGGCGATTTTTGGAAATGTCGGATTTGTAGGATATCCGGTTATTGTTGCGGTATTAGGTAAAGAAGCGTTATTCTACGCCGCCATATTTAATATTCCATTTAATCTATTGGCGTATAGTGTAGGTATTTATTTCATTACGATGGATACGAAGAAAAAGGGTGAGTTTAACGCAAAGAAATTCTTAAACCCTGGAATAGTAGCAACCCTAATTGGGCTGATATTATTCGTTTTCGGTATAAACATACCTGGAACAATACTTAATATAACAAGTAGTGTCGGTAATATTACAACACCATTATCACTAATCGTTGTTGGTGGATCGCTTTATGGTGTGAAGATTAATATGATTTTCAAGAAACACATTATCTTTGTGTACAGTTTTGTTAAATTGTTCCTAGTACCGACTATATTTGCGTTTGTTATTAGTCTGATAGGAGTCAGAAGTGATATCGCTTCGATTGCAATTATCATTGTAGCCATGCCTATGGGGGCCAACACAGTTATTCTATCTCAAGAATATGATGGACATGTGTTAGAAGCATCAGAAGCTGTGTTTGTATCAACGCTATTAATCGTGATTTCACTACCTTATATTATCTTTTTGATCAATACATTGTTCTAAATAAGATAAGACTGAATGATATGTTGTCATAACATGAAAGTATGCAAATGTACTTAAAAAATTAAGGCTGAATATCAAATCCGAACGTTTTTGCCAAAAACAGTAAAAATGTTTGACTTTTGTCATGGCAGGCTTTAGTATGGAGATAATTAATGATGTTTTTAAATAGGAGGAATACTATGAACCATGAACTAGTCATTGTTTTAGACTTTGGTGGACAATATAATCAACTCATTGCACGCCGTGTTCGTCAAGAAAATGTATATGCAGAAGTATTACATTTCACGACACCGATCGAAGAAATTGTAGCTAAAAACCCTAAGGGTATTATTTTTACAGGGGGACCAAGTGTAGTTTACGAAGACGACGCACCTAAAATTGATCCAAAAATCTTCGATTTAGGTATTCCAATTCTGGGTATCTGTTACGGATCTCAATTAATGGGTTACACATTAGGTGGTAAAGTAGAAAAAGCACCTAATCGAGAATATGGTAACACGGAAATGAAGGTTCAAACCGATCATGTACTATTTAAAGACGTGGAAGAGCAAACGACAGCATGGATGAGTCACACATACTATGTGAGTGAGCCACCTGCAGGTTTTACGATCACTGCAACAACAGATTCATGTCCGGTAGCAGCAATGGCTAATGAAGACAAGAAGCTATACGCAGTACAATTTCATCCAGAAGTAAACCACACACCGGAAGGTCAGAAAATGTTGTTAAACTTCTTAGTTGGTGTCTGTGGATGTAAACAAGATTGGGTTATGACTGACTTTGCTCAAGAGCAAATCACCAAACTCAAAGAGAAAATCGGAGACAAAAAAGTACTTCTAGCGCTTTCAGGTGGAGTTGATTCATCCGTAGCAGCCGTACTTATTCATAGAGCAGTTGGTAAACAATTGACATGTATCTTTGTCGATCACGGTTTGCTTCGTAAAAACGAAGGTGATGACGTAGAGCGAATCTTCGGTGAAGAATTCGATATGAACATCATTCGAGTCAACTGTGAAGATCAATTCCTCGATAGATTAGCAGGCGTTGCTGATCCAGAGAAAAAACGTATGATTATCGGTGAAGAATTCATCCGAATCTTCGAAAGTGAAGCTAAGAAAATTGGAACAGTAGACTTCCTCGTACAAGGAACAATCTATCCGGACGTTATTGAAAGTGGAACAAAAGACGCAGCAGTCATCAAGTCACACCACAACGTTGGAGGACTTCCTGAACACGTTGATTTCAAAGAAATCATCGAACCGCTAAGAGATTTATTCAAAGATGAAGTAAGAAATGTAGGACGCGCCGTTGATATTCCTGAATTCTTGGTTTCAAGACAACCTTTCCCAGGTCCAGGTCTTGCAATTCGAGTTATCGGTGCTATTACTAAAGATAAGTTGGATATACTTCGAGAAGCAGATTGGATTTTTAGAGAAGAAGTTAAGTTGGCTGGTATTGCTCCAAGTTTAGGACAGTATTTTGCGGTTTTGACTAATTTGAGATCTGTTGGTGTTATGGGGGATGAGAGAACTTATGATTATACAGTTGCGCTAAGAAGTGTTGATACGAGTGATTTTATGACTGCTGATTGGTCTAGGATTCCTTATGAGGTGTTGGCTAAGGTTAGTAATCGTATTGTTAATGAGGTTAATCATGTTAATCGGATTTGTTATGATATTACTAGTAAGCCACCTGCTACGATTGAGTGGGAATAGTAAACAAAAGCCCTGCAAGCCTTATAATTAAAGGGTTTGTAGGGTTTTTATTTGTCTTGTGATACACGTATGATACATAATTTTATTGTTCACTATTATCAGTGTTATCAGTGTTATCATTTATCTTGTCTAATCTATTGGCTACCTGACCATGTTTATTTGGGTAAAGGTGGGAATAAGTCTGCAGGGTTGTTTCAATATTTTCATGACCAAGTCTTTCACTAATCAATAAAGGTGAAAATCCTTCTTCAATCAAAAGTGAAGCGTGTGAATGGCGAAGATCATGGATCCTGATTTTCTTCACATCTGATTTTTCACAACCACGTTTCATTTCATGGCTTAAATAATGTTTTGTAACATGGAACAACCTTTCATAAGATTCATAATCATAAAGATGATCAACATATTCATTCACCATATCGCATAAGAACCTTGGCAGCGTAATTGTACGCTTTGATTTAGGTGTCTTTGGTTCCAGGATCAGATCTTCCCCTTCATGCCTTGCATAGTTCTTATTGATATTCAAGATCCGTTCTTCAAAGTTAAAATCATTCAAGGTGAGTGCTAATAGTTCACCGGATCGGATTCCAGTCCAAAATAAAACTGAAAAAGCTGTTTTGGATGTAGGTTTATCTGATACTTCAGGAATAAATTTATAGAATTCTTCTTTAGTCCAAAATTGCATTGAATCAGCATTCTTCTTTCCCATGGATCCACAGATTCTTGCAGGGTTGGATTGCAGTTTATAATATTTCATGGAAAAATTGAAAATGGCTGATAGTTGATTGTTTATGGTTTTCAAATAGGTTTCTGAATAGTTTTCTTCAGAAGAAATCAATTCATTCTGCCACTTTCGGACCGTTCCTGGTTCAATCTTATTCAGCTGCATATTTTTGAAGAATGGTAACACTTTCAATCCAATCACATATTCTTTGTTCTTATAGGTTGTAGGTTTCAACCTGGACTTGCAATCTTCCATGTAAAGATCATAAAGATTTTGAAAAGACATATCCGGTGATGCTTGGGATTTTTCCAAGAAGTTTCTTTCAAATTCTTTAGCGTCCTTTTGTTTAGCAAACCCACGTTTTAACTTTTGCTTAATGGATCCATTCCAATCAGTATAATTGAATTTGGTATACCAAGTACCACGCTTTTCATCTTTGTAAACAGGCATTTCATCATTCCTTTCATATTGTTCTAAAGGTGATAAAATGCTATAATAAAATAGAATTGATCGCATTTATCCCCTTGGGTTAATGTGTATTGAAAAGATCCTTGGTGTTACAGCATCAGGGTTCTTTTTTTTTTTTATAAATATTTATTGATATACTTTATCCAAAAATCAATTCCTTCAATGAAATCTTGAAGTTCACCATTAATTGAAACGGAATCGTATAAATTCTTCATATACATCATTTGATGCTTTCTACTTTGAAGTTTGATTTTGCCAACTGGATAAGTATTATAAGAAACATTTATAGTTCCATTTGACATCCTAGATAACGAAAATTCACCTTTCAATGATGTTGTTTTCTGCAATAAAGAATCTAAAAACAATCTTTCAGCTTCAATGACTTCATATGATTTCTTTGGATTTGTGCTATTGGATGAAATAAAGTATTTCATATTTATCACCACCTTTTTTTAGAAACAGTTTTGCACAATATTCTTGTAGATCTTATCATCCACTTCCATCAAAGATTGTTTTCCATCTTTGAATTGGATTGCTAATGTATAGATCCCTTTGTTCTTTGCCGATAGTCCACCAGCAAGAAGTCCAACTGGACCAAGTAAAGCACCACCAACTATTCCCCTAGCAATTCCACTTGCAGCGGATTTCATATGTTCATCAGTTATGACTTCATATGATTCCACTGTATTCTTATTCAGTTCGATCTTTTCAGCTTTCAAAAACTTCATGCTGATCACTAATGTTGCCTTGTTCTTTAAGATCACAATCCCTTTTCCTTCATATTCACCGGCAATTACTAAATTTTTTGCAGCCATCTTGAACCTTCCTTTCTCATCTTGAACCCCTTCAAAGCCTTATAAATCAACGTTTCTTTTATGTATTGGGTTCAAGGTTCACCTTTTCCCCTATATACTCTTTATTTTATATTATATATTAGATTAATTCATATACAAAAAAATAGAGTCTATAAAAGAAAATGAATGAAACCTTGAACCTTGAACTTAAATCACAGAAACCCTTGAAAATAAAAGGAATCATGCGGTTCAAGATATATTTTTTATCTTGAACTTTTTAGAACTTTACTTTGAACCAAAATCAACAACAATAGTATTCCCTATGCGTTCTTTGATTCTTTTTTAAGGGTGTCGTACTTTGTGCCTTTTAACATGCCTTTCATTTCCCCTCTAATTTCACCCTTATCACCCTCATCTAATTGACGATACAGCGAAAGAGTAATTTCTTCATCAGAAGAAATTTTGACATCTTCTTTTTCATTATCAAATTTTTCATAAAGTTCATTACAATCATGAAGTTTGCGATCAGGGGTTCTACCTGCAAGAAAATCAATACTCACATCAAAGTAATTTGCAAATTGTTTTAATAATTGAAGTGTTACTTTTCTAATACCTGATTCATATCCTTGATATGTTTGTTGTGGCATTCCAAGTTTTTCAGCAAATTCTCTTTGAGATAAACCTGCTTCATCACGCAACCACTGCATTCGATTTCCAAATTCCTTATATTCTTGATTTTTATCGACTTCTGACATTATTTCAAACACCTTCTTTCCTTTAATATAAAAACAGTATAACTCAAATATGAGGTTAAGGCAATAAAAATATTTTAGGGAAAACCGAAATATAGGGTTGACAATACCCCAAATTGAGGTTAAGGCAATAAAAATATTTTAGGGAAAACCGAAATATAGGGTTGACAATACCCCAAATTGAGGTTAATATATGATTATACCAACCGAGATATGCGGTTGAAAATAAATAATTATGAAAGGAAGGTGAAAAATAGTGGCAAAACAACTGATCAACATTTTTCCGAAACTTAGAGGAAAAATGGCAGAACACAAAGATGACGTGAATGAGTTAGTCAAGTGTCTTGAAATTAGTGATGATTCTATCAGAAGAAGATTAAAAGGTGAAAAAGATTTTGAACTCACTGAATTAAATTTGTTAGCTGACAGATATGGAACAACCATTGATGAATTATTCAAAACAGATTAACAGTTTAAAAGTTAGTAATTGTAAAGAAAGGAACGGTGATCAACATGGCTGAAAAGAAGGAAAGTAAGTTCTTCACTGCCAAAGACGTTGCTGAACTGCTGGATATTTCTGAAAGTTCAGCCTATCGAATAATCAAAAAATTGAATGATGAACTTGTTGATCAAGGAAAGATTACTATTGCCGGTAAAATCAGCAAACGATTCTTTGAAGAAAAAGTTTACATGTGAAAGTTAGGTGAATCTATTGAAACTTTATAAACACCAGCAAGATTCATTGGATATGACAAAAGAACTGAACAGGGTTGCCTATTATTTGGATATGGGATTGGGTAAAACCTATGTTGGATCTGAAAAAATGCTTGATCTTGGTTCACAGGTGAATCTTCTGATCTGCCAAAAGTCAAAGATCAATGACTGGTTTGAACATTTTGTTGAATTGTATGGGGATAAATTCATCACCTATGATCTGACAGATAAGAATCAAATGGAACTATTCAACCGGATTCCGGATGATTTGCCATCCAACTTCAAAGTTCTTGGGATCATCAACTATGAATTAGCATTCAGAAGGAAGATCTTGAGCAGCCTAACTGATTTCACATTGATGTTGGATGAATCATCCATGATTCAAAATGAAACCGCTAAAAGGTCAAAATTTGTGCTTAAACTGAACCCAAAGAATGTGATCTTGTTATCCGGGACACCTACATCCGGAAAGTATGAAAATCTTTTTTCACAATTGAAGCTGCTTGGATGGAAGATCAGCAAAGATCTATTTTGGAAACAGTATGTTGATACAGAATGGGTTGAAAATGGTGACTTCTTCAGGAAAAGCATAATTGGTTATAAAAATGTAGAACGATTGAAAAAGAAACTTCATGATCATGGTGCAATCTTCATGAAATCTGAAGAAGTGTTTGATCTTCCGGATCAGATCTTCAATAAAGTATTGGTTGGATCATCAAAAGAATATAGAAAGTTCATGAAAAATAAGATCCTTATATTTGACACTTTGAACTTGATTGAATTCAAAGATGATAGTGACTTTCATGGTAAGGATGTTACATCAAGGGTTGAATTGGTTGGTGATATGACGTTGACCAAAAGATTATACGCCCGGATGCTTTGTGGTCAGTATAGTCAGAACAAGTTGGATGCTTTCAGTGATCTATTGGAATCAACAAATGACCGCTTGATTGTATTTTATAACTTCAATGAAGAACTTGCAGCACTCACAAAAATAGCTGCAGAAAGACCGATCAGTATAATAAATGGATCCATCAAGGATCTTGCAGCGTATGATCAACACAATGATTCCATCACCTTTGTTCAATATCAAGCCGGAGCAATGGGATTGAATCTTCAAAAGGCAAATAAGATCATATATTTCACGCTTCCATTATCTTCAGAACACTTTGAACAATCAAAGAAGCGGATCCATAGAATTGGACAGGACAAGCATTGTTTTTATTATTTGATGATGGTTGCCGGATCAGTTGAAGAAGATGTTCTTTCCACACTTGAAATGCGAAAAGATTACACTGATGTATTATTTGAATCTTTTGAAAGGAAGGAAAACAAATGATTAAAATTAACAGAAGGAAACTTTTAAGATCCTGGATCATCAGCATTGTGATCACTGCAACAATTTCATCTATGATCACACTTGCCTTTGCAAAAGAAAATCCGATTGAAACAGTTGATTCAATTCAAATAGTTGAACCAATTGAAGCAGCTAAAGTATATTTTGAACCACCAGCAATTGAAGATCAGGAAGTGATCATTGAACCAATCATCCAATCACTTGGTGAATACACCCTTACTGCTTATTGTAGTTGTGAAATATGTTGTGGTGAATGGGCAAAGAACAGACTTGATGGCATTGTGTATGGTGCAGCCAATCAAAAATTGATCCCTGGTGTATCAGTTGCCGCTTCAAAAGAATTTGATTTTGGAACAGTGATCATGATTGATGGTGAAGAATATGTTGTTCAGGATCGACCTGCAGAATGGATCATTGAAAAGTATGATGGGAAAATCATTGATGTTTATTTTTCAGATCACCAAGAAGCAATTGAATTTGGGAAACAAGTACAAGAAATTTATTTGAAGGAAGGGATGATTGAAAATGAACAATGAAGCAATTCAAGCAAGAAACTATGTGAGGAATTTTTATGATTCAGAACCAAATCCATGGAACAAGACAGACAGAAATGCTTTTGAACGTGTCATTGGTTATATTGAAATGAATTGTGAAGAAACAGTTGAGGCTGTTGAAAAAGAAAAACCAATTGTGAAAAAAGAAGAAAGTGAGGAAGTAAAAATGACATTATGTAAAAATGGGGGTTGCCCATTAGATAAAGAACTGTGCTGCCAAAGTTGTGATCAGCTGGAAGATTGTAAGGGTAAAGGCTTCAATTGTACTGATTCACCTGATAATTGTGGGGATGCTGAATATGAAGCTGGATCCACTGATCTTCAGATATTCAAAGAAAGTCAACTGACTTTATTGAATCAGATTGCAAACGTTACGCTGACAAAGAAAATTGCTGAAGAAGAAGAAAAGAAATTGAAAGAAAAGCTGCAGGAAGCAATGGAAAAATATAACGTGAAGAAGTTTGAATCTGAAGTTCTTAATTTGACTTACATTGCAGCATCAACAGCAACCAGTGTGGACAGTAAGAAATTGAAAGCTGATCATCCTGAAATTTATGAAGAATGCAGCAAGACAAGTGACAGGAAAGCTTATGTGAAAATAGCTTTAAAATAAGGATGGTGATCAAAATGGGTGAAATGGCTGATTATTATAGAGATTTTGAAGATGACTTTGGTGATCCTGAATATTTTGAAGGTGAATCTTATGAAGAAATGATTTGGGTGACAAGGGAAGAAGAAAGAATCAGAATCAAAGATATGACTGATTCACACCTTCAGAACACAAAGAACTTCCTTGAAAGAAATGGTAATGATGACCTAATTCAATATGACAGAATAATTGAAGAAATCGAAAAAAAGGGTGGTGAATAACTTGAATCGTGGACATTTAGAAATAACAACAGATCTTGTTTATTCTGAAGATCCGGAAGTTCAAGAAGAACTTCAGAAAGTATTTGGGAACTTGATCATTGTGAAAGCTGAAGAAGAACCATTCAGAAAAGTCATCAAATATTGGGCATTATCCAATAAGTTCCGGAAGTGTGATCCACCTGAAGTTGTACCTTATTACATGGTGATCATTTCAAGAACTGAAGAAGCAACTAAAATTTCCTTCCAGGAAGTAGGTGATCATTATTGCAAGTGAAAAACTATTTGAAAACAAAGTGAAAAAATTCCTGAAGGATGAAGGTTGCTGGTTCCTTAAATATTGGGCAGGTGCTTCATATACCAAGTCAGGGATCCCTGACCTAATCATATGCTGCAATAGTTACTTCTTAGGGGTAGAACTTAAAGCACCCAACGGAAAGCCTTCAGAACTGCAGCTATGGAACATAGAAAAGATCATTGAAGCTGGTGGGATCGGAATCGTTCTATACCCCAGGGATTTCATTGATTTCAAGATCTTGATCAAAGATCTGAAAGATAAACCAAAGAAGATCCAATTATCATCAATGTATGGTGAATTGAAAGGTAGGTGAAAAGTAGTGGCACAATTTAGTCATTCAAGGGTTGAAACATTCAAAAGCTGCCCTTATAAGTTCAAGTTGCGTTATGTTGATAAGATCAAAGCACTTCCAAACTATGACGCAAACAACGCTTTACTCTTAGGGACAGCAATGCACACAGGACTTGAAAAAGGTGTTGAAGCAGCAATTGAAGAATATTATGGACTTTATCCAATCATAACGGACCAGCACATTGAAGAAGCAATGAAAATGGAATACCTGATCCCAAAAGCCAGGGAAGTCCTTCCTGCTGGTGAATATGAAAGAATGGTTGCAGGATCACATTTCATTTCATTCCTGGATCTACTAACACTGAATGAAGATGGATCTTATGATCTATATGATTTCAAGTATTCAAACAATGTTGCAAATTACATGGAATCAGGTCAGCTACATGAATACAAATATTTCTTTGAAAGTACAACCGGGAAGAAGATCAGAAAAATGTTCTTTGTTTTCATCCCAAAAGTACAGATCAAACTGAAGAAAACTGAAGATCAAAATGAATTCAGAAAGCGGATCATGAAAGAACTTGAAACAAAAGAAGTCTTGATCAAAGAAGTGGTGTTTGATTACACCAAGATCATTGAATTTTATGAAGGGATCAAGTCGATCCTGGAAGAAACTGATTTCAAACGAAATCCCACTTATTTCTGTAACTGGTGTGAATACCAAGATTACTGCATGAAAGGAATTGATTATATGATTAGTTTACCGGTAAATGAAAGAAGAAACATTGAAAAGATTGAAAAGAAGGTTATTTGGATTTATGGAACACCGTTCAGCGGCAAGACAACCCTTGCAAACAAGTTCCCTGCACCATTAATGCTGAACACTGATGGAAACATCAAGTTTGTGGATGCACCATTCCTTGCAATGAAAGATGAAGTGAAGGTTGAAGGTAGACAGACCAAAAGAACTTTGGCTTGGGAAATCTTCAAAGACACGATCAATGAACTTGAAAAGAAAGATAATGACTTTCAAACAATCATTGTGGATCTGCTTGAAGATATGTATGAACATTGCAGAATCTTCATGTATGGGAAGTTAGGCATTGAACATGAATCAGACAACAGCTTCAAAGCATGGGATATGGTTAAAACTGAATTCTTGTCAACGCTGAAAAGATTGATGAACATGGGCTATGAAAATATTATCCTGATCAGTCATGAAGATACTTCAAAGGACATCACCAAGAAAACAGGTGACAAGATCACATCAATCAGACCAAACATTCAACAAAAGACAGCCAACAAAATTGCTGGTATGGTGGATATAGTTGCCAGGGTTATTGCTGATGGTGAAGATCGAACATTGAACTTCAAATCAAATGAAGTGATCTTTGGTGGTGGTAGATTATCAGTCACAGATCATGTGATCCCACTAGAATTTGAAGATTTCATGAAGATCTTTGATGAAGCAAATGCCAATGCTAAAAAGAAGAAGAACAGCCGATCAACTGCAGCACCTACTGAAGAAAAGAAATCCGGATCCAAAAGAAGTGGAAGATCCAAAGCAACAGATGAACCTAAAAAAGTAGAAGCTGAAGTGGTGGATCAAGAACCAGCAAAAGCAACTGATGATGATCTTAAAAATGCAGTTGATGTTGAATTCAAAGAAGTGAAAGATGAACCTGCAGCAGATGAAGCAAAAGCAGACAAACCTGCAGGAAGATCAACAAGATCTTCAAGATCAAAGAATAATGTTCCAGTGGGTGAACTTCCTGAAGAAAAGACTGAAACACCAGCTGAAGAAACAACTGGAAGAAGATCAAGAAGATCAAACCCTGAAGAAAAAACTGAAGCAGCTGCAGTAAAAGAACCTGAAACTTCAACACCTGCAGGAAACGTTGATCAACACGCACCTGAAGGCAGACGATCAAGAAAAGCACGTTCATAAGCGTGATTTCATATCAACTAAAACTAAAACTAATATTAAAATCGAAAGGTTAAAAGGTGAATTAAATGAGTAAAGCATGGGAAGATTTTGACAAGAACATTGATGTTGAAGGTTTACAGAATGACGTGAAGGAAGCTTCAGAAAACAACCAGGAATTCAAAGAAGTTCCAAATGATGAATATGAAGTGAAGATTGAAAAGCTTGAACTGGTAGCTTCAAAAGCCGGTGATCCAATGGTTAGCTGCTGGATGCGTATTCTTGAAGGTGATTTCAAGAACAGTATGATCTTCATGAACCAGGTCATCACCCAAGGTTTTCAAATTCACATTGCAAATGAATTCTTGCGTGGCTTGGATTCCGGAATTGATGTTGAATTTGTGAACTACAAGCAGTATGGATCATTATTGATGGACATCCTTGAAGAAGTTGATGGTGTTCTTGAATTCTCACTTGATTATGGTAAGAACAAGAAGGGTTACAATACTTTCAAGATCCTTGAAGTGTATGAAGTAGAATAATCATTCATTGTGGGGAAGAATTAACTTCCCCACATAACTATATCAAGGAAAGCAGGTGAAGAATTATGTTGCATTTTATTGACTTTGAAGTTTTATCACATAATTGGCTTTGTGTGATTAAGAATCCAATAACTAAAACCAGGACAGTGATTGTTGATGATCCAAAGAAACTTGAAGCCTATTATGAAGAATTCAAGAATGAAATTTTTCCTGGTTACAATATACGTGGTTATGATCAATGGATCATTAAAGCAATCCTTGGTGGATTCAACCCAAAGAAAATGAATGATCACATCATAGTGAAGAAAAAATCACCATATAGGTTTTCATCAACCTTGAATAAAATTCCATTGAACTTCTTTGACATTATGCCAAACCCACCAGTCAGCCTAAAAACACTTGAAGCTTTCATGGGTGGATCAATAAAAGAAACAACTATCCCTTTTGATTATCCGGATCCATTAGATGAAGAACAGATCCAGGAAATGATTGACTATTGTGAAGCGGATGTTGATGCCAGTATTGATGTATTTATCAGAAGAAAGCAGGAATTTGATTCACAGATGTCATTGATCAAGACTTTCAAGCTGCCGCTTGAATACATTGGAAAGACAAAAGCACAGATTTCAGCAACTATTCTTGGATGTAAAAGAACCAACTATGATGATGAATGGAACATTTCAATCATTGACACGTTGGATCTTAAAAAATATAAGTATGTCATGGACTGGTACTTGAACCCAAAGAATAAAGATTATAGTAAGAAATTAGAAACTGACATTGCAGGGGTACCACACACATTTGGGTGGGGTGGTTTACATGGTGCAATTGAAAAATATCATGGAACAGGGCAGATCCTTCATGTTGACGTGGCTTCATTTTATCCAGCCATCATGATTGAATATGGACTGCTTTCAAGAACAGTGAAGAACCCGGAAGATTATAGAAAGATCAGGGATCAAAGATTGATCTATAAAGCAGAAAAGAATCCACTTCAGGAACCATATAAGATTGTTTTGAATGGTACCTTTGGAATATGTAAGGACAAGTATTCTGCAGCATTCGATCCAAGACGGGCCAATGAAATTTGTATCAATGGACAATTGCTGCTGCTGGATCTGATTGAACACCTGGAAGTCATTGATGGATTCCAACTGATCCAATCAAACACTGATGGATTGATCATCAAGATCCCGGAAACACAAGAAGCATTTGATCAAGTGGATGACATATCTTTTGAATGGGAAACACGCTGCCGGATGGGACTTGGATTTGATTACCTTACTGAAATATATCAGAAGGATGTCAACAACTATTTATTCATTGATCGTGATGGTGAAATTGAAAGGAAAGGTGCATATGTTAAAGAAAATGATGAACTTGACAATGATCTTCCGATCATAAACACAGCACTTGTGAATTATATGGTTCATAACATTCCGATTGAATCAACAGTGAATGAATGCAATGACATCATTCAATTTCAAAAGGTTGTGAAGTTGTCATCATTATATTTGTACGTGAAGCACAACGAAGAAAGAAAAGTAGACAAAGTTTTCAGGGTATTTGCTTCAATGGATAAGGATGACAGCCGGATCTTGAAGGTCAAAGAGAAGATCAGGAAGAAAACAGGTGAACATTACATTGGTGAAGAAAAGTTTGCCAATACACCGGATCATTGTTTCATTATGAATGGTGATCTTCATGAAGCTAACATTCCAAGGAAGCTTGATAAGTCATGGTATATAGAAACTGCCAAGAAGCGATTGGAAGATTATGGGGTGATAATATAAATGGACTATGGAAAAAGTTATTCAGTAAAAGGAAAGAAAACAAAGCCGGTTGAAGGTACAGTCTGCATCCAATGCCTTCAACCAATAACAGAAGAACAGAAACCCCACTTCATACAGACTAAAAGGGGAACCACGCATTTCATCCATAAAGAATGTGTGAAAGCTGCAAGGGATGGTGTTATTTGATGGATCTATTCAAGGGTTATGTTGAAACAAGGGATAAAAAGTGCATAGAGAAGTTCAAAGGAAGAACTGATTTCAAATCTTATGAAGAAGTGAAGAAGCTTCCGGAATTTGCAGGGATCCTTGGTGATGATACGATCTTGATTGACATTGATGATGGTGAAGAAGCTGAACTGATGATGGACATTGTGGAATATATGCAGCTTGATTGCAGGGTATATCATACCACCAGGGGAAAGCATTTCTTATTCAAGAATTCAGGTGTTGAAAAGAATGGGACACACAAACAGCTTGCTTGTGGGATCACTGCTGACATCAAGATTGGATCACACAATTCTTATTCAGTTCTGAAGTTCAATGACAAGGAACGCTTTATTGAATGGGATGTTGAAAAGCCTGGTGAATATCAAGATCTTCCAAAGTGGATGTTCCCAGTCAATACAAAAGTTGACTTCTATGGGATGTCATCCGGGGATGGAAGAAACCAAACTTTATTCAATTATATTTTAACGCTGCAGGCTGCAGATTTTAGTGTTGAAGAAGCCAGGACAGCAATCACCATTGTGAATAAGTTTCTTTTGCAGGATCCACTGACTGACAGTGAATTGGACGTGGTTTTGCGTGATGATTCATTCAAGAAGCCAATATTCTTCAAGGGTACCGCTTTTTTATTTGATAAGTTTGCAACTTATATCAAGAACAATAATCATATTAAGCGGATCAATGGTCAACTTCATTTATATAGAAATGGGATCTACATAAGCGGATATTCAGAAATTGAAGCTGAAATGATAAAGCATATCCCACACCTGAACAGGGCAAAACGAAATGAAGTTATTTCATACCTGGAAATTATGATCCGGGATAATACAGCAACAACGGATGCAAAGTGGATTGCATTCAAGAACGGACTATTGAACATTTACACTGATGAATTTGTTCCCTTCAGTCCTGATCATATAATAACCAATAAGGTTGAATGGAATTATGATTCTGATGCCTATGATGAATTGACGGATCACACGTTGGGCAAGGTCGCATGTGGTGATGAAAAGATTAGAATGCTGCTGGAAGAAATGGCTGGTTATTGTTTATTTAGAAGAAATGAACTTGGTAAAGCCTTCATCTTAACTGGTGCAGGATCAAACGGAAAGTCAACCTTCCTGAATATGTTGAAAACTATGCTTGGTAAAAGGAATGTTGTTTCCTTGGATCTGAAGAAGTTGAATGATCGCTTCAGTACGGTCATGTTATATGGGAAGCTTGCCAATATAGGTGATGACATATCTGATGAATTCATAACTGATTCAGCAGATTTCAAGAAGATTGTAACTGGTGAAACAGTGGATGCTGAACAGAAAGGGCAGCCAAAGTTTGAATTTGAACCATATGTGAAGCTTTTATTCAGTGCCAACAATATTCCAAGGATCGGAAAAGGAAAGGATTCAAGTGCCATTTTAAGACGTTTGATCATAGTTCCATTCAATGCAACCTTTACGGTTAATGATCCGGACTATGTTCCTTTTATAGGGGACAAGCTTAAAAGTCAGGAATCAATTGCTTACTTGATGAAGTTAGGTATTGCAGCATTGAAAAGGGTACTTGATCTTCAAAGCTTTACTATTTCAACAGACAGTCAGAAAGAACTTCAGGAATATGAAGAAGAAAACAATCCGATCATTGGATTTCTTAGGGAAGTTGATTTTGACCAGGTTGAAAATGAAGTCACTAATGATGTATATAAACGATATTCAACTTATTGTGCAGAAAACAATTATCATGCAGTTTCAAATATTGCCTTTTCAAAAGAAGTTAAGAAATTCTTTGGATTTGAAATTGTAGACAAAAAAATTGATGGTAAAAAAAGAAGGATCTTCATAAGTAACGAATAAGAAAGGGGTTAATGAATTGATTAAAATACTTGAATTGTTTGGCGGTATAGGTGCACCAAGGAAAGCTTTAGTTAATCTTGGAACCAATCATAAATCAATAGACTATGTTGAAATACTTCCACATGCGGTAACAGCTTATAATCAAATATTTTGCAATGATTATGAGCCACAAGATATAAAGACCTGGAATATGAATGTTGATTTACTTGTGCATGGAAGCCCATGTCAAGACTGGTCAAAAAACGGTTTAAATAACGTGAATAGCGGAAGATCTATCTTATATGAAAGAACACTTGAAATTGTAAGGTGTGAGCTTAACCCAAGACCACGTGTAGTTATATGGGAAAACGTCCCTAATCTAATTTCAAAACGTCATATATGTCATTTTGAACACTACATCACTGAAATGGAAAAGATGGGGTACATTAACTCATTCAAAATATTAAACTCAAAAGACTTTGGTGCAGCGCAGAATAGAGAACGAATTTTCACTGTAAGTATATTAGATGGTTTCAAGTTCATATTTCCAACTGGATCCAGTAAAAAAACTATCAAAGACATTATTGATGAAGATGTAAAAATGGAAGATTATAAGTTATCAGAAAACGAAATGAAGTTATTCTTTTATGAAGATGGTGATCTTTATGTTAAAGAAAATAATTCAAGGGGTAAACGAATAATTCATGAGTATGATTCAATAAATGTTGAGCGACCAAACAGTAAGACGAGAAGAGGGCGAGTTGGATCGCAAAGATTTCAAACAATTACAACCAGTCCTAACCAAGCTGTTTATCATAATGGTCAACTTAGAAGGATGACGGAAAGAGAAGCTTGGAAAGCTATGGGGTTCAGTGATGATGACTTTGACAATGTTAATTTAAAGGGAATTCCAAAGTCGGCAATATATGCGCTTGCTGGTAACAGTATAGTAGTACCCGTTTTAGAAGAAATATTCTTTTCATTGCTAAATGATGGACGGCTATTTAAGAAAAAAGAAAAGCAGGTGATTAATAATGACAAATAAGAACCCCAGGTTGAACGGTAGCGGCTGCAAGGATCCAACTGCATATGAAGCCATCAGCCACATAACCAAAGAAGAACATGAACTGAATCAAACGGTTCATAAGCTTATTGAATTAGTCAAAGAACTTTTGGCTTTTGCCGGTTTTGAAATGATTGGCAGGATCCAAATAAAACATAAGAGATCAGGAAAGGAATTCAGGTGAAAAGTAATGGGAAATGAAATCAAAACAGTGAATGAAAAGAGAACTGCAGCAATCAACAAAATTAAAGTGGTAATTGAAGAATTGATCAATGATGGTGAACTATTTTGCCCACATGACATCATTATAATTCAGCAAGGGAATATTCAAGTTTATAGTGGTGAAGTATCAATCAGACTTCCACTGTTAGATTAAGAAAGGAAGGGGGATCAGTAATGAAAAAACCTTATTATTTTACTTATTCAACAGATGGGAATCAAGATCACCAAGGTGGCCATATAATAATTCATGCTAATGATGAAAGTGAAGCCAGGGTGAGATATGAAGAATTATATGGAAAAAATGACAGTGGATTTCTGAAATTTGCATTTCAATATTCAGAAGAATTATGGAATGAAATTGATGATCATGGGTTCAATAAGCATTGCCATCATGAATATGACAAGGAAGGTGAAGATCATGAATGATAAACTTAAAAAATTTGATGAACTGATGGGGAAGATCGTGCCGGATGAATTCAGATCCTATTTGATTGAAAATGGATTCTTCACAGCACCAGCTTCAACAAAATATCATGGTGCTTATGAAGGTGGGTTGTTTGATCATAGTCTATCAGTTGCCAATGAATTGAAGGATCTATCCAAAACAAACAGATTGAAGTGGCAGCATCCAAGATCACCGCTGCTGATCGGAATGTTTCATGATCTATGTAAGATTGACAACTATGAAATGATCATTGATGAACCTGGAAAAGAATTGTTTGGTGGTGAAGTAAAAGGCAGGGAAGTTCACTTTGAATACAGTGACACATCCTTGATCTCTGGTCATGGTGATAAATCAATCATGTATCTTGCCAGTCATATGAAGCTTACTGAAGAAGAAGTTCTTTGCATCCGGTGGCATATGGGTGCATTTGATGAAAAAACCAACTGGAACAAGTTCACTGCTGCGGTTCATAAATATCCAAATGTATTGTGGACACATCAAGCGGATATGATCGCAAGTCAAGTGAAGGGGGTTTGATCTTATGTCAAATTTAGTGATCAATATAAGATTTGGATGTTATCACCTGCAGCTGGAAAAAAGATCAATAAAACCTAAGATCAGTTACAATGCAGCACATAAAGGAAACCCAAAGCGGTTTGAAATATATCAATTCTTTGGTTATTTTAATTAGAAAGGCAGGTGATATAGATGAAAATTGATTTTATAAACTTTCCATTTGTTTATACCAGTACTGGTGAACGGATCATGATTAAGAATCTTAATAGATCACCTTCAGTTGGTGCAACATTGAAACCAATTGAAAAAAATGAACATGGTGAAAGTCTTTATGATGTAACAGGATCAGACGTGGATCCGGATTGTGTTGGTGGTGTATGTCCAATAAAGTAATGAAATTGAAAACAAAATATGGTGATCCAATGAAATGTATTTGCGGTTGTGAAGATTTCAAGATCACTTTTAAAGACAAAAGTTACTTAATGCACTGCAACCAATGTGGAATGTATTGTGGTCACAGAAGGAAAATATAACAATGGTAGTGGTGGGAACGCTTAAAAAGTTCAAGATAAAGGGAAAAAGTTCAAGATAGATTTTTTACCTTGAACCTACTCAAAGCCTTTATACATAAGGGGTTGAATGGTATCGGTTCAAGGTTCAAGATAATTACAACTTATTATATAGATTATGCTATTTATGTAAAAATAGAGTCTAATTTATACATTATATATAATAGAAAATAAAGAGTAATAGGGGGTTTATCTTGAACCTTGAACCTGAAAAGAACATAAACCCATATAAATCAAGGCTTTGAAAGGGTTCAAGATAGATTTAAAGGTTCAAGATGATGAACTCAAACAGAAGAAGGGATGATATTATATGCCAAACATAGATGAAATAATTGAAAAAACAGTGAAATCTGCAATTATTGAATTGAAGAAACATCATATGATCAAGGATCAGCAAACACCATATCAGAAAGCAGAAACACTGTTATATAATTATAGAGCGATCCAGGAAACGATCATTGAAAAACACCTGCAGATCGAAACAATCAAAACTGAAGGTGTACCACAGAAATCATGTAGTATAAGCAGCTTTACATCCGGGGGATCCTTTGAAGTGAAAGCTGAATCTGAAAAGGCTGAAGATATGATCAAGGCAATTGAAAATTCAATCAGGATCACAACAAAGTTCATGAACATTCTTGAAGCAGCATTGATCAGCCTTCATGAAGATCCTTATTATGAGATCATATCAATGATATACTTTGAGAAGATGACCAGGGAAGATGTTGCAGATTTCTTCCAGTGTGATGTTAAAACAGTAACCAGGAATAAAAGCAGATTGATCAATATACTGCAGATCAAGTTGTTTTCTGATGAATTTATTTATCAGATATTTAACTAAGGGGGTTATGATCATGAACAGATCTGAAAGAAGAAGGCAGCAGAAAGAACAATCAAAGGATCAGGTTAGGTATAATTTAAGCAAGGCAGATATTAAGAAGATCAAAGATGAAGCCATGACTGAAGCAATTGACAAGGCATTCATTCTGATGTTAGGTTTGCCGGTCATGGTATTACATGACAAGTTCGGCTTTGGTGCTAAAAGGTTAGAAAGGTTGACTGATGAAGTCCTTGAATTATATGATTCATACAACAAGGGGTTCTTGACACTTGATGACATAATGAATACACTGAAGGAAGAAACAGGACTTGAATTGATCCAACGTGAATGACCTTTCAACACCCTTTTCAACACAAGATTAAGATGTTAATATAGTATTATAAATACTATATTAAAAAAGACTTATTCAATGGCTGCTGGTCATTCTATAGGTCTTTTTTCATTGAAAGGTGGTGATGAAATGGTGAAATTGACCGATAAACAGGAAAAGTTTGTGCAAGAACTGATCAGGGGTAAGTCACAAAGAGAAGCATATAATATTGCATACCCTAGAAGCTTAAACTGGAAGGTTCAATCAATGGATCAGGCAGCAAGTCGATTGTTTGGAAATATCAAGGTTCATTCAAGGTATGATGAATTACACAATAAGATCATAGCTGAAGCGGAAGCTGAATGTGTTTATGATAAAAAACGGATCCTGATGGAACTTGCAAAGATTGCTTTTGCTGATCGGACTGATTTTGCACAGATCGTCACTGAACCAAAGCTGATCAGGGTTTGGGATCAAGATCTTGAAAAGTATGTTTATGAACAATCACCTGATCAGTTTGAACAATACATCAAATTGAAAGATACAGATCAGCTGACAGCCAATCAGAAGGCAGTTATATCCGGGATCAAGAACACAAGGCATGGGATCAGCATTGAAACTTATGACAAATCAGCTGCACTGGTGGCACTTGGTAAGGCTGCAGGGATCTTTGTTGATAACATCAATCTATCCGGTGAAGTAGCTTCAAACCCTATGAAGGGATTATCTACTGAAGATCTGAAGAAGCTGATCAACAGTGGGTGATCTGATGGAAACAAATGAACTTAATATGGATCTGATCCGATTCAATGCCAAACTAGAACTTGCAAGACGTGAGTTCTTTTCTTATTGTAATTTAAAAGCAGCGGACTTCTACAAAGAAGATCGTGAATATCTTTTGGATCTATGCAATGAACTTCAATTGTTTTATGAAGATCCTGAAGCAGAAGTCCTGATCATCAATGAACCACCCAGGCATGGAAAGTCCAGGACAGCTGGAATGTTTGTTCAATGGGTGCTTGGTGAAAACCATGAAGAAAAGATCATGACTGGATCATATAATGAAACCCTTTCAACTATGTTTTCAAAGTCAGTAAGAAATGACATCCAGGAAATCAAATCAGATCAGCTGAAACCAGTATATTCTGACATATTTCCAAGAACAATGATCCAGCGTGGTGATGGTGCCATGAATCTTTGGTCATTAGAGGGTGGATATAATAACTATTTAGCAACTTCACCAACAGGAACAGCAACCGGATTTGGTTGTTCTCTTATGATCATAGATGACTTGATCAAGAATGCTGCAGAAGCAATGAATGAAGAAAAGCTTCAAGGACATTGGACTTGGTTCACAGATACCATGCTTTCAAGACTTGAAGAAGGTGGGAAGATCTTGATGATCATGACCAGGTGGCATTCAAGGGATCTTTCAGGAAGGGCATTGGAAGAACTGCCCAAACTAGGATTCAAAGTCAGACATATCACCAAGAAAGCACTTCAGGATGATGGATCCATGTTGTGTGATGAAATACTTTCACATAAATCATATAATACAAAGGTCAAAGCAATGGGACTTGATATTGCTTCAGCCAACTATCAACAGGAACCAATTGACATCAAAGGCAGGTTATACAGTAGCTTCAAGACTTATGACAGATTGCCAATGGATGACAAAGGGAACCTGCTATTCAAAGAGATCCGGAACTATACTGATACCGCTGATCAAGGAACGGACTTCACTTGTTCAATTGATTACGGTGTCACTTTTGACAATGAAGCTTATGTCATTGATGTTCTTTACACCCAGGATCCAATGGAAAAGACAGAACCAGCAACAGCAGCAATGATGAACAAAGACAATGTGAACAATGCTGATATTGAATCAAACAATGGTGGACGTGGATTCAGTAGATCAGTTGAACGGATCCTGAAGAAATCATTCAGATCCAGCAGGGTGATCATCAATGCCTTCCACCAATCTAAGAATAAGAAAGCCAGGATCCTTTCAAATGCAACATGGGCGATGGAACACGTTTATTTCCCTAAGAACTGGAAAGACAAGTTCCCTGAATACTATGACGCTATGAACAAGTATCAGAAAGAAGGAAAGAATCTTCATGATGATGCACCGGATGCAACAACTGGTATTGCTGAAAAGATAGGACAGGGAAGCACATTTGACTTTGATTAAGAAAAAGGGGTGAATTAAGTGATATTTGATTCAAATATAATGGATAATATAAAGAAGATCATCCAGGCAGGCGGTAGATCCGGCATGACTGAAAAGCAATTTCTTGAAGCTGAAATCAAGAAGTGGAAAAAATCACCTGGAAGATTGGAAATGATCAAGGGTTTGAAGTATTACAACTATGAACATGACATCTTGCAGCGGAAAAGAATGGTGATCGGTGCTGATGGATCACTGGTTGAAGTTGAAAACCTTACAAATAACAAAGTTGTTGATAATCAATATGGGAAGATGGTGGATCAAAAGAAAAACTATCTTCTAGGAAAGCCATTGACCTTCAGCACTGAAAATGATGCTTATGAAAAGTCATTGAAGTCAGTATTCACAAAGAAGTTTCACAGAACATTGAAGAATGTTGGTGAAGATTCCTTGAATGGTGGTATTGGATGGTTATATCCTTATTACAATGAAAATGGTGATCTTCTATTCAAGAAGTTTGATCCATTTGAGATCCTGCCATTTTGGACAGATAGCGAACACACAATTCTTCAGTTTGCAGTCAGGATCTATGAAGTGGAAGCTTATGAAGGCACTACTGAAAAGATCATTGAAAAAGTGGAAATATACACAACTCATGGTATTGATCGCTATGTTTTAAGTGGGAATACCCTGGTTGCTGATGTTGAAAACCCTTCAAGTGCTTATATTCAACTTGGTGAAGGTGAAGCGGATGCTGCAGCAGATTTCAATTGGGACAGACTTCCATTGATACCTTTCAAGTGTAACAGCAAAGAGATCCCATTGATCAGAAGGATCAAATCCCTTCAAGATGGGATCAATATCATGCTTTCAGACTTTGAAAACAATATGCAGGAAGATTCAAGAAACACGATCCTTGTTATTGAAAACTATGATGGAACCAATCTTGGTGAATTCAGGCAGAACCTTTCAACCTATGGTGCAGTTAAGGTCAAAACAGTTGATGGTGCCAAAGGTGGGGTTTCAACTCTTACAGTTGAAGTCAATTCTGAAAATTACAAAGCAATCCTGGATCTATTCAAGAAAGCATTGATTGAAAATGCCAGGGGTTATGATTCAAAGGATGAAAGAATGGGTGGAACACCAAATCAGATGAACATTCAATCCATGTATAATGATATTGACCTGGATGCCAATGAAATGGAAACTGAATTCCAGGCAGCCTTTGACGATCTGCTTTATTTTGTGGATGCCCATCTTGCCAATTCAAGTCAAGGTGATTATTCAACTGATGATGTGGAAATAATATTCAACAGGGATATGATGATGAATGAAACAGAAGTCCTTGGATCATTGGCAACCCTTGGTGTTGAAATCAGCAATGAAACATTGATTGAACAAGTTCCATTCATTAATGATGTGGCAAAAGAGCAAAAGAGATTGAAAGATCAGAAGAAAGCTGCAGTTGATGACTTTGCAGGATCTTTCAAACCGATTGTTCCAACTATCAAGGACGATCCGGAAGGTGGGGTTGTATAATGTCACATATTCTGAAATTATTCTTCTATGAGGAATCAAAGGGGTTGATCTAAGATGGCAGAAAGAAATGAATATTGGATCAAGCGGATGGAACTTCTTCAGGATACCCAAATGAACAAGGCTGATGATTATCTTCCTGATCTTGATCGGATGTATAGAAAAACAACCAGGGACATTGAAAAAGAAATTGCTTCCTGGTATCAAAGATTTGCAACTAATAACAAAGTGACAATGCAGGAAGCAAGAAAGCTGCTGGATGCTTCAGATCTGAAAGAACTTCAGTGGGATCTGCAGGAATACATTCAAATGGGTGAACGAAATGCCCTGGATCCTAAGTGGATCAAACAAATGGAAAATGCTTCAGCAAAGGTTCACATTTCAAGACTTGAATCCTTAAAGCTTCAGGTTCAACAGAAGGTTGAAGTCTTATATGGAAGGCAAGTTGGTCAATTTGATAAGAATATTAGCAGCTTATACAAAGATACTTATTATAAGAATGCTTGGGCAGTTCAACAGGGATTCAATGTTGGATGGGATCTTCAGTCATTTGATGGGAATCAACTGGAAAAGATCATGTCAAAGCCTTGGTCATTGGATGGAACAACCTTCAGTGATCGGATCTGGACGAACAAAGCAAAGTTAGTGTCAACACTTCAAACCAACCTGACAAGATCCATTGTTCAAGGTAAAGCACCAGATCAAGCAATCAAAGAGATCGCAAAGCTGCTTGGAACTGAAGGTGTGGAACCAAAGGCTGCTTTATATCAAGCAGGCAGATTATACATGACAGAATCAGCTGCATTTGCTTCCATAGCCCAAAAGGATGCGTTCAAGGCATTAGATGTTGAAAAGTATGAAATTGTTGCAACCTTGGATGGTTTAACCAGTCAGACCTGCATTGATCTTGATGGTGAAACAATAGATCTGAAAGATTATGAAGTTGGGATCACAGCACCACCCTTTCATCCTTGGTGTAGAACTACAACAGCACCATTCTTTGATGATGAATTTGCACTTGGTGAACGTGCTGCAAGAGATCCTAAAACTGGAAAGACTTATTATGTACCTTCAGATATGAAATACCCTGATTGGAAAAAGACTTTCACTGATGGTGGATCCAAAGCTGGTATGATGCCAGTCAACCCATTAGATGTTGCGGCTGCAGTAATGCCAAAGTCATTCAATGAGAAGATCCAGGCAGTCAAAGATGGAATTCAATCCAATGGGGGTGTGATCACTGAAGTTGATATTCAGTCAGCAGGCAAGCTCATGCAGGAAGAACTTGAAGCAGGCAGGAAAGCCATCAAGGATCAACTTGATGAACTAATAAACAAGAAGAAATCATTCAACATGGAATCACTTGATCAGAAAATGCTTGATGTGAAGTCAGTCAGAAGGGGTTTAAGAACACCGGATGAAATTGGACTTCCAAAGGATCTGACTGGTGATGATTTAAAAATCAAGCTGGATGAACTTGAAACAAATATCATGGAACAGAAAGTGAAAATATGGGATGGTGGATATGATTCACTTGATAATCAGATCAGTGATCTTCAAAACACTTATAAAGGTGATATGAAAGCAAATGCTGCTGAACTAAAAGCAAAACTTTCAGAAATCAGAACCACTGGAAATGGATCCATTGATGTGAAAGGTCATTTGAACAACAGCAGATCACCAATGAGGGCAGTTGTTACTGATGCTTATGATCATTATCCAAATGATTGGGTTGATACTTCAGTTAAAAACAGCAAGTTGACACCAAAGAAAGTGAATCGTGGCTTTTATAGTCATTATCATAGTGAAATTGCAATCAGTGATCATGGTAGAAATGGATCATTCAGAACATCCATCCATGAACTTGGACACAGATTTGAAAGAACAGTTCCAGGGATCTTGGATATTGAAAAAGCATTCTATAAAAGAAGAACAGCAGGTGAATCACTTCAATGGCTTGGTGGAAATTATGATTATAGTGAGAAATCAAGATTTGATAAGTTCCTAAGTAAGTACATGGGTAAAGATTACAAGGGGACAGCTTATGAACTTGTTTCAATGGGTTTTGAATATGCTTATACCCAACCAACTTTGCTTTGGACTGATGAAGATTATGCAACATGGATCTATGGCATTTTAGCTTTATATTAAAAGGGTGGTGATCGTATGAAAAGAATAATTGCAGATGGAATCAGGCAAGGGGTTCAAACTCATGTGGAAGTTTTCACTGAAGATGGATCCATTATAATTGAAATAGGTTATATTTATGATGATCAAATCCAGGAACGGTTCAATGATCTGTTAATGGATCCACCACCTATGGGTGGCACTTATTATCCTGATCCTGGATCAATGATGGCTGCATATAGTGTGATTGAATCCGGATTCTTTGATGATGTACCTATCATTGAAGTTGAAGGTGTTATTGGAACGATCCCACAGGTTGAAGGTGATGATGTGGTATATTAGAAATTAAGATCATCACTATTACCTGAATCAAAGGGGGTGTCAATTATCTTCCTGGTGTTGGGGTTACAACACAAGTGACCTGGTTGAAAGTCGCTAAAAGTCACAACCAACTTGAAATTATGTGGATGCAACCCACGAAAAAAGAAGCGAAAATTGAAAGGATGGATAAAACCATGAAAAGAAAATTTTTAGAAGATCTAGGAATTGAGAAGGAACAAATTGACAAGATATTGGATGAAAATAGTGCCGATATTGGAAAAGCTAAAGGTGAAGCAGAATCAATTTCAACTGAACGTGATGATTTGAAGAAAGCTGTTTCAGATCGTGACAAACAATTGGAAGATCTAAAGAAATCAACTGGGGATGTTGAAGCAATGAAACAACAGATCACTGATCTTCAGACTGCCAATAAAACCAAAGACACTGAACACGCTTCAAACATTAAGAAGTTAAAATATGATACTGCCTTGGATAAAGCCTTACAAGCTGCAAAAGCTAAGAATGCAAAAGCGGTCAAAGCACTGCTTGAATTGGATCCTGAAAAAGCTGAATTCAATGATGATGGATCAATCAAAGGATTGGACAAAACATTGAAGGGACTTCAAACAGCTGAAGAATCCGGATTTCTATTTGATGCAGCGGATGGAAAACCACCAACTTTCAAAGGTATGAAACCAGGTGAAGGATCAGGTGGAAAACCAGCTGAATTGAACAAAGATCAATTCAAACGTATGAGTTACAAAGAACGGAATGAACTTTACAACACAGACAAAACAACTTATGATGCCCTAAGTGGCAACGATTAATGAAAGGTAGGTATTAAAATTATGGGACAAACTAAAATTGCTAACCTAGTAAATCCACAAGTCATGGCTGATTCAATCAGTGCTTCATTACCAAAGAAAATCAAGTTTTCAAGAATTGCAAAGGTTGACACAACTTTGGTTGCAAGAGCAGGAAACACAATCACAGTTCCAAAGTTCGCTTATATCGGTGATGCTGAAGATGTTGCTGAAGGTGTTGCAATGGGAACAACTGTTTTAACTGCTTCAACTACAACTGCAACTGTTAAAAAAGCAGGTAAAGCAATTGAATTGACTGATGAAGCAATCCTTTCAGGATATGGTGATCCAGTTGGTGAAGGTGAAAATCAACTTACAATGTCAATTGCAGCAAAAGTTGACAATGATTGCTATGATGCTTTGATGGATGCTACTTTGAAGTATGATGGTTCAGCTGGAATCATTTCTTATGCTGGTATCGTTAATGCAGTTGATCTATTCCAAGATGAATCTGATGAAGATCTAATGAAGATCATGTTTATTCATCCAAATCAAAAGACACAAATCAGACTTGACGCTGACTTCAGAGATATTACCAAATATCCACTTCCAGTTGTAATGACCGGAACAATTGGTGAAATTGCTGGTTGTCAAATGGTTTCTTCAAAGAAAGTTAAACTTGTTAAGTATGCAAAAGACAATGCAACTGGAACGATCACAATCGTTGTGGATGCAACAACTGAAACTGCAACAGCTTTACATCTTTCAACTGTTATGGTGAATTCAATTGATAACACGTTGATTGTTGGTGATAAAGTTGCAGCAGTTGTGAATTACTATGCGAACCCAGTGGTTGTTGTAGCAGTTCAAGATCCAAATCAAGCTGGTGACGCTGATGGTTTTGCTGAAGAATCACCTGCCTTGACTATTTACTTGAAGCGTGATGTTGAAGCTGAAGATGATCGTGATATTCTTGCAAAGACAACTGTAATTTCAGTTGATGAACATTATACTGCAGTATTATCAAATGATTCAAAGGTTGTAATTGGTAAATTCAAAGTAATAGCTTAGGAATAGGATGGTGAAATAAATGCTATTAAGTAGACATAGAAACAGAAGGGACAAAGGTGCAACATCTTTGAAAGATGTCACACCTTCTGCAGCTATTCCATTGGAAGAAATGTCAGTTGAAGATCTGAAAGGTTATGCTGCAGATCATGAAATTGAGATTGGAAGATCTTCAAGTCAAGATGGGATCCTGAAGAAGATCCAAGAATTTGAAAACCCGGTTGATTCTGAAGCTGAAGAAGCGGCAAGACTTGCTGCAGAAGCAGAAGCAGAAGCAGAAGAAGCGGCAGCAAAAGCTGCTGAAGAAGCTGGATCTGAAGAATAAAAAGGATGTGATGATATGCTGGAAGATGTAACTTTAAGATTATTAAGTCTTGGTTATACAGTTATAGAAGCCGATTCTTGGATGATTCAGTTTATTATTGGTAAGGTGCAACAAGAAATCATTGTTCAAGCTGGTGTTTATGATGCTGACTTGGGTGTGATGGTTGTGCCTGATGGACTTTATTGGTATGCAGTGGACAAGGCAACCGGTGAATTCATGGGTGAAAAAAAGTCAATTGGTGGTTTGACAGGCTTTGACGTTAGTGCAGCAGTGAAAAGTATTCAAGAAGGTGATACAAGTGTGACCTTTGCCTTTGGCAGCGGTGATCTTACACCTGAAAAAAGGCTGGATCTTTTGATCTCATACCTGAAAGGTGATGAAAGCGGAACCCTTGCTTCATATAGGAAGTTACAATGGTAGTTGATACAAGTGCAGCACTTCAACTGCTTTGGAAGGGATCCTGCACAGTCACGATCAGGGAAGGAACACAAGATCCGGTCACTAAAAGAATAATTTTCGCTGAAGCTGACATTTACACAGATCAAGCCTGCAAATTGTCCATTGAAACAATCACCACAACTGCTGAAAGTAATAATGCAGCACAATTGATCCAAAAGGTGAAGTTGTTTATTTCACCGGATGTTTTGATCCCTGCTGGATCCAAGATCACAGTGATTCAAAATGGTAAGACTTCAATTTATGAAAAGAGTGGTGAACCTGGTGTGTTCTCATATCATCAGGAAATCATGTTGGAACTATTCAAGGGGTGGTCATAGTGGCAAGATGGGGACGTGTTGATTATAAGCAATTTCAGGATCTTCAAAAGAGAATGGAAAGATTGCAAGAAGCTGCAAGGCATGAATTCTTTGAAGCTGCAGCAAAAGAACTTGCTGCCAGGCTGCTTGCAAAAGTGATCAAGCGAACACCAACCGGACAATATCCTGCATCAACTGGAAAAAAAGGTGGTACTTTGAAACGTGGGTGGACTGGTGGAAATAAATCTGCAGGGAAGGCTTTTGCAGCTGAATTGCAGATCATAAAGATCGGTAACACTTATGAAGTTGAGATCATCAACCCGGTTGAATATGCTTCTTATGTTGAATTTGGACATAGAACAAGGAATCATGCAGGATGGGTTCCCGGAAGATTCATGATGACTATTTCAGAACAAGAAATTGATGCTGCAGCACCAAAGATCCTGGAAATCAAGCTGACTAAATACTTGGGGGAAATGTTAAATGGTTAATGATATTGTAAATGGTATATCCATAAAACTGAACCTGGTGTTTGGTGATAATGTTAAGATATACTATGATGAAGATGTGAAGCAGGGGTTGACTGAACCTTGCTTTTTTATAATGGTTTTGAATCCTTCAGAAAACAAAATGTTAGGATCAAGAGCATTCAGAAACGTTCCATTCAATGTTCATTACTTTCCAGCTGTTAATGGATCCAACTTGGAACTTCAAACAATGGCTTCTGATCTGTATGAAGCAATGAGATCCATCACCCTGGTGAATGGTGACATTGTGAATGGATCAAGATTAAGGCATGAAGTCAATGATGGGATCCTTCACTTCTTTGTGAACTTCAATATGTTCATAAATTATGAAAGTACGGATGAACTTGATATGGAAACCTTGACAGTCAATAATAGTGTGAAAGGGTGATAAGTTTGGCAAATAAAAGTGAAGAATCAGTTGAAAAGACTGAACGAACTGAAAAAACGGTTCAACCGGCTTTCAGTAAGAAGAAGTTGCTTGGATCCAAGAAATACAAGAACCAAAGGGACGTTCTAAACGTTATACTTGATAATGATCAGAAGTACACATTGAATGGTGTGGATGATCTGATCCAAAAATTTAACAAAATGAAAGGTTAGGTGAAAGAATATGCCATTAGGTGGTGGAACTTTTGTAACACAGAACAAGATCCTTCCTGGTACTTATATCAATTTTATCAGTGCAGCAGCAGCTTCAGCAGCATTGTCAGATCGTGGCATTGTAGCACTTCCAGTTGAACTTAATTGGGGTGCGGATGGTGCAGTGTTTGCAGTGACAGCTGAAGATTTCCAAAAGAATTCAATGAAATATTTTGGATATGGTTATGCAGCTGATGAATTAAAGGGACTTAGAGATCTATTTAAGAACATCAAAACTGGTTATTTTTACAAGTTAATGAATGCAGGGGTGGCAGCTTCAAACACTTTTGCAACTGCTAAATACAAAGGGATCAGAGGAAATGACATCACAACAGTTATCACAGTTAATGTGGATGATGCTGCAAAGATGGATGTTGAAACTTTCCTTGGAACAACTTTGGTTGATTCACAGACAGTCCTTCCAAACACTGATAATCTTGCAGATACAGATTATGTGACTTGGAAAACAAATGTTGTCTTGACTGCAACTGCAGGACTTGTGATGACTTTGGGATCAAACGGATCAGCAGTGACAGCAACAGAATATCAATTGGCACTTGATGCCTTTGAATCATACAGCTTCAATGCTGTTGGTTGTCTTTCAACTGAATCAACAATCATTGATCTAATGGTTGCATGGACTAAAAGACTTCGTGATGATGTTGGAATGAAGTTCCAGTTGATCGGCTATCAACGTGAAGCGGCTGATCATGAAGGGATCATTTCAGTGGAAAACACTGTTTCTGATGCCGGTGCTTTGGCTTCTTCATTGGTTTATTGGGCAACTGGTGCTGAAGCAGGCTGCCAGGTCAATAAATCATTAACAAATGCAATCTATACTGGTGAATTCACACCGGTGACTGATTACACACAAACAGAACTTACTGCAGCTATTCAAGCAGGTCAGTTGATGTTCCATCAAGTTGGTGAAGATGTTCGGATCCTGGATGACATCAACACACTTACAACCACCACTCTTGAAAAGGGTGACGATTTCAAAAGCAATCAAACGATTAGAGTTATTGATCAGATCGCAAATGATATTGCAACTTTATTCAATACCAAATACCTTGGTCAGATTCCAAATGATGCTGATGGTAGAATTTCACTTTGGAATGATATTGTTAAACATCATCAAACACTTCAATCAATTAGAGCCATTCAGGACTTTAATCCAGCTGATGTTGTTATTTCAGCAGGTGACACAAAGAAATCCGTTGTGGTATCTGATGCAGTGGAACCGGTCAACGCTATGTCACAACTGTATATGACAGTTGTTGTCAACTAAGGAAGGGGGTGAAGATACATGGCTAATATTATGAATGCAAAAGATGCTGTTAGTGCTTCCCTTGCAAAATGCTTTGTGACAATTGATGGTGATCGTTATGAGTTTATGCAAGCAATTAACTTGGAAGCAAGTATTGAAAAGAACAAGTCACAAGTTCCGATCCTTGGAAAAACCGGAAAAGGTAACAAGTCAAACGGTTGGTCAGGATCCGGAAATGCAACGTTCCATTATAACACCGGAATCTTCAGAAACTTATTGAAGAAGTACAAAGACACCGGTGAAGATGTTTATTTTGATATTCAAGTAACAAATGAAGATCCTTCTTCTGCAGTTGGTAGACAGACAGTGATCTTGAAGGATTGCAACCTTGATGGTGGAATCATTGCAAAGTTTGATGCTGATGCTGAATATCTTGATGAAAGTATTGACTTTACTTTTGAAGATTTTGAGATCCCTGAAACTTTCAGCAATCTTGCTGGAATGCAATAAAAATAAAGAGATAGAAAGGAATGATGATTGATGGGTAATTTATCAGCTTTTTTGGCACAAAATGCAGTTAAAGTGGAAAATATAAAGCACGTTGTTTCAAAACGTTTCAATGATGAAAAAGGAAAGCCAGTCCAATGGGAAGTGAAATGTTTGACTTCCAGTGAAGATGAAGCTTTGCGGAAATCATGCACAAAGCGTGTTCAGGTTCCGGGTAAAAGGAATCAGTTCACACAGGAAACAGACTTCAATCAATACCTTGGGAAACTTGCTGCAGCCTGCACTGTTCATCCAAACTTGAATGACGCTGAACTTCAAACTTCATATGGTGTCATGGGTGCAGATGATCTGCTGAAAGTAATGTTGACACCTGGTGAATATGCCGATTATTTGAATAAGATCCAAAACATAAATGGATTTGAAATTTCATTTGAAGAATCGGTTGAAGAAGCAAAAAACTAATAAGTGAAGGTGATTTTGAAGCAAACATTGCTTATTATTGCCTTCACAAACTTCACATGATCCCATCACAATTCTTACAGCTGGATAAAGCAGAACGTGCTTTCATTGTGGCTGCAATTGAGATCAAGATGGAAAATGAAAAGAAATAAGCAAGCAAGATAAGCAAACCTAAACGAAAGTAGCAGGTGGATCCAGTGTGATTCATCTGTTATTTTTTTAGGCATGAAGGGCAGGTGAAAAACGTATGGCAACAATAAGAACTGCAATTCAAGTGACTGATGGGATGTCACCGGCATTCAGATCCATGAACGCTGCAATGAATACTGTTTTAAGTAGCTTTGAAGCCTTGCAAGGTGCTTCAGGTAATGCAATTGACACCGCTTCAATACAATCAGCCAGGGGTGAATTAAACCGGGCAGAAGTGGCATTCAATAGGATTGACACTGAAATTGAACAAGCAAGACGTGAACAAGATGGATTTAATGATGAAATCAGGGAAGGTGGATCTGCAGCTGGTGGACTATTGAACATGGTCAAGAAAATTGCACTTGCTGCCGGACTTGCTTTTGGTGGAAAACAGATCCTTCAACTATCAGATACTTTGACACAAACAACTGCAAGACTGAACCTGATGAATGATGGACTTCAAACAACTGATGAACTTCAGAAGAAGATCCTTGCTTCAGCGGACAGATCAAGGGCATCATATGTTGCAACTGCTGATGTGGTTGCAAAACTTGGTCAAAGGGCAAGTGATGCTTTCAGTTCAAATGATGAAACAATTGCATTTGCTGAAAACCTGAACAAGTCTTTTGTCATTGCTGGTGCTTCTACACAAGAAATGCAGTCAGCAAGTTTGCAATTGACACAAGCTTTGGGATCCGGGGTGTTGCGTGGTGAAGAACTGAATGCAGTCTTTGAATCAGCACCAAACGTGATCCAAACAATAGCTGATTATCTTGATGTGCCAATTGGTAAGATCAGGAACATGGCTTCAGAAGGATTGATCACAGCGGACATTGTGAAAAATTCAATGTTATCTGCAACAGATTCAATCAATGCACAATTTGAACAAATACCATATACTTTTGCACAGGTTGGAACCATGATTGGAAATGATCTTCTTTCAACTTTTCAACCGGTTATTCAAATGATCGGTGGTGCAGCACAATTTATTCATGACAATTGGGCAACTATTGAACCGATCTTTTGGGGTTTAGCAGCTGCCATTGGTGCTTATGCTGCCATAACAGGCATATCAACAGCGGTCACATGGCTTTCCGTTGCTGCTAATAGAGCATTAGCACTTTCATTGCTTTCCAATCCTATTGGATGGATAGCTTTGGCAATCGGTGTTTTAATAGGTGTTATATATAAATGGGTTCAATCAGTTGGCGGTGTGAAGATTGCCTGGATGATAGCAATGGACAAAATGCTGTTTGCATGGGATGCCTTGAAGATCGGTTTCATGATCGGTGTTTATGCAGTCATGGATCTTTGGGATAAAATGAAACTTGGAATGATGACAGCTGGAACCGGCATCCAAAACTTTATGGGTGATATGAAAGCCGGAACTTTGACGATCCTTCAGGATATGGTCAACGGTGGAATTGACATCATAAACAGTTTTATTGATCAACTGAATAAGATCCCAGGGGTATCACTTGAAACAATTCAAAGTGTCACCTTTGCAACTAATAGTGCAGCTTTGAATGAAGCTGAAAAACAAGCAAGAAATGCTGATCTTGGATCATACCAGCAGCAGATTGAAATGAACATCACTGACAGGAACACAAGCCTGGTGGGGATGATGCAGGATGCTATGGATGCCACAAATGAAAGACAAGCCAAGATCCTGGATGCACAAGCAACAGCAGCTGCAGCTGCAAGTGAAGAAACCGCTTATAATACCGGTGAAATTGCTGCATATACGGCTTCAACTGCCAAAAGCATGGAATCATCAGAAGAAGAATTGAAATATCTTAGAGAAATAGCAGAACAGGATGCAATCAACAGATATACAACAGCTGAAATCAAAGTTGATATGGGTGGGATAACCAACCAGGTCAGCGGTGAAACGGATCTTGATGGTATGGTCACATACTTGGAAGAAAAGTTGTATGAATCCATGTTGGTTGCAGCGGAAGGGGTGCATGACTAATGGCATATATTGTTTATTTGGATGGTGTTACCCTTCCGGTTACACCTTCAAAGATACAAATGAAGATCAAGAATCAAAATAAAACAATCAACCTGATCAATGATGGTGAAGTTAATATCTTGAAGTCAGCTGGACTGACTGAAATTGATTTCACTGTTATGATCCCACACACAAGATTTCCTTTTGGTTATTATCCACTAGGATTTCAGGAAGCTTCATTCTACCTGGATAAGCTGGAAGCTTTGAAGGTGGATCAGATCCCATTTCAATTCATTACATCTAGGACTTCACCGGCTGGATCCTTATTGTTTGATACTAACTTGAAGGTATCACTTGAAAGTTATAATATCAATGAGGATGCAAAGGAAGGTCAATCAATCAGCGTGGACATAAGCTTGAAACAATACAAAGATTATGGAACAAAAGTGGTCACAGTTGAAACCAAGTCAGCCGGAACGGTTGCAAGTGTTAAAACTACAAGATCAACTGCAAATGCACCAATTGTGAAAACTTACAAAGTGAAGGCTGGTGATACACTTTGGGCAATTGCAAAAGCACATCTTGGAAATGGATCAAGATATTCTGAAATTGCTTCATTGAATAATTTATCCAATCCAAATCTGATATTGGTTGGTCAAGTTTTGACCATGCCAACTTAGGGGGTGGATCATGATTGAACTATTAATTCAAAACGGATCCAATTTATATGAACCAATTATTGAAGGAAGTATTCAATGGATCACTGAAAGAAAAGGGCAGCCGGGGAAATTAACATTCACAGTCCTTCCGGATGCTGCTTTGAACTTTCAGGAAGGAAATGCAGTCAGATTCAAATCAGATGATCAGAAAGTTTTTTATGGCTTTGTGTTCACAAAACAAAGATCAAAAGATAAGAAGATCAAGGTCACAGTTTATGATCAACTTAGATACATGAAAAACAAAGCTTCATATCAATATACAAATAAGACTGCAACTGAAGTCACACAAGCACTTGCAAGTCAATTTGGTTTGAAGGTTGGGATCTTGGAAGATACCGGATGGAAAATTCCATCCAGGATTGAAGCCAACACAACTTTGATGGATATGCAGCTGACAGCTTTGGATCTTACAACACAGAACACCGGGAAATTATTTGTTTTATATGATGACTTTGGTGAAATAATGCTGAAGGATATGCAATCAATGAAACTGGACGTTTTAATTGATGATGAATCTTCACAGGATTTCAGTTATTCATCATCAATTGATGGTGAAACTTACAACCGGATCAAGTTATATAATAAAAATACAGGTGAAGTTGTTATTGCTGAAGATCAGAAAAACAAAGGCACTTGGGGAATGTTGCAATTCTTTGATTATTTTGACACCAATGATGATGTCAATATCAATGCAAAAGCCAAATCCCTTCTTGATCTGTATAATAGGAAAACAAGATCCTTGACGATCCAAAAGGCTTTTGGTGATCCAAGGGTAAGGGCAGGATCATTGATTCCAATTCAATTGGCTTTGGGTGACGTGAACATCCTGAATTATCTGATTGTTGAAAAAGTCACACACACTTTCAGCAAGGATGAACATTTCATGGATCTTAGTTTGAAGGGTGGTGTGATCAATGCCTAATTTTATAGAAATTATTAAGATGGCAGCGGTTGAAGCGGTAGCAGCTTCAAATCCGGCTGCTGTTATATTTGGAACAGTGACCAGTGTGGATCCTTTGAAGGTGACAATTGAACAAAGGTTGATCCTGGAAGAATCCCACTTGCTTTTGACAACCCTGGTCAGTGATTTTGATGTTGATCTGATCATGGATCATCAAACTGAAGTCACTTCCGGTGGGATTGCTGAAAGTTCTTTTGCAAGTCATAGTCATTCAGTAGTTGGAACCAAAATAATGACAGTGAAACTTGGATTGATTGCAGGTGAAACCGTGATCTTGATGAAAGTTCAAGGCGGTCAGAAATATATTATTTTAGACAGGGTGAGGTGATTAAATGATCCCAGTAGTCAATGACGATCTTCAAAGTGATTTTGAATATGAAGAAATTCCAACCAGGACTTTCAAATTATATATTGATGATGAAATCATTATTGGAATGACTGACAATTTGGAAGCAGTAAAGCAAGCAATTTATTTGATCCTTAGTGTTGAAAGATACCAAAATATTATTTATTCATGGGATTTTGGAATTGAAACAGTGGATCTATTTGGTAAAGAAAAGAATTATGTTCTTCCTGAACTTAAAAGAAGAATTCAAGAAGCACTTCTTCAAGATAGTAGGATAACAAGTGTTTATAACTTTAAATTTGAATCAGTGAAGAAGCAGATCACAGCTTCATTCACAATTATAACCAAGTATGGTGAACTAGAAGCTGAAAAGGTGGTGAATGTTTAATGTATGAATCAATAACTTATGATGTGATACTTCAAAGGATGCTGGATGCAGTAATTGCTGCAGATCCAAATGTTGACACCAGGGAAGCTTCAATCATATATAATGCACTAGCACCGGCAGTGGTTGAACTTCAAAACATGTATATTGAATTTGACTGGATCATGAATCAAGCCTTTGCTGATACTGCTGGAAGGGAATATCTGATCAGACGTGCTTCTGAACGTGGGATCATTCCTGAACCTGCAACCAATGCAATCCTTCAGGGAAATTTCAACATGGATGTTCCAATTGGATCCAGGTTTTCATTAACTGATCTAAACTATGTAACAACTGAAAAAATATCACTTGGGGTGTTCAAAATGCAGTGTGAAACAGCTGGTGAAATCGGAAATTCACAGCTTGGATCAATCATTCCGATTGAATATATCAATGGACTTACAACTGCAGAACTGACAGCAGCGCTGATCCCTGGTGAAGATGAAGAAGCCACTGAAGTTTTAAGAACCAGGTATTTGACATCATTTCAAAACAATCCTTATGGTGGAAACAAACAAGACTATATTGACAAAACAAATGCCATTGCCGGGGTTGGATCCACTAAGGTTACACCAATTTGGAATGGTGGGGGAACCGTTAAATTGACGATCCTTGACAGTAATTTTGACAAATCAACACCCACACTGATCACCACAGTTCAAGAAACTATTGATCCAAGTGCTTCACCTGGTGATGGTTTGGGGATTGCACCGATTGGACACGTTGTCACAGTAGACACAGCAACGGAAGTGATAACAAACATTTCAGCAGTGATCACCCTTGACACTGGATATGATTGGTCAATGGTTTCAGCTGATGTGATTGCAGCAATGGAAGGTTATCTGCTTGAATTAAGGGCAGCATGGGCAACATCAGTTGTGAATTATGTTAGAATTGCACAGATTGAAACCAGGATCCTTGCAATTGAAGGAATTATTGACATCAGTGGAACAACTATCAACACCATTGGTGCAAACCTTGAACTTGGGGAATTTGAAATTCCGATCCTTGGGGTGGTGACTAACTTATGATAAAAAACGCCAATTTGATTTCATATCTTCCAGGGATCCTTCAGAATGTCAGGGAATACACCGTGATCATGGATGCTGAAAATCCTGAATTCCAACAGGTGTTTGATACTTCAGAAGTTTTGGTTGATGATCTATTCATTACAACAGCAACAATTCAAGGTTTGAAGCGGTATGAAAGCATATTAAGCGTCAAGCCTTCTGATCAGGACACAGTTGAAACAAGAAGATTGCGGATCATTTCAAGGTGGAATGATCGGATCCCATACACTTGGAATGCACTGAAGGATAAATTGGATGTATTATGTGGGGTGAATAATTACACCCTGGATCTTGAAAATGAGATCTACACCTTGAACTTTGAAGTTCATCTTGGGACTTATGGTGCATTAGATGAACTTTTTTCAATGCTTCAGCAGCTACTTCCAGCCAATCTGATCTTCATCATTGATAATGTACTTTTGCAGGGTGACACAGAAGAAGTGTTCCTTGGAAGTGCTATGGTTCAAGGGTATCATTACACGCTAACTTCAGACATCAACACAACTTATTCAAGTGATGGGATCACAACAAATGCAAGTGTTCCGATCATTGGAAATAAATATGAAATATCCTAAAAAGGAAGGTGAATAATAATGGCAAGCTTTAATTCAACAGTTATAACAACCAAAGGTCATACCTTGATCGCAAAGATCGTGGCAGGCACAGCATCACCAACATTCACACAGATGAAAGTTTCTGACACAGATTATTCAGCATACACACAAGCACAGAAGGAAGCCATGGCAACCATTTCAAGTGTCAAGCAATCCAAAGCTATTGCAAGCGTGTCAAAGGTGAATGCAGCTTCAGTCAAGGTCAGTGCAGTGGTGGACAATATTGCACTTGCAACCGGTTATTATCTGAAAACAATTGGACTTTATGCAACAGATCCAACTGAAGGTGAAATCCTTTATTCAGTAACAACTGCAATTCAAGCGGACTGGATTCCACCAAATACAGGAATCAGTGTAACATCTATCATGATTGATCTGATCACAGTTGTGAGTAATTCAGACAATGTTTCAGTTTCAGTGGATCCAAATGCAACAGCAACCGTTCAGATGGTAAATGATTTGAATGACAAGGTTTCTGATCTTCAAGCATTCATTGGTTACACTGATGTTGACATTTTTGGTGTTGAAGTTGATTTTGTAAGTAAGACATTCACAAGACTTGCAGGTGCAGTGAACAAAACAGCAGGTGCAATGTTTGATAATATCAAGGCATTTGGTGGAAGAAAAAGATGCAATGTCAGTAATGGTGGAATGGTACTTGCTTATTATGGTGATGCAGCATACACAGAAACAGGTGCTTTATTGCAAGCAGTCACTTTGGGTGGAATTACTTATCCAGTAGGTGAAAAAGTTCAAGTAATGGTTGAACAACCAAGGTTTTACTATAAAGTTGTTCCATTAACGCTTGAACCGGTTGAATATAAGGAAGTCAATACCATTGGAGTGACAGCAGTTCCAACAGCAGATGGAAACTTGACAATTAATCTTGATGGTAAAAATTTCACAGTGGCAGTTGCTACAATAGACAACACAACAACATTGGTTGCAACTAAGATCAGAGCAGCAGCATTTGTAGGTTGGACAACTGGTGGATCAGGTGCATCAGTAACATTCACAGCACTTGCAACAGGTGAAAAGGTCACAGCAACATTCAGTGGTGGAACAACAGGTGTGACTGCAACAGTAACAAAGACCCTTTCAGGTAAAGTTGGGAAAGGCTTCCACATGAGAAAAGCAAGATATTATGTTTCTGATGTGACGAAAACAGGCTTCAAGCTTCACCCGGCTTTCATTTATAATGGTAAAGAAAAGAACTTCATCTATCTTTCAGCATATGAAGGTACAGTGTATGACACATCAGGACTTGCTTATTTACTAGCTGATGAACAGATTGCAGACTTCATTGCAACAACTGGTGATAAGCTTTCATCCATTGCTTATGCAAAACCTGCAAGTGGATTGACCCAAGACTTGACCAGGGCAAAAACAAGAATTCTTGCAAACAATCGTGGTACTGGATGGAATCAGGCATATGCTGCAACAGTTTCAGCTACACAGTTATTATTTGCAGTTGAATATGCTTCCTTCAATACACAGTCCAAGATTGGAATGGGTGTCATGAAAGCTGATGATGGTGCAACAAACATGTCTGAACCTACTGGTGCAACAACCCTTCTTGGAAATGCATCAGGATCAGCAGCAAATGGATCTATTTCATATCGTGGTGAAGAAAACTTTTGGATGAACATTTGGAAGTTTGTTGATGGTCTGAACATCTACGCATATAACGAAAACAGTTTATATGTTGCAGATCATGGATTTGCTGACAATATCAGTGCTGATCCATACAAAGATGCAGGAATCACAATTTCAAGGGCAAATGGTTATATTTCAGCTTTTGCATACAATGAAGAATTTGATTGGCTGTTCTTTGCAAGTGAAACAACAGGTGATACAGCACTTCCAGTTGGTGACTACTTATATCAGAACCATGCTTCTGCTTCCTGGTTTATCGCTCGATTGGGCGGTAGTTGGCGTAGTTCGTCTAGTGGTGGTGGTTTCTATTGGAGTGTGAGTTATGCTTCTTCTGTTCGTGCTCGGTCTATCGGCGGTCGCTTGGTGTATGTACCTGATGCAGCATAAACAAATATAATTATTAAATTGAAATAGATCTTGGGCAATCAAAGATGTTGATACAGCAATAAGAAGCCAAGACAAAAGAAATTAGTTAATCACTCAATTAGGCAGTAATTGGAATAATTCGTCTAATAGTGGTAGTTTCTATTGGAATGTGAATAATACTTCTTCTAATCGTAATCGGAATATCAGCAGTCACTTGATAAATGCATGAAGTAAAGGACAAAAATGTGAAACTTTGATTGCCCTGCCCCTTGGCAAAACATAAAAATAAATTTGAACTGTATTGGTAAACTTTGAAAATTATTCAAAGGTTGAAGGTTCGGTTTAATAGTGCATACAAAGGAAGTTCATAAATGAAAAAATACGGACATTTATATGAGAAGATTTGCAACATGGACAACCTAAAACTTGCACATCAAAATGCAAAGAAAGGAAAAGGATGGTATACAGAAGTAAAAATGGTTGATGAAAACCCTGATTTTTACCTGGGAAAGCTTCAAGAAATTCTGATCAATAAAACATACCATACTTCAAAATATGAAACATTCATCAAACATGACAGCGGAAAAGATAGAGAAATATATAAATTACCATACTTCCCTGATAGAATTTGTCAATGGGCAATATTACAGATCATTGAACCAATCCTGCTGAAAAACCTTACTAATGACACCTATTCAGCAATACCTAGAAAGGGAATTCATCTTTGCTTGAATAGATTGAATGATGCAGTGCAGCATGATGTTCCCGAATCACAGTATTGTTTGAAGTTAGATGTTAAAAAGTATTATCCATCTATCAATCATGATATTTTAAAAACCAAATACAGAAAGCTGTTCAAGGATGCGGATCTTCTTTGGTTGCTTGATGAAATCATTGATTCTACACCTGGTGAAGTTGGGATTCCAATTGGAAATTATCTTTCACAATACAGTGGGAACTTTTACTTTTCAGAATTTGATCACTGGATCAAGGAAGTCAAAGGTATTAAATATTATTACAGATACATGGATGATGTTGTGATCCTTGGAAACAGTAAAGAAAAACTTCATGAGTTAAGAAAAGAAATTGATCAATATTTCAGAAAGAAATTAAAGTTGAAGATCAAAGAAAACTGGCAAGTGTTCCCCACATATGTTCGTGGGATTGATTTTGTTGGATACAGAACATTCATGAATTACAAACTTCTTAGGAAATCAACCTGCAAGCAATTCAAAAGAAAAATGATTGCTTTAAATAAAAAGCAGATTGAAGGAATAGAAATGACTTATTCTGAATGGTGTTCAATTAATTCATACAAAGGATGGTTGATCCATTGTAATAGTTATAGGTTAAGTAAGAAATATGTTGAACCAATTCAACAGTTTGCAACTAATTATTATCTTGAAAATATTTATATGAAAGGTGGAATAATTTCATGAAAGATTATGGAAAAGTAAAAAGCACAGTCAGACCTAATGCACTGGTGGTGGATGAATTCAGTGCATGGGTAAACACCAACATCACTGAAGTCAGTGAAAATGTTGGGCAACAGAATGAATTTATTGGTTTTGAATTTAATCAAGTACAGTATGAAAAGGATGAATACATCAAGATGCTGTCAGATGACAAGATTGAACTGACAGGTGTTGTGGATGATTTGATTCAAGTGCTGATTGTTAAGGGGGTAATTTTCTAATGAGTAAATACAATAACCTTGACAAATACCTTGAAAAAAAAGGTATGAAGAATGCAGCTGAAGCCAAGAAAGCTGAAAAAGGGAAGTTGAAAGGTAAAGATTTCAAAATACTTACAGTAAAAGAAAAGGATGAACTTCTTGAACAGATTGCAAAGGATCTTGGATATTTATAGTCACAAAAGGCACCTGGTGAAAAATCAGGTGCTTATTTTTTATAGAAAGTAGGTGGTGAATTAATGGGTGAACATGATGAAGTTATGATTTACAGTCACATAAAGCAGCTTGCAGACCTAGAATCATCAACAAAATCTGCACACAAAAGAATTGATGCCTTGCTGGTCATCAGTGATTCAATTCAAAGTCTTGTGATTGATTTTAATAAATTAGTTAGCACCGTTGAACAGCAGGGAAAAGACATCACCCAGGTTGTTTCATTCTTTGCAAAGCAAGAAGAAAGGGTGGATCATATGGAACAACAAATGTCAGATAAAAACACAGTTGAAAGGCTTCATGATCGACTGGATTTAACTGAAAAAGAATATAAACTGCACCTGGAACAAGTAGAAAAGACCAATGAAGGTCATATTTTGTTATTATCTGAAAGGGTGCGAATGGTGGAAAATAAAGATAAAGATGAAGTTTACAATCAATGGAAGTCAATGAAGAAATATATTCTTGGTGGTGCGGTTGCTATTGGCACAGCTTTACTATTAATCGGACTTGGGATTGTGTGGATGGTTATTCAAACCGGAAACCTTCCCGGATAAAGGGGTGATGTTATGGATATTTTAACACTATTAGTGATCTTTTTCTTTCTTGCAACAGTGATCAAGATTGCAACGGATAATGCTGCAGCGGTTATGAAGGTTTTTAAGCCTTTTAAGGGCATTCAAAAGTACAAGCTAGTTATTGCCTTAGTATTGACAACCGTTGGTGTCTTTGGACTGAATAAGGGCATCCTGGAAGCTTTAAATGTACCACTTGAAGTCAGCAGATCATGGTTTCATTATTTTGATCTTGTGGCCACAACTTTATTTTTAACAGCTGGATCCCAGGTGATCCATAAATTAAATGATGCCTGGAAGGAATACAACAATTCAAAGGAAGGTGAATAATAATGAAAGTTATTCAAAACCTTGTACCAACTTCAAAATATAGCATAAAATGCCCAAATTCAATGACTGCTGAATTTATTGTTGTACATAATACAGCAAATGACGCAACTGCAGTAAATGAAATTGCTTATATGATCAGAAATGACAATCAAGTTTCTTTTCATTATGCAATTGATGATCAAGAAGTTGTTCAGGGCATACTTGAAAATAGAAATAGTTGGAATGCTGGTGATGGTGGATCAGGTAATGGAAATAGAAAAGGAATAGCGATTGAAATATGTTATTCCAAATCAGGTGGTGAAAAATTCATTGCTGCTGAAAAACTTGCAGCTGAATTCATTGCTTTTAAGTTAAAAGAAAAAGGGTGGAACATATCAAAAGTCAAGAAACATCAAGATTTTAGTGGGAAATATTGTCCACATAGAACCCTTGATATGGGTTGGCAAAGATTTCTTGATATGATCAGTTCACATTTATCTGATCCAGGGACTAGGATCATGGGAACCAACGTGGCAACAGCTGCACAATTGAAAGCATATCTTCTTTCAAAGAACCCAAATCCAAAGATCAACCTGGATCTTGATCAGTTCTGCAAATTGTGGATCAGTGAATCTGCAGCTGAAGGTGTACGTGGTGACATTTCATTCTGCCAGGCTTGTCATGAAACAGGTTATTTCAATTATGGTGGGATCGTGCTGCCGGATCAAAATAATTATGGTGGTATCGGTGCAATAAATGGGAACGCTGAAGGAAATGCAGCAAGTTTTGACAGTCCACAAATAGGGATCCGGGCAAGCATTCAGCATTTGAAATCTTATGGATCCAAAGATCCTTTGGTGAATGCAATTGTGGATCCACGTTTCCAACTTGTCACCAGGGGAATTGCACCCAACTTTGAAGATCTTGGTGGAAGATGGGCATATCCTGGATATGATAAAAAGAAATATTCATCACTGAATGCTGCCAAAGCTGCAGGTGACACTTATGGTCATTACATCATGAAAAAATATGATGATTTGATAAAGATCAAGGTTCAAGATCCGGATCCACTTCCTGATCCAAAGCCTGATCCAATCCTGGATCCTTTAAAGGATCAAAGGGAAGCTTCAATCAAAGAAGTTGAACAATTGCTTCAATCTGTAATTAAGATCCTTCAATCAATCAATTAACTCCTTTCAACCCTGGCTTCATGCCGGGGTTCTTTTTTATGTAATTGTGATACACAAATGATACACGTATTACTTGAAGCCATAAAAAACACATAATAATAGTGATATGAATGACGTGAAATGCACCATTATCAAGGGTTTCCATGACTGATAATCTTCTAGTTACGGAGTGGGAATAGTAAACAAAAGCCCTGCAAGCCTTATAATTAAAGGGTTTGTAGGGTTTTTATTTGTCTTGTGATACACGTATGATACATAATTTTATTGTTCACTATTATCAGTGTTATCAGTGTT
>Ga0314774_1000173_pt1 | contig 56707 bp, 52 predicted proteins | sample MetaGCBIA2018_FD_204515 | JGI IMG/M metagenome (GOLD analysis project Ga0314774, IMG submission 204515) | Cryopeg brine microbial communities from Beaufort Sea near Barrow, Alaska, United States - CBIA 2018 | ecosystem: Environmental > Aquatic > Marine > Coastal | place: USA: Alaska | collected... | reverse complement strand
ATGGGATAAGTTACCCGATATCGCGCTTTTGTCGATCAAGCATCATCAGGAAGACAGCAAGGATTTTTGGCACTGGGTCGTTTTTAAAAGAATAGAGAACAAGGCATTTGTTTTGGACTCAGCAAGTTATCTTCCGTCTAATATCCGAACTGACTTTGATGAAATGCAGCCAAAGTGGTTCATTGAGGTTAAAAATGCATAACAAGGCTAATTCAGCCGACGCAAAAAGCCGCGCGGCTGATTAGCAGCGTTATATGCAATCCAATTGACGAGATAATGGTCACACAAAGGTATTCGAATGCGACTAGTTAAAATCAAGGTTAAAAACTTTAGATGCTACAAGGAAGAGACTACATTTTCTCTTAATGACTTAACAGCGGTAATTGGAAAGAATGACATTGGAAAATCAGCAATAGTTGAAGCTATAGATGGTTTTTTTAATGACTCCGCAGAAGCTGCTGACTTATCAAATAACGCAGATGGGAATTCAATAGAGCTGACATGCTATTTTGAAGGAATTCCAAATGAAATAGTTTTAGATACTTCTGTTTCATCTTCACCAGTAGATGAAGGTGTACTTAATGCAGATAATCAGCTCGAGGTTAAAAAGATATTTACCTTCGCTGCAAAAAAAACCACTGCTGTATATTTAGTCGCGAACCATCCATCAGATGAACGGCTAAGCAATATACTAAGTATGAAAAACACACCGCTTAAGTCTTTCGCTTTAGAGGTAGGAGCAAATCTGGAAGGTGTAAATCAACGCAAAAACCCTCCACTCAGGGCAGCTATTAGAGACCATTTTGGTGGTGGTCGCCAAATAAGAGAGCTAAAGGTTGATGGGAATGTCGATAATGAAGATAACTTAAAAGCCGTCTGGAATTCCATTAAAAAGCTTCTTCCAATATTTTCACTATTCAAATCTGATAAAACATTTAACGATAAAGATGGTGATATTAAAGATCCATTGCAATCGGCTGTAAATGAAGCTTTGGCTCTTCCAGAGATTCAAGGGCTTCTTTCTGAAATTGAAACTAAAGTAAAGGAATACTCAACAGATATTGCTGATAGGACAATTGAAAAGCTTAAAAACTTTGATGAAAACATATCAGAGAGACTTAGGTCTGAGTTCAATAAGCCGCCGTCCTATAGCAAAGTCTTTGATTTGACGTTACTTAACGAAAATAATATCCCTTTGAATAAACGTGGCAGTGGAATTAGAAGGTTAGTTGTTCTTAGCTTCTTTCAAGCTCAAGCAGAGAAAAGAAAGTTAGAAAAAAATGCCCCTTCAATAATTTATGCTATTGAAGAGCCTGAAACAGCTCAACACCCAAATCATCAGCAGATGATAATTGATGCTCTTTACGAATTAAGTAAACAAGAGGGCGTTCAGGTTATTTTTACCACGCATAGCGCCAACTTAGTTCGAGAAATCCCAGTAGAGTCCTTAAGGTTTATATCTGACAGCGACGAGGAAGGGATACAGGTTGAATATGGCTACAATGATCAAGATGGTTCTACAAATGAGGATGTGATTTCAAAAATCATTGATGCTCTTGGTATTCTTCCAAACCCTTCAGAACGCATAAAGGTTCTAGTCTACGTTGAGGGAAATCACGATGTTAACGCGCTAAAACGCTACAGTAATATCTTGAGTCAAGATGATCCAAGTATTATTAATCTTATGGATAGCTCCGCTGTCGGCTATGTGATTACGGGCGGTTCTGCCTTGAAACACTATATAGAACAAAAGCATCTAGATGGTTTAGGAAAACCAGAGATTCATGTTTATGATAGCGATGTTGCATCTTATCGAACAGCCGTACAACGTATTAACGCGGAGGGTAATCAATTAAAGGTTGCCTTTAATACGTCAAAGCTAGAGCTTGAGAATTATCTTCATCATGAAGCAATTATTGAAGCCTATTCGGACAGTGGCACTCAGATCAGATTAGAACCGTTCGAGGATCAGGATGATGTTCCGATGCTAGTGGCAATGGCTATGAATGAGTCAGTTAACAATAACTGGAATGAGCTAGCTCACGAAAAGCAAAAGGAATTAAGTAGCAATAAGAAGAAGTCGCTAAATACTGTTGCAGTTGAGAAAATGACCGTAGATAGAATTCGAGAAAGAAATGGCTATGATGATTTAGTCAACTGGCTAAGAGAGATTGAACGTCTTGCAGGATAATGTGTTCAGCATATAACAAAAGCGTTCAACTCGGACATTTTTCCGCGATGTTTGAGCCGTGCTAAAAGAGCCTAGCACAGCTCAAGCACCACTACAGAATGCCGGTTACCGCTGGCGTTATAAGCCCGTAAACGTCCGAACTTCAAATCAAATATAAGGTGAAACAAGTGTCGTCAAATTTTAAAGGTCTTGAAAAATTACAAAAGAACATGAATGAACTAAGTGAACAACTGGAAATAAAACTTACTGAACTTATGAATCCCAGTTTTGTTTCCAGTTGTTCAAAGTTCGGCTCAATTGAAGATTTATTTGATGCAAGCGGATTTTCTATTGAAAGTCCTGAAGATTTTGCCGCAATCCCAGATGATGAGTGGGAGGAATTTATCGTAGGAAATACCTCGTTTAGTTCATGGAATGAAATGCAACACAAAGCGATGGAACAATATGCAAAACAGCAGTTGCATAAGGGTTTATAACAAGGCACTCAAGCGGACTGCGCTAAAGCGTAGCCGCTTAGCTTAGTCGTTATATTTACAAGGAAGCATCGTGCTATGAGTTATGAATCAAAGGTCTACAACGTGATGATTGCATCGCCAGGCGATGTCGCTTCGGAACGAGCAATAATTCGTGATGTTGTTTACGAGTGGAATGCGGTTCATTCTCAGGCACGGTCAATAGTTCTGCTTCCGGTTGGCTGGGAGACTCACTCGTCACCTGAGATGGGAGATTCTGCGCAGAATATTATCAATAACCAAGTTTTGGAAAGGTGCGATCTTCTTGTCGGTGTTTTTTGGACCCGAATTGGGACGCCAACTACAGAGTATGCTAGTGGTACGGTTGAAGAAATTGAAAGGCATATGCAGTCGGGAAAGCCAACAATGCTTTACTTTTCTAGTCAGCCGGTAGCCGTTGATACGGTTGAAACAGAGCAGATTGAGCAGTTGAAGCAATTTAAAGATTCGTGCAGAAACAGAGGGTTGTACGAAAGTTATGATAACTTGACTGGCTTTAAGGATAAGTTTTACCGCCAGCTTCAATTAAAAATGTACGACCATCCAATGTTTAAGTCGGAGTCAGGGGCAGATGATATCCAGGTGGTAGAGTCTAAAATACCGTTCCCCGAGCTTACGAATGAATCCAAGGTTCTGCTCAAAGAAGCTAGCAAAGACAAGAACGGGACGATTCTATACCTTCGTCACCTAGGCGGTACGGATATTCAAACGAATGGGAAAAACCTAATTAGCTCCAATGAACAGAGAGAGGTTGCCCGTTGGGAAGGAGCGTTGCACGAGCTGGTCGAGAAAGGCTTCGTGATTGAGCGCGGTCACAAAGGTCAGGTCTTCGAGATCAGTAACGAGGGTTACCAGATCGCTGACATGATCGAAATATGAAAACGTAACAAGTGGCTGTTGTCGGACGCACCTGCGCTGGCGCTACGATGCGCCGCAAAGCCAAGGCGTTAGGGCAATCAAAGAGAATCAAAATGGACTGGAAAACATTCTTAGCTGAAGTAATTAATTCAATAGCATGGCCATTAGTTGTTGTTTTTCTCATATATCAACTAAAAGATCGATTAGCCGAATTACTTCCTCGCCTCAAAAAGTTAAAACATAAGGACACTGAGTTAGAATTCTCTGAGAAATTAAATGAACTGGCTATGGAATCAGAGGCAACAAAAGATGAAACAAGTACAGATGAGAAAAAACCAGAAATAAATGAGCAATTTAATTTCCTAATGAAATTATCTGACATATCTCCAAGATCAGCAGTAATTGAATCATATCGTGTACTTGAAACTGCATCGGCCAAAGCCATTACAAAAGCCCATCCAGAGCTTGAAGAGAGAAATATGCCTACTATACAAATTCAGAAATTGCTCAAGGATAAAGTTCTTAACAAATACCAATATCACCAGTTTAATGAATTAAGACAACTTCGTAATCAAGCTGCACATATGGAAGACTTTGAACTAAAAAACATGCCAATAGCAGCATATATTGACATTGCTCTTACACTGGCCAACAATCTTGAAAACTATGAGCCCTAACAAAGCACTCAAGCCGACTGCGCTAACGCGCAGCCACTTAGCTTAATCGTTAGACCTATTGGGGATCGTTGTATTTTTACTAAGGGAGGAGGTCTATGGATCACGAAGAAGTTATCAACACAATACGAAGCGCCGTATTGAAAGTTCGCGAGGATGGGAATGAGTCCGTATCCGTAGGCGGCCTTCTTGGGTATCTAAGCGAACTGAGCGGCGAGGTCGCAAAAAAGAACGGCTTCGATGAGGCAGCTTTTCACCACGATCACGAAAGGAACTTGGCTCACTACGAAGCTCAGCAGCAACAAAGTCTTGAGCTTTGGCGCGCCGTAATAACCTTTGCCCAAAGCTCTCTAAAAAGTGCACTAATTATTAACGGAGGGGGAGCCGTAGCCCTGCTCGCATTCATCGGCAACATTTGGGCCAAGGGAATTGCGCCGGAGGCTGTTGCTCCCATAACCCTCTCTATCGCTTATTTCGGATTCGGCGTATTGGCCGCAGCTTTGGGATCCGCTACTACTTACGTTACTCAATATTCCTACGCAGCAAACTGGCAACGTAATGCTGTGGTGTTTCACGTTGCAACTGTGGCAATAGTTTTTATTTCATTTATCTTGTTTGGATTTGGAGCATTTGAGGCATACACGTCATTTGCAGAACATTTGGTCCCTAACAAGTAAATCAAGTATGTTCCGCGCCTACGGCGCTCTACGGGATGTCCGGCTTCGCCGGCCGCCCCTTATAGGCGTTAGGCATCCACAAGGAAATTGGAAAAATTATGAGCTTTGGTGAAAAAGTAAAAGAATCCATCGTTAACCGCGCAGCGGAAGGTCTAGCTGTATCTGTTACCGTAATTCTCATTTGGATGGCCTGGTAGAAATACTCTCTGAAGGCAAGATAAAGCATGTAGGGATAATAATGGAACTGTTGTGGTCAAGTAAGTAATCAGTCAGTAAAGAAAAAAATAGGCGTGAGGTTTATTGGTTTTAAGGGGCTTAGTAGAGCCCCTTAAGAGTTGTGGAGTATTTTAATTAGGCGACATTTCGTTGTGATTGAATCAAGTTCTCAATCCAGTGATTGATTTCTTTTTGAAGCCAACGTGATGTGGTTGCTCCCATTTTTATCGGCAGTGGGAAGTTAGGATCATAAAGTTTGTCCTTAGTATCCATGCGACGATATATAGAGCTTTTTGATAGTGCGATGCGCTCGGTTACTTGTCTTATTGTAAGAAGAGTATTGCTTTCAGTTTCCATGGTATTTTCCTTTTCGAATACTGTGTTTTAGTCGTTGATTAAAGCCCTTACTGGGTGAAGCCAGTCTAACTGGGAGCAAAAGGGATAAATATGGAGTAGCTTGTGCCTAATAAATTTCAGCTATGCTATTGACTTTTATCGTGTCACGTGAGCTTTAGAAGGCTAGGCAGTTTGTTACATTTCAATGAGCTGTGTGTAAGCGCAGCCCTATAGAAGATTTAACTGCGCCAAAGAGGCGTAACCCTCTCTGCCGACTACAACGTGATCGAGCGTTCTAATATCTAGTAGCTTTAGAGCCTCTTTGATTTTTTGTGTTAAGTTAATGTCTGATTCACTGGGAGCAGGTAAGCCTGACGGGTGATTATGGAATAAAAGCACCGCAGCGGCATTAAATTGCAGTGCGAGCTTAACGACCTCTCTTGGATAAACGCTGGCTTGGCTGAGCGTTCCTTTAAACATCTCTTCAAAACAGATCACTCGATTTTGCTGATCTAAAAAGATTACCCCAAACACTTCATGTTCCCTGTCCTGTAAAATGGTTTGTAAATAAGAGAAACAGCGTTCAGGGGAAGTTAAGTCGGTGCCTTTTTTCAGAAATTGCCTAGAAAGATAGTTGGCCATTTTAACGATGTCTTCTGATTTGACAGGGGCATCCAGTTTGTAGTGCCCAGCGGTGTCAAAAGCTTTAAATGGGTAAGGGAGCATAAAAATTACCTCCAATTAATTTAATAGATGAGTGTGATCTTTGAGTTCAGAAAAATCTTGGGTTAGTTGCCAAAGGGCACGGTTTAATTGAACGTCTCTAGAAACGGATTGAATGGCTCGTGTGCGTGAGTTCCGCCCAGAAACTGAACGTCCGATCAACCCCCCCTTCATAAAATTTTCCTGGACACGACTAAAGACTTTCCATAGACTTGGCTCTTGATCTTCGGGACGCCGAAAACTTAATAAGTCTTCTGGTTGGATGGGGCTTTCTGATTGCCAGTCTTCTCCATAGCGCAATGACAGGGCGGCACGCGCAAACAGCTGAGCCTCTTCACTAGAGACGAGCGTTGAACGAAAGTGATCAACTGACTCTGATATTTTCGGGACTTCATTGATGAGATTTAAAGAGCCCTCAATAATGTTCTCGACGATTTGTTTACCGTGTTTAACGCGAATGCCGCCTAAGTCTCCTGTGGGTGTCACCATACCGTTAGAACAGACCAAACGGAATAACCCCAAATCGAGTTGATAGGCAGCAGAGCGATCATGGCTGTTGGTGAGAACCAGTTCAGCAATGGAATCCCCAACGGTGACTTGACGATCAGGATCTTGTCTAAAACGGATCATGTGCCTTGCTAGCGATCTACGCTGTGGATCTCGGGTATTAGTTTGTTGAGCTCGAACCGGGTACCATCCCTCTCTTTGCAGAGAAGTTACTACATCAATCGTTGGCACAAAGCCATATCGGTCTGAAACGGCTCTATCTGGTGAATCGGCAAAAATGGCAGGGGCTTTTTTGAACAGGGTATCGGTTGTTAAAATATTCATAGACATTTTGGTGTCTCCTTCGTTTGTTTTATGTATGGTTGAGTCAGTGATTTAACTGTTGTGCTTGTTTATCCAACTTTTGTGAAAGCGTTGGGTTTACTGAGTTAGTGGGGTTTTGAGTGTTTAGTTCGGGGTAGAATTCTTCGGTAATCGATTCAAAGTCCTCCTCGTTATCTTCTAATCGACCATTGTTAAAACCACGATTAGCCGCTGCATCCAATGCTTTTTGGTCATAGCCAGAGTCTTGACGTTCTTGTGTAATGCGCTTAGCTTCCGAGAGGGTTTCTTCTAAGGTCATGCCTTTGCGTAAGGTTAAATCAACGTAATAGATTGGATGGCCATAGCTTTGACGTGTCGATTTGCCGCGTAACTTAAGTGCGAGCGGTAAAGACGCTAAGATATTGCCTGAAAGAGCTTGGAAGTAACTCAAACGAGAAGCTAAAGTACGAATGCTGTTAAAGCCTGAAGTGCGGAAAATAAAACTGCTGATGGGGTCGTTATCAGACTCGGGTTTAGTTGATTCAGTGGTTTGCGGTTTGACCAAGACATTTAACCGTCCATAAGGTTTGCAATAGCCTTGTGATAGGTCGCAAGATTCTGGGGAAGGGCATGGCAAGGCCTCTACGCCTTGATCGGTGTGGCGTTGACAGGTTTCACCGTTACCCACACAAGTAGGTCGTCCACTTTGCCTATCAAACAAACAGTACTCAGCTCTTAAGTTAAGTTCTGGTTCGTTGAAAATAAGCTGAATAGGAATTTCTCGAAGCTTACCGATGGTTTGTTGCCGCAAGAGGTCATCAATCGGGTGTTTTATCCAGCCGTCAGGTGTTTGGATTTGGGTTGTAAGGGTAAATTGATCGTCTTTTTGTGGCAGACGTTTGCCGTTTTTCTCCACCACTTGACCGATGCTGATGCGGCCAATTACGGGAGGGGTAATCATGAGACCTTTTAACATGGGATGTTCCTTTCTTGTTTTTAATGACTAAAATGACTAAAATGACTAAATACACAGACATAAAAAAACCCAGCCAAGGCCGGGTTTCTAATGGGGGTAGGTGGATGTGGTTAATTGAGCTGAACCAGAAAGCGTCGGCTTCCAGGTTTACTGACTTGATAACGTGCATAGAGTTCGGGTTGTTCCGCTTTGAGGCGCTTGCCATCAAATGACAGGCTCTCTTTGGATTGCTTCCAGCTGATTTTCCCATGAACGAACGTGGCTACACTGGCCTCACCTACCGTCTGCTGAAGTTGGTGTTTTAGCTCTGCTTCTAATTTATTGAAATTATCCAGTTGTTCACGGATCTCCAACAATGCATCAAATGTTTGATTGGCTTCTTTGTCCTCACTCATCTCGAGGGTTTGACCCTGATCAGACGGGTAGAGTTGACGTAATGCACGGTCACTCGAGGCCGACGCATCCACGGGTGGTGGCGTATCATTTTGAACCCGATGCCAAAATAGCTGCTCTAGTTTAATTAAGCGCTCAATCAGATCGTCATCACGCTCAATGCGATGAATTTGTAACTCTTGACCCGCCAGAAGAACGGCCACATCAGCGGCTTGTTGCCCTGTGACCGCCAGTTGATGTTGAACTTGTAGCTGTACATATTCTGGCACGCCATCACGCCAAAGTTTCGCCCCGTACATCCCCGCTGTTTTACACTCAAGGATCTGTACGTTGTCGTCGCCTATGACCTGCCTATCTAAGTTTGCCAGCATCCACGGAAACTTAGAATGCTGTAAAATGGCATTCACACGACGCACCTTAGACTGAGTCCGTTTAGCGTAATGCTCTGCAACAATCGGTTCCAATACCGTTCCCCATAGCATCGGACTATCCTCCACGTCACTGAGCTGCTGTGGAATGATTCTTCCTGTCTTCTCCATCCAAAGTTCCAATTGAGATTTGTATGGGTTTAAACCAACCGCCGTGGCGGCATCAGAAGCGCCTATGCCTTGCTGACGGGCTTGAAGCCACTCAGAGGTATGTAGGTTGCGGGTTGAGATCAAGCGTCTCGCTTGAGCATGGTGTCTGTGTGATTTTGAAGGGGTTGTTTGAATGGCTGGAATTGTATTGGTTTCTGCAAAAGTAACTGTAGGCATATTTTATTCTCCTAATAGACATAAAAAAACGCTAGAATAAACAGAGTTAATCTAGCGTTAGAGGGGTTTGGGTTAATTTAAAGATGCTTTATGAAATTACGTTATAAATCGCTTTCTGAAAATGAATGATCGCAGTGGTTGCATTGGTAATTTTCTAGAACTTTCTGGTCGAGCCTTTCACCAATCTTAGCGCCGGCAAGCCCACCTGCTGAGGCCCCGAAGAGGCCTCCTAAAATGGCTCCGCCTACAGAACCTATTCCAATTCCAACAGGTCCCGCAAAGGCCCCGACCATCGCTCCAGTTCTCGCGCCGGTTGCAGCACCCATCACGCCTGTCATGCCACCGCCTATTAAACCTACGGCACCTCCTGTCTTTTTTCCCAAGTTTTTAGCAACCACAAATTGTGAGCCGCATGCAGGACAATTTACTGCCATTGCACTTCTCCTTTAAATTGAACAAATAAAACGAATCAACGGTATTAAGAACCGTTCTCAATTTAGTAATATATGTCTGAATTATTTTTGAATCGTTTATTAAACAAGGATGGTTTAAGGAGGCGGCTGTTGCTACAAGGTAAAGTATTTTTTTAAGTATAAGTTAGATGTTATAGAGCAGTAATTACATTGTGTTTTTTTAAATCTTATAAATTTAATACCGGCGTAATCGAGCTGGTAATAATGCAGGGTTTTAAAGGAAGGTTTATCTTAGAAAGACCCTATATCCTCATTTTTGAAGTCACCATAAATGAGGTTAATAAGTATTATTAGTAACTAATATTAACAACTAAAACAATCTAACAAAGAGCAGTTAATCTCCTAAGATTAACTGTAAATGTTTACTAGGTGACTAGGCGAATACTAAGGCCTTTATGGAATGTTAAACCCACAGTGATCTATTGCTCCTTTATGAACTTTAAATAATTTAGGAGAACGCTATGCCAACCGTCTATAACCAAAACAAAAATCTAACTCTTTACAATCATAATCAATACAGAAATCATCAGGTACAATTAGCACGTGGACCCGTGTTTGAGGAATATCTAGAAATCAACCATCAGGTGATTGATAGAGCCATAGAAACACAGTCTAAAACCTTTGTGGTCGTACTCAGTGTTTACTTTCCTGCGCACTGGAGTTTAGCGCAACGTTTAAAGCGTGACCATTACAGTCGCATGATTGAGTCTTTAAAGTCACAGATGAAAGCATTTGATGATCGAGCAAAGAAAAATGGGAATTATCGACCGAACCGTTTACGCTTTATTCGTACAGTCGAAATAGGTGAGCAGAATCAAGGTCTTCACGCGCACATGGCCTTAATTTTTGATGGTAATGTCTATCGTAACCTGGGTGACTCTGATTCTGGGCTAATGAATATGTGGTGGCGTATTAATTTCGCTTGGGCGAGTGCGTTAAACCTTCTAGTCGGAGAGTTAGACGGTTTGATTCATATTTCTAAGCAGTATTACATCGATCAGCGAGAGAAAGAGAAATATAAAGTTAAAGCCAGCAGGCAGGTGAATGATTTATTACGACATCTGTCGTATTTTTGCAAAGCTGATACTAAACATTATGGTTTGGGGTTAAGAGTGTACAGTCCCAGTCGAGGTTAAGGCATTTGAAACGTTTTTTGTTTTTAAAAGGGTGCCTTTTTTATGAAAACCGACCCTTTTAAGCTGGAAGATACAATCATCCTTCAGTTGAGACGTTCCTGTCTCAATTGACTATATGCAACAACCTGAGCTGTAAGCATTAATGGTAGGGGGTTGATCCTTTTGAGCAGAACGCTTACCTTGATCCAGAAAGTAATCTGCATGAGTGTAAAAATTGACTACGCTGAGTATATCTATGAACCAGCGTTGTAGAGATAAGTTTCTGTAGTTCGCAGGGGACTGCTCAAGAAAATATTCCGATTTAAAAACATAACGAAGCTGTCCACGCCCTCCAAGACCCTCATCTGGTGACATTTGGGCTAATAAAGCGACCAGCTTGTTCCCCAGCTCATAGGGCGTTAGATCCACCTTGTCTTGGTCAAAAATCAAGGTAATGTAGCCGCCCAATGCATGACAAGAATCGATGAGTTCCAATTTTCTGAAATACCCAGTCAACCCCTTAAAGAGCGTTTTTTTGTAAGGTCTTTTATTACGCAGCCCTAAGAAGGCGTTAACAAAATGCGTTGATTTACTGGGCGTTTCAAACGCAGGGTTAATCGCCCCAGCCGTAAAAGGACGCTTTGTTACAAAAGCGATCTGAATCACCAAGGGGTTTTGGCATTTATCAATCAAGTTTGTAATGATCTCATTGGCTGTTTTACGTCGTTTGTTACAGTTACGAATGCGCTGGTCACGGTCTCTTTCGTATTGTGTTTTTTCATCCATTGTTCGATGGAGGCTCTGAGCATTCGGCAGTGATTGCCTCAAGGTATCCAGAGCTCGAGTGGCGTTTGGATCAAGTACCGTTGCTTTACCAAATGGTCGTTGTTGGGGTAAGAATGAAAACGTTTGTAGAAACTCTTTTAATCGTTCAATCAAAGGGGATAACCGTGCAGACGACAGGGTGCTACTTTCAATTTTCCACAGTTGTTTGTCTAGTTCAGATAACAATGGCACAAACCCCCGTTGTTCATGCGTGGGAGTCAAGAGTTCAGCACTCGTTTTATCACTGTGTAAATGGCGCTTAAATTTGAGTTCAAGCGTGGCGAGTTTTTGAATGATGAGCGTTCTAAAAGAGAGTTGTTCAGGTAACGATGTGATTGTTTTTTTATCTGGTTGTGAAGCGAGTAAACAGGAGTATTTAGCGAGTGTTATTTTGTTTGCGCCAGCAATCAAATGGTCTGTGTCAAAAGCTCCTAGAAGCGTCTTCATTTGCGCCGTAGGAGTTGGCGATTTCTTTGGGTGATATGGTGTAATTGTGCTAGATTTCATTTGAAATATCCTAAAAATACGTTCCTCAGGGTAGAGTTTCAAATTTGAGCAAGAAAAAATTGCAAAAAATGAAACTTAAATTAGCCGACAAAAAAAGCGTGTTTTTAAGCACGCTCGTCATCGTTTAAATTCGTTGGCCTAGATAGAAAAAATGGGTAAAAAAAGCCCTGAAAAATCAGGGCAAAGATTTAAAGTAATCTGCCTGTGCAGAAAAGGTTCTAGTCTTCATCGCTTGAGGTTTTAAGCGACTCAGTTTCGTTATCAACGGATGGAGTAATGGGCTTTGTGTAATGAGAGGCAGAGTGAAAAATATTAAGATCTCTTTGCAATTCCCCATAGAAAACCCTGAACTTATATGCGGCATATGTCGTGACTAAATTCTCGGCATTGAGTTCAAAATTGTGCGCTAAACGGATGGCTAAGTCGTGGTCTAAATCGATTTTTTGGTTGAGAAATTTAGACAGCTTGGATTCAGAGATGCCTGTTTTCTTAGCAACGTCCTTGGCCTTTAATTCATGGGGCTCAAAGATTTCACGCTTAAACCAGCGCCCGATATGCTCATCAGACGTAAGCGTTAAAGGAAAGTGGGGGAATTGAGTGTGCGCTCCATATGGACGTGAGTGCATGTTGTCTTGCATAGGCTGATGATTTTGGTTCATTTTGAAGTCTCCATTTGTTTAACGTTTATTTAAGGTCAGCTACTTCTAGTAGGTCGTCGAAATACAATGTAATAAGACTTTTTATTGGATTTGAGCGCTTTTAGGATTAACCCCTTTACTTTAGTTCCGCTGTAATCCATTTTCTCTTTTAGCTCGGGACATTTGACCCCATCTAAAATACTTGTGCTAAATTGCACTTTGTCATGTTAAAATTATTTTTTGATACGGGATCAAGTAATTTAATATTAAGTTTCATATTGAAGCTATAAGCTATTAAATGATAGGGGGTTTTCATTGTCAACTGCTAGTGAAGAAAATTTGAGACTTGCTCTTATGTTGCGTGCTGCACGAAATGTGCTTGGTTTGAGTTTAAAGCAGGTTGGAGAGCAGCTTGGCGTGACTTCAGCAGGCGCAGGCAAGTGGGAAAGTGGCATTTCACCCATAAAAGCGAGCGTTTTTAATCAATTAGACAAATTCTATCGTTATCACGGTGTAATGATGGAAATTGGTAGTAATGGCCAACCATCGGTACAAATCTCTGAAAAAGGGTTGGCATTACTTAGTAAGGATCCAAAAAAGCCACAAATCACTCAATTATCAGACATTTACATACACGAGCGAGAGGCTAGCTCTCGGCGATCATTTATGGAATTGGCCTTTCAAAAAGAGGAATTAAAAAGGTTGCGGGAGAAAAATCCAGATATGAGTGAAAGGGAGCTAGAAGCTGCTCTGAAAGCAGTAATGGAACTTAAGGCAGAGCAATGGGAGGCAATGATCCCTAGCCTACATAAATGGCTTCAAGAAGAAAATTAGGGTGGCAGTCAGCTCGTGTAAAGACGGCGGTTTCTAGTTTTTGGGTTTTGGTTTAGTATTACTTGAAACTCACCACCAAATTGGCAGATGAAAACAAACTTTTGAACATTATTTTGAACGGACTTCAAAGATAGGAAACACCATGATCAACAAACCAACACCAGATTTAAAGCAATTAGACGGTCAAAGCATGAACCTTAACGAGCACAACATTGAACAGATAAAAAAACTGTTTCCCAATGTGTTTAGTGAAGGCAAGATAGACTTTGACGCGCTTAAGTCGGAGTTGGGTGAGCACATTGAAGCCGAGAACGAGCGTTACCATTTTACTTGGAATGGTAAAGAACAAGCCAAGCGTATGGCGACCACACCAACCCTAGGCACACTGCGCCCAGCGCCAGAAGAGTCGGTCAATTGGGACAACACCGAAAACCTCTACATTGAAGGCGATAACCTTGAAGTCTTAAAGCTCCTGCAAAAGAGTTATTTTGGCAAAGTGAAGATGATTTATATCGACCCGCCTTACAACACGGGTAAAGACTTTGTTTATAAAGACGATTTTAAAGACAACCTCGCCAACTACCAACGCCTGACAGGGCAAAAAGACGACGAAGGTAATCCGCTAACCACTAATGCCGATAGCTCAGGACGTTATCACTCAAACTGGCTCAATATGATGTATCCACGTCTTAAACTCGCTCGTAATTTACTGCGTGACGATGGCGTGATTTTTATCTCCATTGATGATCACGAAGTACATAACCTTAGAAAAATATGTGATGAGATTTTTGGGGAAGCTAACTTTATTAGTAACTTTGTTTGGAAAAGAAAAAAAGAAGTCTCTAATGACTCAAAGAACGTTTCAATCCAAGCGGAATACTTTCTTGCATATTCTAAAACCTCATCAACTTTATTAACGCTAGAAGAATTATCAAAAGAATATGTTGCAACAAGCTACAAAGAACCTAACGAAGAATTCTCGCTAGGTAAATGGAGACCTGTCCCTATTACGGTTTCTAAGGGACTATCTGGCGGAGGTTATGAATATGAAATCCAAGCTCCAAATGGTAAGAAACATAATAAACTTTGGGCATACCCCCAAAATAGCTTTATGAATTTGGAAAGCAAAAATCTTGTTTATTGGGGCAGTGATGGAAATGCAATACCACAAAGAGTTATGTATGCGCATGAAAGTAAAGGACAACCCTGCACAAATCTTTGGGATAATACAGCTACAAACAAAGAAGGAAAAAAATTAATTCTCGAATTATTCGGAAATAATTACTTTGATACACCTAAACCAGTAAACCTTTTAATACGCCTTCTAAAATTAAGCACTCAATCAGCGGATATAACGCTAGATTTTTTCTCGGGTTCAGCAACAACGTCCCATGCCGTAATGCAACTTAATGCCGAGGATAACGGTAATCGTAATTTTATAATGGTTCAAATCCCTGAACCTACGCCAAAAAACTCCGAGGCACAAAAAGCAGGCTATGAAACTATTGCCGAAATCGGTAAAGAACGCATTCGCCGTGCCGCCAAAAAAGTCAAAGAAGAGCACCCAGATACCCAAGCCGACTTAGGCTTTAAAGTCTTTAAGCTCGACACCTCCAATATTAAAAAATGGCAACCAAACTTGGACGACCTAGAAACCGACCTACTTTCAGCTGTCGATAACATTCTGCCTGATAGAACTAGTCAAGACTTACTTTTTGAAGTCCTAATTAAATACGGTCTGCCTTTAACCCTACCCATTAAACAACTCAATATTCAAAATAACGGACAAACTTACCAGGCCTGGAATGTCGCAAACAATGCACTAATCGCATGTTTTGACAAAAACCTAACCCTAGATACCGTTCAAGCCATTGCAGAGCTAAGTACTCCAGAAAATCCAGTGCTAAGAGTCATCTTTCGAGATGCTAGCTTCATCGACGACATAACCAAAACCAACGCCATCCAACGCCTAAAACAAGCAGGTATTGACGACGTGTTGAGTATTTAACAAATGAAAAATATCTGGACTAAATCAATCGTTAAAGCTGAGTATGGTGTTTATGTCTTTAGAGCATTTGCTCTGGTTTTATTAGGTTGTTCAAGTTTTCTGATATTGTGGTTTTACTTTCAAGGTAATGATAAATGGATAACATTTATAGCTCCAATAGGATTTGCTATCTCGGCATTATTGGTTTCATTTACTTCAATTTTGCAGATTCAAAATTCAATTACTGATAAAGAGCGTGACAGGCTTGATAAAAATGAACAGCGATGTAACAGGGTGCTCTTTCTTCTGTACCGCCTTAAATCTAGAATAAATTATCATTTTGATAAAGCTGCAAGTGTTGAAAATTCCTATAGTGAGGTGGTGCTACAAAACATTAAGGATATTGACTGGATTTGGAAAGAGTTAAGTGACAATGATTGCTCTCAAGTGCTATTAAAATATTCTGAAGAGCTTATTTCGATCGATGGAATTATTACAGGGATTTTGGCAACTCAAATACTGTTTAAATCCGATGAGATTTTAGTATCTCAACAACCCCATGAAATCAATACACAGTGTAAAGAAGTAAGTTCTAAAATTGATTACCTATATCAAAAAATTGTTAATGAAATAAATATTAGTTACCAAAAAGCTCATAAAAAGACCAGATTTTAAATGGTTTTACGGGCTTTTAATTCTGAAACTGAAATGAATTTCGCGTTGACTGATGTTATCAAAATATGGAAAGAACACCGGTGACATTACTAAAACCATCGTCTAAAACTTACTGTATTAAAGTTATAGTGCGTATTTAAGGGAAGTTTATGAAAGCCAATGAAACAAAAATAGAAGATTTTTTGTCATCCAATAAAACCCAATTTGTCATCCCTGTATATCAGCGTAACTACGACTGGTCGACCGCAAACCTTATGATTGTGTCTGGCAAATAGAAGCGGTCAATTTCGCTCTACCCCGCAAGTAGTGTTAGACATTGTGGCCAAACAACCAGGCCTGGTAGAATATTGCCAAACCCCGCGCAGTCGAGGTGAATGACAAGATTATTTTGCATTAAAAGACCGTGAGTATTTTAGAAAATCAATTGTAAAAACTTTGCTTGAAACGAAATGGCTTATTTCTACTCTGCCGGACAAGTCCAATAGCTCGAAGCAGAAATATTATTGTGAGAAACATCTCAATGGATAAAGGATCACCGAATGACAAATGAAGCCCATCAAGATATTCGCTGGATTCAGCGGTTTAACAATTTTAAGAAAGCATTAGCCCAGTTGAATAAATTCATGCAAAGAGAGACCTTGAATGAACTGGAAGAGCAAGGTCTTATTCAATCTTTTGAATATACGCATGAGCTGGCTTGGAAGGTACAAAAAGATTTTTTAGAGTCTCAAGGTGCAATAGATTTGTTTGGCGCAAAAAATGCCGCTCGTGAGGCATTTAAAACAGGGTTAATTAAAAATGGTGAGGCTTGGATGTCGATGATTAAGAGCCGAAACCTGACTTCTCACACCTACAACGAAGAAACTACACAAGAAATCGTTCAGGCGATTAAGACCGAATATTTCGATGAATTTTGTCGACTAGAAAAGCGCTTTGATGAACTGGTAGAAAAAGAGCTAGAAGAGCCATAATGGACAATACCGGTTTAAAATCCAGTGTCATTGAGGCCATTCGGTCTGTATTTGCGAAGTTTCCCGAAATTGAAACCGTGATTTTGTACGGATCACGCGCTAAAGGCAATTTTAAAAATGGTTCCGATATTGATTTAACACTCAAGCTAGTACCCGAGGCCACAGCATCACTTGCCTTTTTATTTGCTGTGCAAGAAGCTTTGGATGAATTGGATTTGATTTATACCATTGATCTGTCGCTGTTTGACCAAATTGAAAACCCGAATCTGATTGACCATATTGAGCGTGTCGGTAAGGTGTTTTATCAGGCAAACGTAAAAAATTAAGAGAAATTGTCATTATGAAACTCCAATTTAACCAAAACTTACCCCATCAAAAATCCGGCTGGGAGGCGGTTGTTAGCTTGTTTGAAGGCCAGGAAAGTTGTGCTGTGCCTTTTACGATGCCGCAGTTAAATATCCCCACGCCCAAAGGGAGTGGTGGGAATAAGCTTATGCCTTTAGATTATGGTTACGGTGATGAGTTGGGTACGGCTAACCGTTTGGTGTTGGCCGACGAAGTGTTACTCGATAATCTAAAAGGTGTTCAGTTAAAGCATGGCTTAAAACCCGCTAAGCAGATTGATTCTTCTAACTTAAATTACACGGTTGAAATGGAAACTGGTACGGGTAAAACCTACGTGTATTTGCGTTCGATCTATGAATTGAATCAGTCTTATGGCATGAGTAAATTTATTATCGTTGTGCCATCGATTGCGATTAAAGAAGGTGTAAAAAAGTCGATTGAAATTACCAAGGAGCATTTAAGCCAGCTTTATAAAGGCGTGAATGCGGAGGCTTTTGTTTACGACTCTGGCAACCTTGAGCAAGTTCGTAACTTTGCCGAATCCAGTCAGATTCAAATTATGGTCATTAATATTCAAGCATTTAGTCGCAGTTTTATTGATCCTGAAAGAGAAACAACCGCTAATATTATTCATCGTCCTAATGATCGTTTAGAAGGGATGCGTCCGATAGAGTTAATTGCTCGTACGAATCCAGTAGTGATTATTGATGAGCCACAATCGGTTGATACAACCGCAAGATCCGCTGAAGCGATAAAGTCGCTTAAACCACTGTTTACATTGCGTTACTCGGCAACCCATCGTGACAAACATTTACCGATTTATAAGTTGGACGCAGTAGATGCTTATAACCAAAAGCTGGTGAAACAAATTGCTGTGTTGCCTGTATTGCCTGAAGATGACAATAACAATGCCTATATCAAGCTGTTGAATGTTCGCAATAAAAATGGCGTGTGTGAAGCGCACGTTGAATATGATGCCCTGACTTCAAAGGGCGCGGTTAAGCGAGATAAAAAGTGGTTAAAGCAGGGCGCTGATTTATTTAAATGGACCAAACGAGATATATACGAAGGTTACATTATTAAAGATATTTCGGTTGAAGAGGGTGATGCTTGGATTGATTTTACATCAAAAGAGGATTTTATCCGTTTAGGTGCGAGTATTGGTGGGGTGGATGATTTGGCGTTAAAGCGTTTACAAATATCTAAAACAATCGAGAAGCATTTTGAGCGTGAATTGGTACTCAATCCAAAAGGGATTAAGGTTTTAAGCCTATTTTTTGTTGATAAAGTGGCGAACTATCGGAACTATGATGAAGAAAACCAACCAGGCCTGGGCATTTATGCGCGTATGTTTGAAGAGGAGTTTGTGAGGCACGCCAAGCATCCTAAGTATCAATCTCTTTTTAAAGAAATCAATTTAGACCTAGAAGTGTCCAAAGTGCATGACGGATATTTTTCCGCTGACAAGAAGGGTATCGTTAAAGACACAAGTGGTTCGACTCAAGCCGATGAGTCTGTTTACGATTTAATTATGAAAGACAAAGAGCGCCTGTTAAGTTTAAACACTCCATTGCGCTTTATCTTCTCGCACTCTGCTTTACGTGAAGGTTGGGATAACCCGAATGTCTTCCAAATTTGTACGCTAAATGAAACGGCATCGACAATTAAAAAACGCCAAGAAATAGGGCGTGGCTTGCGTCTTGCGGTCGATCAATCAGGTAATCGCGTGACGGATGCAGGGTTTTCGATTAACACCCTAACAGTCATCGCAAATGAGTCTTACAGTGATTTTACCGCGGCATTGCAAAAAGAGATTGAAGAAGAGGATGGCATTAAGTTTGGTGTGGTCGAGGATCATGTATTTGCGAATATCCAGACGAAAACAGATGTAGGTACGGTTGAACCGTTGGGGGTTGAGGAATCAGAAAAGTTATGGGGTTATTTAAAATCCGAAGAGCTGATTGATAAGAATGGTAAGGTGCAAGATACCTTAAAAACGGCCTTGAAGAATGGCACGCTTGTTTTGCCAGAAGCTTTTGTAGCCTACAAAGCGGACATTGAATACATTCTTAAGAAAATCGCGGGTGGGTTGGATGTGAAGGATGCTACTAAGTTTTTTACAGCGACTCCGAAGAAAAAAGTAATTTTAGGAGAGGACTTTAAAGCACTGTGGGAGCGGGTTAAGTATAAAACGGTTTATCAGGTAGATTTTGATCTTGATAATCTAATTTTGAACTGTGTCCATGAGATGAAGGCCAGTATGATCATCGCAAAACCCAAGTTTAAAACGGGTTTGATGCAAGTAACCATTGATCGCAGTGGTGTGGGTGTGACGGACGTTAAGGAATCCACTCAAACCTATGATGCACAGTATGAGGCTTTGCCAGACGTTCTCACTTATCTACAAAACAAGTCACAGCTAACCCGTAAAACCCTGGCACGAATTCTTATTGAAAGCGGACGCTTAAATGACTTAAAAAAGAATCCTCAGAAGTTTGTTGAAAAAACTTTGGATATTATTCAGCGTAAGAAGATGCACGCCCTGGTCGATGGGATTAAATATGAGAGAATTGGCAATCACAGCTTTTACGCGCAAGAACTTTTCTTAGAAGAAGAGTTAAAGGGCTACCTAGAGCAAAATATGATGGAGGTAGAAAAAAGCGTCTACAGTCATATCGTGTATGATTCAAATGTTGAGTCGACCTTTGCTAAAGGCTTAGAAGAGAATGAGGCCGTGAAGCTTTATACTAAACTACCCGGTTGGTTTAAGATTGAAACCCCATTGGGCAGCTATAATCCCGATTGGGCAGTATTGATTGAGCAGGACGGGGCTGAGCGTCTTTACTTTGTGGTTGAGACGAAAGGTAGCCTGCTGTCAGAAGACTTGCGCCTGAGCGAAGCAGATAAGATTAAGTGTGGTATTGCCCACTTTGAGGCACTTAACAATGATGTACAGTTTATTAAAGCAACCTCCATTCAGGATTTAACAGAGCGATTAGCTTAAATTAAGCCCCTAGAAATCGTTGCGGTATAAGTTACCGCTTAAATCATGTTTCTCGGACATTTACCTTGAAGACACCGTAATTAAGCATGGAATTTACTGAGAGTAAGCCGTAATGAGTTTTGAAGACAGAATTAAATCCCTTCTTTGGGGAGATAGAAGTTTAGAGGATCAAGCCACAGAAGATATAGCTCTAAAAAGGCTTTATCAATATGTAGGGACTGATTTTGTTGAGGAGCACAGCTTTGAATTTGACAGCAATCTTTTTCTTGTTTTTTACCGTCTGGCCAAGCTTGAAAACTACAGAGGAATAAATGATCCCGACGAGCCACTTATATGGCGAGAGATGCAGTTAAAAAGGAATGCAGTGGGGCAGAAAATACCTAGGGAAAGAGCAAATGTTTATGACGGTGAGTACCAAGGCCAAACTGGAAATCTTGGGCACCATCCTACTCTTAACACCCTAAAGCGAATAGTAGAAAATTACAAAGGCAGTTGGAGTTTATTTCTTATTAAAGAAAATAAAGATCCTGAAAGGCTTGTGTCTGACCTTGAGGATAGGGTCAAATCTGTCCATGTCCCAACTTATGAGAGGGTGCTTAAAGTAAAAGATTTGCTTGAATTTACTGAAGAAATGTTCAATCTCGCATTAGAGTTAGCCGTCTCAGCTTACGCCGCCTATAAATTAGAGGCTCATAATCTTGCATGGTCATCTTTGTCTAAATCAAAAGAGCTTCTTGGTTTTTATGTGGGCGCTCGTCTAAAAGCAGAAAAAGATGCGGGGTTTAATTACATAGGCAGCAGAAAAGGGCCACACAAAACAAAAAGAAAAGAAGAGTTTGTTAAAGCTTCTTTGATAAAAAAAATGATCGAACTTTTTGATAAAGGCGAGCTACCGAGATGGAAGGGGCGTAAAAGTCTTGAATTTGAATTACCGAATCTGTTGCTGCCCTATGCTCTCTCACTCAATGGTGTCTTAGATCAGGTCTACAATAATATAGGTGACACAGAACTACAAAGTAATGAGACTCTTTATCTTAAAATAGGTAGTTGGCTTAGAACAGATGGTGATTTTAAAGCAGCCTTAGAAATGATTGTAGATTCATACAGCAAAGACGAGGTTGTTGGTACTAGCAAACAAAGTAAAGCATATGTGTGTTTGCAGAAAGAGTGGTTTAAAGACCACAAGCGTCTTATAGAGAGTAATCTGATGGCTCTTAACGGGACTTTTTTGAGTTGTAACTCAGATGAGTGCCCTGTTAAGGCGAAGAGTGTCGAGGCTAGGGGTAATCTTTTAAAAATTTTAAGCGATCCACTTTACTCAGGTCAGTGAGAGGCCGCATAATGTGTGGTAAGGTTTCTTGTTTGCAAGGTGTCTTTTTGTTATTTATGCAAAATCTTTGTTTATTTAAGAGACAAGTGTAAATGGCTGGTTTAACGCCTGCGGTTTGTGTATAATCCTGTTTGGTCTCAAAGAGACTTTTTTAAAAGAGAGTACAAATGTGAGTATATTTTTCTTCACGCTCTCTGGAAGCTAGGTATTACGGGCTATCTCGAATCCCTCGCTCTCCACCAATATGGTTTAAAATGATTTCTATTATGGTGACTCTATTCGTCCCCTCGCGACGCTAAGTTGGGAACTCCGCCAGGTCCGGAAGGAAGCAACGGTACCTTCTGATGCGTGCGCCGAGGTAAGGCGGGTAGAGTTGCCACCCTCTATTTCTATATTTAAATTCGATTGCGAATTTTCCTGCATACTTTAAATCCATTATTTGTTTAAACCTATTCGATTAAGTTCTGTACTCAATGAGTCAGATAACTGCCTAAATTGTTCTCAATTCATACTCTTTTCAAGTTAAAATAAATCTAATTTTAATGAGACCTTTGCTCGAGTCAGGAGCGTGAGGAAAATTAGATAAAATTTTACTGATTAAGGCGGAAAACGCAGTTAATAGCTAGCTATTGACAAGTTTTTGAACGAAAAGCAGTGACATTTTAGCCATTTTTATCCGTTTATGATCTCGTGCAAAGGTCTCTTGATACGTCTCTTGTTGAATATTGTATCAATGATACGTTCTGCAACTATTGCGCCCTAAATAAGGTTTTATTGATGAGTTATACCGTTCTTGCCCGTAAGTGGCGTCCTAAAAAGTTTTCGGAATTGGTCGGCCAAACCCATGTCATGCAGGCCTTAGCAAACGCCTTGGATCAGCAACGTCTGCATCATGCCTATCTTTTTACGGGCACGCGTGGTGTGGGCAAAACGACGATCGCCCGTATCTTCTCGAAAGCCTTGAATTGTGAAGACGGTATCTCTTCAACGCCTTGTGGAGTATGCGATACCTGTCGTTCAATTGATGAAGGGCGTTTTATCGATCTGATTGAGGTCGATGCGGCTTCGAAGACCAAGGTCGATGATACGCGTGAGATTCTGGATAATGTCCAGTTTGCCCCCACACAAGGGCGCTATAAGGTCTATTTGATTGATGAAGTGCATATGCTATCTAAGAGTAGTTTTAACGCCTTGTTAAAAACGCTTGAAGAGCCGCCTGAGCACGTTAAGTTTTTATTGGCGACCACCGATCCACATAAGTTACCGATTACAGTCCTGTCTCGTTGCTTACAGTTCAACTTAATGCGTTTGACTCAGCTACAGATTCAAACCCACTTAGAATTCATTATGGAACAAGAAGGCTTACCATTTGAGAGCAAGGCGCTCGCTTTGATTGCCAAGGGTGCGGATGGTTCTGCTCGAGATGCCTTGAGTCTGTTAGACCAGGCGATTGCTTATGGCGCAGGTGAAGTACTGTTCCAACCGGTGCAAACCATGTTGGGATTGGTCGATCAACAGTATAGTTTGGCGATTTTGCAGGCCTTAGCGGCCAATGACCCTGAATTGGTCAAGCAATCGGTTCAGCAGTTAGCCAGTATGGGGGTCGATTATCAGGCGTTATTGTCGCAGTTGATTGAAACCTTACATGCTTTGTCTTATTACCAAGTGTTTGGCGATAATGCATCCTCTATGAGTATTCCTGATGATGTTTTAGTGTCACTGGCTGAGCAGATTTCTCCTGAAAGAGTTCAGTTGTTGTATCAAATTGCGCTGTTGGCAAAACAGGACATGCAACTTGCACCGGATATTCGTATTGGTTTTGAAATGGCTTTGATTCGTATGTTGGCTTTTCAACCCGCGAGTAATGGCTTTGCAACAGCGGCTCCTGAAGGCAGTGTTAATACACAACAACCAGCGACTCGTCCGCAAATGGCAACGACAGCAGAAGATAGCAATCAACAATCACCTGCCAATTCAGAAGCTTCGGAAAAGCAAAATGCATTAGCGGGTTTGGCAACTGCGCGTTCATTAGTCGGCAAAAAAGTGGTTCCGCGCACAGACTTTATTAAAGAAGAGAAAACTGCAGATTATGCGGATCAGTCAACCTTAGCGGAAACGACCCAAAGTGAACAAGCTCCTGTAGAGGTAGCTCCTATCGCTCAGAGTGTTGAAGGCGCTATTGATGATGGTTCTCCTGAGGGAGTTGTTAGGACAGAGCAGGGTTCTAATCTGTCAAATGACTCAACTCCTACACCGGAGTTTGCTGAAAATCCACCACCCTGGGAGCAAAATGATCCCGGTCAAATGGATGAACACTACCCTGAAGGTTATTTTGGTGAACCTGTTGTTTCGCAGAGTGAGGAGTCGTTTGCAGAACCCGTTGCTGCCAGTTCGACACAACTACCTGGCGTTCAGCCGGAATCACTATCCAATGTTCCTGATAGCGGTGCTCAAATGTCAAGTTCAGACCATCTCGCAAAAATTAAAGAGAGGTTGAAACAGCCGCTGGGAAAGTCAAATAAAGCAACATCAAGTCAGGCGGATTTTAGCCAGGACAATGTTGCTGGAACTAATGAAATTGAAGGTCAATTCAATCAGCAGACCATAGAATCACCTGAGACCACTGGGAAAGCTCCGGGTCAATCGCCAGCCATGAACGCATTGAACCAGTTACAGGCCATGCAGCAATCGTCGACTGACACAATCGCTTCACCGTCGTCTTCAGTTGAGGGTGGTCAAGATGTTGTTATGAACACTCAGAAAGCCTGGGTCGCACCTGGCGAAGCTCAAGTTGAGCCAGAGTCAATTCCCTCTGAGGTCTTAGCGAACGAACCTGCTGAAGAGTTCGGAGAGATTCATTACGATTCGAATATTGAAAATTGGTTGGAAATTATTAAGCAACTCTCCTTAAAGGGGATGGCTGCAGAAATTGCACGTAATTCGGTATTGGTTGAGTTTTCAGAGATCTATATGGCCGTGAGTATCGATCCGACACAAAATTATTCAAACCAAGAAGCCGCGCTGACTCAGTTCTCAGAGGCTGTCCAAGTCCGTTTTGGTGAAACGATGGTGTTAGAGTTTGTGATGGTCAACGAACATTTTACACCCGCTATACATGCACAACAGTTGACGGCTGACAAACAGGCTCAAGCGGTACAATCCATCGGTCAAGATGAGGTTGTACAAGCATTTAGCCAGCAGTTAGGTATGCAGGTCATTCCTAATAGTATTCAACCTGTATAAATTATTATTTACTCAAATTCTAAGTTGCGTTATATTCAAACGCATTAACAAGTGAGACCTTTGCACGAGATCATAAACGGATAAAAATGGCTAAAATCCCACTGCTTTTCGTTGGATAACTTGTCAATAGCTCGCTATTAACTACGTTTCCCGCCTTAATCAGTAAAATTTTATCTAATTTTTCTCTCGCCCCTGACTCGTGTAAAGGTCTCAAGCAAATTAATCGTCTTTTATGGCAAAAGGAAAAGTTATGTTTAGTGGTAAAGGTGGTCTTGGTAATTTAATGAAGCAAGCGCAAGATATGCAGAAAAATATGCAAGCTGCGCAAGAAGAAGTCGCCAATATGGAAGTCACCGGCGAATCTGGTGGTGGCATGGTTAAGGTTGTCATGACTGGTAAGCATGAGCTAATCAAGGTCGATATTGACGAGAGCCTGATGGACGATAAAGAGATGCTTGAAGATTTGGTTGCTGCGGCTGTTAATAGCGCTACGCGCCATGTCGATGAACTTTCCAAAGATAAAATGGGTGGTTTAACGGATGGTATGGATCTACCTGCCGGCATGAAGATGCCTTTTTAATTGCTGTCTTCTAATCTTAAAACCATGCAGGTCAATGATTCGTGAAAAGTCCGTTAATTGAAGAGTTGATAACCGCATTTCGAGTGCTTCCAGGCGTTGGACCCAAGTCGGCTCAACGCATGGCTTATCACCTATTGGAGCGCAATAAAAAAGGCGGTCAGCAACTTGCGACTGTATTACATAGAGCTGTAGACGAAATCGGCAATTGTGTTTTATGCAGGACGCTGACGGAGCAAGAAACTTGCAGTATTTGTGCTTCGAATAGTCGGCGAGCTGCAGAGTTGTGTATTGTAGAAAGCCCCTCAGATATCTCTGTCATAGAGCAGTCAGGTATTTTTAATGGCAAGTATTTCGTTTTGATGGGACATCTGTCGCCAATTGACGGCATCGGTCCTGAGCAATTGGGCTTGGATCTGCTGGAAAAGCGCTTGGCAACCGAGTCGATTGAAGAGTTGATTTTAGCGACTAATCCTACTGTTGAAGGGGAGGCTACAGCACACTATATTCAACAGATGGCCCGTACCCATGGTATTAAGGTGTCACGTTTAGCGCAAGGCATCCCAATGGGGGGCGAGTTAGAGTATTTAGACAGTGGTACCTTGTCACAAGCCTTTTTAGCCCGTAATGTGATGGAGTATTAAGTGAATCTGTTTGGTTTTCAGAAATGACCCTACGCTCAGATGACATTGTAAGGCCGCAGGACATGCCAGGCCTGGTAGGAATGGAGTTTGATATTATTGATAACTTTTTAAATCATCTATTAAAACGCTCATAAAAAACCCCGCAATTGCGGGGTTTTTTATGGAAAGAATAAAGGTTCTGGGATCTATAGCTTAGACATCAAGAACTCTAGTAATGCTTTCTGTGCATGCAGTCTATTTTCTGCTTCATCCCAAACGACACTATCCTTGGCATCAATCACTTCAGCAGAGACTTCTTCGCCACGGTGGGCGGGTAAACAGTGCATAAAGAGGGCGTCTGGATTAGCCTTTTGCATAATTTGTGCCGTCACTTGATAATCAGCGAACGCTCTCTCACGTAACTTTTGCTCTTCCTCTTGACCCATGCTCGCCCACACATCTGTGGCAATCAAGTCAGAGTTTTCAGCGGCGTCAAATGCATTACGAACGATTTCAACACGACCTTTATGCAGATTAACCAGCTCCATATTAGGGTCATAACCTTCAGGGCAAGCAATCCGTAAATTAAAATCGTATTGTACGGCGGCATTGATATAGGAGTTACACATATTATTGCCATCACCGACCCACGTCACTGTTTTGCCTTGAATACTACCGCGGTGTTCTTGGAAGGTCTGCATGTCTGCCAGTAACTGACAGGGATGAAAATCATCGGTGAGCGCATTGATGACTGGAACAGAAGAGTGTTTGGCAAACGTCTCAACAATATCATGGCCAAAGGTTCGAATCATAATGCCGTCAACCATGCTTGAGATAACACGAGCACTATCTTCAATAGGCTCACCACGTCCAAGCTGGGTGTCATTGGAAGATAAGAAAAGAGCATGTCCACCCAGTTGCGTCATACCAGCTTCGAAAGAGATGCGAGTACGGGTCGAAGATTTTTCAAAAATCATCGCAAGGGTTTGGTTGCTAAGTGGCTCAAAGATCTCGCCGGCTTTTCGCATTTTTTTTAACTCAATACCGCGTTGCATGATTTGCTGCAGTTCAGCGGGTGTTAAGTCATTCAATGTTAAAAAGTGTCTAACAGTCATAAGTTCGGTCTTTTATTGGTTTGTATAGCGCTGGGAAGTGACGAGCGTTATACGATTAAAATTAAGAGATTGAATCAATTATTGATTCAGAAAGTCGATAATCAGTTGTGAGAGCTGAGTGACAAGCTGCTCTGTTTGTTCTTGGCTCATTACAAAGCTTGGAAGCAAACGCACTGTATCGCCGCGGGTGACATTAATCAACAGGCCTTTTTCTAAAGCTATTTTGACCAGTTCACCACAAGGGCGGTCAAGTTGAATGCCCAACATATAGCCCATGCCACGAATGGAAACCACTCCGGCTTGTTCTTCAAGAGCTGAGCTGAATTGGTTAAGCAGTAATTCACCTTTTTTGGCAACCGCGGGGATAAAGTCGTGCGTTTTAAGCACTTCAATCACCGCTAGACCCACAGCACACGCTAAAGGGTTGCCACCAAAAGTGGTGCCGTGATTGCCTGGAACTAAAATATCAGTCGCTCTGTTGTTGGCGATACAGGCACCAATTGGCATGCCATTGCCAAGCGCTTTCGCGAGTGTTAAAACATCAGGTGTGATGTTTTCGTGTTGAAAAGCAAACCATTGACCGGTACGCCCCATTCCAGTTTGAATCTCATCAATCATAAGTAACCAGTTATTGGCATCACAGATTTTTCTGAGAGCCTTTAAATAGCCTTTTTGTGGCACATGCACACCACCTTCGCCTTGAATCGGTTCAACTAATATTGCCACTATGTCATTGTTATCAGAGAGCGCTTCCACAGCAGCCACGTTATCAAAAGGTAGATGAGTGAATCCACCAACTAAAGGCTGAAAACCTTCGTGTACTTTCGAGTTACCTGTGGCAGAAAGCGTGGCCATGGTTCGACCATGAAAGCTGTTTTCCATTACTATAATAGTCGGGTTTTTTATGTTCTGCTGGTTGCCGAATTTTTTAGCAATTTTTATGGCGGCTTCATTGGCTTCTGCACCGGAATTACCAAAAAACACCTGCTCCATGCCTGAGAGCTCACTCAGTTGATCAGCTAACAGTTGCTGGTTTTTAATGTGATACAGGTTTGAGGTATGTATCAGCTGCTGACTCTGCTTACAGATGGCTTCAGAAATAAACGGATGAGCATGCCCTAAACTGGTCACAGCAATACCACTGATGGCGTCTAAATACGTTTTACCTTCACTGTCTTGCAAGGTCGCGCCGTCGCCTTTTTCAAAGGTAACGGGCAATCTAGCGTAGGTGTTCATAATGTGGTCTGACATACTCATTCTTTCCTATCACGCCTGTAGCGTAAAAAACTAATACGAGACCTTTATACGAGTCGGGGGCGAGATAGAAATGAGATAAAATTTAGGCTGATTGCGGTAAAAATCGTGGGTAATAGCGAGCTATTGCCTAGGTTTTTAACAAAAATCAGTCAAGTTTTAGCCATTTGTAACCGTTCATTGACTCGTGTAGAGGTCTCAATACAATGCTCATAAACAAAAAAAGCAACCGATGAGTTGAGTATTTTTAAATCATCTTAATTGTAAATCAACAAGTAAGACTTAAAAATGCCACCCAGTGCGGTTGCTTTTTGGATACAAGAAATCCAAAGAAGTGATTTTAGCGAAACAGCAGAAAATATCAAGTAATTTCCTTATTTAGACTCTAGAGGCAGTGGTCTTTTGTGTTGTTTTAGGTCTATTTAAGAATTAATGGGGTTTTAATGGTTTTTAATGTGATTAAATTTTGGATAAAAGAGGGGGGTTTAGGATAAAATATCGCCCTTATATTTTATGAATAGATTTGTGGAGTAGTTTTAATGCAAACGATGGATGATAGAGATGGCGTAATCTGGTTAGATGGCGAGATGGTTCCTTGGCGCGAAGCGAAAGTTCACGTGTTAACCCATACGCTACATTACGGAATGGGTGTGTTTGAAGGTGTTCGCGCTTATGAAGCCGACCAGGGCCCGTCTATTTTCCGTTTAGATGCGCATACCAAACGTCTGACTAACTCTGCAAAAATCATGAATATGCCTATGCCTTATGATAAAGCGACTTTAGATGCGGCGCAGTGCGCGGTGGTTCGTGAGAATAATCTAAAATCGGCTTACATTCGTCCTATGGCCTTTTATGGCTCAGAAGGTATGGGATTACGTGCAGATAACTTAAAAACTCATGTAATGGTTGCGGCTTGGGAATGGGGCGCATATATGGGCGAAGAGAATTTGACTCGTGGCATTAAAATTGCAACATCTTCTTTTACGCGTCATCATGTGAATATCACCATGACTAAGGCCAAATCTAACGGTTCTTACATGAATTCAATGTTGGCTCTGCAAGAAGCGGTTAGCCATGGTTGTGATGAAGCCTTATTGTTGGATGTAGATGGTTACGTTGCTGAAGGTTCGGGCGAAAACTTCTTTATGGTCACTGATGGTATTCTTTATACACCTGAGCTAACTTGTTGTTTAGATGGGATTACTCGTAAAACCATTATGACTCTGGCGAAAGAGATCGGTCTTGAAGTGGTTGAAAAACGTATTACACGTGATGAGGTGTATATCGCAGATGAGGCTTTCTTTACTGGAACAGCTGCAGAAGTGACTCCGATCCGTGAATTGGATACTCGTCCGATTGGCATTGGTTCACGTGGTCCAATTACTGAAAAGCTACAAACTATGTACTTTGATATCGTCCACGGCCGTTCACCAGCGCATATGGATTGGTTAACGACAGTCGCTTAATAAGGAGAAGTTCAGATGGGTGAAAATTCAACAAATTCAAAATTGCATTATGAGGTAACTTATAATGATTTGCCTTTGCAGTGCCCTACACCAGAGATGAGTCAATGGAATTCTCATCCAAGGGTGTTTTTACCGATTGAAAAAACCGGTAAAGCAAAGTGCCCATATTGTGGTTCGGAATATACCTTAAAAGACTTTGATCCAAATCATACTGGACACTGATTTTTAAACTGACCAGGCCTGGTTGGTTTGCAAAAAAAACCGTAATTTGTATTAAAATAATTGCGGCTTTTTGCAATCAGGGATTTATGATTTTACGTTCAAGAGTCATAGTAAAAAATGATACTCCTGTACCTTATGCCTCGAGTTTTTAGTGGTTTTTAAAAGGAAGTTATTGTGAATATTGGTCGAAATGATCCTTGTCATTGTGGCAGTGGTAAAAAATATAAAAAATGTTGTTTGTCTAAAGTCAATCAACGGAGTTTAGCGAGTTTAATGCAGCACAAAATTCGCCGTGCTGAAGGTGCCTTGCTGTTGCAAATGCAAGATTGGTTGCGCCAAGATGATTTGTTACACTTGCTTGAAGAAGCGGTTACAGATTTTGTTGATTTAATGCCTTTTGAACCTGATGAATCGCAATTAAAATCGCTTTGGGAAACGATGCTTTGGTACTATATTTTATTAGATTGGGAGTCAACATTTGATAGTGAGGGGTTGCCATCAGTGACCATAGCTGAGATGTTTGTAGATGAATTTTCCGTGCCAGTATTTGAGCAAAAACTGCTTGGTGAAATGCTGAATGCCCCCTTTACTTTTGTGCAGGTTGAGGATGTGATTGAAGACCAAGGCCTTTATTTAAAGGATTTATTGCTTGGTCGACAGATATTTGTGGAAGAAAAGTCAGCTTCTCTGCCAAGTCTAAAAGGCGATATTTTCTTGACCAAAATTATCACCATGCAAGGCACCTCGGTAATGATGGGAGCTTTTCCACATGTATTGCCTGGCCATTTTGCGGGAGATATTTTGAATCTTCGAGATGAAATATCTGAGTCTATGCCCCTCTCTATAGAGGGGTTAATTGGGGTTAAGCCATTAATTATCAATGCTTATTGGCTTTGTTTTTATGAAGCAAGTAGGCCGTCGATTATTAAAAACCAAGATGGCGATAATATCGAACCCAATGAATTGATTTATCAAACGGCTCTTTCAATGGAAAAATTAATGGAAATATTACTGCCATTGAGCCCTTATGAAAACATGGATGAATTTTTGCAAGAGGGGGCCACTTTTGATGAAAAGGGGAATGCGGTCGAAGTGCAGTTTCCAAAATTAGATTCGCAAAATATACTGTTAGCTGAGTTTAGCTTGCAACCAGGCCAAATTAGGGTTTCAACGAATTCTGCAAAACGCTCTGGCAGGATTAAATCCAGCTTAACGCGTCGTTTGGGTAAACACGTGCAGTTGGTTGAGCAAACCTGGCACCCGCTAGAGGGTTTAAATCCTTTAATGGAGCAGGGAGAGGCCTCCTTCGAAGGTGCTCAAATATCTTGCGAACAAATTCCAGCAGAGTTTCAAGCAATTCTTGCAGAAAAAGCTCAAGAGCACTGGCAAGATTGGCTTACACATCCCTTGCCAGCTTTAAATGGTAAAACGCCAAGGCAAGTCAGTAAAACAGTCAAAGGTCGTGAACGTCTAGAGGCTTTATTACTGGATTTTGAAGGAAGTAATCTGGTGTTTTCAGATAATGTAATGCGTCCAGACACGGATTGGCTTAGAGAGCAGTTAGGGTTAGATTGATTTATCTAATGTTTTACTGACCTAAGCGTTTTGATTACGCACTGTTAGAAAGTTAGCTTTTAAAAAAAGACCTGTTAACGTCTAACAACGGTTGTGTTCGTGGTTAATATTTTTTCAAATCCCAACGGTTATGCACCCACAGGTATTGGCTTGGATTGCGACGAATCTCTGCTTCATATAGGCGGTGCAGGCGTAACGTATCGGCCGTATCATCTCCCGAGGGAAAGTTTTCTAAAGCCGGTAAAAACTCAACTTCATAGCGATTATCAGGTAAGCGACGAGTAAAGGTTGGCACGACTGCACAACCGGTCATTTTGGCTATCTTTGAAGTGGCAGGGTTACTTTTGGTGGGATGCCCGAAAAAATCCACTTCTACATGGCCTTTGGCGCGATAGCGTTGATCCGGCAAAAAAGTCATGCTTTTACCTGCGCGTAAAACTTTTAACATCAAGCGCGTATTGGTATTAGAAACGGGCTCTACTTTTTGACCATCGCTAAACTCAATCGAACGGCCTTTGGCAATCAAGTAATCCATTAATGGATTGTCATGAGGGCGATAAACCGCATGGTAATTTGTCAAAAAAGAGACGAACAGGCCAGTTAGTTCCAAAGTAGTAAAGTGGGGTGCAAGAATCAGTACTCCTTTACCTTGCTGTTGTGCATGCTGTAGGTTTTCTTTACCGATAAAGTTGACCATTCCTCTTTCAAAAGCATTCGCATGGTTTTTCTTATGGTCGCCCCACCACACAATGGTCATTTCCATCAAGCTAATGCCTAATGATTCAAAATGCGATTTAAGAATAGCGAGTTGTTCCAGCTTGGTTTTGTCAGGAAAGCAGAGTTTAATATTGGCAAGCGCTAGGCGGCGACGTTTAGGGGAGAGTCTATAAAGAATGTGGCCAAGAAATTTGCCGACAGGAAACTTCCAGCGATAAGGCAGATGGCCGAGGAGTTTAAGTAAACCTATGCCTAGCCAAATCCCCCAATAGTTTGGGTGGATAAAGTTAGGTTGTGAAGATTTTTTTGCAGTTTTAGGCATCGATATCATGTCCTAATTGATAGAGTTTGGCATAGAAGCCTTGTTGCTCGATAAGTGTTTGGTGCGAGCCAAGCTCAACCAGCTTACCTTGGTCTAATACAGCAATTTGGTCCGCATTTTCTATGGTGCTTAAGCGATGTGCAATGATAATAACGGTTCTATTTTGTTTTAGCTTATCCATGGCTCTCTGAATCATTTTCTCACTCTGATTATCCAGAGCAGAAGTCGCTTCATCAAAGATTAGGATAGGTGCATTTTTTAAGAAAGCACGCGCGATGGCCAAGCGTTGACGTTGGCCGCCAGAAAGTTGATTGCCGTTTTCACCAATATTCGTGTCGAGTCCTAAAGGGAATTTTTCAATGAATTCCCAAGCGTAAGCGGCTTTAGCGGCCGCAATAATCTCTTCACGACTCACGTTGTCTAGTCCATAAGCGATATTGGCGGCTACCGTGTCATCAAATAAGGTAACTTTTTGACTGACCAGTGCAATCTGTCGCCTTAAAAAATACCTATCTAGGGTGAGGATGTTCTCACCATCAAGCCTGATTTGACCTGATGTCGGGTCATAAAATCGAGCAATGAGATTTACGAGTGTAGATTTTCCACTGCCGGATTGACCGACTAAAGCCGTTGTCTGGCCAGCAGGGATTTTAATGTTTAGATTTGAGATCGCTGGAGTTTGGCTGTTGGGATAACGAAAATCAACTTTTACAAAGACGAGTTCACCTTTTAAATTCGTTAAGACTTTTTGACCGTTATTCGGTTCGTCAGGCTGATCAAGCAGTTCAAAGATACTTTCGGATGCCGCCATCCCTTTTTGGATGACTTCATTGATGCTAGTCAATCGACGAATAGGTTCAAAAATCAGGGCCATTGCCGTGATGTATGCCAGTAATTCCCCTGTTGTAAATTGATTGTCGGCTGACATTTGCAGTGCAAGATAAACAATACCCGCCAAAGCGATGGCGGCTAAAACTTGTACTAAAGGAACATTAAGTGCGGACACTTTAGTGACTTTCATGGTGTTGTTTAACAGTTCTGTTGCGCTGTACTGAAAGCGATTCTGCTCATATTGTTCAGCACCATAGACTTTTATGTCTTGATGGGCTGTAAGGCCTTCTTCCAAGCGCTGAGTAAGCTGCCCCATATTCGACTGCATGGCTTTACTGGAATGACGCATCAGCTTGCTGGCTCTATCAATGATGAAAGCGACGACCGGGCCAATCAAAAATAAAATAAGAGTTAATTGCCACGAGATGTAGAGTAAATAAGCGAGTAGCGCAAACACAGTCAAAGTATCTCGAATTAAAGTCACCCAAGCCGTAGAGAGCGCAGTACTGGCTTGCGGCACATCATAGGTGATTTTAGACATGAGTTTACCCGTGCTATAGCTTAGGAATACATCAAATGGCAAATGCTGCATTTTGCGGTACATGTCTTTACGAATCGCAAGGATGGCTTTTTGAGCGATCCATTGGCTAAACACTTTACTGAAATATTCGGCAATTCCCTTAACAATAAAGACGCCAGCCAGTAGTAGTGGTATCCATACAAAAGAATCAGGATTTTTAGCAATTAAGCTTTCATCGACCAGTTCTTTCAGAACCATCGCAGTTGCCGGCTCCATAGCCGCTATGACAATGATGGCAAATAGGGTAATGGCAATCATGCCCTTGTAAGGCGTGATATAGGCTAATAAACGTCGGTAAAGTGACAGGGTCGCACGGTCGAGCATGAGTTATTCTCTTCTTAAAATTTTGTTGACGACAATGTTGGCCCAACCATCACTGTGGAAGGTTGCATTTAAAGCGGGCTTGTCGTAAAGCTCTGTAACCCATTCCAAGAACGGAATGTCAGGATGCGTTTTTTGAAATTCGAGGAAACTGTCAAAGAAATAATCCAATTTTCCGGTTTCAGCCCAGCGAAAGTGGCCGTATTTTATGCTGAGTTGTTTCAGTGATTCTTCGATCGATTTTTTTTCAATGAAATGCTCGTAAAAGACACTCATTAATCCTGCTCTATCGGCACCTGATTTGCAATGGATTAAAATGGGATACTCTGCATTTTCAAGAATGGTTTTGGCTTCTAGTATTTTATCGACATCCGGTAGGCTTCTGGAAGACATGGCATGATTAATAAGCTTGATGCCAAATCTTTCACAAGCTTCTTTCTCAAGGAGATACTGTCCCGTTTTATCTGCACGGCGCATGCTGATAATGGTTTTAACGCCTTTTTTTCTTGAGAGTTGTTTAATAAAACCAGGCGAAGGGTGGTTGCTACGGTACGCCTTTGGAGAGATGGCATAAAAATTTCTGAACAATACACGCAAAAACTCATGATCGATAAACCAGGCTTCTAGGTGAGCTTTTAATCTGCCCCATTTGCTTTGAAGATGTGCCATGTAGCTGTCTTTATATCGATTAAATAAAGGGGTATTTTACCCTTTTAAAGGCGCTAAATGATAGAATTGCGTTTTCAATTTAATGCATGTTTGAGGTGTCTGTGTCGAAGGTAATTCAATCCCATTGGTGGTCGGCTCTATTTGTCCTATTTTTCCCGCTCTTAATTATGTATGGCTATTCCGATTTTATCCGTAGTTCAGAGTTAAACTCGCGTTTGGGATGGCTGTTGATGATTGGCGGATTAGCCTATCTTTTTAGGCACACCGTCTTACAGAAGTTACTGTTGGGAGTGCTATTTTTAATGGTGCTCTCTGGTAGTTTAGACATCTTATATGCGGTTACATTTGGTGGTGTGTTTACCAGTGCTTCTTTTGAGGCGATGGCGGTCACTGATACGCATGAAAGCTTAGGATTTATACTTGCCTACGCTTCACTTGAAAATGTCTTGTTAATCGTGTTCTATATTGTTGTGGCCTATTTTTTGTTGAGTCGTATTTTATTCAGAGCCCCCGTTTATACGCGACAAAAAGTATGGGCCGCGTTGGGTGTTTTAATGTTTTTGATTGCGATCCAACAAATGAATCAACGTGGCCGAACGTTTGACACTATCCCAGGTTTTACAGGGGTAGCGATTGATTATGTTTCTAATCAAGAAGCCATGGATACGATCATTGCCGCCAGAAAGACGCTTTATCAAAATAAAGATTTTGGTGCCAAAATGCTCAGCAATAAACCACAAACTTATGTCATTGTGGTTGGGGAGTCTTTAAATCGAAATCACATGTCTTTGTATGGCTATGATCGTGATACGACGCCGAACTTAAATCGATTGAGTTCCGAATTTATCAAATTTGGTAATGTGGTGTCCGCCTTTGCTCAAACCAGGCCTTCTTTAAGTGTCAGTCTCACTGAAGCGGATACGGTCAATGGCTTAAAAGAAGCGCAAGCGATTAGTTTGTTGGGAGCCATGAAAAAAGCAGGCTTTAAAACCTGGTGGATTTCCAATCAACAGCCATTAAGAAAACCAACCACCCCGATGGCGGCTTTGGCCGATGTTGATCATTTTATCAGTCATGATTTTCACGGTGTAGCAACGCATCGCTATGATGGTTATTTGTTGCCCTCGGTTAAAGGTGCAATTGCAGATAAAGCCCTACATAAGGTCGTTTTTGTACATCTTATGGGCAGTCATTTGCAGTACAAAAACCGTTACCCAATAGATCAAGCTCTTTTTAAAGGTCAGGAAGGTATTCAAGCTTATGTCAAAAATCCTTCGGATTCTGAGCTAGGGTATATCAATAGCTATGATGATGCTGTGCACTACACCGACAGTGTTGTGGGTGAAATATTGACTGAATTACAGAGCATTAAAGGCATAACGGCACTGAGCTTTTTTGCGGACCATGGTGAAGAGGTCTTTGATAGCAAGGATTTTAAGGGCCATGGCCCTGATGGTGTAACTCGTGACATGCTAGAGATCCCTTTTATTTTTTGGCGTAATGAAGCCTATAAAACAGTGTTTAAAGCGGTCGATGATTTGCTACAAAGTCGTCAGGACGAGTCGATGATGTTAGATGACTTCTTTCATTTTGGTTTATGTACTGCTCAAGTGCAAAGTGATTTATTGAAAGCTGAGCGGTCGGTATGCTCGCCCAATTACCAAGCGAAACCTCGCATTATTTATGGTAAAGACTACGATAAGGAAATGCAGTGAAATCTCCCCATGTCGGCCTTAAAAGAGTTTTTCACGCAGTTGGTTATTCATGGAAAGGCTTTCGCTCTACTTGGAAGCATGAAGCCGCTTTTCGCCAAGAGCTCATTTTGTTTGTTTTTTTGACCCCTTTAGCCTTTTGGTTAGGCAATAATAGTATTGAAGTGATATTTTTAATCGCGACTTTACTCTTTGTTCTAATTGTTGAGCTATTGAACTCAGCGATAGAGTCCGTCGTGGATCGAACGGGACATGAATACCATAAGTTATCTGGGCGCGCCAAAGACCAAGCTTCAGCCGCTGTTTTATTATCTTTTTTAGTAGCCACCCTTATTTGGGGCGGCTTTATTTTTACCAAATTAATGAGTTAGAGAATTATGATTGTAGTCACGGGTGGCGCAGGTTTTATTGGTAGCAATATCGTTAAAGCTTTAAATGAACAGGGTCGTACCGATATTCTGGTGGTGGATGATCTTAAAGATGGCACTAAGTTTATTAATTTGGCCGATTGTAATATAGCAGATTATTTGGACAAAGAAGATTTTCAGCAACGTATCTTTGCCGACCAAGGTTTGCCAGAGATAGAAGCTGTTTTTCATGAAGGTGCCTGTTCCTCAACCACCGAGTGGGATGGCAAGTTCATGATGGACAATAATTACGAATACTCCAAAGATATTCTAAGTTATTGTTTAGAAAATAGAATTCCATTTTTATATGCATCTTCTGCTTCAGTCTATGGCGATGGACCTGACTTTATTGAAGAGCGTCAATATGAAAAACCTTTGAACGTTTACGGCTACTCTAAGTTTCAGTTCGATCAATATGTGCGCAATATCTTGCCTCGGGCGAAAAGCCAAGTTGTCGGCTTTCGATATTTCAATGTCTATGGACCGCGCGAACAGCATAAAGGCGATATGGCGAGTGTGGCATTTAAATTGCATCATCAAATTCTTGCGGGGGAAAACGTCAAGTTATTCGGTGAATATGATGGGTACGGTCCTGGAATGCAAACGCGTGATTTTGTATATGTCGATGATGTGGTTGCGGTTAACCTATGGTTTGCTGAGCATCCAGAGAAGTCGGGTATCTTTAATTTAGGTCCTGCCAAAGCGCAGCCTTTTAAAGATGTGGCGCAAGCCGTCATTGATTATCATGGCAAGGGTCAAATTGAATATATTGATTTTCCCGAACATTTAAAAGGCAGATACCAGAGCTACACCCAGGCCGATAATAGCTTGTTACGTGAAGCGGGTTATGTCGCCGACTTTAAAACGGTCGAACAAGGCGTCACCGCTTATTTAGACTGGCTAACGAGACGATAGAGAGTTATTTTGCGCATATTACTCATTAAAATGTCCTCAATGGGGGATGTGTTTCATACTTTCCCGGCGCTGTCGGATGCTTTAAAGGCGCTCCCTGATTTGCAAATAGACTGGGTGGTCGAAAAGTCGTTTGCGGAAATTCCGCAATGGCATCCTGCCGTTGATAAGGTCCACCCCATCGAACTACGCAGATGGCGAAAAAGTCTTTTTTCAAAACAGACGCGACAGGAAACAAAAGCGTTTTTTGAGACAATAAATCAAACTAAATATGATTTAATCCTTGATGCGCAAGGGCTTTACAAAAGTCTGTGGGTAGCGAGAAGAGTCAATGCTCCGATTAGCGGTTTTGATTTTAAAAGTGCACGCGAACCCTTATCGAGTCTGTTTTATCAGAACAAGTATCGAGTTGCTAAAGACCAACATGCCATCTTGCGGTTACGCCAACTCTTCGCTAAAGCATTAGATTATCCGCTAACGGAAGATGCCCCTATTGTTTATGGTTTAAATACCCAGGCCTGGTCAAAACCTGAGATTCTAATTGAGAATGTAGGTCAAGACGATTACTGGGTATTTCTGCATGGCACAACTTGGGAAACCAAGTATTGGCCAGAAGGCTATTGGATTGAATTACTACACACAGCGAATAGTGCTGGGGTAAAAGTTGTTTTACCGTGGGGCAATGAAGAAGAGCATGAGCGTGCTTTACGTATTGGGAGTTCTGCAGAAAACAACCCGGCCTGGGTGCCTGATGACATGTTAAGTTTAAACACTATTGCTAAAATCCTTAAAAATGCCCAAGCGGTGGTTTCTGTAGATACAGGATTGTCACATGTCGCGGCCGCCTTAGAAGTACCGATAGTCGTTTTGTATCGTGTGACAGATCCAGTTTTAGTCGGTGCGGATGGTTCAAAGGTGACTAGGTTAGAATCACCTTGTGCCCCTGGTTACATCAAACAGTTTGAGAATTCTGCCCAGGAGAAACTTTCTCTGCAGGGTTTAAGTGTTGAAACGGTATTCACAAAGCTGACGGATAAACTGAGTGCTGGTAGATGAATACAATCGCTTTTTTCGCCGCTAGTCGGGATCAGTTGCAATACTTCTCCGCACTTCAACAGAACCTTACATTTTCGAGTGAAGTTGTTTGGTATAAATCTTTAGTCATTCCCTTTTTATTTATCTCCTTTCCTATTTCAGAACTGTGGTTTCAAGCTAAACTCTTAACCAAGAGAAAGCAGAATAGCCGTAAAGGAAAGTACTATCCAAAATTCATTTGGCCGTTGTTTACTTCTCTTTCTTTTATCCAGGCATGTTGGTTATATGCCGTTTATATCAGGTGGTTAAAAAATAGTTCTGTTTCCACAATAGGGGTTTGGAATGGTAAGAAATTCCGTCAAGCCATTTTGGTTGTCGCTTTAAGAGCGATGGATAAAAAAAGCGTATTTTTTGAAACGGGTCCATTGCCCGGGGTTTCAGCGATTGATCCCAAGGGCGTGAATTTTTACAGCTCTATTCCTAGTGATGTGGGGTTTTATTTGAAGAGAAGACTCTCTAGAACGGTTGACGAAATACAATTAAATGTTAAAGCTACCAGGCCTGGTAGCTTACCTAAAAGTTATATCTTAGTGCCATTTCAAGTGGTGGAGGATAGTAATATTTATCTGCACTCGCCTTGGATTCATAACATGCGACAGTTATTTGAACTGTGTGAATCCCTCAGTAAGAAATTAGGTAATAAGGTTACTTTTGTTTTTAAAGAGCATCCTGCCTGTAATGAACAATATGACGATTTAAGAAAACGCCAAACAGCTCAATTGCAATTTATTGATGGTGTCACGACGCCTGAGCTGGTTAAAAATGCTGAGGCCATTATGACGGTAAATTCAACGGTAGGGATTGAGGGCTTAATGGCGCGTAAAAAAGTATTGGTATTAGGGGATGCGTTGTTTGGCATTAAGGGCATTAGCTACCCTGTGAATACAGAGCAGTCTTTATTTGAATTGCTTACACGTTTAGAGGATTTACAGGTTGATGAAACTGCGATTTCGAGTTTTATTGATTATCTGCAAAATGACTATTCAATTCCACAAAATGCCATGCAGAATCCTGGCGAAATCCATTGGCATGCGGCTAATAAGCGGCTACATCTTTTACTGAGTGATCAAGTGAATGAGGCTTTAAAGCTGGCTAGAGTAGTCGTTTGATATGAGTTCAAACTCTAATAAAGTGCTCTACTTACCCTCTACACCACTGAATGTTTTGCTTAGTTGTGCTATTGCTATTCATAGGCAAGAAAACTCAGGGTGTCATGAAGTTTCACAACTTTGGTTAATTGACCAAAAAAACACGACGGATAATCCCTATTTTAAGGCATTACAAAAGTGGCAGAAATCGCCCTTTGACACCATTAAAATCTTTTCAGGTGGATCTAAAACACAGAATAAACTAGCCCAACGACAAGAAATATTCTCCTCTATAGCGAAAGGGATTAAAGCATTTTTACCCACCGAAGTTGCAGTGGGGAGCGATCGACGCATTGAGTTCCAATATGTTATGCATCTTTTGCAAGTAAAAGGACAATCCGCTAAAGGTTTGTATTTGGACGATGGCCTATACTCTTATGCTGGTCGCCCTCATCACTTTTTAAAAGATGGTATTAATGCCATCCTTAAAAAGTTCGTTTATGGCTCATGGTGGCAAGAACCCAAAACAGTAGGCTCTTCGAGTTGGATTGACCAGGCCTGGTTGTTTGCACCTGAGCAAGCGATTGAATTATTAAAACAGAAAGCCTTAGTCACCATTAAGGCTGATTGGTTTAAAAATGAAGCCATTACTGAATTAAGTCACCTCGTTGCTCTACAGCTTAAATATGATATTTCGCATTTGCATGCGCTAGATACTGTGCTATTGATACCACACCCTAATAATGTCAAAAAAATGCAGGGTTATAAAACACGCATTCAGAATTTAATCGCTAAGTTACATCAGCAAGGCAAGAAAATCGGCGTAAAATACCATCCCCGTGCTGAGGGAGATGACGAACTAGATTTAAGAGCGTTTGGGGCAACGGAAATTATTCCTGCTCAATTAGCGTTTGAATTTTGTTTACCGCTATTTTCTAGCCGTTGTAAAGTGGTTGGGGATATTGGAACGGCCTTACTAACCTGTAAGTGGTTGAGGCCTGAGTTAATCGTTTTTGCCAATTTAGATGAAAACGACAGTTTTCAGAAAAAATTTATCTCAATCAGTCATGCAATGGGTATCAAAGTGAATAATCAAATAGAGGATGCCGTTGAATGATGCATGCGATTAAGTTTTTTGGACAAATTCGGCAAGCTAAATCCAGTAATGACCAGTTGATTATGACTATTTTATGCCGTAATGAGATTGATATAATTGAGGAAAATATCAAAACACACTCGTTATTGGGTGCGGATGGTTTTGTGGTAATGGATAATGGCTCTACTGATGGTACTAGAGAAAAACTGGCTGAATTAGCTGAAGCTTACAATGTGCATATTATTGATCAGCCGTCACAAACGTATCAGCAAGCAAAATGGATGAAAGAATTAGCATTCTATGCACGTGATAAGATGCAAGCACGTTGGGTGATAAGTAATGATGCAGATGAATTCTGGATACCTGAAAATGGTGATTTAAAGTCTTATTTAACAGCCAATGATTCTGTTGTGACGGTCAAACGCAGTAATATGTTGCTCACTTTAGATGCTCTTAATGCAGGTTATCATTTTTCGCAAGCTCAGCATCGAGTGTTGTATCCGATTTGCTACGATAGAGACGTCCAAAAAAATGATAATGAAATTTCGATGTTACTGGTGCCCATCAGCCCTAAAGTGATTGTCAATCCAAAGGGCTTGATAAAACTCAGTGGAGGGAATCACCGTGCTAAACATATTGGAAAGATTTTATCTGCTCGGAATGAATCGGGCATCCATGTATATCACTACCCAATTCGCTCTTTTTCACAATTTGAAGCCAATATTCAGCACCGTCAAGAGTTGCTGAAATTACCAAATTCTCGAATGGGAGACCATTATCGACGTTGGGTAAGGATATATGAAGCCGGTGATTTGTATGAGGAATTTCAGCGCTTTATATTAACCAGTGAAGACTTGGCAACGTTTGTGAAGTATCGTGTCGCGATTGAAGATATTAATCCGGGTAAATGGATTAACAAAGCACTGAATGACGAGTGTTAGTCATTACTATTAAGTTGAGTTTAAAGGAACAATAAATGAAAATCGCAATCGCCGGAACTGGTTATGTAGGCTTATCACTGGCCATGTTAATGGCTCAAAACCATGAAGTGGTCGCTTTAGATATCATTCCTGAAAAGATTGATCTACTTAATAATAAAAAATCTCCGATTATGGATGATGAAATCACCGAATTTCTGGATAACAAGTCCTTAAACTTCACTGCGACTTTAGACAAAGAGCAGGCCTATCAAAATGCAGACTTTGTCATTATTGCGACCCCTACAGATTATGATACTGAAACCAACACCTTTAATACCAATTCTGTAGAAGCCGTGATTGCCGATGTGTTAGTTATAAATCCTAATGCCACCATGATTATCAAATCCACTATTCCTGTGGGCTATACCGATCAAGTTAAAGTTAAATTCAACTGCAATAACATTATCTTTTCTCCAGAGTTCTTAAGAGAGGGGAAAGCGCTATACGACAATCTTTACCCTTCACGCATTATTGTGGGTGAAGACTCGGAAGCGGCCAAAACTTTTGCAGGGCTTTTAGTTGAAGGAGCCAAGAAAGCTAAAGAAGAGATTTCGGTTCTATTCACCGATAACACCGAAGCAGAGGCGGTAAAGCTCTTTTCAAACACTTATCTGGCAATGCGAGTCTCTTACTTTAATGAACTGGATACCTATTGTGAAAGTCACGGTCTAAGTTCAAAACAAGTGATTGAAGGGGTCGGTTTAGACCCGCGTATTGGTAATCACTACAATAACCCAAGTTTTGGCTATGGTGGCTACTGCCTACCCAAAGACACGAAACAATTATTGGCTAATTTTCAAGATGTGCCGAATAACCTCATTCGTGCCATTGTCGATTCCAATACCACGCGTAAAGACTTTATTGCTGAACAACTTATTAAACGTAATCCAAAAACAGTTGGCATCTATCGTTTGGTCATGAAGCAAGGCTCCGATAATTTTAGAGCCAGCGCTATTCAAGGCATTATGAAGCGCATCAAAGCCAAGGGCATTGAAATCGTTATTTATGAACCAGTGCTTGAGGAAAATGAATTCTTCCATTCTAAAGTCATTCAAGACTTAACAGAGTTCAAAACTTTGAGTGATGTCATTATTGCCAATCGTATGATTGATGATTTACAAGACGTGGTGGACAAAGTCTACACGCGCGATTTATTTGGAAAAGATGAATGAATATTTTAGTAACAGGTTCAGCAGGGTTTATCGGTTTTTTTGTTACCCAAGCATTATTAAAGCAAGGGCACACAGTTATAGGAATTGATAATCTAAATGATTATTATGACGTGTCGCTTAAGCATGGGCGATTAGAGTTTTTAAACCAATTTTGTACAGAGTATGGTTATCAAAATCAATATCAGTTTATCGAAATGGATATTGCCGATAGAGAAGCCATGAAATCGCTCTTTACGGATAATAAATTTGATCGAGTCATACACCTCGCGGCACAAGCCGGTGTACGTTATTCTATTGAGAATCCACACGCTTATGTGGATTCAAACTTGATTGGTTTTGTGAATGTCCTAGAAGGCTGTCGTCAGCAACAGACTGCGCATTTGGTCTATGCTTCTTCGAGTTCGGTTTATGGGATGAATAGTAAAATTCCATTCTCAACGGAAGATCGGGTAGATTATCCAATATCTCTGTATGCAGCAACTAAGAAATCCAATGAGTTAATGGCGCATACCTATAGCCATTTATACAATATTCCAACAACAGGACTCAGATTTTTTACCGTATATGGTCCATGGGGTCGTCCAGATATGGCTTATTTCTCATTCACTGAGAAAATTCTCAAGGGTGAAACTATTGATGTGTTTAATCATGGACAGATGGAAAGAGACTTCACTTATATTGATGACATAGTCGAAGGCATCGTACGAGTGATGGATAAAATCCCAAAGACTCAAGCCAGTGAGTTTTCAAATGCACAAGCGCCTTATAAAATCTACAATATTGGTAACAATCAACCGATTACCCTAGAGCGTTTTATCAATGCCATCGAAAATGCAGTAGGTAAAAAAGCCGTTCGTAATAACCTACCCATGCAAGCGGGTGACGTGCCGAGAACCTATGCGGATGTTAGTGAGTTGATGGCAGATATCGATTTTAAACCGGCAACTGAAATTGAGGTTGGCATTGAACAATTTGTTCAATGGTATTTTAGGTCAGTTAATAAATACTGATATGAGAAAAGATATAACTTAACCAGTGGAATTATATATGAGTTTTTTTGAAGAAGTAAATGGTTATTCTTTGGGTGGCTATCAATATCTAAATCATAGAAGAAAAACGGGTCCTATTCGTTTATGTATGGCTATTCAAGTAAAAGATGAAGCGGATATTATTGAACTCAATATTCGTTATCACGCTAAAAAAGGTTGTGAAGCGTTTTTTGTGGTTGATAATGGATCAACAGATGGTACTAGAGAGATATTACAAAGCCTAAAGTCGGAATATTATATAACTATTATTGATGATTCAACACCAGATCATAATCAGTCAGCTAATATGTCAATGTTATCTCACCTTGCCAGAAAGAAAGGTTTTGATTGGGTTATCGAGAATGATGCTGATGAATTTTGGTACCCTAATTCCGGAAGTCTTTTATCAGGCCTTAACCGACACGATGCTGTCTTGAGAGTAAAAAGGGTAAATGCCTTACCCTTGAAATCAGAGCCCGATAATTGGATTAACTCTCCTTGGCATACTTTAAACACTCTAAACTTTGATATGGAAGCAAACTATGAGCAAGGAGAAAATAATTTTCTTTTAGCCCCTGTTTTACACAAAGTTATGGTTAATCCATTCGGTTTGATAGGTGTTAGTGGAGGAAATCATGGTGCTAGACATGTAGCAGATAAAGTTAGAGGTAGAAAATTTACTAAATGGAATGATAATTTAAAAATTTTTCATTTCGCACTGCGTAGCTATGAACGATTTGAAAGAAAAGTGGAAAATATCAATTCATCCCTGAAATATACATCTAGTAATAGTTATAAAAAACATAATTTTGGACGACATGCAATTTATTGGAATGAGGCATATGAAAAAGGAGAGCTTCATAAGGTTTATGAAGAAATGCTATTAGATGAAGCCCACATCGAGTGTATGAAAAAACTTGCCTTAATTGAGTTTGATGATTCCTTTCTAAAAGATAATTCTCAGCTTACAAGTGCTTTTGGGCAGAGCTCTAATTAACTGTTCAGTAAAGGTGTATATGAAAAAAATTGGCTTTTTAATAGGTTCTTTGGCAGGTTCTGGAGCTGAAAAAACGATATTGACCCTTGCAACCAAATTGCATGAATTTGGACACGAGGTGCATATAGTGGCATTAAAAAATGCCAAAGACGATACTGTTTTTCAGGGATTAAAGATTCATATTGCAACAGACTATGCTAGAAATGTTAATCAGGGTTTGATTGAGATCTCAAAAGAGGTTGGAACATTAGATTTATTTGTCACGAGTCGAGCTGAGCATTATAGAGCATTGAATGCAAAACAACTTTATTGTTCAGTACACATTACGCCTACTGCTTGGCTTAAAAAACGTAGTTTTCTTTTTAGATGGAAGACAGATGTACAAAAATGGAAACTTAAAAAGAAGTTTGCAGATAAAAACCTGATTGCCCTCTCAGAAGGAATCAAAAATGATTTAGTAGAGAATCTTGCCGTTCAGCCGAAAAGAGTAAAGGTGATTAATAATTCATTTGAGATAGATCAAATAAAGAAAAATGCAACTGAGTCCTTTGAAGAGGCTGAGCTTTTAGGTGATTATTTGGTCTATGTGGCGGCGTTGATTCCAAGAAAAAGGCATGTTGACCTCTTAAATGCATTTAGCCAATTAAGTAGAAAAGACATTAAGTTAGTTCTAGTAGGAAAGGGCAGGCTTAAATTTCAATTAGAAAAATTAGCTTATGATTTAGATATCATAGATCGTATCGTATTTTGGCCATGGGATCCAAATCCTTATCGTTTGATTAAGCACGCTAAGATTTCTGTATTGGTGTCAGAAGCGGAGGGATTACCTAGAGTGTTAATTGAATCGATTATTATTGGAACGCCGGTGGTTTCAACAGACTGTCCCTCAGGACCCAGTGAAGTTTTAATCGGGCAAAATTCCGACTACCTTGTGCCAGTTGGAGATGTTAAACAGCTATGTTTAGTGCTTGATAAAGTGCTTGAGACAAATCCTAAGCAGCACTTTTCTTTTAAACGATTCGATGCTTTAACCGTTGCTAGAATTTATGAAGGTTTAATGGATGGCTAACTTATTAATCGCGCTTATTAGCTTGGCGTTAGTGCTTAGTGGTGTTTTATATAAGGGGGTGGATGCAGCCTATTTAATTATTGTTTTTATAGGGATATGGTTTTTTTTATCAGAAAAAATAGCCCTCTCTAATGATTTAAAGGTATTTTATACATTAGCATTGATTCTACTGTTAGCAATCAGTATTGCTGTAATTCGTTTCGACTGGCATGCTTTTTTTAGCTGGCGCTTTAGTAGTCTCCAACTCTTATTATTCATTCCTTTTATTGCTACCTATTTGATGAGATATCGATATTCTGATCAAGTTGTTTGGAGGATATTGATTGTCTCAGCTTTATTTGCACCTGTTTGGATTGTGATGATTTTATGGAGCTGGCCTGTTCAAAGGTCGACTGGTTTATTATTTGACGCAATAAACAGGGGCAATATGGGAATGTTATTTGGCCTGGTTTCATTGATTGCTTTGTTTGCAGTAAATGATTGGCGCTGGAAGCTTTTGGCTATTATTGGTTTTGGTGGTGGGGTTATTCTCAGCGTGCTTTCAGGCTCAAGAGGCGGTTGGTTAGCCCTGATTATTTCTTTATGTACCTTAACGTTTGTTTTCTTTAAATATGCAAAAAAAACTGAGTTTAGAGTTTTGGTATTTGTTCAGTTAATTTTACTTTTAGGCGTCATTCTCTTTTGGGATTATTTGCCAATTCAAACTAGGTTGATGCAGGTGGTTAATGATATACAGCTTTATGCTGATGGTAATATTCATACCTCTGTTGGTTATAGGTTTGAATTATGGAAGGTCTCTTATTACGCATTTTTAGAAAAACCGTTATTGGGTTGGGGATGGACTAATTTTAATGCTGCGCATCAATATGTTATGCAAGCTGGCTTAGTAGAGAAAACAAGGCTATTTGGCCATCCCCATAACCAGTTTTTGTTGTTTTTAGTCGAAACTGGGTTGTTTGGAATATTGGCTTTATTGGCATTTTTACTTTGGCCTCTTTTAGTTGCAATTGGTTATATACGCAAAAGTATAGAGTTCAATGCTCACGTTTACTGGGCTGTATTAATGATTGTTGTGACAGAGGCGATAGTTGAATTTTCATTAACCGACGACTCATTCTCCCAAAAGTACTTTGTATTTGTTTATTTACTGTTGACCTTGATCGTATTGCAGTTTTTGGGCGACAAAGCAACCCAGTCAAGCGTAAGTGAATAGTTTTATGTCTCAAGTATCTAATGATGCCTCAGTTTTTGAAATTAAATCATTGCAAACGCATGCTCCCAAATCTGTTACTGAATTGCTCGGAAGTGTTCGCGAAGCCATTATTAATCACCAGCCGATCACCCTCCGTGCTGGCGGTACCTCTTTAGGTGGCCAAGCCATCGGTTCTGGCTGTGTGATTGATGTCTCCAAGCATCTCACGAACATTGTTGACTATCGTCCTGAAGACAAAGAAATTGATATTGAGCCAGGAGTGATTCAGGATGATCTGAATAACTATGTCAAAGCCGATGGGCTAAGATTTGCTCCGGATACCTCTACCTCAAATCGTGCCATGATTGGTGGCATGATTGGCAATAACTCTTGTGGCTCTTATTCGGTGTATTATGGAACGACGCATGAACACGTTAAGTCTGTCGATGTCATTTTAGCCGATGGTTCGCAGGCGACTTTTGAGCCATTAACCGCTAACGTATTACACGAAAAACTTAACCTTCAAACCTTTGAAGGCAATCTCTACCGTACGGTATTTAATTTACTTGAGCGTCACGGTAAAAAGATCCTGAACATTTCCTGCATCCATCCATCAAATATCGTAACACCGGTTATGCTTTGGATGAACTTTATCGTCACCACTAACCTTTTAACCCTCAAGATAAACCCTTTATTTAGCCCCATTAATTTGCGGTAGCGAAGGCGCGCTTGCGGTGATTAAACAGGCGACCTTAAATTTAGTGGAGTTGCTTAAATACCGTCAGTTGATTTGTGGATATTTCGAATCGTTTGAAGCCGCATTAAAAGTCGTGCCGAGTTTGTTAGAGTTTGCACAGGCGGCGATTGAATTGATTGATAAAGCCACTTTGGATGGGGCGAAATCCAAGCGCCAACAGCAGCAAAACCGATTTTGGATTGACGGTGATCCCCAAGCTGTATTGATCATTGATTTGTTCGATGAAAAGGCTGAATCCTTAAAAACACGTTTGCAAACTGACCAGGCCTGGTTGAATCAAGTTTCAAATGAAGAGAGAAAAGTGCTATTGCATGTTCATTGTCATCAAAAAGCCCTCGCGACACCCATGGATCACAGGAAGGCGTTAGAGTTAATCTCAGGAATAACGGTAGAGATGATGCCAACAGGTTGTTGTGGGATGTCCGGTGACTTTGGTTATAAACACTATGATGTCTCTAAGAAAATTGCGGAACAAGTTTTGTTACCGAAATTGGCTCTGGTCCATCTTTATTCAAGTGCGAAAGCTTTATAGAGCTTCGCTAAAATGCCCCTGCAAAGCTTCTCTAAGGCGCTCGGGCATCTCGTCCGAGGCTCTAAGGGGCTCATGGCACCAGACCGCATCTGGCCAGACTTCATCTTCGGAGTCCCTAAAAATAATATGCAGATGCAAATTAGGGCTTTTGTTGCCGATTTTAGCAATATTGTAATGTGGTCCAAAGCCTGCTTTTTGTAGCACATCAATCATCTGGTAAATTTCCCCATAGAGTTGTTCTATATAAGACCGCTCTTTCAAAGCCTGCTTGGGAATCACTAATAACCAGGGCAATTCGGTTTTTTCGGCCAGTAACGAATACAATGGATGCCCAAACAGATAGACACTATCAAATGTCTTTTCTAATAAGGCTGGGGTATGTTTAGTAATAAGATTGTCCATAACAGGCTCTTTATTGGTTTTGACATGAAAAAGGCATTCCACGGTAGAATGTCTAGCTAAATACATTGATAGATTTATATGTGAAATTTATTACAATTAAAGACAAATAATAGCAGATTTATATGACGACGACACCACAACAGAATGTCTCTGAAAAGGGCCCCATATTTTTAGCGTCAGAATCCCCGCGAAGAATAGAGTTATTGCAACAATTAGGCTTGCAGTTTGAGGTCGTTAATGCGCCAGTCGAAGAGGTTGCATTGCCGAATGAACCACCTGAATCCTATGTGTTGCGCATTGCTATCGAGAAGGCGCTTTCTGGATTTAATAAGGTGGCAGGTAAAGCGATTTGGGTCATCGGCGGCGATACAGTGGTGATGTTAAATGGACGCGTCTTTGGTAAACCAAAGAATGAAGTAGATGCTTTTAGAATGCTCTCAAAGTTATCCGGACAAACACACGAAGTCTTATCGGCTGTGGCTATTGTCTTTGATGGTGAGGTGTTTTCCGCTTTGAACAAAACATCAGTCAGCTTTAAAGATTTGTCTGAATCTGAAGTTATGGACTACATAAAGACTGAAGAACCTTTTGGCAAGGCTGGAAGTTACGCTATACAAGGCCTAGGCGCCAAGTTTATCAAACACATTGATGGCAGTTATTCCGCCGTCATGGGAATACCTTTATTTGAACTCAATCAGTTGTTAGAGGCTTCAGGTTATCATTCAGCTTGAATGGTATGACCAACGAACAGACCACTTAATAGCCACAACCAAATTTAAAAAGTTAAAAGGCATGCTAAATGCATAATGAAGAAAAAGTGTTAGTCAATGTAACCCCTAATGAAACCCGCGTTGCTTGGGTTGAAAACGGGGTCTTGCAAGAAGTCTGGGTCGAGCGCGCCAATAAAAGAGGCTTGGTTGGCAATATCTATATAGGAAAAGTAGATCGTGTTTTACCAGGAATGCAGGCGGCTTTTGTTAATATAGGATTAGAAAAGTCCGCCTTTTTACATGTATCGGATGTCTGTCACAAAAGCATTGGTTGCTCTGCGGATATTGAATGTGATGATATTGCCAAGCTATTACATCAGGGCCAAAAAATCATGGTGCAGGTGGTCAAAGATCCCTTGGGATCTAAGGGCGCACGAATTACCATGCAGGTGACGATTCCTTCGCGTATGTTGGTGTATATGCCGGTCGAAAAGGCATTGGGGGTTTCGCAGAAGATTGACAGTGCCCAAGAACGAGATCGCTTACGTGACATGATTAAAAGCATTCCAGAGCACAAAGATTCGGAAGGGGGATTCATTGTCAGAACGGTCGCTGAAGGGGTCGATTTTCATGAGATGCGTGCTGATATGATTTACCTACAGCGACTCTGGAAAAATATTCAGGAGCGATCTAGAAGTGTGACGAAACCTGCTTTGATTTATGATGACCTACCGTTGTATTTAAGGATTATGCGCGATATCCCGATCGAGCGAATTGAGAAAATTCGAGTGGATTCGACCGAGACGCTGAAAAAAATGCAGGTTTTTCTTGAAAAGTACGTTATGGAATTGACTGATCGACTAGGCTTGTACCAAGGTGAACGGCCTATTTTTGACCTCTATAATATTGAAGAGGAGATACAGGTCGCATTACACAAAAGGGTCAATCTTAAATCAGGTGGCTATTTGATTATTGATCAAACCGAGGCTTTAACGACGATTGATGTTAATACCGGTGCATTTGTTGGACACAAGAATTTAGAAGAGACCATCTACCGCACAAATCTAGAGGCCGCCCAAGCCATTGCTAGACAGCTAAGATTAAGAAATCTTGGAGGCATTATAATTCTTGATTTTATTGATATGGATATTAAAAAACACCAGCGTAACGTTTTGGCTACTTTAGAGAAGGAACTTTCTAAAGATCGCGTTAAAACCTCAATCAGCAGTATTTCAAATTTAGGTCTGGTGGAAATGACCCGTAAACGAACACGAGAAAGCTTGGAAAGGACTTTGTGTGAACCTTGCCCTGTTTGTAGTGGTCGCGGAACGGTTAAAACGGCGGAAACGGTCGCTTTTGAGATATTCAGAGAGATTACTCGTATGGCACGCTCATTTGAGGCGGATAAATATCGAGTCATTGCCGCGGAAGTTGTTGTCTCGAGGATTATGGATGAAGAGTCAAGCAGTGTTGCAGAGTTGGAAAGTTTTCTTAATAAAAGTATTCGATTTCAAGCAGAAAGCACTTACGCACCAGAACAATTTGATGTTGTGATGATGTAGGGTTTCGTTTAGGTATAGATGCATGATTGTTAAAAAGACACATCACACGTTACAGATTATTTTTGCACTCTTTGTTGCTTATTTATTGGTGACTCGATTGCTGATTACTTGGGTGCAAACAGCGCCAGAACAGGTTGTATCTGCTGCAGAGTGGTTGACGGACAGTGAGGTATCTTTTAAGAGTATTGATATACAGCAAGGAGTGCTAGGTTTTCAGTTGCAAGCTGAAGAGTTAAGTGTGCATCATGCCGATTATGAGCTACAGATGCAGACTTTAGATGTGGACGTAAACGTATTTTCGCCCTTTTTCCCATCAATTGATTATGGCGCTTATCTTAAGATAGAAGAGGGTGTCTTACAGTTTAAAAATGTTCAGCCAGTAACGGCAGATAAACAAGCGGATGTTTCACAGCTTAATCTTCAGGAATTAAGGCGGTTTGATGTTGATATTAGCCGACTGTGGCAACGCGTAAAAGTTAAAGATTTTATTCTCAGTGAAGTCGTCAGCCCTGGCCTATCCATCCACGTTCACGAGTTTCAGTCTCTGAAAGGCGCGCAATTAAGCCTATCATCCGAGTTTTCCTTAGGGTATAAAGACAGCTTGAACTTTGAAAAGTTCAGTTTTAAATCCACTCTAGTCTCAAATGTTTGGGGAGGGGTAGAGTACGGTGAATTTAGTCTCTCTTCTTTTCAACCTTTACAGGCTGAACGTATCGTCCAATTGCTGCCAAATATTTGGCATTCAATTTTACCGAAAGGTGAGTTGATTCTGGATCTAAAAGCGAAAGTGGCTCAATCAAAAATAGCTAAATTAGTCGTGAACTTAAACGGTCAGTCGTTAAAGTGGCCACAACAGCATACGACACTTCCGAAAAGCATGGGGTTGGAGTTAGCTTGGTCCTCTGAGCATCAAAATATCAAGACGCAATTCACGGATTGGCATTTCACACTCTCTAAAATTCAGCTCGACAATAAATATATTCAAACGGTCTCTCCCATCGAACTATCTTTCGAAGATAATCAAATGTTGCATTTTTCTTCCAATTACTTCGACATCGAACCCTTTAAGGTCATTGTTAAATCCCTCGTCCCGAATAAACATATTGCTACCTTATTTGATAAGGCTGCTCATTTAAAAATTTCAGGTGTTAGTGGTGATCTCAATTGGGAAACGTTAGAGCTTCCTTTATTACAAGTGAAGTTTGATAAGTTATCTATCCCCGTCACAGACTACCCCGGCCTGGCGATCCAAAACCTAACAGTGCATAAACAAGCGAATCGCCTTTCGTTGCAAACCGATAAGCCAATTTGGGTCACGCAAACAGATATACATCAAAAACCGATGCGTATTGATCTGCCGGCAAAGGTGGTAATCGATTATAAAACAGACTCCGGATATTGGAATTTACCCCGTTTGAAGGCAAGGGTGGATGATTTTCCCGTACAGTTTTCAATTCGTGCGAATGACAAAGGCGATGTGGATAGCCAGTTAAATGTAAAGATTGATCAATTGAGTGTTTTAAAAGAATATTTGCCTTATTCATTTATGCCAAAATCATTACAGAAATGGTTGCAAGAGTCATTAGTGGCGGGTGAAGCGATTAATCTAGATGTTGCGTTAAAGGGCAATATTGAGGCATTTCCATTTGAGAATGGGGGCGGTGTTTTTACGGCGATTGCCAGTATCGAAAAAGCCAAGCTTAAGTTCCATTCAGATTGGCCTATGCTGACTGATTTTGCTGCTCGTATTAAATTCACACCTTTTCAGTTGGAAATTACAGCGGATGAAGTTAACGTTGGTTCCAATCTGACAGCGAGAGATGTTGTTGTGACAATTCCGAATCTAGATCAAGATGACATTGCGCTTAATATCCAAGGCAAGGTAAGTGCAAAACTTGATCATGCCGTTGACTATCTTATAGTGTCACCACTTGCAAAATTACTGGGGTTAAAATCTTTTTTAAAAAGGAATGCCATATTGAAAGGCCGTTCGATTGTTTCAATTGATCGGTTGTGGGTGCCTCTTTCCGGATACCCGGCCAAGTCCGAAGAAGTAAAAGGAACCGTTGAACTCAGGAAGGCCGTTCTGAGTTTACAGGATAAAGTAACTCTTTCAGATATACAGGGCGTTCTGAACTTTACAGAGATAGGCGTTGAAGCGAATAAGCTAACAGCAAAGTTGTTGGATGGCCCTGCTACCATAAAAGTAACCACTAATAAAAAATCCAAAATGGTAACTATCGACGCAAAAGGTGAGAGTTTTTCAGAGTCCTCTCTGTTTTTTGAAAAGCCCTTACCTTGGAGTGCGGGAATTCAAATCCCATTTAAGAACAGCCGAGTAAGAGGGGTTGATGCAAAAATTGTGGTCAATATTGCAGATGCACAGAGTTTGCTTCCTGCGCCTTTAGCAAAACAAGTGTTGGTCGGTAAAAAAGTCACTGTACACGCATCATCACAGGGTGACTTATTGTCAATTTCAGCAAACCTACCAGGCCTGGTGAACTTACAGGGTGAATGGCATACGAGCAACAATGAATACAAGGTTGCACAGCTAAAGGTCGTGCTCGGAGAGAATGGCAAGGCGGTTGATTCTACAGTGTCGAACGGTGCATCTATTAGTGGACAACTTCAGATGCTCGATCTTGATGGATGGATTGCACTCTACAAGGCTATGCCTGAACTGAATTTATTAAAGAGCTCAAAGTCTCAGATAGATTGGAATGCTTCCCAATTAAAGCTTCAGAACATGTTGCTTTGGGGAAAGGAATATCCCGATATTAATATTCAATGGGAATCAGTTCTCCCAGAGTCAGTGTTGCTTAAAGTAAAGAGTCCAAGTGTAGACGCCGAATGGCTCACGAATTCAACGGGCGTTGCGGACGTTTATGTGAAACATCTTGAAGTCGTTACAACGGAGGTGTCCGAGCTTGCAGGTAGGCAGAGTTGTGGTGAACAAGCACCAGAGCAAGGCTTGTTTCCGGAAATGATATTTAAAGGGAAAAATATTATTTTAGATGGCAGAAAAATAGATACCCTGGATTTTGAACTGAAGGATTCATCGAGTCAGCTTGTTTTGTCTGGACTAAAGGGTTCCTTTGGTAACCGATCAGGAAATATAACAGGCAACTATCTGTTTGATAAGTCTACTTTAACCAGTAAGTTGGCGTTACAACTGAATTCGGATAATGTTGCGGCCGTGACAAATTTTCTGCAATTGAAAAAAGGATTTACAGGTAAGGCGGCGAAAGTGGATGTCGCACTAGACTGGAAAGGTGGGGTAAGCTGTTTTTCTAGAGTAGGTGCTACGGGAGAAGTTGTATTTAATCTAAAAGAGGGTTCGATAGAGGATATTGAACCTGGATTTGCACGTCTTATTGGCTTATTGAGTATTGAATCACTTGCAAGACGCTTGAAACTAGATGTTAAAGATGTGACCAATAAAGGCATGGTTTACGACACTATTAGTGGTAAGGCTGTCTTATCAAACGGAAGCTTAGAGCTACAGTCTTTTGATTTGAAAGCACCTTCTGCAAGCGCTAAGCTGTTTGGTAAAGTAGATTTAATCAATCAACAATTTAATCTAAAAGCCAATGTTACTCCCGCAATTGGAGCATCAATACCTGCTGTTGCAGCCTTGGTGGGTGCAGCAAATCCACTAGCCGCTTTAGCGGTCTATAGTTTAATGAAAATTATCCCTGGAATTAATGAAAACCTCATTACCTATAAATATGATATTACAGGACCATGGTTAAATCCCAAAGTAATGAAAGTTGATACCAAATTTGAAGTGAAGGACTCTAGTGTGCCGAAGTAAAGTGGTGGTGTAGGTTTTCATAGACTGAACTTTATAGAAGTCACCAGGCCTGGTCATTTTCTAAAGCAACCAAAAACACCGCATTTATTGCGGTGTTTTTGGTTCTAGGGTTTGAGTTTATTAAGACTTATTGGATATTAGGTCTTAAGGTGAACGTCTTTAAGGTTATTTATCCAGTTTTAGGCTAGTAAAAATCCCTAAAAATAAGCCTCTAAGCGGTTGTCTGTGCATAAATCTGTGGATAACCTGGTGGTAAGTAGGGTGTTTTGGCTAAAGTTAAAAAAAGTGATAAAAAGAATGAAATAAGACTTGCATCGTTTGCTAGATTAGATAGAATACGCCCCGTTCCGAAGCAAACACACTTTTTAAGGAGTTTGCAACGGGCCGATTGTTATAGAAGATCTTCGGATCTGGTTTAAAATGTTTGAAAATTGTTTGAAAATAATGATTGACAAACAAAGACGAAACAACCTATAATAAGCGGCTTACCGGGGAGGAAGTCAACGATTTTGATTCTCTTCCCGAAGAGACCTAAGTTCTTTAAAAATCAGGTAATTCAGAGATAATTTATGTGGAAACTCCTTAAGTGAGTGACGATATAAAAAATCTCGAAAACGACAATATTATGTAGATATGCAAATATCAGGTAGGAGTAATCCTTCCATGCAAAATCTTGTCAATTCCGAGTGTTAGAGCAGAAGTGCTCATTAAATAAACTTAAGCAAGATTAAACTGAAGAGTTTGATCCTGGCTCAGAATGAACGCTGGCGGTAGGCTTAACACATGCAAGTCGGACGGAAACGATAGAGAAGCTTGCTTTTCTAGGCGTCGAGTGGCGGACG